>Ga0326726_10002211_pt1 | contig 17936 bp, 12 predicted proteins | sample MHFenrmetagenome_2_FD_207603 | JGI IMG/M metagenome (GOLD analysis project Ga0326726, IMG submission 207603) | Lab enriched peat soil microbial communities from Michigan Hollow, Ithaca, NY, United States - MHF15MN | ecosystem: Environmental > Terrestrial > Soil > Wetlands > Peat | place: USA... | reverse complement strand
ATCATAAACGTTCCATGAGCCGGGAAACGACCGCACATTATAGGAGAAGACCTCGATTGCCAGATCGTATTTCTCTTGCCCCAGGTAGTCGTAACCCAGGTCATTGATCGTGTTCTCGTCCAGCAGCCCGGCCGACCGCCCTTCATCGAGTGCACTGGTGACGCACTTCCGTGCCTCTTCTTCGTTCTTCTGCGTCAGCAGCCGGCTTGCCTCAGTGAGGTGTTGCTGGAGAGTGTCCAGCGCGACGGCGTCCCGGGTCTCATCCTCATGTCTACGTTCTGCTGCCGCTCTCTTTGCCTTCTCATATCCGATCTCGAGCGCGCGGGCAGAATCGGACTTGATATCAGGTTCAACACCCTTTCCTTCCCAGTTGTCCCCTGTAACCGGATTGATTGCGCGACCCGTCGGCACGAACATGCCGATCTGGAATCCGAGCGGGAAGAACTCGCCCGGATTCGCTCCCCCTCCCGTTGTCTCGCCGATGAGTGTGGCTCGCTTTCTGGTTTTGAGGTTATAAGCGAACTCCTCTCCTCCGGAAAACGTGCGGTGGCTGGTCAGGACAAAGATCGGAAGGTTCGGTCTGCGTGGCCCATCAATGCTGTCAAGGGTCCAGAATTCCTGCGTCCGGTTCCCCTCCCGCCAGTAGAGACTGTTCAGGTGCGTCTTCGTGCCGAAGAAATAGCTGCAAATAAACTGGATCGCATCCGGGTTCCCCCCGCCATTCCGCCGGAGGTCGATAATAAGAGCATCCGTCATTTCCAAGAACTTCATTGCCGCAGCGGTGGTGGGACGTGATCGGACGATCGGGGGGAAACCGGTGATTTCAAGATACCCGACGTTCCCTTCCATGATCTCTGCCCGGGCAAAGCCGAAATTATCGGCGGCCGTCTCGCGCAGCATCTTTCGTCGGTCAAGGAGTGGGTTGGAAGGACCATCGACCTGTCCGCCCATCAACATAGCTCTTACGCGCATATGCTTATCGTGGCTGACGTTCTGCAATTCGCTTGTCAGAACCCTTGCGAAGGATTCACGATCGTTGAGCCCGTTGAATACGCCTGCGCCGAGTTTCGCCTTGAGATGCTCGCCGCATTCCCTGCCGAGATCTGGAAAGACATAACGTTCTTCCAATAGCCGGGCCGCTGCGTCGACAATCTTCGTCCGCGATGAATCATCAAGTGGCTTTACGTGCTGGGAAAAAGCCGGCACTGACAGACAAATCAGCAGAACGAGTGATTTCAGAGAACCCATGCGTTTCTCCTGGTATTGTGAAGAGTAAATATCTCGTGTTCTGCTGATACGGAAGGACCTCGGGGCTGTTGCAGCCAGGCGGTTGTTGATCGTAAATCGACAACCCACAATTTTCAATCGAACGGGATCCTTCCCAGTGTACGCAGGTGAGACGCTTGCAGCGGTACACCCGTTGATTCTACTCAACTCGCCTTTCTTTTTGCGTACTGGTTCGGGCACTCACTGTCTGAGTATCATACTCCGCCATCCGCAATCGGCCATTGCTAATCGCTTTTCTGGAGATCAAACCACTTCCCTTTATAGTAGTAGTGCACCGTGGTCGTCTTCTCCACATAGGCATCGGTGAACCCTTCGTGATCAATGACCGGCGGTTTTGTGCCGCCATACCAGATTGCGTGATGTTCAACGAAGTCCTTCCCGACACGCTTGATCAGCCGGTTGTATTGTATGTGAATGTCTCCATGAACCTGCAGAAAGAGCTTGTCAGGGAGGGGTTGAAATGTTTCTGGATGGCGCGTTGACCCTTTCCAGAAGACGAGGATGCTCGACGTCCCGCCCTTGGATGCGAGAACAACCCAGTCGCGCTGGCCTTTTCGCGCAAAGGATCCGGACACGACGTTGTGCGGGTTGCCATTGCACCAGCATTGAGGAATGCGATAGTTGTTCCTTTCAAGGTATCTGACGATGTTGCGGGGAAGGGATTTGAACGCCGACGGATTGCGCAAATAGGCGAGGGAGTCTATTGAATCCCCACCTTGAGTCGCGCCCTGCCCTAGAGCTGCGCAAACCGTTACCAGAACCACAAGGCTCAACGAAAATGCTCGGACCATGGATGCATCCCTCCTTACAAGAAGAACCCCCTGGTGTTGTTCACACTATTCGTCTGCAGACTTGATTGTTTGAGTCACATAGGTTCAGTGACTCTCAGAGGTTGGTTCCGTTGTGCAATCGACGCACCCGGGAAATATTGCCTCATGATCTCCTCCGCACTCTTCCCCTTCGCCCCCATCACCGCAGCGCCGATCTGGCACAGACCTACGCCATGCCCCCAGCCGGCGCCGCGAAGAGTGAATCGGCCTGGGATTTTGCCGTCAAACTCTGACCGCTCCACCACGAATGCGGAACTGTAAAGATGGCTCGGGGAGAGCGTCCTGCGGACCTCGAGCTCCTTGCCGATCGAAAGTTCTTTCTGCGTGCCGACAATTTTCAGCAAAACGATCCGCCCGGAAAAGCCGCGCTTAAGGGGAATGAGGTCAACAATCATACCAAAATCGATGCCGCTCTTCTCGCCGATCGTCCGGGCAAGTTCATCCTGGGAATATTCCGTCTGCCAACGAAAAAAATCCGGGGTCTCCTGGTCGAACTCGGGAAGAACCTGCCGGAAAATCGCCGGGTCGGCGGTGTTGCAGTGAACCTCCGGTCGGCCGAAAATAAATGCGGATGCTGCGGCTTCGGCTCGGAGATCAATGACCTCAGATCCATCGCGGTCGGCAATGTGCATCAGATACGCATGTTCAGTCGGCTCCCACACGTTTTCGAACGCTTCCGTGACACCGCCACAACACTTGGAAAACCGCGCGTCGCATATGTCTCCTTCATGTGTCAGCACCAGGCCACGCGTGGAATCCACAGCGCTCGCTACTGCCGGAGTTGTCACCCTGCTCAACCCATGGTACCGCTGACAATGATCATCCGCGCATACGTCGAAGAGCTCATGGTCCTCGGCATCGTACCAGCGGATTCTGCGAGAACTATCCTCGAACGAATGGATGGAGGGAGCCGCATCTGATGCCTTGCGCCTGCGTGACGCCTCGAGCCGGGCCAGCAGCCAGCTCCGAGACGTGATCGCCTGTGCCTTGAGGAATTCGCCCGGACTCGTCGCCCGCATCTCGGATGCGATGACGCTTTTCAGGTAGTCTTCGACTTCGACAACATTGACGGCAACAATTTCCCCTCCGCTTCGCACCAGCCGGATCGAACCCGGAAACCTCTGATCCTCCCGCCGCTCCCAATGAAATTTGACGCCGATCGCCACATTGCGTAGTGTGAACGATGATGTATCCGGGTTTTGGGGATGCAACTCCAGGGCAGATCCCTCCTGAAATCGCTTTTCTCCAACTTCGAGCACGATACCGGCGTCAGCAAGAAACGCACGGCACTCACCATTCGCAAATTCCGGGCCACCTGCAACGGCGAATTCTCCGTGAAGATCCAGATGAACCGAAGGTGATGAGAGTATGCCTACAGAGATGCGTGAATCGTCCAACTCAGTTTTCTTCAAGCTGCGTCAACGCGTGGATTACGGCATCATGCAGCAACGGACGGATTCTGATGATCCGCTGGTTCACCCTGGTCGGATGCACCCGGTTGGTGAGAAAAACAACAGCAAGATTTCGCTGCGGATCTGCCCAGATGGAAGTCCCCGTGAAGCCGGTGTGGCCATATGAATCCGCGGAGAACAACGTGCCGGCGGAAGATCCTTTCGCAGATTTCATATCCCATCCGAGCCATCGTTCCTGCCCTGCTGATCGCTTGCCGATGAACTCAGCGACGGTTTCGGCGGCAAGGTATCTCCGGCCTGCATACGTCCCTTTATTGAGGAGCATCTGCATGAACACTGCAAGGTCGGTGGCAGTCGAGAAGAGTCCCGCATTTCCTGAAACTCCTCCCAATACGGCCGCGAGCTCGTCATGGACCGCTCCCTGAACGAGGGATTTTCTCCAGGCGGTATCGCGCTCCGTGGGAGCGACTTTCTGCCTGACCGCCTCGCCGGGATTGAACATGGTATGGGTCATGCCGAGGGGGGCATAACATTCATGTCCTACAAAAACATCAAGCGTCGATCCGGTGATCGCCTCTACCACTTTTCCGAGCATGATCATGCTAAGATCGCTGTAGACTGTCGAATCTCCCGGTTTCGCAACGAGAGAAGTGGCCAGAATCGAGTCGAAGGCAGCCGCGGGGGTGATCGATGCACCCCAGAGCTTGCGTGAAGGCGGAAAACCGCCCCGGTGCAAGAGGAGCTGCCGGATCGTGATCGCAGTCTTCGCATCCCCTTTCAACTGCGGCAGGTACGTGCCGATAGAATCGTCCAGGCTCAACCTTCGCTGATCGTAGAGCTTCATCACGGCAGCGGTAGTTGCGACGACCTTTGTCAGCGATGCAAGGTCATACATCGTCCCCTCTTCCACATCCGCCGAACCGAGGTCGTACGACAATGTGCCGAATGATTTGTCGTACGCGATGATCCCGTCTTTCACCACCGCAACCTCTGCTCCGGGAAATGCCGAGTCACTTATTGCGGCATTCACGATATCATCGATGCGCATCAGGGCATCGGGATCGAATCCCGCGATGGCTGGATCGTCCCTGCGCAGATGAGTCTGGGGAAGATCGAGTCCTGTCCCAAAGGGAAAGACTCCTGCGATCGTTACAGGCAGCCGCCCATGCGTCGGGATTTCGCCGAACAGGGATTCGACCACCGCCTCAGTAATCGCTTCGCCGTCACCATACGTACACATGATGGCATCGGCTTTGGGAAATTCCGCAGCGAGATAAGGGTTTCCAAGAATGCAGACAATGACGGATGCTGACGACTCTCCCAGCCGCGTGAGAAGGGGCTGCAGATAGTCAGGCATTTCTGCTGTCGCACGGACTTTGGCAAAAAGAGCGAGGAGGACCGGATCTCCCGGCCTGATCGACCCGATCATATCCATAACAACGTCCAAATCCGAAGAAGGATTGGTTCTGAAGACCCCAAGCCGACCCGCACGGCGGCGAAGGAGTTGCAGGAAGTAACTCCCCGTGGGTTCGTTCGGCCAGGGATTGCCCGGACGATTTATCTCGGTTCGGTTATCATCCAGGTCACTCGCCAGAATGACGTTCAGACGCGCTTGTCCGTTGGGCTGCAGCGGAAGTATTTGCCGGGTGTTCCTGAGCACGGTAACGGCATCACGGGCAATGGCTTTTGCTGTCGTACGATGCTGACGCGTGGCAACATTCTGAGCGACCGCTTCGATATCTACCGTCCGGAGACGGTCCAGCCCCAGCCAGTGCTTGGTCTGCAATATCCGCCGTACTGAGGAGTTAATCTGTTCTTCCCGGATGGACCCCTTTGCAACGGCTTGCACGATAGCGCGGATCGCCATGCCCACATCGGGAGGTTCGAGCAGAATGTCGACGCCTGCCCGGACGGCGAGAACTGCTGCACTCTCCGTCGTTTGCCCTCTCATCACGCCACCCATGCCCAGCGCATCGCAAACTGTCAGTCCGGCAAAGCCAAGTTCGCCGCGGAGATTGCTCTCGATAGCCTCGCGGGAAAGTGAAAGAGGCACTCCTGAGGAATCTAGTACCGGAACGGCAAGATGTCCTATCATGACAGCCTGGGTTCCCGCCGCAATTGCGCTCCGGAAACTGCTCAACTCCACACTGTCGAGCCTTGACCGGGAAGAGTGCAGAACCGGAAGCCCGAGGTGCGAATCCAGCCCGGTGTCTCCGTGCCCCGGATAGTGCTTTACGGTCGCGATCCCTCCGCCATCGATGACCCCGTGGACAAATGCCGCAACCATGCGCCCGACGAGCGCGGGTTCATCGCCGAAGCTTCGAATGTTGATGACGGGATTTTCGGGATTCGTGTTGATGTCGGCCACAGGTGCGTTAATCTGGTGAACGCCAATGGCACGCGCTTCCAGCGCCGTAGTTCTCCCCATGGCATACGCATATTCCGGATTCCGCGTGGCGCCGACAGCCATTTCTTCCGGGAATGAAGTCCCCCGGCGTACGCGCATTGCTATCCCCTTTTCGAAATCGGATGCAACAAGAAGAGGGATGCGGGCCTCCACCTGAAGAGCGTTCAGCAGGACTGCTTCTTCGTACACATCTCCCTGCGCCATGATGATGCCGCCGATTTTGCGCTCCTTCACGAGGCCAAGCAGCCTGCTGAATGCCTCATCGTCCCGGCTGATGTAGTGCCCGTACGCACGCACCATCATCATCTGCGAGACCTTTTCTTCGAGCGAAAGCGAACCGATGAGACTGTCGATGGCTCCCGGCGCATCCAGGGCCGGTCCCGTGATCATCGCTCCGGGCCGGCGGACGGACTCAAGAGGAGGCGCGGCCAACCTGGATGCAACTGAAGAGCTTTTGCACGAGAGCGAGACTAAGGCACACAGGAGGTAACAAACCGACTGAGGGAGGAATCTGCGCACGCGTCACCCCTTCTTCAATCGGATAAGCGCCATGCGCAGAGCACCCTCCGCCGGAGGATGCATGGGAGAACGAAAGAGCGCTCCGGGGCAAAGTTTGCGGATGCACCCGGCAAGCATCCGGGCGTACAGCGTGTCGTGATCTATGAGTCTGCCGGTCATCACTATTCCTGTTCCATCGCTCAGGTCAAGCTGACGAATCGTACCATCAACCCTGGCTGCAAGGAGGTTTGCTGAGGTATGCAGAATACCCTTCGCGACAGGGTCACGCTCCGCTGCTTCAAGCACCAGGGGCGCGAGTGCGGCGAGGTCAAACTTTTCCCTGTATACCGAAGTGATAACCTCTTCGCGGGATGTCCATCCGAACCGATCTGCAAGGATTCCGGACAGGGAGCCTGACCGGTCGAAGCCGTCGAACTCAGCAGCAATGGCCTTCAGTGCAAGGAGACCGATGTGGTAACCACTCCCTTCATCTTCCAGAATCCTCCCCCATCCTCCCGTTCGCAGCAGTTTTCCGGCGGCCGATTTTCCGATCACGACTGATCCGGTTCCTGCGATGACCACAACACCGGGGCCCCCATCAAAAGCTCCTTCGAGGGCAACGCGGGCATCGGTCTCTATGATGAGAGCGGCACCGGGCCCGCCGCCCTGGCTAAGCCGGTCACGGATAGCGCCCGAGAGTGATTCACGCTCCGCGACTGATCCGGACCCGGCGAGCCCCAACACGACAGATCTCAGATTCCTGAGCGGCCGTCGGGCCTCCTCACAACAGCGTAAAATGAGGTTCGTAAGCTCCCCGGCGGCAGCGTCAATCCCGATCACATTGGCATTCGATCCGCCGGTCTGAACACGGGCAATGATCTTCCCCTCCATCTCAGCCAGAAGTCCGAGGGTTTTGGTCGCTCCTCCGTCAACACCCAGGGCCAGGCTTGAATCAGTCATGGCTTGTAGTTGCTGAAGGAATATGAAACGGCCAGGCCGAATCTGCTGCCTGTGGCAATCGCGTCCATTGAAAACAGCCCGGTTCCTGCCGGAATGTTCAGCAGATGCGCGTGTGAGGACGATCGTGCCTCATTGATGCGACCGGCAGCAAACGGGGCATCAATCAGTGCATAGACGTACACAGCGCTGACAAAAACCACGCTCGCCCAGCCTCCCGGCCGGATGGAATCATGCGTCGAACCGATGTTCGAAGCGATGACGGTCCCGATCGCAACCCCGAACAGACCGGTGAGTACCGTCCCCTTTACGGTTTCTCCGGCATACATATGTCCGAGACCGGGGAGGAAGACAGACAGTGTCCCGGCAAGTTCGGGATTCTTTTTGGATACTTCGGGAAGGGAATCGGAGCTGGTGCAAGTGTTTGAGTCAGCAGCCTGCGTCGATGGGATCGCCGCAATGACCCGCTGAATGGAGAAGCAGAGTGCCACGCAAATGGAAAGCATCAGAATGCGGAAGGCGCGTTCAATCATGTGGAGAGCGTGGCACATGTTTTTTCTTCATGAAATGGTACGGTTTCCGAGGGGGGAAAGCAAGACGAGAACAATTGTGAATTGTGGCTTCTCAATTCGCAATTTTAACGGGTTTCCTGCCGTCGCCATCCTCTGAAGATGGCCGACACGTACCCCGCTCCCATCGTTGCCGCCGTTCCGATGCAGGTGTGCCAGGTAAAATCAATGCGCGTGAAAATAATCACCACGACCATCGTCGCAATCCCCACGATTAGCGCCACTCCGGCATCGGTCTGAGTGGCTTTGCGTGAAATTAAGCCGAGCAAAAAAGTCCCGAGCAGCCCGCCATACGTGACGGAAGCAATCCGCAGCCCCAACTCGACAACAGGGTCGTGGGTGTCAGTAAAGAGCAAAGCTCCGCCCGCCAGGACAGCTCCCCAGAAAAGCGTGAGCCCTCTGGACCAGCGCATTCCGCCTGCAGGATTCAGGCTCCTTCCGTAGCGGGTACGTTTGACGATATCGAGAAAAGAGGAGGAAGAAAGGGAACTGATTGTTGACGAGAGCGTTCCCATGGCCGAAGCAAGAACCCCGGCAACCAAGAACCCGGCAAGCCCGGTGGGAAGATGGTCCACGATGAACCGCGGAAATATCTCATCGGAAGAGTTCAAGCCAAGGGAAGGATACGTTGCCCCGCCGTAGAAGGCGAACAGGGCAAGTCCGAGGAACAGGAAGAGGGCAAACTGCAACACAATCAGGGCGGCATCGAGCATGAGAGCCTTCTGGCTGTTGCGGACCGTTCCGCATCCGAGGAGTCTCTGAACTATCAGATGATCTGTACCGTGGGAAGCCATCGACAGGAAAGCCCCACCTGCGAGTCCGCCCACAAACGTGTACGGGCTGTTCAAAAACGCGATCAGGCTCGAAGTGTCACCAGAGTGAAAAACCGCAAGCTTTTCAGTACCTTCACGCGTCGAAAATGAGACAATGTCCTGCCACCCGTGAGGTAACTGAACCATGATGACAACCAGCGAAGCCACCGCCCCGAGAGTGTAGATGCATAGCTGCACGATATCCATTGCAACAACACCACGGAGTCCGCCCAGATACGTGTAGAACAGCGTAATGAGGCCTATCAACAGGATACACTGTGCGTAGCCGAGTCCCGTAATGAGATGAATAGGAATGGCAGTCGCGAACAACCGGACCCCCGAGGCAAGGACACGGGTGACGATAAAAACAAGTGACGTGAAGGTCCGCAGTCCCTCACCAAAGCGCCGCCCGAGGAAGTCGTAGGCTGTTTCCAGTTCTCCTCTATAATACGCGGGGATAAACATGACTGCCACCAGCGTGCGTCCGAGGGCGTAACCAAAGACAAGCTGGAGAAAGCGAAGATCCGTGGCGTACGCAAGGCCCGGAACACTGATGAACGTCAGGGTGCTTGTTTCTGTTGCGACAATTGACAACCCGACCGACCACCACTGCATGCTTCTCCCGCCGAGGAAATATTCTCCGATGGACTTTTGCCGCCCCGCGAAGAGACTTCCTCCGGCCGCGACGCCCACAAGGTAGACTGCCACGATGATGTAATCGAGGAGCGAGAAATTCACAGCGGATCCATACGAAACATTGGGCCAATGTATGGGCTGCATCGGAGGAGTGCAAGGCGATTTTTTCTCTTTCCCATCAATTTTTTCCTTACTTTCTCAAAACTTTCAGCAATCGGCACGGAGACTTCATGCCCGACGAACCTATCGCAACAGAGACCTCGGTAGTCCGCCAGACACTTCGGGAAATCACCCAGCCTTTCATCGACCTGATTCATGCCTCACGGGCGCTTTGGGGGATTAATGTCTCATACCTCCTCGAAGGCCTCACCTACTTCGGCGTCCTTGGCTACCTCGCCATCTTCTTCAACGACTATATCGGCCTGGACGACATCAGTGCGGGACAGATGGTGGGATTCCTGACAGCCGGCATCACTCTGAGCATGTTGTTCTTCGGGGCGACCGTCGATCTCATCGGAGTGCGCAAGTCGCTCCTCCTCTCTCTGGTCCTCATGCTCATCGGGCGGATCGTGTTGACCCTCAGTCCCACCCTCGGCACCCCGGGGCTCTGGTCATCTGCTCATCTTTTTGCAATGGGGGGACTTTTGGGAATTGTTTTGGGGTATGGCATCTACCAGCCTGCGTGCTATGCTGCGGTCAGACGGTACACATCGGTGAAGACTGCCGCAATGGGGTACGCAATGCTGTATGCCCTGATGAATCTCGGTGGCTTTCTGCCCGGGCCAATCTGTCCTCCGATCAGGAAGGCATACGGAATCACAGGATCGTTCTGGCTTTTTGCACTTCTGACAGTGGCAGGAATTCTTGTTATTCTCTTCGTCCTCACGCCGAAAGCGATGGCCGAAGCAACTACGACGGCAGCTCAGGAGCGACATGAAGAGACTTCAACAGAAAAGGAGTTGTCGCTTAAAGAAAAGGTCCTGTTCTACCTGAAGAATTTCCCGATGAAGGATGCGCGGTTCATGTTTTTCATCTTTGCCCTCATTCCCGTGCAAACGCTGTTTGCGCACAACTGGCTGACCATTCCACAATACTGCACGCGGGCATTCACCGGAGTTGTCAAAGACAATTATGAGGTCTTTGTGAACTTCAGCCCCATCCTCATTTTCATCCTCACCCCGATGGTAACGGCCCTGACGGCAAAGCGGAATACATACAACATGATGATAGCGGGGACGCTTGTCATGGGCGCTCCGGCTTTTATTCTCGCCCTCGGACCAAGCATCACGACGCTCTTTGCGTATTTGATCTTTACGACAATCGGCGAAGCGATGTGGTCAGCGCGCTTTCTTCAGTGGGTCGCAGAGATTGCTCCAAAATCGATGACGGGAATTTACATGGGGATCGGCCAGTTCCCCTGGTTCCTCACCAAGGTGATCACGAGCATGTACAGCGGGTGGTTTCTGACCAGGTTTTGTCCGGCGGGCACACCTCCCGAACAACTCCATACCGAGACTATGTGGTTTATTTACGGTTTGATTGCCATCGTCACCCCGGTGGCGCTATTTTTTGGCAGGAATTGGATGAAACGAGGTTTCCGGGAAAGGACTGCCTGAATCGTTGGGTCTTCACATTAGAAGGGCTTTACCTGTGATTTCGATCATGTGCCGAAATGTCAGCCATTGATCCACGTCAGAACCTGCAATTGGCCCGTGATTTGCAAATATGCCGTTATTTCCCGCCCGCCACAATTGGACTTGCAATTCTGACTTGCGGTTTGTAGGTTCTCGGAGCAATCCCCAGTACACCGTTCTTGCGCGTTTGGATCTTGCTGATGTACCGTTTTAGCCTGTTAAGGTGAGTGTCGCCAGCAGTCAGAGTCGCAGTCAATGGTGAGACGTGTCCATTGCTGCGACTTTTTCGTTTCTCCCGTGACCCGGGCCGCCGAAGACGGAGTACTCAATACACCATCATTTTCATGAAAGGATGAGCTCCATGGAGCGAGGGACAGTCAAGTGGTTCAACAGCGCGAAAGGATATGGTTTCATATCACGCCCCGGCGCTGAAGACGTGTTCGTCCACTTCAAGGCCATCAACGGCGAGGGATATCGCACGCTGAACGAAGGCGACACTGTCGAGTTCGAGGTCGAGAAGGGTCCCAAGGGGTTGCAGGCAGCAAACGTTACAAAGGTGTAAAGGGATTTTTGTTACTATTACTCATCCTCCGTCGTGTTGCGGTCGGAGGATGAGTTGCTTTATGTACCTGTTGGTTCGCCGTACGTTCTGAAGCGGGATCGGGCACGTCCTGGCCCGGTGCCGGAACGCCGGTTATCTTTGCCACTCCACACTCCTGCGCACGTTTCCTGCAGAGGAGTTGCTGCCCTCACCATTCTCCATCTTTATGTCCATTCGTCTCTTCATCACCGGCGGTACCTTCGACAAAGAATACAACGAGCTCGACGGGAAGTTGTTCTTCAAAGACACGCATCTCCCCGAAATGCTTTCCCTTGGACGAAGCAAAGTGCCGCTCTCCAGCCGCACGCTCATGATGATCGACAGTCTGGAGATGACCGATGCGGATCGTGCACTCATTGCCGAGCAGTGTACGCGTGCGAAGGAGGACAAAATCATCATCACCCACGGCACGGACACGATGGAACTCACGGCACGACGTCTCGGCGAGCTGAGGGCTGCAAAGACCATCGTACTCACAGGCGCTATGGTTCCTTACAAGTTCGGCAGCTCCGACGGTCTGTTCAATCTCGGAAGCGCCCTTGCTTTCGTGCAGACCCTCCCGCACGGGGTGTACATCGTGATGAACGGACGGTGCTTCCCGTGGGACAACGTGCGAAAGAACAGGAAGACGGGAGAGTTTGAGGAGATTAAAAAATAAATTAAGAATTGTGAATTGAGAATTCACAATTCTTAATTTGGTTGAACCTTTCCCCCACCCTCTCCATCTCTGCTCAAAGATGTATCGCCAGGATCACATTCCTGTTCAGCGCAAACAGCGCGATCAGTGCAAGGACCCACATGACGATCCCCGCAGCGAAGGACTTCCTGTCACCCGCGGCGATAAAAGCAGCAGCAAAGAGGAGAAAGACGCTGCTGATAAACCCGTTTTCCAGAATCTGATAGACAAAGTCGCCGTCGACCCTCCTGTCAAACTTGCCCAGGACAAGAGCCATGAACAGGAGCGACGGGAGCCACAAAAGAAAGCGCTGCTTCGTTGCAACCAGCATAGTTCAGTACCGCTCAACGCTGAGTGACGACACGCCCGCATGGAGAATCACCGCAATCCGACGTGATGCCGATGAATAGTTCTCAGTCCTGTAGTGGCCTTTTCCTTCTGACTCGAAACCGTGGTATGACCTGCTCGACAAGGCCCCCTCTGATGTAATCTCAGTTCCCGCCGAAGACGGAACTCTCACCTTCACCGACGATATGCCTGCATCGACATTGACCGAGCAATCCTCCTGTCGTTCTCCGAGGATCAGAACGACTTTCGATGCTCCCGCATGGATTTTTACTCTTGAGACGGCGAATTGTGTCAGGTCCAGAGTGAGGGACGCTGCACCGGCGTCGAACGACAGATCCCACTCGGGATCCGGATTGAGGCGCATGTTCACCGTGTTCTTTCCCCAGTGCACCCCTTTTCCGCTTTCGCCCTCCAGCCTCAGATACAATCTTCGTTCCCCCTCTGTGGTTTCGCTTCCCAGGGTGTACTTGCCGAAGTTTGTTTCCGATTCTCCCCGGAAAAGATCGGCGCACGTATCCTCGAGTACAAACGTGCCGCCTCCTGACTGGAAGGTCAGAAACGCCTTTTTGACCGAACTGTCATACGTCTGAACAAATGTCTGCGATGTTGTGGTCCGTCGGTCCGTGAACGAACCCCACCCCTCCACAATGGTATAAAGAATAAGAGCGAGGAGTATGCCGGCGATCGCGGCAATGACCGTCTTCGCAACCCGTGCTCCCGTCAGAAAGGTGATTCCCCACAGAACGAGCACGACTGGCCAGAATTTCCAGATTGAACCGAGATCGAGATGGAGCACATCGAGTTTCGCCAGCAGGAGCAGGAGCCCGCCAACAACAAAGAAACTTCCGAAAAGGATCCGTGATGGTTTCATGATGGTGTTTTCCGGGATGGTTCGAGGTAAAGCAAGATACCACCTTCGGGCTGGGATTTCAAGGCATCCCAGGAATTGCGAATTCACCCTTATCTCGTCTACGAGTGCCAATATGCGGGTGTTCCACTGGGAGGCAATCGGAACGCAATTTCGTAAAATTCACGAAAACCGGACTGACCGTTCCATAGCCAGGTTGGAATGGCGCGCTTTGAGCAAGAGACTCTGTCCTTTTACCCGGTTCTGAATTCCCCGTTCTCCATTCTCAATTGTCTTCTCTCATTGCAATTCCTCTCTCTTCTCCTTACAATACCTTCGTTCCCACTCGCCGCAATCCGTCCCGTGAGCTCTCCTCGCGAAACAATCGAACAACAGGCAGTCTCGTCTTTTCGCCGCCATTTCGAGTGTCCGCCCTCTGTCGTTGCCTCTGCACCCGGCCGAATTAACCTGATCGGCGAGCACACCGATTACAACGACGGATATGTTCTCCCGGCCGCAATTGACCGCACCACGGCGGTCGCGCTCGGCCATCGCGCGGATGACAAACTTGTAATGCGCTCAGCTTCCTTCACCGAAGAAGCGTCGTTTCGTGTCGCGCGCCTCTATCCATCGGAACGCCGCACCTGGACCGATTACGTCATCGGCGTCGCGTCACTCCTCCAGGACCGCTGTGGCACTTTGAAAGGCGCTAATCTTCTCGTGCATGGCGACGTCCCGCGTGGCGCGGGTCTTTCCTCTTCGGCATCACTCGAACTTGCGGTTGCATTCGGACTGATCCGGCTGAATGGCTTTTCCGTTCCCTCGCTCGACATCATCAATATCTGCCAGCGGGCCGAACATGAGTTTGCGGGAGTCCGCTGCGGGATCATGGATCAGTTCATTGCATGCCTCGGCAAGCGGGATCACGCGCTGTTGCTCGACTGCCGGTCGCAGTCGTATGAACACATCCCGCTCCCTCCCGGAATGGGACTTCTCATCTGCGATACCGGCGTCAGGCGCGCTCTCGGGAATTCAGAGTACAATGCCCGCCGTCAGCAATGCGAGGAAGGAGTCCGGATCCTCTCTACCCGCATTGCAGGCGTGAAGGCGCTCCGTGACGTATCAATGGATCAGCTTCATGAATTCAGCCAACTCCTGAGCCCTCTCGTACTCCGCCGGTGCATACATGTGGTAACGGAGAATGCCCGCACCCTCCGCTCTGCTGAAGCCCTCCGACGAAACGATCTCGGGGAATTTGGAAAGCTGATGTATGATTCGCATGCAAGCCTTCGGGCAGACTATGAGGTAAGTTGCGCTGAACTCGATGCGGTCGTTGACATTTGTGCGGTTTGTGAAGGCGTGTATGGCGCACGAATGACTGGGGCAGGATTCGGCGGATGCGCGGTTTGTGCGCTCACCGTCGAAAGCATTCCCCGGGTCACAGAGTGTCTTGGGGCCGGATACACCCGCCGCTTTAAGAGAGTGCCTTCAGTATATGCATGTACAATTGAAGATGGCGCTGCCTCCCGCTGTCTCTGAGCGGACCGGTCTCCGTTCCGGGATCTTCGGACTTTGCCGGAAAGTTTTACGAACCAAAATGGGAAAAAAGTCATGAAAACTCTCCCGTCATTCGTTGCACTTTTGTTCCTCCCCGTCCTTGCCGCTTCCCAATCCGCAGTTGACAAAACCGTGGCGGATCTCGATTTCCTCAGCAAGGGATCACTTGACACCTGGAAGTACAGCGCCAATTTCACCGGCGATCCCGCGAAACCTTCCTATGACGACCGCGGGTGGGCAACGCTTTCTCTAAACCAGTCTCTTACGCTGGACTCCTGCTGGATCCGCAGGGAAGTCGTTTTGCCGGACCGGATGCTCGGGCAGCCCACCTCGGGTTCAGTTCGCCTGCAGCTCACGGTTGACGACGCCGGGTACCTCTGGGTCAACGGAGAAAGCAAAGGATACTTTCCATGGGACGGGGAGTTTGAACTGACAAAGGACGCACGGCCCGGACAGAAATTCCTTCTGGCGATCAAGGCAATCAACACCGGCGGTCCGCTTCGGCTGATCCGTGCCCAGCTGACAGCCGCTGCGGAAAACCCCGTGGGAATGCTTGTCGAAGACCTGACTCTCAGTCTCAAAGTCGGGCAGAAACTGCTGAGCTTCGACACATATCAAACCAACGCCCGGAATCGGGAAGATCCAGGGATTGACAAATCCCGCATGGATCGGGCCGAGAAGAGACGGCTGAACACACTCCTCCAGTCGGCTGCCGCCGAAGTGGATGTTGCTGCTTTGCGCGAGGGAAACGTGGATCGCTTTCGTGCCTCCGTGGATGCGGTGCGGAAGCGGCTTGCCCCCGTCGCAGAATATGTCCAACGGTTTACCATTTTCCTCGATGCCAACGCACATATCGATGCTGCATGGCTATGGCGATCGAAGGAGACAATCCAGGTGTGCCGCAACACGTTTGCCTCCGTCATGAACATGATGGCGGCAAGACCCGACTTCACGTACACGCAAAGTTCGGCCGCGTACTATGACTGGATAGAACATCTCTATCCGGGCCTTTTCCGTCAGATTCAACAACGCGTGAAAGACGGCCGATGGGAAGTCGTCGGCGGGATGTGGGTTGAACCCGACTGCAACCTTCCTTCAGGAGAGTCCTGGTCACGTCACCTGCTGTACGCCAAGTCCTATTTCAGGAACAAGCTAGGCGCAAACGTCACCATCGGCTGGAACCCCGACTCTTTCGGATACAACCTGATGATGCCGGCACTCTACAAGAGTGCAGGCATTGACGCCTTCATCACGCAAAAGATTGGCTGGAATGAGACAAACGTCTTTCCCCATCGCGTCTTCTGGTGGGAATCGCCGGACGGATCGCGAATTCTGAGCTACTTCCCATTCGACTACGTCAACACCATCGACAACCCGATGCAGCTTGTTGATTGGCTTCGTCAGTTCGAAGCGAACACCGGCTTTACGAAGATGCTCATCCTGTTCGGAGTCGGCGACCATGGCGGCGGGCCTTCCCTGGAGATGCTGAACCGGATCGACCGGCTGAAGAACGTGGAGATCTTTCCCACCATCGAATACGGGACTACCTCCTCCTATCTGACGTGGCTCCGCTCAAACGACCTCGGCGGACTCCCCGTCTGGAAGAACGAACTGTACCTCGAGTACCACCAGGGCACGTTTACCACCCAGGCAGCCATGAAGGCTTACAACCGGTCAAATGAAGCCCTTCTGACGAACGCAGAGAAGGTCCGATCCTTTGATGCCTGGTCCGGCGGAAAGCCCCGTCGGCACGCACTTGACGATGCATGGAAGAAGGTGCTCTTCAACCAATTCCATGACATTCTGCCGGGTTCTGGTATCCGCGAAGTCTACATCGATGCCGGAGAAGAACATCGGCAGGCACAGGAGATGGGAACACATGAACTTTCGGGGGCGTTTGAAGATCTTGCCGGGCACGTCAACACACGGAGCGTCGTTGCTGGAACGCCTCTCCTGGTGTTCAATACACTTTCGTGGGACCGGACTGATCTCGCAGAGCTCTCTCTTGAGGAAGGGGATACGACCGCGTACTCCGTTTTCGACGCCACGGGGAAGGAAATCCCTTCACAGATGGTGCCGGACTCGCGTTATCATCGCAAGGTAATTTTCATTGCGCGGGATATTCCGGCATTCGGTTATGCGACATTTCACCTCCGGAAGGGAGCAGGCACAGCAAAGCTTCAGTCACCGTTGATTTCACGCACCTCGCTCGAAAACAGCTTGTTCCGGGTTACGATTGACAGCACGACAGGATGGGTCGCAGGCATCACTGACAAGCGATCGGGAAAGGACGTGCTGGCGGGTCCCGGAAATCGCCTCCGGCTTCTGGAAGACAAACCCTCACAGTGGGATGCATGGAACATCGGGTTGACCGGAGTTGAGTATCCCTCAGCGTTCCGGGGGGTCGAAATTCTTGAACAGGGTCCTGTCCGGAGCACCCTCCGGCTGACGCGGGACTACCTGAAGCCGGGGACAAGAAAAGAATTCCCCACGGAGGATTTCCCGAGCTCCTTCTTCACGCAGGACATCGTTTTATATAACGGCCTGGACCGTATCGACTTTGTCACCGGGGTAGATTGGTGGGAAGATAAGACCATGCTCAAGGTGGAATTCCCGCTCGCCGTTCACGACACAATTGCGACATACGAAATTCCTTACGGGACAATAGCCCGGTCCACTCAGATGCGGAATAGTGTTGAGAAAGCCCAGGTTGAAGTGCCCGCGGCACGCTGGGCAGACGTCTCAAATGACGAACTCGGCATCTCTTTGCTCAACACTTCAAAGTATGGATACGACATCAAAGGAAACGTCATGCGGCTCTCGCTCCTCCGCTCGCCGAAGTGGCCCGATCCGACCGCTGACCGC
>Ga0326726_10002210_pt1 | contig 17937 bp, 18 predicted proteins | sample MHFenrmetagenome_2_FD_207603 | JGI IMG/M metagenome (GOLD analysis project Ga0326726, IMG submission 207603) | Lab enriched peat soil microbial communities from Michigan Hollow, Ithaca, NY, United States - MHF15MN | ecosystem: Environmental > Terrestrial > Soil > Wetlands > Peat | place: USA... | reverse complement strand
AATTCGCTCCGCTCGCCGGATAGAATTTCGTTGATAAAGAAAAGGAAAAGTGCTATACTGTTAACTGGTTGATTTCATTGTAGTTGTGCGATACGCATGGGGCCTCCGTCTGGCCCCGCTCGCTATTCCGAGGTCCAGGATGATCAAGTGCACGGTCTGCGGGGAAGAGAACGAAGAGCTCGCGATTACTTGCACGAAATGCCACAGTTACCTTCAGGCAAAGGTCGATACAATCGATCTCTTCCCGGCCATCTGGGGATTGATCGAGCGCCCTGGTCTCACCTTCAGGAGAATCGTCCTGGCGAAAAACAAGAATTATGTTTTCGTCCTCCTGATGCTCCTGGGGATCGCCATGAGCCTGGCCGCTTTTTCCTACTGGCAGCTCGGGCGCCGTTTCCCGTACGGTGCGCTCATCGGGATCGGCGTGTTCATCGGACCGCTGGCGGGGATCCTCTTCGGAATCGCCGCCTCGTTGCTGGCAAAGTTCGTGGCGAGACCTCTTGGAGGGAAGGGGAATGCGAGGAACCTGCGTTCCGTTCTGGCGTACGGCGCTGTGCCGGTGATTTTTTTGCTGGTGATTGTCTTCCCGCTGGAGTTTGGGATCTTCGGCAGGTATCTTTTTGATCACAATCCGCCACCGGAAATGCTCGAGCCGACGATCCACTATGTGCTCCTGGCTCTGAACTGCCTCGGTTTCGTCTGGTCAGTCATCCTGTACGGGACCGGTTGTGCTGTTGCCAACAGCATCTCCTGGTGGAAAGGGATGGTCCCTGCGGTGCTCGTGGCCGGGCTTGTCCTGGGAGGAGCAATTGTTGTGCGGGGACTATGAGTATCCAGGTCGATCCGAAGGAGTTCGAGGAAATTGCGCACGAGGAGTTTGACGCGCTCCCGGCGGCCTTCCGGAATCGGCTTGAAAACGTCCACATCGTCGTGGAGGAAACCGATTCGCGAAGCCGAAAACGTCGGGCGGGTGTGTACCGCAGTTCCATGCTCCTCGGACTCTACGAGGGCGTACCCCTCAGTAGGAGAGGAACCGGGTACGGGGTCTATCCCGTTGTGCCGGACCGGATCACGCTGTTTCAACGGAATATCGAACATACGGTCTCCTCACAGGAGGAGCTGCGCGAGAGAATTCGCGAAGTGATGGTTCACGAAATTGCACATCATTTCGGCATGTCAGAGAAAGAGATACGCGATGCGGGGTACTGAACAACGCGTGGTTTGAAGAAAGGGAGGTCGATAATGTCTCGAGTCATGTTTACCATTTCCTACAGCATCAGCCCGGAGCAGCGCGATCAGTACCTCAAGCTTCTGGGGGAGTTGAAAGCCCATTTCGCGACGCTCGGGCGTAAGAACTATTCCGTGTTCGAATCCAAGGGGAAGAAAGATCACTTCACCGAAGTCTTTCTCACGGAAAGCATGGAAGAGTTTGATGCTCTGGAAGACAACCACGACGAGAAAACCCAGGAGTTGATCCAGCGGCTCGAAGCGTGCGTCGACGAGGTGGGGATGAAATACTCGACCCTGGTCGAGGTTTCCTGATCGCAGAGGGGTCAGGAAGGAGGGAGGTCCATGGCGACAGGAAGACGAATCGATCCGATCGCTCGGTTCATGCAGGAACATGATCACGCGCTGGAGCATCTCGCGTCACTCAACAAAGCCACGCGGAGCATCGAAGAGGAGGGACTGACGCCGGAAGCGGAACGGCGGATTGTCAGGGCACTGGCCTTCATCAAGGACGAAGTGACCGTGCACAACCGGAGCGAAGAGGAGGCGCTGTTCCCTGTGCTGGAGCGGTACGTCGAAGGACCGACCCAGAACATGCGGGAGGATCACAAAGTTCTCAAACGCGAATTCGTGCGTCTCCGGCGGGCGGCGCGGGTGTTGCGAAAGCAGAAGCGAAGCAGGAAAGCCGCTGAAGAGTTTGCGGGCGTGTCCCGCCGCGTCATACAGATCTTTGTGAACCACATTCACAAAGAGAACCACGTTCTGTTCCCCCTCGTCCAGAAATTCCTCACCAAAGACGCCCTCCGGGAAGTGGCGCGCCGGTTAATCTGAAAACACGACAAGGCGGCCTTCTCCATGATAAAGAATCTCACGTACCAGCAGCTCGCGTCCGTCCTCCGATCCGTGTTTGACCCGAAGGACGGGGAGAGAGACCTCACATTTCTCGTCGATCTTCCCGGTGGCGAGTTGCCGGACTCCCTCGAGTGGCTTGATCGTCGCAGAATGAGTGTGGAATGGTTCTCCATGCTACAGGAACATGCCGGGGAGTGGCCATTCCAGGCGTTTAATTTTGCGGTGTATGACAATGTGGGGAGCAACAACGCGGACCTCCCGTCGGTCGTGGAAATCGTCGATTCCCGTCCGGCCAGGGGGGGAGCCCATCCGCCGGGAAAGATCCCCCTTGGAGAACTTCTTGCCCATTCGTCGGTGGTCCTTTCTCCCACGCAGCTATCGGCAACCGCTCCCCTGAAGCTGCTGGCACGCACGTATCCCTTTCGCGGGGCGACGCTCCCGAATTTCCAGCGCTCGATGATCCCCGCACTGAGTCTGAATTACGAGGCGGTGGATGCCAGAGTGCGGGAGGTCAAACAGCGCATGGACGAAGCCGAAAGTGCAGAACTGGTGTTGCGCGTTGGAGAGACACCGTACACCCTTTTCCTGGATCTTCGGTTTCGCGGGGGTCATGCCAGCGGGGGTCTGATGCGTGAGCCGGGTGTTGTTGCGAATCTCCCCTCAGGAGAAGCCTATATCGTTCCCTACGAAGGGGAACGCAAAGAGCCCAGTCTGACTGCCGGCGACCTCCCGGTCCAGTTCCGCGACGAAGTCGTGGTATTCCGCATCGCGGAGAATCGGGTGGCAGAGGTTCGCACAATCGGGCCGGAAGCGGAGAAGCAACGCTGGAAGGTCCGCGAAGAGGCCGCATACGGGAACATCGCCGAGCTGGGAGTGGGCGTCCTGGGCGAATGGGGGATTGCGGCCGTCGGAAGTATTCTCCTCGATGAGAAGCTCGGTCTTCACATTGCCTTCGGCCGTAGCGACCATTTCGGCGGCGCCACCGGCCCCCAGGCATTCAAAAGTGCAGCCAGAGTCGTGCATGTGGACTGGGTGTACGTCCCCTCAATCCAACCGAGGATTTCCGTTGACTCTCTCACGTTCCGGTACAAGGAGAACCGCGCGGAACGTATTATGAATGCAAACAAACTTGTTGTCTGAACGATGTATCTCAAACAGTTAAAACGACTTTCTCCCGATACCCTCAACCTTTTTTGGGATGATGGGCACGTCAGTCCGGTGTCACTTCAGGCACTCCGCGATCACTGTCCGTGCGCCGGATGCCAGGGTGAGTCGGTCCTCTTCCGCAGTTATGCCGCCCCGGCCCCTGATAAAGGCCTTCCCGGTCGCTATGTGCTTCAGGGGGCAGAGAGCGTTGGAAACTATGCCATGAAATTCAACTGGGGGGATGGGCACGACCAGGGAATCTACACCTGGGAGCACCTGCGGAGGCTGTGCGAGTGCCCGGAGTGCCTGAATGCGCGAACGGAGGTTTTGGGTGGATAGAAGCCAGGCCCGAGAAGTCCTCTCCCGGTTGCCCTACGGACTCTACGTCGCGGGTTCGCGCGACGGTGACAACCCGGTGGCTATGATCGCGACCTGGGTGACCCAGGTCTCCTTCTTTCCGCAGCTACTGGCAATCGCCGTCGAGAATGATTCCCAGATGATAGAGTGCATCGATCGGAGCGGGTATTTCTCGCTCAATCTTCTTCCCGCCGGCGGCAAAGAGTTGGCGGCTTCTTTTCTGCGTCCCAGCGATGTAGCTTCGAAGAGCATCAGCGGACATGCACTTGAGTCAGCCCTGCATGGCTCACCATTTCTGCTCGAGGCAAGCGCGTGCCTTGAGTGCAAGGTAGCGTACCGCTACGAGACGGGTGACCACACGCTGGTGGTGGGAGAAGTCGTGGATGCAAAGACGCGAAAGGGAGGGGAGGCCCTGACGATGCAGCAAACGGGCTGGAATTACCAACGATAGGGTCCCTTATGGCGGCGGTCGATCTTTTCGAACGTACACTTCGCGACCTGACGGAGCCGAAACGGCAGGTGCTTGAATCCCTGATTGCGCATACGCGTGAGGACCTGCTCGCAGCCCGGAGCGAGGATGCCTGCGTGCGCATAGTGGAAGATTACCTCAAGATTTCTCACGACCTCACCCAACAGACCGTGCGCTGAAAATACGTACGGTTCCTGCTATCCATCACTGGAAGTTCCAGTGGATAACGTGCGCAGGGCCACAGCATTATCGCGAATCTCTCGCACATTGTACAGCAGTGTCCGCTCTACTTGCGCTTCTCCATCGTTGCCTTGATGGTGAGGGGAGCGCCGGAGCGGAGGATTTCGATCTCGACGACGTCCCCCGGCTTGAGCTCTCCCAGGATGCCCATGTAGTCGTAGATGTTCAGAACCTTTTTGCCGGCCATTTTGGTTATGACGTCGCCGCCTTTGAGCCCTGCTTTCTCCCCGGGGCGGTTTGGCTGTACGGCGCTGACCTTCATCCCTTCCGTGCTCTGCCCGAAATCGGGCACGATCCCCAGCGTTACGGAGAAACTCCGCGTGTCCCCCGCGCCGTCACGCGAACCCGGTGATTCCACGCGCGCGTATGCAGGCTTCTCCTTCATCCCGTCTATATCCTTTGCCAGCGAATACACCAGCCGCACGACCTTCTCCTCCCCGTCATAATTGATCTTTTCCCAGTCGTCCGACGGCTTGTGATAGTCATCGTGCGTTCCTGTGAAGAAGAAGAGGACGGGGATATCCTTGCCGTAAAACGACGAATGATCACTCGGTCCGAACCCACCGGGTTCGAGCTTGAACGCGAACGCGGAATCCCTGTTCTCTTTCTGCAAAAGATCCGCCCACGCGGGGGATGTGCCGCTTCCCCCTATTGTGAGAGACCGATTTTCCAGCCGGCCGACCATGTCCATGTTCAACATGGCGACGGTCTGCGTGAGGGGGACAGGAGGGTTGTTGACAAAATAGACGGAGCCAAGCGTGCCAAGCTCCTCCGCGGAGAAGAAGGCGAAGACGAGTGAGCGGCCGATCTCCTTTTTTCGCGAGGCGAATTTCTGCGCCAGCTCGAGAAGCCCCGCCGTCCCCGATGCATTGTCATCGGCCCCGTTATGGATGGCAATGGTATCCGGGCGCTGCGAGCCCGAACCCGGCCCGCCCCACCCGAGATGATCAAAATGGGCTCCGAGCACAAGATAGTCGGCCTTGAGCGACGGATTGGCTCCTTCCAGCATGCCAACGACGTTTGCGGTTTGCGCTTTTATGGTTTGAACGTCAGTGGTCATCGATGCACGGAGGCCGGCCAGTGCGAACGAGGAAGGCTTTTTGGTGGTTTTGATCGAATCCTGCAACCCCTTCAAATCCTTCCCCGCTGCCACGAAAGCGGGGAGGAGGATTGATCGCTTCATGGAGACGATGGGGATCCCTGAATCGAGCGCGACCTGGTCGAAGTTCAGCTTCATGAGGTCATCTTCCGCGTCGTTCGCCGGTCCGGTGATCAGGACCACGCCCACAGCTCCTTTGTCGCGGGCAATCCGCGCCTTCTCCCGAAGTGCCGTGTGACGGGCGAATTCACTTCGCGGGGAGTCTCCGTCGGGCGCCCACCGGAGGATCACCACTACCGATCCGCGGACATCGCAGCCCTCATAGTCGTCATACTTCTGGTCGGGAGCGGATATCCCGTACCCCGCAAAAAAGAGGGGGCCTTCAACATGCCCGCTCGAGCTGAACCCGAGAGGCCGGAAATCCGCATTCACCGCAAGGTCTTTCACGCCCGCAGGCTGCCCTTCCAGGCGGAGCGCGTTTGACGGTCCCAGCCGTACAGCGGAGATGAAGGAGAATGGCTGGAAATACGTCCCGTTGACTCCGGCCGGCGCAATGCCATACCGGCGAAGCTCCGCTACGATGTATTCAGCGGCTTTTCGATTCCCCTCCGTGCCGGAACCGCGGCCCTGGAGTTCATCGGACGCAAGGTAGCGGAGATGGGTCTTCAGATCCTTCGCCGTGACTTCGGGATCAGAGGTTTGTGCGTTCACCTGGAGGATGAACGCAATGAGTGCAGCGAAAAGAAAAACACCGCGGCCGTTCATATTATTCCTTCCAATCTGCAATGAAAAGGTTGGTTTCCCCGCGCACCTTGCCATTCCGATTCGACGCGAAGACGAGGCGCTTCCCGTCGCGTGAGAACATCGGGAAGCCGTCAAATGTTTCATTGAACGTAATCCGTTCGAGGCCCGAGCCGTCGATCCCGATCATGTACACGTCGAAATTTCTTCCGCGCGGGTCGCCCATGTTGGAGGCAAAGATGATCCTCCTGTTGTCGGGATGGAAGAAGGGGGCGAAATTCGCGTTGCCGTTGTCGGTGATTTGCCTCTTGCCTGTCCCGTCCGCATTCATCACAAAAAGCTCCATACGCGACGGGCGGACCAGATGACGGGCGAGCAACGCACGATAGGCTTCGGCTTCCGTCGTGTCCGCATAATGGCCGGCGCGGTAGACAATCGTCGACCCATCCCAGGAATAGAACGCCCCTCCGTCGTAGCCCAGCTCGTGCGTCAACTGTCGGACATTCGATCCGTCGAGATTCATCGAGTAGAGGTCAAGATCGCCGTTTCGGGAAGAGGTGAAGACGATGTTGTTGCCGGTCGGAGACACTGTTGCTTCGGCGTCGTACCCCGGAGACGACGTTAAGACGCTGATCCCCGAACCGTCCGCGCGTGCACGATAAATGTCATATTCGGGGTAGACGGCCCAGACATACCCTTTCGAGAAGTCGGGTGGAGGAGGACACCCTGGGCCGGAAGCATGCGTCGAAGCAAAGAGGATTGTGGTGTCTCCGGGAAGAAAGTAGCCACAGGTGGTCCTGCCGGAGCCGGTGCTCACAAGGCGCGTCGCCCCGCTTCGCAGATCCAGCGTGTACATCTGGTCGCAGCGGAAGCTGTCGCGCGTCGACTGGAAGATCAGGCGGGATTCATCGAAAGAGAAATACCCTTCGGCGTTCTCCCCACCGAACGTCAGCTGTCGGATATGTGCGAAGTGTCTCTCGCCGGGGAGGATCAGAGAGTCCTGCGCAAACCCCCCGGTTGAACCCAATGAAAGATGAGCTGCAAGGAACAGGAAAGCGAGGTATTTTCGGGGCACGCGAACTCCTCAGGTTATGGAAAAGAACGCACGAACGAAGTTGTCTCGTTTGTTCTTTGCTGACGATCATTGTATCATTATACGCTTCCGGGGGAAAAGTTTCAAGGTGTTACACATACGTGAAGAGGAGACGAAACCGTGAGCGCGAAAACCGCGATAGTTACCGGCGGGACGGGGGCGTTGGGTTCCGTAGTTGTGCAGGAGTTTCTGAAGAGCGGCATGGCGGTCGGGGTTTCCCTTGTTCCCGGACATCCGCCCGGGGAGGCCCCGGCATTCTCCAGGGTGGTCTTCCATCCCGCCGATCTTCGCCGGGAGGAAGACGTGACCAATTTCGTCCGCACCGTTCACGCGGATCTCGGGCGGATCGATGTCCTGGTCAACATCGCGGGGGGCTATTCCGGGGGGAAGCGCGTTGAGGAGACACCTGTTTCTGAGTGGGATGCCATGATGGAGATGAATCTGAAGACGGCCTTTCTCATGAGCAGGGCGGTACTCCCCCTCATGCGGGAGCAGGGGTTTGGGCGCATCGTGAATATTGCCGCCATGGCGGCCCTGCGCCCCGCGGGACGGCGCGGAGCCTATGCTGTCTCCAAAGGGGGGGTCGTGACGCTGACTGAAGCGATCCACGAGGAAGTGAAAGGATCGGGAATCACGGTGAACGCGATCGCGCCGGGCACGTTGCTTACCGAGGCGAACAGAGTCTCCATGCCCAAGGCGGATGCCTCCGCGTGGGTTCCGCTATCCGAAGTGGCCGCCCTGATTACCTACCTCTGCTCCGATGCCGCCCGGTCGGTGAGCGGGAATACCATCAAAATCTTTGGAGGGGCATAGGGGCTGCATTGATCTCGTCGGCTCCAATGCCACGAAATCGGAAAGCGGGAAAAGCTCAGAATCTTTGGAGGGGCTTGGACGTCGCGTTGATCTCATGCATCCCCTCCGACGCAGCGTGGCCCCGGTTGACGGGGATCACCAGAAGAATCTCTGGAGGGGCATAGACGTTGCGTTGATCTCATGCATCCCCCTCCGACGCAGCGCGGCACCGGTTGAGGGGGAACACCACAGGATTCTTGGCGGGCCATAGGCGGTGCAGTGATCTCATCCCCCCGCCTCCATGCAGCGTCATCGGCAGGGGAAGCAGAACCATCGGAAGGGCAGAGTCGTTGCATTTCGAGCGGAAAACAGGTATTTTTTTGTCGAGATCAGGTGACAAACACAAACGCATTCGGCCGCGTCAGGAGGCAGGATTGGCAACGAACATTCCTGCCTTTTTCCTTTTCGGAGCGAACACCATGGCATTGAAAGAGAAAATCAGCGAAGAGATGAAGGCGGCGATGAAATCGGGGGAAAAGCTCCGTCTGGAGACTCTCCGCACCATTCGCGCGGCACTGATGGAAAAGGAGATCGAAAAACGGGGTTCGGGGACGCCGATGAACGCGGACGATGAGCTCGCCGTGCTGGCGGGAGCTGCAAAACGCCGGAAGGAATCGATCGAACAGTTCGGGAAGGGGGGAAGACAGGATCTGGTCGATCAGGAAACAGAAGAGCTTGCCATCATTCAGGGGTACCTCCCGAAACAGATGTCCGCCGACGACCTGACGGTCTTGATCAAGAAAGTTATCGCCGAAGTCTCTGCCACGTCGCTTGCCGACTTCGGGAAAGTCATGCCCATCGTCATGAAGGAAGCCCGGGGAAAGGCGGACGGGAAGATGGTCCAGGAGATGGTCAAGAAGCTTCTGGGGAGCGGGCAATGAAGTTCAACATTCTGGATGGAGTGATTGTCGTCGTTCTCCTGCTCTCCTCGTATTTCGGATACCGCGGCGGCCCACTGAAGAAGTGTATCACCCTGTTGGCCACCATCGCAGCAGTGGTCATTGCTGTCCGCCTGATGCATCCCCTGGGGCAGGCACTGGCCGGCATCGGGGTCTTCTCGGCCGTATTCAGTTACGCGCTGGTCTTTGTGTTTCTGGTAGCAGGAATTCTCGTAGCCACGTATCTCCTCTATCGCCGATTCGGCAAGAAGACCTCGGCGCAGAAGCCGGGGAGATTTCTGGCTGCAGCCCTGGGAGTGCTCGAGGCCGGATTCCTCATCAGCGTTCTCCTGCTCATGCTCAAGCTCCTCGATATTCCCGGCCCATCCGTACGTGCCGGGTCATTCCTGTACCGACCGATGATCAATCTCGCTCCGGTCTCGTTCGACGCCCTGCGGGCCGTTGTCCCGGGCGGCGGCGAAGTACGTGAACTTTCCGGAGAACCCCCCGTCGAACCATGACCCCGTTCGATCTCGCCATCGCCAAACTGGAATTTGAGAAAGTCCGCGAGCGGATCCAGCGCTACGCGTCGTCGGACCCCGGACGGGAGAAGATCCAGCAGATGGCGATTTTCACTTCCGTGTTTGATGTTCGCCAGGAACTTGCTCGCGTGTCCCAGATGAAAAAACTCCTCGAGCAGGAGGACGGTTTTCCTCTCGAGGGTATTCATCCGATACGCCCGGCCGTGCAGAAGGCAGCGATCGAGGGGGCGCTCCTGCAGGGAAAGGAGCTTGCCCAGATCGTTGCGACGCTCCGCACAGCGCGCCTGCTCCGCGCCTTTGTGTCCCGCAGAAAAGAGGAGTATCCGCTCCTCTGGGCAAATGCAGAGGCGCTCTACACCGACAAGGTTCTGGAATTCAACATCGACCAGGCGATCGACGAGACCGGCGCGATCCGTGCGACGGCGTCGCGCGAACTCCAGACGATCCGGCGGAGTATCGCCGAGCGATATGAGTCGCTCAAGAAACGTCTCGCCGGCATTCTGCGCGAAGTTGCGGAACTTGGATTCAGCCAGGAGGAGATCATCACTACCCGTGAAGGACGGATGGTGATTCCGGTAAAGGCTGAACACAAAAATCGAATCCCCGGATTCATCCATAGCGCCTCTTCCAGCGGGGCGACGGTATTCATTGAACCGACGGAAACGCTGGAGTTGAACAACGAAATCACCAGTCTGCAGTTCCAGGAACAGCGCGAGATTGAGCGAATCCTCCGCGCCCTCACGGGCCAGGTCGGAAAAGTCAAAGAAGAGGTGCTGGTTTCGCTCGACGTCCTCGCAGACCTTGATTGCCTGACTGCCCGGGCCAAGTACTCGATAGAGGTGATGGGCGTCGCGCCAACCGTGAACAGGGAGGGGGCACTGCGGCTTCTGGAGGCACGTCATCCGCTTCTGCTCCTCGCGCACGGACGAGAAGGGACCGTCCCCCTCTCGCTGGAACTGGGGGGCGACACGCAGACGCTGGTCATCAGCGGCCCGAATGCAGGGGGGAAGAGCGTCGCGATGAAGTGCGTGGGACTACTGGTCCTGATGACGCAGGCCGGGGTCCACATCCCGGCGTCCGATCAAACGGTGATGCGGCTGTTCACGACGATATTTGTCGACATCGGCGACGACCAATCCATCGAGAGCGATCTGAGCTCGTTCAGTTCACACCTGCGGAACCTGAAGACGATCGCGGAACAGGCCGACGGGAACACGCTTGTCCTGATCGACGAAATCGGAGCGGGGACCGATCCCTCCGAAGGGGGCGCCATTGCGGCGTCTGTTCTCGAGTGGCTCGCCCGTCGGAATGCGTACACGGTTGCCACGACCCATCACGGGTTCCTGAAGGTCTTCGCCCACGAAACCCCGGGCGTGGGGAACGGCGCGATGGAATTCGACCAGGCCACGTTGACACCGACATACCGGTTCCGGGCAGGCACGCCGGGAAGCAGTTATGCACTGGAAATGGCGCAGCGCCTGGGGTTTCAGGAATCTCTCATGACTCGTTCTCGAGAACTTCTGGGCGAAGGGCAACACCGGCTTGAGTCGCTCATCACCCAGCTGGAGGCCTCGCTCCAGCGGAACCGGACGGAGGCGGATCATCTGGAACGGGAAAAGATCCGGGCAGAAGAGCTTGTCCGGACGTACGAACAGCGAGTGAGCGGTCTCCAGGCGGAGCTGAAGGAGATGCGACGCAAAGCGATAGAGGAAGCCCGCGACATCGTGAACCGCGCAAACGCGGTGATTGAGCGCAGTGTCCGGGAAATCCGGGAAGCGGGGGCCCCCGCGGCGCGAACGGCGCGTGAAAATGTCCGGCAGCTTAAGGAAGAACTCTCGCACGAGACGGCCGGGTTGAGCCAGTCGGAAACCCCGGCTGTGACGCCCCTTGCACCGGGGACCGCGGTCACGATCGGAGGGACAGGTGACGCAGGGGAGATCGCAAGCATTGCCCAGGATGGGAAGAGCGCGGTGGTGGTTTTCGGGGTCGTGAAGATGCGCGTGCCGGTCTCCGATCTCCGGCCGGCCCGGCGACGTGAACTCCGCTCCGATCAGGTGGCGGAACTCCGGACGTCGAAGATGGAGACACCGCGCGAACTCGACCTGCGCGGCATGACCGGCGATGAAGCTCTTCCCCTCCTCGACAAGTTCTTGGATGACGCCCTTCTGGCAGGCTACGGACGCGTGGACATCATCCACGGAAAGGGGACCGGGGCCCTGCGGAAAAAGGTTCTGGAATTCCTCGAAGGCCATCCCCGGGTACGCGCATGCCGGATCGCGGAGTGGAACGAGGGGGGAACGGGGGCGACGGTCGTGGAACTGAAGGAGGGCGAATGAACCTCCGCCTCCGGAAGGTCCTGATCGCAAATCGCGGGGAGATCGCCATCCGCGTCATGCGAACCTGTCGGGAACTCGGGATCCGAACCGTCGCCGTCTACTCTGATGCAGACAGGAACATGCCTCATGTCGCCCGGGCAGATGAGGCCTATCGCATCGGACCGCCCCCGTCGCGTGAAAGCTATCTGCAGATGGAGACGATCATCGACGTGGCCCGCCGTGCCGGCGCTGACGCGATTCACCCGGGGTACGGTTTCCTCTCCGAGAACGCGCGATTTGCAGAAATGGTCGCAGGTGCAGGACTGCTGTTCGTGGGTCCTCCGGCGCGCTCCATCGCGGCTATGGGCGACAAGACCGAGGCCCGCAGACTCGTACAGGCTGCCGGCGTACCGACTCTTCCGGGAACCTCCGGACCGGTTGGATCGGAAGCTGATGGAATGGCATTCTGCGCCCTGCATGGCTTTCCCGTCTTGATCAAGGCTGCAGCGGGTGGGGGGGGGAAAGGAATGCGTGTCGTCCGGTCGATGGAGGAGTTTGCCACATCCTTCCGGGCCGCGCAATCGGAAGCCCTTTCTGCCTTCGGCGACGGGCGGGTGTTCTTGGAAAAGTTTCTGGAAAACACCCGGCATATTGAGTTTCAGATCCTCGCGGACGCTTTCGGGAGCACCGTACATCTCGGTGAACGGGAGTGTTCGATACAGCGACGCCACCAGAAAGTTGTGGAGGAGTCACCGTCGGTCGTCATGACGGAGGAATTGCGCGAAGAGATGGGCCGCACCGCCGTCATGGCGGCAAAGGCCTGCGGGTACGTCAACGCCGGGACGATAGAGTTCCTCGTGGATGAGGATCTCCACTATTATTTCCTGGAGATGAACACAAGGCTCCAGGTGGAACACCCCGTGACAGAACTCTGCACCGGACTCGATCTGGTCGCCCTTCAACTGCATGTCGCGCAAGGGAATCCCTTGCCCTTCCGGCAGGAAGAGATCGCTTTCCGCGGGCATGCGATCGAGTGCCGGATCTGCGCGGAGGATGTCGAGAACAACTTCATGCCGTCCACCGGGAAGATTCTGCACCTCCGGCCGGCGCAGGGACCCGGCATCAGGGAAGACCGGGGAGTGGAAGAAGGAGGCGAAATCCCGGTTTTTTACGATTCGATGATCTCAAAACTCGTGGCGTGGGCACCGGGAAGGGGGGAGGCGCTGCGGAAGATGGAGCGGGCGCTGGAAGAGTACGAAATCACGGGAGTGAAGACCAACATCCCTCTCTGCCTCTTCGTTATACGGCACCCGGAATTCGCCGCCGGCCGCTTCTCCACGCGTTTCCTGGGAGAAAACTTCTCCCCGGATCGGCTTCCTGGCTTTTCGGAAATCCAGCAGAAAGCCATTGCGCTCGCGTGCGCACTTGCCGCAACCAGGACAGCGACTCCGGCACCAGCGGGACGGGATGGCAGGGACTGGAAATCCGCGCGTCTGCTGAACCTCAGGGGGAAACCATGAGCGCCGTTCTGGTTACCGTCCAGGGGAGAGAACATGTGGTCGAGGTCGAGAATGGCCGCTGCATCCTGCAGGGGAATCCGGATGCTTCCGCTGTGGAAATTGCGCCGGGAGTTTTCTCCGTCATCATCAATGGAATCTCCGTCAGAGTTCTTGCCTCTCGGCAGGGCGAATCGTTTACAGCGCATTGCGAGGGCGTCGTCGGGGAAGTGTTGGTGGAAACCGAGCGAACCCGGCTCCTGAAACGATATGCGGGGGTCGGCGACGTGGTGGCGCGGAAGACGGAGATATATGCGCCGATGCCCGCGCTGATCGTAAAAGTCGAGGTGAAAGCCGGAGACTCCGTCGAGAAGGGACAGGGTCTGGTCATTCTCGAGGCCATGAAGATGGAGAATGAACTGAAGGCCACGCACGCCGGGGTTGTGAAAAAGGTGCTGGTGGAAAAGGGAATGAAGGTGGAAAAAGGCGAACTCTTACTGTTGCTTGAATAGGGAACACCATGCCGCGAACGACTCAACATCTGACTGAACCCGAAGTAACCCCCGAGCTGGCGCGTCAACATGGGTTTACCGAGGATGAGTACGGATGGGTATTAAAGCTCCTGGGACGGGTGCCCACGTACACGGAGCTCGGCATCTACAGCGTCATGTGGAGCGAACACTGCAGCTACAAGAATTCGATCGCCGTGCTGAAAACCCTTCCGCGGAGCGGCGGGCGACTCCTCGTGAGTGCGGGTGAGGAAAACGCAGGACTGGTGGACATCGGCAACGGACTGGCGGTGGCCTTCAAGATTGAAAGTCACAATCACCCCTCCGCGGTCGAACCCTACCAGGGGGCCGCAACGGGAGTCGGCGGCATCATGAGGGATATTTTCACGATGGGGGCTCGGCCGATCGCTGGCCTGAATTCGTTGCGATTCGGCGCCCTTGATAACGACCGGACCCGCCATCTTTTGAAAGGGGTCGTCAAAGGGATTGGAGACTATGGCAACAGTTTTGGGGTTCCCACGGTGGCCGGGGAGGTCTATTTCGATCCCTGTTATCAGGAGAATCCTCTCGTCAATGCCATGAGTGTTGGGATTGTCAAGCATGGAGAGTGGGCGCGGGCCGTTGCCAGAGGAGCCGGGAATCCCGTCATGATCGTAGGTTCTTCGACGGGTCGGGACGGTATTCATGGTGCAACATTTGCATCTGAAGAAATTTCGGAAGAGTCGGAAGCGAAGCGGCCGTCCGTGCAGGTAGGAGACCCGTTTACCGAGAAACTTCTTCTCGAAGCCTCGCTGGAGGCGATTCGAACCGGGTTTGTCGTGGGAATCCAGGATATGGGGGCGGCAGGGATCACCTGTTCAACCTCGGAGATGAGTGCCCGTGGTAATAGCGGGATGCGGATCGATCTCGACCGTGTCCCCATCCGGGAAACCGGGATGAGCGCATATGAGATCATGCTCTCCGAGTCGCAGGAACGGATGCTTGTGGTTGTGGAAAGGGGGAAGGAAGACCGGATAAAGCAAGTTTTCGATAAGTGGGACCTGCATGCGGAAATTGTCGGCGAGGTGATCGAGGGGGACCGGCTGGTCATCTCCCACAAGGGGAAGGTTGTTGCGGACGTCGCGCCGAACAGCCTCGTGCTCGGCGGAGGGGCGCCCGTGTACGCCCGGGAATCAAGCCGGCCGGCCTATCTCGCGCAAACCATGGCCTTCGATCAATCGACCCTGGCGGTATGCCGTGACCTTACCGATGTATTGCGGCGATTGCTTTCCGCACCGAACATTGCGAGCAAGCGTTGGGTTTACGAGCAGTACGACAGTATGGTGAGGACGAATAACATAGTATTGACTGAAGGTGATGCGGCGGTAGTCCTTATCAAAGATAGTAATAAGGCGCTTGCACTGAAGACTGATTGTAATGGTCGATACGTGTATCTGAACCCGCGGCGGGGCGGCATGATTGCCGTGGCGGAGTCGGCGCGTAATGTGGTCTGTACGGGAGCGACACCGGTGGCGATCACGAACTGCCTGAATTTTGGGAATCCATATAAGCCGGAAGTCTACTGGCAATTCAAGGAAGCCGTAGCCGGTATGGGCGAGGCATGCAGAGCATTGGACACACCCGTAACTGGCGGGAATGTAAGTTTCTACAACGAGAGTCCGACGGCGTCCGTCTTTCCGACACCCGTTATTGGAATGCTGGGGGTCATCGACGATTTGAAGCACATAACGACGACTGGATTCAAGTCGCCGGGCGACCGGATATTCCTCCTGGGCGAAACTCTGGGCCAGATTGGCGCCTCAGAGTACCTTGCCACGATTCACGGATTGACCGTGGGCGATGCCCCCGCGCTGGACCTGAAGGTGGAAAAGGCGGTTCAGGAAGCGACCCTGGAAGCGATAAAGGCGGGAATCGTCTGTTCGGCACATGATTGTTCTGAAGGCGGAATCGCCGTGGCGCTGGCTGAGTGCTGTTTCACGGGCCCGAGGTTAATGGGAGCCGTCGTCCGGATCGGTTCCGCAATTCGACCCGATTTCGTTCTCTTCGGGGAGGATCAGTCGAGGATTCTGATAACCACCGCGGCGCAGAATGCCAAGGGCTTGAGGGAAATTGCCGGGCGCCATGGAGTGCCCCTTAGCGAGATAGGAGCAGTGACAGAAGAGCCGGTTCTGCGGATCGACGACAGCCTTCAGGTGGGGGTGGAGGAGATCGCGGGGCTATACCTGGAGTCCATAGAGAGGCTTGTAGATTCCAGACAGTACTTGACATAATACATATTATTTGAAATAGACCATCTCCGAATTCGGGATATAGCCCAAGCCAATTGCATACAATCAGTTAGCTACCTTCACTCCTGACCGATCCCTGCCAGTTGCTATCTCAAGATCTTGACGCTCCCGCAACCCTATCATTGTTCCCGATGCGGCGGCCAGATTCGCCCACCGGTTCTCGCATGCCTAGTCAAGCTTTCTGATGTAGTTAGCCGCGCGGACCCTGGATCTAACAGCACAGTGCGGCGCTGGCGCACAAGATCTAAGACCGATCGCCGCCCGGTCTCCCCACAACCGCCTGCAACATCAGCGCCAACACGCTGCCCCCTGACGCAGACTTCAGTCGGGGAATCCCGCGATAACATCGGTTCTGCTGCTGGTTCGGCGTACATATAGCGTTCTCCCGCAACCTCTGTCTAATACTCGAGTCCCCCTGGGAAGTTTCGACGCACCAGAGGGAACCTGGTTGCACAGGATACTCATGTAAAGCGTCGCGAGAGCTGGACCCGGAGCGGCGAGGCGCATCTTCCAATAACGGCCATAATGAAAGTGCCTAATCCTCCATGCTTCATTAACCATGGGCTAACGCACAATGGCGGAAGACAATCGCCACACCGAGCAGAACTTGTTTCTAGACCTTATCCCGCCGATCCGCGTCCTTCTTGAGGAGCACGAGGACAACCAACCCGGCAAGGACGAGGAGCGCTGCGCCGACAAAGATCGGGAGTCTGTCTGCGAGCGGCGGGAGCCTGGAATCTGTCCAGAGTGAAATGAACGTCATAGCTACTTGCCGCAAAGCCCCTCCCCTATGTCGTGTAGGCGAGTATGATAGTCAGGATCAGATACGCGATAAGAAGCCATCCAACCGCGGAAATGAGTGCTCCGCGCTCTCCCCTTGCGGCTTTCCGATCGAGAAACGGCAAGACCGTCCAGAGCATGGCTCCGAAGCCGACAAAGGCGTTGACCATGAGCTCGCCACTGATGCCGCCAAGGCTAGATGGAACCATCCGCAATGTCTGATACAGAGGGAGAAAATACCATTCCGGGCGTATCCCGAGGGGTGCGGACGCCAGAGGATCAGCCTTCTCGCCGATTCCCCAGGGGAGAAAGACGGCCAACGCCACAAGAACAAGTAGACCAGTGAGCCATGCGATCAAATCCCTGTAGAAGAAGTTCGGAAAGAACGGTATTGCACGTGGTCTGGGTGTCACGCCTATTGGGACAGAAGACCCCAGTGATTGATTGCCTAAAAGGTGCAACACCAAAAAGAACAGTAGGCTTAGTGGCAAGATGATAATGTGAATACTGTACATTCGCGAGAGCGTCGGCTGCGCGATCTCCTCACCGCCTTTCAGGAACCCCACGAGGACATCTCCAACAATCGGCATACTCTTCGGTACCTCTGTTCCGATGAGCGTCGCAAAGTACCCTGTCGTGTCCCACGGCAGGAGATGTCCGGTAAACAGGAAGCCGAGCGTTATGAATAACAGCCCAACACCGGTCAGCCAGATCAGCTCCCTTGGCTTCCGATAGGCTTTCAGGAAAAAAACGCTAAACATGTGGGTCAGCAGCAGAAAGACAAGGATGTTGGCAGACCATCCGTGAACAGACCGTACAAACCACCCGTGCCGGACCTCTTCGAGGATCTTTCGAACGCTTTCGTGGGCCCCGTCAGGGCTCGGGACGTAATGGAGGGTCAGCAGGATGCCCGTGAATACCTGGAGTCCAAGAAAGAAGAGCGTGAGCCCGCCCAGGAGATACCAGAACGTGAACCTGTGGTTTGGCACCCCCTTGGTCTGAAGGAGCCGGCTTACCGCCTCGAGCGGCAATCGCTCTTGTAACCAGGATCGC
>Ga0326726_10002209_pt1 | contig 17946 bp, 12 predicted proteins | sample MHFenrmetagenome_2_FD_207603 | JGI IMG/M metagenome (GOLD analysis project Ga0326726, IMG submission 207603) | Lab enriched peat soil microbial communities from Michigan Hollow, Ithaca, NY, United States - MHF15MN | ecosystem: Environmental > Terrestrial > Soil > Wetlands > Peat | place: USA... | reverse complement strand
CCCGGAACGGAACGCCGATCAGATCCGCGTCCTTGAACTTCACGCCGGGACGCTCGTCCCGGTCGTCGAGGAGCACCTCGAAGCCCGCCGCGCCGAGCTCCGCGTACAGGCGCTCCGACTTCTCGCGCTGGTCGGAGTCACTCGCCTTCACGGTCGCGACGACGACGTCGAAGGGCGCGATCGCGATCGGCCAGACGATCCCGTTCGCGTCGTGATGCGCCTCGATCGCGGCCGCCATGATGCGCTCGATGCCGATGCCGTAGGAGCCCATCACGATCGGGACTTCCTTGCCGTCCGCACCGAGGACCCGCGCGCCCATCGGCTCCGAGTAGCGCAAGCCGAGCTTGAAGATGTGACCCATCTCGATGGTCTTCTTGAGCTCGAGTGACTTACCGCAGTTCACGCAGCCGTCGCCCGCGCGGGCGTTGCGCAGATCGGCCCAAGTAACTTGGGCGAGATCGCGCGCCACGTCGACGTGCCGCAGGTGGAAGTCGTTCTCGTTCGCGCCCGTGGTCATCTCACGCCGGCCGCGCAGCGCCCCGTCGGCGAAGACTCGCAGGCCCGCGACTCCGACGGCCCCGAGGCTTCCGGGCAACGCGCCGAGCGCTGCGCGGCACTCCTCGGGGTGCGCGGGCCGTGACTGGGCGGTCGCGCCGAGCAGCTCCGCGACCTTCACCTCGTTCAGCTCGTGATCGCCGCGCAGCAGGAACAGCACCGGCTTCTCGTCCACCACGTACACGAGTGTCTTGATCTGTCGCTCAGCGGCCGCGCCGCCCTTGAAGCGCGCCAGGTCGTCGATCGTGCGCACCCCCGGCGTCGGGAACTTCTCGGCGGGCCCGGCGCTCGGCGGGTCGGTGACTGCGTTCGCGACTGACTTCGCCTTCTCCAAGTTCGCCGCGTAGCCGCAGCCGGGGCACACCACGATCCAGTCTTCGCCCGCGTCGCAGACGGCCATGAACTCGACCGACTGACTCCCGCCCATCGAGCCCGACGACGCCTCGACGGGGATCGTCTCGACGCCGCAGCGAGAGAAGATGCGCCGGTATGCGTCGGCGTGTTTGTCGAACGAGACGTCGAGCCCCGCGCGATCCACGTCGAACGAGTACGAGTCCTTCATCGTGAACTCGCGCCCCCGCAAGACGCCGGACTTCGGGCGCGGCTCGTCGCGGAACTTGTCGCCGATCTGGTACCAGATCTGCGGGAGCTGGCGGTAGCTGCGCAGCTCGGCGCGCGCGATCACGGTGAAGATCTCCTCCGCCGTCATCGCCAGCACCATGTCGCCCTGCTTGCGATCGCGCAGGCGGAACAGCTCCTCCTTCACCGACGTCCAGCGGCCGCTCTCCTTCCACGGCTCCGCGGGGTGGAGCATGGGCAGGCGGAACTCCTGCGCGCCGATGCGAGTCATCTCCTCGCGCACGATCGCCTCGACCTTGCGGGCGACACGCTCGGCGAGCGGAAGCTTCGAGTAGATCCCCGCGCCGAGCTGGCGGATCAGGCCCGCGCGCAGCATGAGCCGATGACTCGTGGCCTCGGCATCGGCGGGGTCGTCGCGAAGCGTGGGAATGAACATCTGGGACCAGCGCATGGCGACCTACTCTAGCCGGACGTCCCCGTGATGGCGCGGGCTACCCGGGCTCCGGTAAAGCCGACGCGTTGCCGCGGTCGATAACTCCGCCATGAAAGCTCGTGTCGCTCGCATCGCCCTCGTGATCGCGCTCGCCGTCGGTCTGGGCCTGGTCGCCGGCAAGGCGCACGCGCAGGCGTACAAGTACAAGGACGAGAACGGTCACGTGCACTTCACCGAGGACTACTCGGAAGTGCCCGCGAAGTACCGGAAGCACCTCGAGACGCGCGAGATGCCCGCGATCGTCGACCCGAACGCGCCGCAGGCGACGCCGGCCGAGGCCCGCACCGAGGTCGCCCTGCAGGACAGCGTGCGCAGCGTCTCGGGTCGCGATCTCACCATCAAGCAGCAGGAAGCGCTTTCGAAGTGGTGGAAGACCTGGGGCATGACGTGGATGATCGTCGGCGGAGTCACGGTCCTGCTGCAGCTCGCGATCCATCTCGGGCTGATCATCCACGCGCTGACCACGGACCACATCGGCTGGGGAATCGCGAACTTCCTGGTCGGAGTGACTGCGCCGATCTATCTGATGATGCACGTGGAGCAGAGCGTGGCCACGCGCCTCGGCTTGCTCGTGCTGTATTTCGCGCCCGGTATCGCGGTCGGAGTGGCGCTCTCGCAGGTCATGAGGGTACTCGCCTAGGGGCAGTGAGTCCGCGCGGGCGGCGCCGGCGCGACGAGGTAGCTCTCGACGAGTGAGTCGATGCACGCGTCGCCGCGGCCGAACGCGGTGTGTGTCCGGCTTTCGACGTCGACGCGCGTCGCGGACGGGAAGCGCGCTGCCAGCCGCTCGCCCCAGAGATGCGGAGTGAGTGGGTCGTCGCGGTTCGCGATCACCAGGATGGGCGCGGACGTGCGCGCGCCTGGCTCACGCATCGGGCCCTCATCCGGCTTGGGCCAGAACGCGCACGGCAGATGCGAGAGCAAGTTCGCCGGCCCGAAGTGCGGCGAGCCGGCGGCCAGCTCCGGCAGCGCCGCGCGGTAGGCCTCGGCCGACGCCAAACGGTGTTGGTCGGCGCACAGGGTCGCGAGCTGCGCCTCGACCGAGAGCTCGCGCGTGCCGTCGGAGCGCTCGCCGAAGTAGCGCTGCGAGAGCGCTTCGACGCCGCTCGAGTCACCGACCTGCGCGCGCCCGAGGGCGCTCGCGAGATCGCGCCAGCCGTCGGGCGGCGTGGCCAGCGCCTCCGCCGTCGCGTACAGCACCGTGCTCCTGCGCGGCGCGTGCGCGTAGATCTCGTCGAGTGTCTCGCTGCCCTGCCAGCCCTTCTGCTTCGCCTCCGCGTCGTAGGCCACGAGCGCCGCCTCGACCGCGTTCGCCTGCTCGCGCGCGAACTGCATCAGGTCGAACGCCGGGTCGACCGCGCCGTCGAGCACGAGCGCGCGCACGCGCTCGGGATACAGACTCGCGTAGCTCGCGCCGAGCGCGGTTCCGTACGAGAAGCCGAGATACGAGATCTGCTCTTCGCCGAGCGCCGCCCGCAGCGACTCGAGGTCGCGCGCGCTGTCGGCGCTGCTCATGAACGGCAGCAGCGCGCCGTGCTTCGCCGCGCACTCGTCGGCAAAGGCGCGGCTCGCGTCGACCGCCGCCTGCCACTCCTGCGCGTCCGCCGGCGCGGGATCCTGCGCCATGAGTCGCTCGAGTGACTCGTGACAGTCGAGCGGCGCGCTGCCGCCGGTCCCGCGCGTGTCGAACGCGACCAGATCGAAACGCTCGCGCGTGACGTCGCCGAGGCGCGGCCAGCTCGAGCGGAGATACCCGACCGCGGAGATACCCGGTCCGCCCGGATTCACGAACAGCACGCCGAGGCGCTCGTCGGGCTTCCCTGCGGGCAAGCGCGCGACTCGCAGCTCGAGCGTCGCGCCGCCGCGCGCGCGGCGATCGACGGGCACGCGCAGCTGGGCACAGGAGAAATCGCCGCCGCACTCGTGCCATACGAGTCTGCTCGCCGGAGGCGGTGGCTCGGCTAGCCACGCGCACCCGAGCAAGAGGCCGAGCGCGCTGGCGTTGACGACGAGTCGCCGCATTCGGCGGGGAAGCTTCGCCATCGGCTAAGATCCGCGCCAGCATGGCCGCGCGTTCGCGAAAGAGGCCCGCACGCAGCAAGGCGCTGGAGCTCATCGCGACGTGGCGCGAGGGCGCCGACCAAGTCGATGCGCTGGCCAACCAGACCACGAAGGCGCTCGAGGCCGGCCAGATCGACGCGGCGCGGAAGCACTTTCGCGACTACCGGGAGCTCTTGCTGACGCACCTCGCCCACGAAGAGGACGTCTCGTTCCCCATGGCAGAGAAGCGCGCCCCTTCGCAGGGGGGACCGATCAAGAGTCTGCGCCTGGCGCACATCGGCATCCGCCGCGACCTCGAACAGGTCGGCACGCACCTCGACCTGGGCCACACCGACGCCGCTCGCGCCGTGTTCGGCGCCTTTCTCGAGAGCTTCGCCGCGCACGAGCGACTCGAGGACCAGCTCATCGAGCTGCTGCGAAAATCCCCGTCGAGCACTGGCTCGGCCCGCCGCTCCGGTTAGAATCGCGCGGCGCCTGGGTCGCGGGACTTCCCTCTGATCGCGCCCCTCCGCTCACGCGTTTGTAGGACGGTCGATCCCCCGCAAGGAGTCCCAGGGAACTCGCTCATGGCCGAGTACCCGTTCATCGAAACGGTCGCGGAGGTCGAGGAGCTCGCCGCGAAGCTCGCCCTGGAGAAGGTGATCGCCTTCGATACCGAGGCGGACTCCTTCTTCCACTATTTCGACAAGCTGTGCCTGGTTCAGGTCAGCGCGTCGTGTGGGACCTTCTTGATCGATCCATTGGCCGTGCCGGCGCGCGGATTCGACGCGCTCGCGCCGGTCATGGCCGACCCCGCGATCCGCAAAGTCTTTCACGCGGCCGAGTACGACCTGTTCGTATTGAACCGGCACGCCGGCATCCGCGTGCGGAATCTGTTCGACACGATGATCTCGGCGCAGTTACTCGGATACCCCGCCGTCGGCTACGGAGCGCTCGTCGAGCGCCACTTCGACGTGCGCCTCTCGAAGGATCAGCAGCGCACGGACTGGTCGCGCCGGCCGCTGCGCGACGTGCAGATCGAGTATGCCGCCGCCGACGTGCGCTACCTCGCCGAGCTGTCGCAGACCCTCGAGCGCGAGCTCCTGGCTCTGGGTCGACTCACTTGGGCTCAGGCGGAGTTCGCAGCGCTCGAGCAGCGCGTGTGGCCGGAGCGCGAGTTCGATCAACAGGGTTACTTGCGCATCAAGGGCGCGCGCAAGCTGACTCCGCGCGGACTCGCGGTTCTGCGCGAGCTGTTCTTGCTGCGCGACAAGCGCGCGCGCGAAGGCGACCGCCCGCCGTTCAAGGTGATGGGCAACGGCACGCTGCTCGACCTCGCGCAGAACCCGCCGCTCTCGCGCCGCGCGCTCGCGAAGCGCCGCGGCATCACCGACCTGGTGCTGCGCCGCCTCGGCCAGGAGCTGGTCGACGCGGTGCAGCGCGGACTCGAGGGTCCCGAGCATCCGCCGCTCGAGCGCAAGGCCGCACAGAACGGACGCCGTCGGCTCGACCGGCGCGGCGAGGCGCGCCTCGACGAACTGAAGCAGTGGCGCGCACGGCGCGCTCGCGAGCTGGGCCTCGATCCCGGCGTCTTTTGTCCCAACGCGTCGCTCGAGGAGGTCGCGGGGGAGCAGCCGCGCTCCGTCGACGAGCTGCGCGCGCTCAACGCCGTGAAGCCGTGGTGGGCCGAGCAATTCGGCAACGAGCTGCTGCACGTGCTGCGCGAGGCCGAAGCCCGCGTGCCGATCGACGACGGTCGCCCGCAGGGACACATGCAGTCACACCCGCAGTCACGTGTGCAGTCACATGCGCAGACACACGCGCCAGGCGCGAATCCCCCCGGCAACGGCGCGCAACTCGAAGGCGCAGCTCCGCACCGCAAGCGCTCGCGCGGCCGCCGCCGCGGCTCACGCGGCGGCCGACGCCGCGGCTGACTGAGTCCGCTCTTCACGATCTCGCCGATCGCCTCCAGGCCCGCCCCCGCGGGACACCGGCCCGCGGGCCGATGTCGGGCCGGGGGCGCGCACAGCGAGCCGGCAGGCGAGCGTAGTCAGTCAGAAGTGTGACCTCCGTCACGCGGTTTTTCGCGCAGGAAGTCGCTGTAGAGACCCGTGGCGTCCTCGCATTCCGACACTCCGGCGTGGCTCTTCTCGTTCGTGGACCTGGCGTTCCTGATCTTGCTCGCGATGACCCAGCTGGGCAGTCCTGACTCCCAGAAGAGCATCGACCTCGGCGAGATCGTCGTCCCGAAGATCGGCTCCGACGCCGGCGCGCAGCCGCTGGCTGAGGGCTACTCGGGGCTACAGCTTCGTGTGTACCCCACCGGCGACGGACAGCTGCCCTTCGAGGTGGTCGCGCCGGGCGCGCCCCCCGTCCGCGTGAGCAAGGAAGAGCTGCGGCCGCGACTGACTCGCCTGCACACGGCGGGGCTCGATCGCCCGCTGCTCGCGCCGCATGCGGACTCACGCAGCGAGGATCTGCTGCTCGCGGTCGGCGTCGTCGAAGATCTCTGGCCGAGCAACCGCCGCGCGACGATCGAGCGCACCTCGGCCGACAAGTGACCACCAGCGCCATACGCCGCCGCTACGGCTGGGGCGCGGCTCGGCTGTGCATCGAGTCACAGCCGGTCCGTTATCACAGCACCCCGCCGCTCTTGCCCAACGCGACGAGCGGCGCGGCGACCGTGCTGATCGGCGGCCTCGCCGTGTTCGCGCTGCTGCGCTCGATCCAGCCGCCCGAGGAGGCGCCGAGCGAGATCCAGATCGTGCAGCTCCAGGAGATCCAGCCGGAGCCGCCGCCGCCGCCCGAGCAGTTACTCCAGCCGCTGCCCGAGCCCGAGCCGCCACCGCCCGAGCCCAAGCCCGAGCCGATCGTCGTCGCACAAGCGCCGCCGCCGCCCAAGCCGGAGCCCGTGAAGCGGAGACCCGACCCACCGAAGCGCCGCGAGCCGCCTCCGAAGCCCAAGCCCGAGCCGGTGCGCGTCGCGCCCGAGCCGGCGCCGATGTGGAAGCGCGTGCCGATCGCACCGCCGCCGGCGCCGCGTCCCGAGTCACCGCCGCCGGCAGTGCGCAAGCCGCCGCCGGTGCAGATCGACGTGCCGAAGCCGCCGCCCGAGGTGGTCGAGTCAGAACCCGCGTGGAAGCCGGTCGCGATCGCGCAGAAGGCGCCACCCGCGCCGAGGGCGCCGGCGCCCCACGTCGCGATCGACGCCGTGAACGTTCCGTCGAGCGCGCCGCCGGAGCTGCCGACTCGCGCCGCCAGCTTGCCGCCGGGCGTGCCCGCGGCGGCAAAGACCACGGTGCGCAAGATGCCCAACATGCAGCCGGTCGTGCCGGCCGCGGCCTCGTCCGATTCCGCCGCCGACTCCGCGCCGACGACTTACGCGCGCAATGACGTGCCGACGCCGGTCACACCGACGGTGACTCGCCGCCCGCCACCGAAGGGCGCGCTCGCCATGCCGGGCATCGGGAACGCGCGCGCCGCCGGGCCGTCGGCCGCGCTGGACTCACGCGACTATGACCGCCCTGGAGTGAAAGCTCCGCCGGCGCAAGCCGCGCGCAGCGAGCCCAATGCGAAGCTTCGCGGCGTCCCCCTCGGGTCACTCGCGGCGTGTCGAACCGACCGGCTCGAAGACGATCTCAAGCAAAAAGTGCTCGCAGCCGTTCGGAATCGTGAGGAGTGTGCGAGCGCCGCCGGGCGCTACCGCTTCGTCGAGACCAAGAACCTGAACGCATTTCTGATGTGGATCGAACGCGCACCTGGGCGCGCGGAAGGCGATCGCTGCGCAGAGCTGTCGTACGCGCTGTCGTGTCTTCGCGGGGGGGCCCGATGAACAAAGTGTTTCGCAATGCCGTCGGGGTCGGCCTGGCGCTCGCGCTCTGCGCGCGAACGGCCGCCGCCGGAACGGAGTCACAAGTCTGGTCGGGATATCTCGACTACGCCTACGTCTACTCGTCGGCCGACGCGAAGTCGCTCTCCGAGCGGCTGAAGGGCTACGGCAACGAGGCGGGAATCTCGCTCGACCGCTACGTGACCGACTACTTCGGCACGCTCGCGCCGCACGAGGCCGAGGGCAACGACGCCGAGAATCAGACCCGGCGCAAGGCGATCGCGTACCTGCTGCTGTATCTCCAGAACGGCTCGGCCGACTCGCTCGAGACGAGCGCGAAGACGATCCGCGAGCTGCAGCACCGGCTCGACCGACACGAGAACAGTTACTGGTACCACTACATCCTGGCGAACCGCGCGCTCGAGCGCGGCAACGCCGGCGACTTCGTGAGCGAGGTCTTCGACCTCTGGCTGACCGTGGTCGTGCCGATCGAAGCCACGTACGCGACGCTCGACACGCTCTCACTCAGTGACTCGCCGAACTCCGGCTTCGTGGCCGCCCTGCCGTACGTGTACGAGAACATCGCGCGGCTCGTCGTGCTGCGCAGCCAGGAGAAGGGCATCGACCACGAGCTCGATCCCCTCGGCACGATCGTGCGCATGCTCTTCGACAACCGCGTCGGCGCGTATCCCGAGGTGATTCCACCCGCGGCGTCGTCGCGCGCGTATCTCGAGCGCATCGTCGAGCGGCTGAACGGCCCCGAATCCGACGAGGGCAGCCTGACGTTCACCCTGGCGCTGCTCGAAGCGGGCAAGCACCACGAAGAGGCGCGCGGGCTGCTCGCGAAGCAGGGACTGTCCGCCGACACGCTGCGCGCGATGCGCACCGCGACCGGCGCGTACGAAGTCGCGTTCAAGCGCGCGGGCACCGTCGGAGGTCAGTGCGCCGTGTACACGCGCGTGCTGCGCGTGATCGGCGAGCTCTACGCCGCGCGCCAGCGGCTCGGCGTCGATGCCGAGCTCGACATGCCCTTCAGCATCGAGGGCGCGATCGGCGTGTACGCGACGCTGCGCGGCTCGATGACCAGTGACTGGAAGAAGCAGGGCTACCAGAACGCCACGCGCGAGCAATACCTCGACGGGATGCAGCGCCTCTGGGAAGAGATCCAGGAGACGAGCCTGAACGTCGGCGACTACTACTTGTCGCGCAGCGTGAAAGAGCCGGCGCGCGCCGACGAGATGGCCCGCAACGGCGCGCGTGTCTACGGCCGCTATCTGACCTTCTTCCACCAATACGCGACCGAGGAAGGGAAGGAGTCACTCCCCGACTCGGCGTACTTCGCCGCGTTCGAGGCCGCCAAGGGCGTCGGGGGCGCCTTGCTCTCCTACGCGCAGCAGCCGACGCCGGGCGAGGTGCGCATCGGCACCGAGCGCTACCGCGCGGCGCTGATGCTGTTCCCCTTCGACCGCGAGCTCTGGCCGGCGATCACCGCGGCGCTCGGCCGCCACGGCCGGCAGAGTGAGTACGCCGCGCTCGTGCGCCCGATCGCGGACCACGTGGTTCGCTCGCGCGCGATCCAGACCTGGATCGAGCAGAAAGAGCCCGAGGCCGATCGCATCGCGCGCGTCCGCCGCGCGCTCTCCGACAGCGAGGTCGTGCTGTACATGGGCTTCGCCGAGAGCACGAAGATCGGCGACCTCGAGCACGAGCTCTCGACTCTCTCGACCAAGCGTGCCGAGGCCGTGCGCGAAGTCGATCGACTCACTCGGAAGCGCGACGAGATCCGCAAGAGCTCGAAGTCGGACGCGCCCGCTGCCGCGAGCGACGACCTCGAGGGCTCGGTGCCGTCGCCGACCGACCTCGGCGACGTCGCGCAGGCGCTCGCCGACGCGAAGGCGCAGGTCGTGCGCCTCGACCAGCAGATCTCGGCGCGCACCCGGGCGCTCCCGCTGTACAAGGAGACACTCGCGACCGACGGCCTGGCCGAAGAGCTGCGCCTGCGCCGCGATCACCCGGTCCACACGCTTCTGCGCCGCATGTACCACGAGCTGCGCTCCGCGGCGGAAGCCAAGGAGAAGAACTGAGATGAACGACTCACTCGTTCGACTTGCCCTCGTCGCCGCGCTCGCGGTCGTCCCCGGCTGCGCTTCGAAGACCTACCTGTCCAAGGACTTCGGCCGCGCCGAGAAGTCCGCCGAGGAGGCCGCGCCGACCGGCGGCCCGTCGCTCGACCAGCGCCGCGAGAACATGACTCGCATGTACAAGGACCTGGTGCACTTCCGCACGTCGCTGCGCGACTCACAGGAGCGCGGCGACCGCACGACGACGAACGCGCTGGCGCTGTTCATCAACTCCTATCTCGAGATGCACCTCGACCCGCTGCTCGACGGCGAGTGGCAGAGCCGGCATCCGGAGCTCTGGGGATTGGACGCGGACCTGCGCCTGGCCAAGGCCGACGTGCTGATCCGCATGAAGGACACGAGCCGCGCCTCGAAGACGCTCGAAGAGCTCTCGGCCCGCTACAAGGGCCGCGACGACATGCTGGTCCACTATCCGATGGGCTCCGAGAGCCCGCTCGGCAAGGCGATCAAGCTGCTCCGCGACGGCGTCTGACCGCGCACCGCTGAAGGAACTCCCGATGGCACTACCCTCGAGTCAAGTCACCATGGTCGCGATCATGAGCGTGCTTTCGCTCATGGCGATCTGCATTCCTTTCTGGCGCGGCCTGGCGCTCGCGTTCCAAGCGCGACGCGCGACGCGTCACTTCACGCGCGCGGCGCTCGAGAAGGTGCTGCAGTACGGGCCGAAGGACCCGGGCGACTCACTCGCGCTGCTCATGCTGCGCGTGCTCACGAAGTCACTGCGCTCGAAGGAGGCCCGCGAGGTGTCTCCCGACTTCGTCGTCGACGCGACCAAGCAGTACGTCGTGCACGAGTACGAGGCGAACTACGCGCGGCCGATCGGCATGTACGCGAACCTGCTGCCGCCGGTCGGACTCACGGGCAACGCCACCGGCATGCTCGTGCTCATGGTCTCGAAGCACATCCAAGGCACGCCGCTCGAGCTGGGCGCTCTCGGCCTCGCGCTGATCTCGACGATCACGGCGCTCCTCGGCTACGCAGTGCTCGAGGCGCTGCGCCTGCGCATCTACGGCCGCCTGCTCCGCTGTCTCGACGAGGTCGTCGGTCTGCACCGCGCCTTCGAAGAGCGCCAGGAGCGGGCGGCTCAACACGCTCCTGCGCCGGCCTGAGCGGCGGGGCGGGGGCCGCCCCGAGCAAAGCTCAATAGGGATCCCCTGCGATCTCCAGCCTCGGGGTGAAGCCGCGCTCGCGGAGCTTCGCGGCTTCGTCGCCGAGCGGCGCGATCTCGCGGAAGCCCGCGAGATATACGTCGTAGCGCGGCGGCTCGCCGACGTCGTCGCGCCACTCGACGACGAGCGGATCCCCGGAGAGATCCGAGATCTCGGACAAGAGCTGCGTCGCGGCCTCGCGTGAGTCACGCGTGGCGACGAGCAGTGCGTACGGCTCGGTGACCAGCGCGCGCAGCGGCTGCATGCGCAGCTTGCGGCGCTGAAACGCCAGCACGCGCTCCATCTGCTCCGCGCGCTCCTCCGACGGAGAATGGATCTCCGTGGCTTGAACCGCGACGACGATGCGCCGGCGCACGATGCGGTCACTCGTCGCCTTGAACAGCCAGCCGAGGATCGGGATCCTGCGCAGATACGGGACGCCTTCCTCGGACTTCTCGGTCTTGTCTTGCGGCGCTCCAGCGATCAGCACCACCGCGCCGTCCGCGAGGCGCACGGTCGCCTCGAGCTTGAACTCGTTCAAGGTCGGCCCCAGCTGAGTCGCCGTGGACGCCGTGGGCGCGACCGACGAGACCTCGACCGCGAGCTCGACCGACGAGAGGTGCTCCGACAGTGACACCGGCTTCACGCGCAGATCGATGCCGACGTCCTGTCGCTCGATGTTCTGCTGCACCACGAAGCCGCTCGAGACGAAGCCGGGAGTCGTGGTGCTCGTCGAGCCGGTGGTCGAGCCCGTAGTCGGTGCCGTGCCATTCCCCGTGCCAGTCACGAGCACCGGCACGCTCTCGCCCGCGAAGATGTGCTGCTCTTCTCCGCTCGCCGCGAGCAAGTAGGGATTCGAGAGCACGCGGATCGTCGCGTTGCCCTGCGCCGCAGTGAGTTGTGCGCCACCGCCCGGTGCGACGACCGTGGTCGGCGTGCCGTCCGGGGCGATGACCGGCAGGAGCAGCGGCTCGCGCGTGAAGCGCGCGAGAAACGGACCGACCTTCTTGATCTCCTGCTCGATCAACGGCGCGGGATTTCCGAACGCCGCGAACGCGACGACGTCGCCCGCGCTGTCGGGGACGATGAGCGGCAGCAGCGCGTCGAAGCCGAGGTCGAGCGCCTGAGTCGTCTCGACCGACCAGACGGAGACCTCGATCGCGATGCGCGGCGGGATCCGGTCGAGCTCGGCGATCACGTCCGCGAGCAGCCCGAACGTGGCCGCGTCGGCCGAGATCAAGAGCGAGTTCGTCGCCTCGTCGGGCACCACCGTGAACTTCTTCCCGGGCAGCCTCGCGAGTGACACTGCGGCTCGTCCGGTGCCGGCCGGGCCAGCGGCGTGCGTCGTCCTTTCCTCGAGCGAGATACTGCTGAGCTTCTTGGCGAGCTCGGCCGCGTCGGCGTTCATGACGTGCACCACGTGCACCCCGCCCTTCGAGCGCTTGGGCACGTCGATCAGCTGGATGTATCTCTTCACCTCGGCGAGTCGGCCTGGCGCGCCTCCGACGATGAGTGAGTTGGTGCGCTCGTCGACGGTGACTTTGAACGGAAGCTCGGGCCGCGTGTCGCCTTTGGGCTGGAAGAGGCTGGTGAGCTGGGTCGCCACGACCTTCGCGTCGGCCCAGCGCAGCGGCAGGACCTCGAGCCGGCTGGCGGCGGCCTGGTCGAGCGCGCGCAGAAGGCCCAGCAGATACGCGATGCGGTCCTCGGCCGCGGCGATGATCAAGCTGTTCGTCGGCGGGTACGCGACCACGAGGCTCGAGCGGTCCGCGGGAACGAGCAGGTGCGCGAGGTCCTCTGCGTTCGCCGCCGAGAGGCGCACGAGCGTGGTGACCATGCGCTCGGACTCCTCCGACACCGAACGGTGAATCCAGGGGGCGCCGGCCTTCGCGACCTCGATCGGCACGATGATGTAGCCGCCCCCGGGCGCGGGCACGGGCGCAAAGCCGATCGTGAGCAACGCCGCGTTCAGGATCTGGAGCGCCTCGTCCGGGCTCACCTTGTCTTCGAGCGTGATGGTGAGCTGACCGCGGAGGCTCGGGTCCATGATGATGCGCGTGCCGGTCGCGCGGGCGACCGCCTCGACGATGGCCGCGGGCTGGGCGTCGCTGAAGTTGAGGAGGAGCTTCTCCTCCTGCGCGCGCGCAGGCGGCGCAGCGGCCGCCCACAGGAGCGCGAGCGCGAGGCCGAGTGCGGCTCGAGCGGTGCGGCGCATGCGGCGAGGATATCGCCCCGGCCGTCGAGCGCCCGAGTACCTAGGGTCGCGCGGGCACCCTACCCGCGCTCCGGAGGGTCGCGCGGGCACCCTACCCGCGCTCCGGAGGGTCGCGCGGGCACACGATGCGCGCTCTGCGCGCGCCGAGTGACTCAGACGATCGGCGCGAACGCGACCAGGTTGTCGAACGCGGTGCCCGAGCCGAGGCCGTGCATCGGCAGCACGTTCGCGAAGTCACCCACGCGGTTGTGCAGCGCCAGGTAGTTGAGGACGATCGACTGCGCCAGCAGAGTGACGTTGTTCGCGACCGCGGTGGCCGCGGTCTCGACCGAGCCGTTGGGCCGGTAGTAGCCGATCTGGTTGGCGCTGGGCCGAGTCAGTGCGGGGCGTCCCGCCGGGTTGTAGACCAGCGCGAAGGTCGAGGCCGTGTCGGAGTTGTCGCCCGTCCACTGACCCTTGCCGCGCCCGCCCGTGGAGTTGTCGATCATGCCGTTCGACGAGAGCGCGCCGTCGGTGATCACATACAGCATGAGCGGCGCCGCCTTGCGCGCGGCGAACTCGAGCATCGCGCCCATCATCTGACCCGCCTGGAAGTCGCGGTCCTCGCCGGTGGCGCGCGTGCCGTCGTGATAGTCGTAGCCGCCCTGCTCGACCGTGCCCGCGCCGGCGTAGCCGCCGACGACGAGCTTCATTACCGCGGCCGTCTTCTGGAAGCGCGCCTGATTCAGCTCCGTGGCCGTGAAGATCGACGTGCCCGTGCCGACGATGTCGGTGTCGAGGTTCGGGTTCACGACGTCCGGGTTGCCGAAGCGCGAGATCAGATCGGCGGTCTGCACGTAGCTGCAGTGCACCAGCTCCTCGAGGTTCGGGTCCTCGGCGACCTTCGCGAGCTTGATCGCGCTGATCTTCTCGGCCGCGGTCGCGACCTGACCCGCCTGTGTCTGGTTCAGGAGTGACACGAGCTGGCCGGTGTCGACCAGACCCGTCGCGTCGCTCGCGGAGGCAATCTTGGTCGGGCGCACCGTGGGATCCATCATCGCCGCAGGCGCGGCGGAGTTGCCGCCCGAATCCGACGCATCGGTGCCGACGAGCGCCACCAAGTCACCGTTCGCGCCAGCCTTGTTGATGCCGTACATCGGATTGTGTGGGTTGTTGCCCGTGTCGTTGTCCGAGCGCGCGCAGAAGATCGTGCCGTTCACGTTCGCTCGCGTGGTCGTCGACGTCTTCGACAACATGCCGCGCAGGAACGCGCTGTCCGCGTGGAAGGCGAGGCCGAACTCGGTGTTCACCTGGTTCGCGTTGCCGGGAGTCATGCCGGAGGGCAGGCCGAGCTGCGAGTAGCCGCCGGCCGTGAGCAGGTCGAGCTGTCCGCCCGGCCCGCCGACGAGCACGTTCGAGCCCGCGATGTTCGCGCCGCCCGCGAGGTCGAGCACAATGAACGGGACCAGGCCCGCGCCGGCGCGCACCGAGCATACAAAGGCCTGCGCGTTCGCCCTGCGCGCGCCGAACATGCCGAGCACCGTCGGCGCCATGACCAGCCCGACGCCCGACAGGAAGCCCTGCGCGAGAAAGTCGCGCCGAGTCACAGGGCGCTTGTGATCGTGCAGGATCAGCGGTGCGTCCGGGTGAGTGGGTTTTCGAGTCTTCATCCCAGTTTCCTCTCGAAGTCCTATTGGAGTTGCGCGGCGCCGCTGGAGAGCACCGCCGAGCAGACGCCCTTCACGGCGTTCCGCGTGAAGCTCGCCGGGCATGTCGCCACGGTGCAGCCTGCCGTCAGCTGGTCGAACAGCGTGTTCAGGACCGGCCGGACGTCCGCCTGCGCCGGCTGATTGTTCAGAGCCGTGCCGAGCATCTTGTCGACCAGCGGATTGATGATCGCGTCGCGCTTCGCCTGTGAGTCGAACGCGGTCGTGCCGGGCTGCGTGAAGTCGAAGCTTCCCGCGCCGAAGAACGCGTCGCGGAGCGCCGTGTTCTCGACCAGCTGGTCGCAGTAGTCGAGTGACAGGCGCGCGATGCCGACCTGCTGCGCCGACACGAATCCGTACGGGTCGTTCGAGCTCGGCAGCTGCTGGAGCACCTCGAGATAGGTCGCCTTCACCGTCGCGTTGTTGCCGCTGACGCCCGTCAGCTTGCCCATCGTGTCGTTGATCTCGGCGAAGTCGCGAATGCCGATGCCCGGGAACGGCGTGGCCGGTCCAGGCGCGGGCGGCGGATTCGGGCCGATGTCCGCGATCGGGTCAGACAGAGCGCCGAGCACGTCGAAGAAGATGTGGAAGGTGTCTTGGTCGGCGCCGAGATCCTTCGGCACGACCTGACACTGATTCGAGAGCGACGTGCGCGACTGAGTCACGGGGATGTTCAAGGTGCGGAAGCTCTGGCTCGCGATCGGCGCGACGCCGTTCACCGCGACCCGGATGGTCTGCACCGAGAAGCCCGTGCGGCCGGCGGTCTCGAGCACCGGCGCGCAGAACAGATAGCTGTACGCGTCGAACTCACTGATCTGGAACTCGATCCAGGCGCCGGCGCCGAGCGTGGAGTCGAGGCCGAAGCGCAGCGTGTAGCGCTGGCTCGCGCCCGCGAGGTAGTTCTGCATGATCTGCGCCGGAGTGAGTGCGCTGTTGAAGATCGCCATGCTCTTCACGATGCCCTTCCACTGCCGGTTGGCGCCGATCTCGCGGCCGATCCCGAACGTGTAGCTCGGATCCCAGCCTATCAGTGACCCGGAGGGCTCGGGATCGACGTCCTCGGTGAAGACGCCGTTGACGTAGAAGCGCCGGCCGTGCATCGAGTCGTAAGTCAGCACGGCGTGCTGCAGGTTGGCCTGCAAGTCCTGATCGCCGTCGGACGTCGCCATTGCGGGCTTGCCGTTCGCGCGGTCCGCGCCACTCACTTTGGGATTGAGCGCGCTGTTGCGGTTGAAAGCGTCGTAGGCGTACAGCGCCTGGCCCAGCAGGAAGTTGTGGTGGTCGGCGTCCATCGCATAGGTCGCGATGCGCGCCGGATTCTCGACCGAGCCCTGAGTCGTGTTCGCGGGAATGACCCACGCCTCGACCGAGTACTGCTGCGTGCCGTTGCCGCTGGCGATCTCGTTGTAGAGCTTCTTCGAGTCATTCGGGTCGGCCATCGCGCGACCGCCGTCGAACACGACGCCGCCGCCCGACTGCCAGGCGTAGGTGCCCGAGAGAGTCAGGTTCATCGTCGGACCGACCGGCGCCACGTCAGCGGCGATCGTTCCGGTGCCTTCCTCGAACTTCCAGTACGCGATCATGTTGCCCTGGTAGCGGCCGCTCTCCGCGCGCGCCGCGTTCAGGAAGCTGCGGCCTTCGCTCGTGATCACGCCCTGCGGGTTGATCGCGTTGGGGTCGTTCGGATCCGGCGGCTGCGCAGTCACGACCGCGTCGGCCCACATCTGAATCGCGGCCTGCATCGTCGCCGCGTTCTGGTCGCAGTTACTCCAGCAGAAGTGGCGGTCGTCCGCGAGCCGCAGCACGAGTCGCGAGCGCGCGGGATCGAGCAGACGCACCTTCTGGTTGTCGACGATCGCACGGAACGCCGTCTCGGGGTCCGGATGCGCGATGTGCGGGAAGCCCGGGCCCGAGCCCGCGTGACACTGTACGCAGTACTGGCGAGTGAGTGGATACACGCCGGCTTCGAACGCGGCCTGGCCGGCGGCGCCGCCGCCGCCGGGCACGCCGATGCCGATACCGGTACCCCCGGTGCCGCCGCCGCCGTCGGGAACGTTGGTCGGCGCAGCGCCGGCGTCGCGGCCATCGCCGCTGCCGCCGCCGCCGCCGCAGCCCGTCGCCGCGAGGGCGAGGACGAGCGCCGTGAGAGTGACTGCCTGTCGCGTCGTCATCGGCTTAGTTCCCCATGCAATAGGCCGCGGTCTCCGCGAAGACCCGCTTCATGCTGTAGTTCATGGCCTCGAAGTGATCCGCGATGCTCTTCACGGCGTCGAAGTCGGCCTGTGACTGAGGCGCGTGCATGCAGACTCGCGTGAAGACCTTCTGCACCTGACACTCCGAGAACGCGCGGCTCGCGCCGACCTCGACGCCCAGACTCTGCGCGCCGTTGCCGGTCGCAGCCGGGCCGCGCCAGCCGAGGGACGAGTTCGGGCCGACGCGCCACAGGTTCCACCACGTGTCATTCGTGGTGACGTGACCGCCGGGGAAGTTGTTGGCGTTGATCAGAAACTTGGGCTGCACGACGCCGCGCGTGAAGACCATGCGCATCGCGTCTGGATCCCACTGGTAGTAGGCGAACGCGCCCGCGAGCGCGTCCATGCCGCTGTGACAGCCCACGCAGGTGTTGTGGAAGATGCGGCTGTCGCCGCCCGGGCTGCGAGTCACGTCCTGGCGGATGTAGTCCGCCGGCCGCGTGATGTCGTTCAGCTGCTCCATGTCGCGACACAGGAAGTTGATCGCGGTGAAGCGCCACATGCGGCGGTTCGTGCCCGCCGAGAAATAGGCCTCGGCGCCGGCGCGGGTCGTGATGACGCCCGCGGCCTCGGTCGACATGATCTGCGAGCCGGGCAAAGTCGACTGCGGCACACCGTGCAGGTTCGCCGGGTTCGACAGGTCGACGTTGTTCTGCTGCAGCTGCAGGTACGCGTTGTTGTCGGTCTGCGAGTAACTCGAGCCGATGTAGATCAGATCCGCCGAGAGCACCGTGTTGAACGGCACGTCGTCGCGGATCATGCCGATGACGGTGGCCGTGTAGTCGTTCAGGTCCACGAACACCGAGCGCGGCACGTTCGTCCAAGGGGCGGCGAAGTTCCGGAGCGCCGAGTTGTAGAAGATGGGGTCGTTCATCGCGGTGTAGGCCGCGGCGATCGGGTCACCCCCGACGATCGACGCCTCCATGGAAGACAGGACCGCCTCGGAAGGCGGAACGCCCACGAGCCGATCGTGAATTCGCTTGGCCTGCATGCGCTCAGTCGGTCCCGC
>Ga0326726_10002208_pt1 | contig 17952 bp, 14 predicted proteins | sample MHFenrmetagenome_2_FD_207603 | JGI IMG/M metagenome (GOLD analysis project Ga0326726, IMG submission 207603) | Lab enriched peat soil microbial communities from Michigan Hollow, Ithaca, NY, United States - MHF15MN | ecosystem: Environmental > Terrestrial > Soil > Wetlands > Peat | place: USA... | reverse complement strand
GAGACGAAGCTCACCGACGACGAGCGCGCGAAGCTCCACGGCGAGCTTCGCGATCGTTCGCTGGCGCGCTGTCGCGCGATGCCCCACGCGAGCTATGCGTGTGCGCTGGCGGCGCCCACGCTCGAGGCCTTCACGAGCTGTGATTCAGCGCAGCCCTAGGAGCTCGACCTCGAACAACAGCGTCGCGCCACCCGGGATGAGCCCGTTGCCGACGCCACTGGCGCCGTAGCCGAGCTCCGGCGGAATTACGAGCGTGCGCTTGCCGCCGACGCGCATCGACGCGACGCCTTCGTCCCAGCCCTTGATCACGCGGCCCTTGCCGATCGGGAACTCGAACGGCTGCCCGCGATCGAGCGAGCTGTCGAACTTCTTGCCCTTCGCGCCGTTCACGTAGAGCCAGCCGGTGTAGTGCATCTTGCAGGTCTGACCCGTCTTTGGCGTCTCGCCGGTCCCGACTTGCGTGTCCTCGTACGAAAGTCCGCTCGGTGTCTGCGTCATGCCGCGCACCTTATCATTCGTTCGTGGTGACGAGCTTGCCGAGCTGCCACGACTGGATATGCAGGAGCTCCTGCGCCCGATCCTGCTTCTGGCGCTGGCCATCGAGCACGAGCGTCGTCACGATCATCTGCACGGTGATGATCGCGAGCAGGATCCCCACGAGGAGCTGCGGCGAGGCCGTGACGAAGACCGGCCGGAGCACGAGCTCGTTGCCGCGGAACGTGAAGGTCGACGGGACGACGTGCAGGAGCTCGAGCACGACCGGGGCAAACACGGCCAGGAGGTGCATCGCCGTCGCCCACTTCGGCAACCGGATCGACGGCAGCATCAGCATGATCGGCAACGAGCCGAACGCGAACATCGGCACGAACAGCAGGCTGCCGAAGAACACCCCGCTGGCGGTGAGCAAGAGAGTGTGACCACCGACGACCACCGCGAACATCGCCATGTTCACCGGCCGGACCTTTCGCGCCAGCACGTAGCACGCGCCGACCTGGAACAGGACCAGGGCGCTGATGATGACGAACGGCCACGTCCCACCCACACCGAGCAGCTTGACGACGGGCACCATGAGGAAGTTCGCGAGGTACGACCTGGCGCCGAGCCGGAACACGGTCTGCGCCGCGACCTGGCGCTCGAGCTCGACGTTGCGCGCCGCCTCGGCCGGCATGCGCTTCGGCGGCTCGAGCAGCAGCTTCGCGAGCAGCTCCTGGGCCTCGCGGTTGCGCGGATCGATCGCGATCGCCCGCCCGGCCTCGCGCATCGCCTCGACGCGCGCCTCCTCGGATTCGCGCGCGACCGCCGCCGTGGCGCGCCCGGCGTGCTCGGCGGCGAGCTCGCGCCGGCGCTCGAGATCGCGATCGCCATCGAGAAACCGCTGGACCTCGTCGGCGAGCGCGCGCGCCGAGCTCGGACGGAGCGTGCGATCTGCCGAGGTCGCGCGCGCGCAGGCATCGTCGAGCTCGGGCGGGATGTCGGCATCGGGCCGGCGCGTGGCCGGCCGATACTGCTCCGAGCCGAGGGTCACCTCGTACGATTGATCGCGCGGGATCGCGGGCGTCCGCGCGAGGATCTCGAACAGGATGCAGCCGAGCGAGAACACGTCGGCGCGTTGATCGATCGCCTCGCCGCGCATCTGCTCGGGTGCCATGTAGCCGGGCGTGCCGAGCATCGCGCCGACCTTCGTCTGGCCGCCGCTTCCGGAATCGCTCCGCAGATCGCCGGTCTCGATCGCGCTGATCGGCGCGACGTGATGCGGCTCCGACGAGGCGATGCGCGCGAGGCCCCAATCGAGCACGTACGTCTCGCCGAAGTCACCGAGCATGATGTTCGCGGGCTTGAGGTCGCGGTGGATGACGCCGCGCTGGTGCGCGAACTCGACCGCGAGGCAGATCTCGACGAACCGCGCCAGCAGCTTGCGCCGCGTCCATTCGGCATCGTCGCGGGAGAGCACGTCCGCGAGCGTGGTGCCGGTGAGCCGCTTCATCGCGAAGTACGGCTCGCCGCCATCTCCGCCGAGATCGTGGACCGGCACCACGCTCGGGTGCTCGAGTCGGCCCTGGACCCGCGCCTCGCGCAGGAACCGCGCGGTCGACTCGGGATCGCCGCTGCCCCGCATCATCTTGATCGCGATGTCGCGATCGATCCGGAGGTCGTGCGCGAGCCAGACCTCGCCCATTCCGCCCTTGCCCAGGAGCGTCTGCAACACGTAGCGATCGTCCGGAGATCTCGCAGGCGCGCCACTGGGTCGCGCGCCGTGCGTGGGCGCCGCGGTGTCCGGGATCGTCGCCGCGATACTATCGTCGTCGGTCATCGCCTCGATGGTATGCGATGTATCTACTCGGCGCTGGCGGCACGCGCGAGCGCCACCCCGGTGACCGAGATCGCGCCGGCATCGCGCAGCGCACGTGCGCAGGCGGCAAGCGTCGCGCCGGTGGTGACGACATCGTCCACCACGATCACCTCGCGGCCGCGGATCGCGCGCGGATCGACGACGCGAAACGCGCCGGCGATCTTCTCGCGCAGCTTCGCCGGCTGCGTACTCTGCGGGGGACCGCCGATCACGCGCCGCAACGCGGGCACCGGCCGCGGCAGGTTCGCGAGCTCGCACGCGTGCAGCGCGAGCAACCACGCGTGGTCGTAGCCGCGCTTCCACCTGCGGCGCCAGTGCAGCGGCACCGGCACGACGACCGCATCGACCGCGGCCGCGGCCACGAGCGGCGCCCACAGCGGCGCGACCGTGCGCGCGACGTGACTCGCACCCGCGAACTTCAGGCGGCGGATCGCATGGGCGAGCGGTCCACCGAATCGCCACGGCGACACGATTCGATCGAGCGGCAACGGCGCGCGCACGCATCGCGCGCAGACGAGGTCCTGCTCGCCGGTCGGTTCGGCACAGCGCGGGCACGACGGTCCGAGCTCCACGAGGGAGGCCGCGCATGGCTCGCAGAGCGGTCCGGTCGGAGCCGCGCAGGCCGCGCATTGCGGCCGAAACATCCACGTGAGCATGCCGGCGTTATCGGCACACGTCCGGATTGGTTGCGTGCTAGCTACAGGCCACGTGATCGACCGCTGCTACGTCTACGAGCCCGGGTTCATCGACCCGAAATCACGCGGCGAGATCCTCGCGTGGCTCGCGACGTTGCGACCGTTGTGGGAGCAGCGCTACTCGACGCGACGACCGCCACCCGCCGGCAAGCAACAGCGCCTACTCCTCCGGCCGGTGTACTGGCTCGGCAACTGGCAGTTCGCGTGCCTCGGTTACTACGAGCCGCCGAAACGGAGTCGTGATGTCGCCGTGGCTGCCGAGCCCTTCCCGCCGGTGCTCGCGCGACTCGTCGCGACGATCGAGCGCCGCGTCCACGCCGGATTTCCGCCGGCGACCGTCCCGCGTCGCTGGCACCTCAACACGTGTCTCGTGAACTTCTACGGCAGCCGGATCGAAGATGGCAAGACGATCGATGCCGCGCGTGTCGGCGAGCACCGCGACTTCGAGCCCGGGCCCGTCGCCTCGCTGTCGATCGGCGAGCGCGCGCGATTTCAGTTCGTGCAGCGCGGCCGTGGGGACGAAGCGCCGCCCGTGCGCACGCAGTGGCTCGAGGACAACTCGCTGCAGATCTTCGGCGGCCCGCGCTGGAAGGACGACCTGCTGCACCGCGTCCAGCGCGTCGAGGACAAGCACGCGCTCGACCTACCGCCGAAGGTCGACGGCTTTCGCACGCGGCGCGTCAACTTCACGTTCCGCTACGTCCCGGACGAGCACGTGACGCCGTTCGCGAAGCTGCCGCCCGCGGCACGCGACGACATTCGCGAGTACATGACCACGCTCGCGACCAGCTCGAAGTTCTTCGCGGACGCGCTCCGCTAACTGGCTGACAACCCTGCGTGGTGGACCTAGCGGGGCAGGAATCGACACACACCGTCGTGCAACGTGACGAGGTGGCGCAGGTCAATGCAACGCGATTGCAACTGAGTTTTCTTCGGGATCACGCCCGGATGACAACTCCTGTCGACTGAGCGCGGCTCTCTCCACGTCCACACCTAGGGCGAGGTCGTACATCCTCCACCTCCGCGCCACATCGGCCGACCCGAAACGTTGTCGACCTTACGACATCGCGGCGATGACTGGCGCTGGTTGTTCTCGTCGCACATGGACGTACCGTGGGTGATCGCCACTCGTTCCGATGATTTGCACACCAAGCGTATCAGCGGCTGGCACCGACCGTGAAAACGGTACGCCGCATGATGACGAGAAGTCCGCGCGTGCATCTGGTCCGGCTGTGCTTGTTCACGTCCCTCGTGGTCTACGGCTGCGGTCCCACCGTGCCCGAAGGCGTCGACGGCGATAAGACCGACGTTCCACAAGACGTCGCGGACGCGCTGTCCAAGCTGCCCGACGCTCAGGTCCTCATGTACACGAGCGATGGCTTGCCGACGTACATCGTCGGCGAGCTCGCCAAGGTCGGCGGCATGCAGGACGACAATCAGAGCGCGGCCGAGGCTGCGCTCCGGCCGGCGTTGCCGCCCGTGCTCGCACCGTTCCGGCTCCACACCGACGATCTGCAGCTACGCAAGATGGTCGTCGATGCCGGTGGTGGCCGGCACTTCCGCTACGACCAGACGCACGCCGGGCTCGACGTCATCGGCAGCGAGCTCGTCGTCCATGTCGACGTCAAGGGCGCGATCGCCGCCATCAACGGCTCGGCGCGTGGCGATATCTCCGCCGAGCTCGGCAAGCACGCGATCACGCAAGCGGCCGCGCGAGGTCGCATCGCGGGTGACCCGCAGTACGCGGGCCTGTCGCTCGCGGCGTCGCGGCTCGTCTACATCGAGACCGATGACGGCGTGATGCACCAGGCGTACGAGACGATCGTGCAGGGCACGCGCGACGGCGCACCGCTGCGCGACAAGGTCTATGTCGATGTCGATACCAGCAACATCGTCGCGGACTACCCGCAGATCTTCTTCGCCGAGAACCGCAAGATCTACACGTTGAATCACGGCACGTCGCTGCCGGGCACGCTGCAGCGCTCCGAGGGCGGCGCCGCGGTCTCCGACATCGATATCAACGCGGCGTACGACGGCACCGGCAACACCTACGAGGCGTACAAGATGTTCTGGAACCGCGACTCGTACAACAACGCCGGCGGCGTGCTGACGAGCTCGGTCCACTACTCGACCAACTACTGCAACGCGTACTGGGACGGCACGCAGATGGTCTACGGCGACGGTGACTCGTCGCAGGGGTGCGGGCCGCTCGCGCGCGGCCAGGACGTGACCGCCCACGAGCTCACGCACGGCGTGACGGCGAACGAATCGAACCTCAACTACAGCGGCGAGTCGGGCGGCATGAACGAGGCGATGTCCGACATCTTCGGCGCGTTCGTCGAAGCGTGGGCCGACGGCGGCAAGACCGGCACGCTCGCCATCTCCGCGAACACGTGGCTCGTCGGCGAGAAGATCCTGCCGCCGGCGCTGCGCTGGATGTGCGATCCGGCGATGGACGGTGCGTCGCTCGACTTCTGGACCTCGAGCGCCGGCAACGTCGACGTGCACTACAGCTCCGGCATCGGCAATCTCGCGTTCTGCTTGCTGTCGCAAGGCGGCACGCACCCGCGCGGCAAGAGCAGCGTGGTCGTGAACGGGATCGGGATGGACAAGGCGATCCGCCTCGCCTACGAGGCGAACGTCAACATCCTCACGTCGACGTCGAAGTACGCGACGTTCCGCACCGCGATGATCCAGGCGGCCACGAACCTCGGCTACGACCAGGCCACGAAGGACTCGGTCGGATGCGCGTGGGCGGCGGTCGGCGTCGGCACGTGCACCAGCGGTGGCGGTGGCAGCGGATCCGGATCGGGATCCGGTTCGGGCTCGGGCAGTGGCTCGGGCTCCGGTTCGGGATCCGGCGGCGACGGCGTGCTCGCGAACGGCGTGCCGGTCACCGGCGTGAGCGGCGCGACCGCGAGCCAGAAGTTCTGGAAGCTCGACGTGCCCGCCGGTCAGACGACGTTGACGTTCACCACGACCGGTGGCACTGGCGATGCCGATCTCTATGTCCAGGCCGGCGCGAAGCCGACGCTGTCGTCGTACGCGTGCCGCCCGTACAAGAACGGTAACGCCGAGACGTGCACGTTCACGCCGCCGACCGCGGGCACCTACTGGGTGATGCTGAACGGCTACGCGGCGTACTCCGGCCTGACGCTGACGGGGACGTACTCGGCGACCAGCACGGGTGATGGCGTCACCGTCCTGTCGAGGGGCACGCCGGTGACCGCCGCCGGCGCCGCGAACAGCTCGAACTACTGGAAGGTCCAGGTACCTGCCGCGGCGGCGCTGACGATCAAGATCAGCGGCGGGAGCGGTGATGCCGACCTCTACACGAGGTTCGGAGCGAAGCCGACGACGACGACCTACGACTGCAGGCCGTACACGAACGGCAACTCCGAGAGCTGCAGCGTGAGCTCGACCCAGGCCGGCTACTACTACGTGATGTTGCGAGGCTACGCCGCGTACTCCGGGGTGTCGCTGGTCGCCAGTTACTGACCGACCCCTACGGGGGCGGCGACGACTTCCCGAGCTTCGAAAACATTGTTCCCACCTTCGCCGACCTCCACGTCTGGTGGGGTATGGGTTCTCTCACCGGCTTCGTGTGTTCCGCACTTCTTGTCGGCGTCGCCTTCGAGACGACGGCGATGGCTCAACCCGAGGTCCGCGATCATCGCGCCGAGCCTCCCACAACGACGACCGCACCGGCGCCCGCGGTCGATGCCGGGATCCACTATCGCCGGCGCCCGGGCCCGCGGTTCATGTTCCCGCTCAAGGTCGACATCGGCGCCGCCGGCGTGCACACCGTACGCGGCTACGCGTCGGGCGTGGGCGCGGCGGTCGGCATTCACTGGGCGTCGCTCAGCCCGAACCCGACGAACTTCGATGTCGGCCTCGGCCTGTTCGGCGAGCTGCTCGGCGCGCCGAAGGATCCGGCGATGATGACGTCGGGCGGCGGCGTCGCGCTCGGCGGCGCCTACTTCGAGGTCGCGCACACGCTCGCGAGCGGCAGCTTCTGGCGCACGTGGGCCTCGGGTCGTGGCGAGTATCTCGGCAGCACCGCGTTCACCGAAGGGCACGTCGGGTTCGGCGGCACGGGCCGCGTCAGCATCGAGCTGTTCACGAGCGGCGTCGGCGTCGAGCCACGCGGCGTGTTCCTCGGCACGTACGCGCTCGGCCTCTACGTCGAGGCGGGCGCGCGCGATGTGTCGCCCGCACTCGGCGCGTTTCACGCCGGCGCGGGTCTTACGTTCCGCACGCCGCTCGTGTTCGCGCCGTAGGGCCAGACCACGAACAGCACGACCTGCGCGCCGATGATCGCCTCGCCGGCGATCGGCGACGCGATGACCGGCAGAGGCACGTCCCACAGCGCGTGGAAGCCGACCGCGACCTCGAGATGGCCCGTGCGGAGATAGACGAGCGCGAGCGCGAGGCCGCGCCACGCAAGCACGACGAGGTCCTCGGCGAGGGCGCCCCCGTGCTCGTGATCGCTCACCAGGCGCTGCGGGATGTGCGAGAGCGCGAACATGATCGACGCGATCCCGAAGCCGACGATCCACGCCGTACGCGGGCCGGTGAAGCGGCGCGCGAGCAAGACGAGCTGCACGCTCAAGAAGCCGCGCATGACGACCTCCTCGTCGAGCGAGTTGCCAAGAATCTGCGCGAGCATCTCGCCGAGCTCGAACGGCGGATGGGCGAGCGGAGCGCTTGCGATCAACGCGCCGATCACGATGACGAGCTGCGCGAACACCCACGCGCCAAGCGTCGCGAGCGCGCCGACCACGAAGCCGCGGCGCGACAGACCGAGATCGCGCAGGCGCAGCTGGCCGAGCCCACACGCGATCGCGAACGCGAGCACGACCTCGAACGAGCACGCGACCAGGGTCGGCGAGATCACGCCGTGGGTCTCCTGCGCGACGCGGGCGGGCAAACCGCTCGGGTAGATCCACGCCCAGACCAGCAACGTCCACGACGTGAACGCCGCGACCATCGCCACGATCACGAGTGGCGACACGGAACGGGTCGCGAGCAACACCTCGGCCTTGTTCGCGAACAGGCGCCGCACCGGGCCGCACTATAGATGGATGTGCCCTCGAACGCGTACTTCCGCGTAGGGCCACACGATCAGCAGCACGACCGTCACGGCGAAGATCGCTCCGTGATCGACGAGCGGCGCCGCGATGACCGGCAGCGGTACGTTCCACAGCGCGTGAAAGCCGATCGCGACCTCGAGGTGGCCCGTGCGGATGTACATGAACGTGAACATGAGACCGCTCAACACGAGCCAGGCGAGGTCCGCGACGAGCAGGCCCCCGTGCTCATCCTCCTTGACCCAGCGATTCGGGAGGTGCGACAGCGAGAACAGGATCGCCGCCACACCAAGCCCCACGACCCACGCCGTGCGCGGGCGGGTGAATCGGCGCGCGACCAAGACGAGCTGGACACACAAGAAGCCGCGCCAGACGACCTCTTCGTCGAGAGCGTTGCCGAGGATCTGCCCGAGCAGTTGTCCGAGCTCGAACGGCGAATGGATAAGCGGATCGCCCGCGACGACGGCGCGGATCACGATGACGAGCTGTGCGAGCGCCCACGCGCCGAGCGTCGCGAGCGCGCCGACCACGACGCCGCGGCGCGACAGGCCGAGGTCGCGCAAGCGCAACCGGCCGAGCCCACACGCGATCGCGAACGTGATCGCGACCGCCGGCGCGGACGTGGCCAAGGTAAATGTGATCACGCCGTGCGTGGTCTGGGCGATGTTCGCGGGCGCACCGGTCGGGAAGATCCACGCCCATACGAGCAACGTCCACGCAAGGTCCGCGGCGAGCACCGCCACGATCACGAGCGGCGACACCGAACGGGCCGCGAGCATGACCTCGGCCTTCGTCGCGAACAGGCGGCGCATCGGGCGCCTACTATATGTGCACTCGACCGGTTGCAGTCGTTAGTTGGTACCTCCGGCTGGACTCGAACCAGCTCGCCGAGCTTCGGAGACTCGGGTCACGTCCGCGTGCGAAGGCATGGAGGATCGGGAGGGAGTCGCACCCTCGCGCGCGGTTTTGCAGACCACGTTCCGCACTCGCGAACCAATCCCGGTCGGTGGAGAAGGTGGGTAACGCTCCCACGACGCTCTGTTTGCAGGACAGTGCTCCAATCTTTTGGCTTCCCCGATCGTAGCGAGCCAGGGAATCGCACCCTGCGCATTGGATTTGTAAGAACCAAATCACCCCTAGGTGGTCTGCTCGCCATGACTCTGCGGTAGGTCGCCAGGGACTCGAACCCTGACTTCACGGGGTAAGAACCCGGTGTGCCGCCGTAACACTTGCGACCCATTTCGATCGTTCGTTCGAGATGAGGGAGTCGGACCCTCATTGCGACGGTTCAGAGCCGTGCGTCTTGCCGATTAGACGAATCTCGAGGCGGCCCCGAAGGGGATTGCACCCTCCTACAACTGCTAGACAGACAGCGAACGTCACTAGACGTATCCGGAGCCAAGAAGAACGAAGACGATGATGATGATGATCGTGCCCGGAAACCCCGGAAGGCCGGCGGACCGGTAGCTGCTTGCCGTCAGCTCCGGCCGCCGTCTTCAATCGCCGCCGCCCTCCTCGTTGTCGATCTCACCCGTCCAGTACACGTAGTCGCGCCACGCATCCGGAACCGAGCGTGCGCTGACGCGGATCTGAACCGCCGGCATCCACGTCGGGCGCGCCGGGACCGAGAGCAGCTTCATGCGTGCCTCGGCCGGCGTGCGGTTTGCCTTCTCGCGGTTGCACGAGTAGCAGCACGACACGATGTTCTCCCACGTGGTGTGACCGCCCTTCGAGCGCGGGATCACGTGGTCGTACGTGAGCTCGTCGATCGTGCAGCGCACGCCGCAGTACTGGCAGCGATGGCCGTCACGAGCGTAGATGTTCACGCGCGAGAACTTCACCGGCTTCGCGTGGCGGCGGAACGTCTTGCGCAGACGCACCACGGCCGGCACGCGAACCACGAGCGAGACCGCGTGGATCTCCGACTCGTACTCCTCGACCACGTCGACCTTGTCGAGCGCGAGGAGCGTGATCGCGCGCTGCCACGAGATGATCTGGATCGGCTCGTAGCCCTGCGTCAGCAGGAGCGTGCGGGTGGACTCTACGTGCATGGCACACCTTTCTTTCTTCGGCCCGCGCGGTCATCGCGCGGGCAAATCGTGCCGCCGAGAGGATTCGAACCTCCACTACGTGGCATCTCAGTCCACTGACTCTTCCGTTGGTCTACGGCGGCGAGTCGTTCGTGGGAGTGCTGGGACTCGCACCCAGTTGTCCCGAAGGCGACTGCTTTACAGGCAGTCTCGGTCTCTCTACCGTCAACACTCCCCTTGGGGTGATCGGCGGGACTCGCACCCGCTAACGCGAGGGTCACGGCCTCGTGCCTCGACTACTTCGGCGTCGACCACAGTCCGCCCTCGGGGAGTTGCACCCCGATCGCTCGGTTATCGGCCGAGTACTCTGCTCTTGAGATAAGGGCGGGAAGAAGTGCCGCGCGGTCTGGTGGACTCGAACCACCGACCTCCAGTGGGCCTGCCACTGGTGCTCTACCGAGAACCATCCCGCGTCGGCTCGCAAACACGAGCTAGGCAGGTGCAAGACGGAAGAACTGAGCTATCGCCGCGCGGCGGAACAGAAACGATCGCTGGATCGGGTGGATGGAGTCGAACCATCAACATCGACGTTCAAAGCATCGCGCTCTACCGATTGAGCTACACCCGAGTAGCTGCCGATCGCTTGCGTGCAGACGGTCGGATTCGAACCGACGACCTCTCGATTGCAAGTCGTTAACCCTCCATCTGCGGCCCGCTCTCGCGGACGAGGATCGACACAGGATGTTTTGTAGTGCTCTCCCAGCTGAGCTACGTCTGCATTCATTCGTCTGGCTGGCAGGATTTGCACCTGCGACGTCATGCGCCCGAGGCATGCGCTCTGCTACTGAGCCACAACCAGATATCGATCGTCGGAGAAGAGGGACTTGAACCCACGGCCTCTCGGTCCCGAACCGAGCGCTCTGCCAAGCTGAGCTACTCTCCGTAAAAGGTGCCGTGCCATAAGGCTGAGCATCACCCAGCGGCTCTGTTGCCACACGGCGGCCCGGCGTGAGCCGGGCAAGACAAGTCGCACACCGATAGCGAGTCGAACGCTACTCCTCGGATTTGGAGACCAAGGTCGTCCCAGACGTCGATGTAGAGGCGGTACCACCGAGAGGACTTGCACCCCAGCCAGCGAGCTTCGCAGCCTCGCGTCCCATCTTCGGAGCGGTGGTGTGTGAACAGGCGACCGGATTCGCACCGGTGTCTTCGGAGTGACGATAAGCCTCGAGCGTCGGCCCGACGTGCGGGCAAGGGGTGTCGACGCGAATTCGTGTTGCCACGTGTCCGATGTCCTGACTTCTAGACGACACCTGTTCGTCGCAGTGGAGGGAGTCGAACCCCGCATTCGTTCGCGCCTAACGAACGGACCGGGGCGTGGTTAGCGCTTCCAGTCGTTGTCTCGCCGGAGATCACTGCGGAGCCACCAGATGGAGTTGAACCATCACCACAGGGCGTACCCCATGTCTCGTCCGACGAGCAGTGACGGAGAAGTCGCGGAAGGCGTAGGAGTGGCAACCCGCTCTGTCGAGCCATTCGGTTAGCACCCGATGTCGAGCACCTTGCTCGCTCACCTTCCAGCGTGGCGGAAGAAGCAGGAGTTGAACCCGGCCGCGGAGCGGCATCCGGTTTTCGAGGCCGGCATGGCGACCAACCGCCATCTCATCTTCCGTGAATTGGGCGTCGTCGTGATCTCGCGATGTTCCGCGACGTAAGGTGCCTAAAGAGACACCGTCCCCATCGTACCGACGAGTGGAGTCGAACCACCATCACCGGCGTTCTGAGCGCCGTACCTCTAACCATTGGGTCACGTCGGCATGAATAGTCGCAACGGAGCGTTACCTCCCTCGCCGAGCGAGCTGTCTCCCGCTAGAGACGTTGCGTACGAGGTGCGACCTCGCTCGTAGCAGCCGAGGGAGTTGAACCCTCGCGTGAGCGGGTATGAGCCGCCACCGTGTACCCACACCGGCTGCAAAGATTCGGGCAAGCGCCCGATGGAATCCGTGACGGGATTTGCACCCGCGTAGTCGGTTCGAGAGACCGACGTCCTGCTGTTGGACGACACGGACAAAGACGGACAAGTGACGGAGTTGAAGTTGGCGCTCGTTGTTTTCACATCGAGTACCAGTCGCTCTTACTCATTTCTGAGCAGTGGGCACGCAATGAGCTCCAGCCGAAACCGGGCTCGGCTTTCGCCGAGGGAGCCTGCTGCTTCGCTAGCTCGGTTACCCGAGTGCCGCTACCTTAGGACCGTTATAGTTACGGTAATCAACTGCCTATCGGCCCGTACAAGCGGGATCGGTTGGAGTCGAACCAACACCCTTCCGTTTAACAAACGGTCGCTCCGCCACCGGAGCTTCGATCCCAAATACCGGTGCTTTCGCACCGGCAGCTGGTCGCGGGGGCCGCGCCTTCGCTCAGCTTCGTAGTGCACTACGCGCGAGCAAAGTCGGCGATGACCGGCGGCGTGGACGTGTCGAAGCCGACAACATCCAGCATGCCGGCGTCGGCGGGATCAGCGATGCTGAACCCGGTCGACGTCATTCCAACCACGACCAGCTTGGCCGGAATGCCCCGTGCGTCACGATAAGCCCGCAGAGCCTGAGCCGGGTGCACGCTTCCCGCCCAGGTCTCGTTGTCGGTGTAGATCACGAACGTGTCTACGTCGACGCGGTGCTTCTGTGCCCACACCATCGGCATGGCACAGTCCGTACCTCCCATCGGCAGCTTGCCGACCTCGTTGACGACATCGTCCAGCCGCTGGCGCGGCGAGATCGAGAGCGTCGTGATGCCGGGGTCACCACCACCCCACCGACCACCGTAGCCGGATGCTGCGGCGGTGAACGCGACGAACGCGTGTCCCGGCTCCGTCGCCGCGGTCACGAGTGACATCGCTGCACTCGCGAGACGCGGCGTCAGACCCGCAACACCTGCGACCTGTCCCGAGCTCATCGAGCCCGAGACGTCGAGCGCGAGCAGCATTCGCTTGTTCGCGGGCTCGACGGCACCGAAGCTCGCGTAGAACGCGGCATCGAGCGCATCCACGATCTTCGCGACCGGGCTCCACGTTCCGCTGCCCTTCGCGCTGCGTCCCGACTTGTAGGTCGCGAGCGCGGCGAGAATGGCGATCGGGTGGACGCGGGCCTTGCCGAGGCGCTTCGGATCGCGCAACTGGTCGCTGATCGTGGTGGTCGCTAGCGAGGCCTGGGTGACCAAACCAACACGAGTCATCGTCGCCAGATTGCGAATCAGGGCGGTCATGGGCATGGCCGGCAGGAGTGCCTCCCAGACCTCGGGCTTCGTCAGCCACTCGGTCGGAACACACTCGCGCGGCAGCTTGGTGTCGGAGATCTTCTTCGCGACGTCGTCGACGTTCGTCATCGCGCGCAGCTCGTGCATCGCGACGACCAGCGCCAGCGCCGGATCGCTCGCGGCTTCCGCCGGCAGCTCGCCCTTCACGGTCCACGAGAACAGTCGATCGTGCGACGGCGACGCAGCGCGCGGGTGCGCGAGGCGCAGCAGGTCACGGTTCGACCAGCCATCGCGGGCCTGGTACTTGGCGAGCTGGAACGCGAGCTCGGCGGCCGGCTTCGCGTTGAACCACGCGCCGATTGCCCGGCGCATGCCGCGACCCCAACCACCGAAGGCCTGCGCGTACTCTGCGAAGTGCATCAGGTGCGTGCCGATGCGGCAGACCTTCGGCAGTGCAGCGTACGCGGCGCGACGCGTGGCCTCGTCACCGAGCTTCGCGGCCATCGCGAGTGAAAAGATCGCCGGATCGTTCTTGGGCGCACGTCCCGCATCAGAAATAGCAACGATCCGGTCGATGGTACGACTTCCGTCGGCGGTGATACACCGCGCGACACATGCAGCGTTGTCCTGCGTCAGCTCGCGCTCGGCGACGTAGTAGGTTCCACCCTCGCTGCCGAGGATGAGGAAGCGATCGAGTCGCGACCAGTCGTCGAGCTGCCACGTGTAGCCGCCCGCCGAGTTCGGCACCTGACCCGATCCCGGAATCGGCTCGCCCTGCGGCGTCGCCTTCGTGGAGAAATGCTTCGAGTACTTCAACATGGATCGAGTCCTTCTTGGGTTAAGGGTTGGAGCCTCCGGTCGGACTTGCACCGACGCGCTTCCGCTTACGGGGCGGCGACTCTGCTGCTGAGTTACAGAGGCGAGAGAAAGCTGAGAGCGCCGACTCGTACCCACGATCCTCCATGGACCTGCGAGCCAGCGTTCCCATTGGAGCAGACGACGGGAATCGCACCCGTGACACTGGTGTGGCGCACCGATGTGTCGCTACGACACGCCTGCTTGGTGGTGTCCTCGCAAGACACCGGTGATTCGGATCGCCGTTGGCGCACTACTGCTACGTCCGACAACCCATTCGTCCCACCCCCTGGATTCGAACCAGAACCTCTTGGGCTTCAACCAAGCGCGCAGACCAACTACGCAAGAGTGGGATACGAGCGTCGTACGCGCACTTTGGTGGCACGCGCACGACGCCCAGATCATCATCATCATCGTCTTCAGTTGTCAGAGAGCGGATCTCACCCGTTGCCGAGATCTGGAGTCAGATCCGGAGTCGGTCGAGAGCTGGTTGTGAGCGGCCGAAACGAAAGAAGGCCGCCCGGTTGCCCTGGCGGCCTGCACGAAACTCACGTGGTTACGTGGTTACAGTGCAGGACCTCCAAGACGCGTATCGAACTTGATGGCGCAATAGACGCCACACGCGCGGAGCCGCATGGCTGGGGCATTGCTGCTCCAGCCTTCGGTACCGGTATGTAGTTTCTGTTGCGACATGACGAGTGCTCGATCAAACGAGCCCTTGATGGTTGATACGGATAACAGCCGCCATTCGATCTGTCAACGTCTTTTCCGACGACGATTTGCAGATCCGATTTCTTACGTGGAGTTGAACGCGAAGATCTGTTGCAGCGGATCAACTTCTATTGGGCGCCAGCGAAACGATCGTGATCGGCGCGCCGAGCGCGAGCTCGATGCGGCTGCGGCGGCCCAAGAGCTCGCCTCCGGCCTCGATCGCCGACTCGCGATCGAGCTCGATCGCGACGCGATCGCACATGAAATCGCGCACGTGATCGCTGAAGTACTCGCCGCGAAACGCCGCCGGCGTACTCCGCATGATCTCGAATAGCCCTGCATCACCACACCTGAGATGGAATGTGCCGGGCCGCGAGGTCGCGAATGCAAACATCTTCAGCCCGAAGCCGAAGTACGGGATCGTCGCGCCGGCGACCAGCGTGCACGCGCCCTTCCACAGCAGATCGCCGGCCTCGATCACCCGACCGGTCGCGCCGCTCTTGCCCATCTCGATCGCGGGCGCGCCGAGGTTCGTGACGATCGCGTGCGGCCGCGCGCCGATCGCGAAGCGCGGTACCGACCGCAACGCGACCGACAGCGCGTAGCGCGCGGCCGCGCCGACGAGTCGCTTCGCACCCGGCACGCGATCGACCACGCGCGAGACCGCCTCGTGATCTTCGAGCAGCTGCGCGTCGACCCCCATGCCGACGAACGGCGCGCGCACGCCGAGCACGTCGAGCAGCGGCATCGGGCGACGCGTCCCCGCACCGCGCGCGAGCCGGCCGAGCTCGTCGACCACGTCGTCACCCGCGCCGACGGTATCGGCGATCGCGTTGCCCGAGCCGAGGCGCAGGATCCCGATCGCGGGCTCGCGCTTGCCGCCGCGACACGCCTCGCCGATCAGCGTCAGCCCCATGACGACCGTCCCGTCGCCGCCGCCGAGGACGATCAGATCGACGCCACGGCGAATCTCGGCGCGGATCACGGTGCGCGCCTCGTCGAGCGAGTCGGTGAAGCGCACGTTCCCCGGCAGCGCCTGCTCGAGCCGCGCGCGCATGCGGTCGCGCAGACCGGGCGCGTTGCCGTTCACGATCGCGACGGCTCTCACGACCGCACGATAGCGCGAGTATCTCCGCCGGTGCTCTGCTAGAAGTCAGTCATGTCTCGGTCCATCATCATCATCGTCGCGGGGCTTGTGTGGGTTGGATGCTCGAAGAAGGACACCAACGCGACATCAGGCCCGACCGGATCCGCAACCACCACCAACGCGACATCAGGCCCGACCGGATCCGCAACCACCACGCCGACTGGTCCGTCGAACAACGCGGCGGCGAATGCGGCCGCAGCCGCGCAGGCCAAGCTCAAGGATGCATGCTCGTTCGTCCCCAAGGACGCCGTGACGCGGCTCGTCCCCGGCGGAAAATCCGAGGGCTCGCAGTTTCCGCTTGGCTGCATGGTGCTGAGCTCGAACGCGGGCCTCACGGTCACGTTCGATACCGGGCCCGCCGAGGGCCTCGACGGCGAGCGCATTCCTGGCCTCGGCGTCGCCGCGTACTTCCAGAATCTCGACCCGAAGAATGCCGACGCGTACGTGACGGTCGTGCTCGGCAACGACGACCACGGGACGAATCACAACCTCCACGTCGCCGTCGACCTTCACGATGGCAAGAACCACAAGGATGACGCGATCGCCGTCGCGCGCGACGTCCTCGCGCAGCTCGCACACTGAATGAGCTGGCGGCGACGACTCAGGCTGGTGGCCGAGGGCCTCGTGATCGTGGTGGCGCTCGGCACGCTCGGGTTGTGGTGCTCGGTTCCCGACACCGCGAAGCTCGCCGACGAGAACCCGACGTCGACCGCGTTCATCGACCTGCGGCGCCGCGAGGCCGCGAGCGCGGGCAAACCGTGGAAGCTCGAATGGCAGTGGCGCCCGGTCGGCAAGATCTCGCGGTACCTGCGCGCCGCGGTCGTCTACGCCGAGGACTGGAACTTCTACACCCACGACGGTGTCGACTGGAACGCGATCGAGGGCGCGGCGGCGAAGGATCTCCAGCACGGCGAGCTGCGCGTCGGCGGCAGCACGATCACGCAACAGCTCGCGAAGAACCTGTACCTGTCGCCGCACCGCGGCTTCATCCGCAAGGCGCGCGAGATCCTGATCGCGTTCGCGCTCGAGGACCACCTGTCCAAGCAGCGGATCCTCGAGCTGTACCTGAACGTCGTCGAGTGGGGTGATGGCGTGTTCGGTGCCGAGGCCGCGGCGCGCCACTGGTTCCACACGTCCGCGCAGGCCCTGTCGCCGGCCCAGGCCGCGCGGCTGGCCATCGCGCTGCCGAACCCGATCGATCGCGCACCCGACAAGTCCGATGCCACGCTGGTGAAGAAGGCCGTCCGGATCATCCGGCTGTTTCGCATGCAGGGCCTCGTCGATTCGGCGCAGGAGCGCGAGGCGCTCGATCAGGTGGGCGCCCCCGACGAGAACGTGCTGCCCGATCGCGTGGAGTGATACGATGAGGTGTGCGTGGGCTCTTGGTGGTAGCGATCGTGCTGCTCGGCGGGTGCGATATCGTATGGCGGATCGATGGGTTCCACCATGACGCGACCCCAGCACCCGACGACGCCGTGGATTCCTCCACGATGCTCGACGGCCCGATCGACGGCGGCTGCTTGCCGGCCGAGCATGACGAGGACGGCGATGGGATCCGCGATCGTTGTGACAACTGCCCGACGCTGATCAACCCCAACCAGGGCGATGGCGATGGCGATGGCGTCGGCGACGCGTGCGATCCCGATGCCACCGCGAGCGTCAGCGACCACATCGCGCTGTTCTCGCCGCTGTCCGACCTGACGCAGTTCACGGCGATCGGGATGCCGTCGATAAGCTCCGATCACGCCATCCTCCATCTCAACGATCAGCTCACGTCGATCGCGCTGGCGACCAACCCGACGCTCGCGGTCGTCGAGTTTCA
>Ga0326726_10002207_pt1 | contig 17952 bp, 17 predicted proteins | sample MHFenrmetagenome_2_FD_207603 | JGI IMG/M metagenome (GOLD analysis project Ga0326726, IMG submission 207603) | Lab enriched peat soil microbial communities from Michigan Hollow, Ithaca, NY, United States - MHF15MN | ecosystem: Environmental > Terrestrial > Soil > Wetlands > Peat | place: USA... | reverse complement strand
CAGCCGCAGCGCAAATCATTTACGGCGCATCCTCTTCGGATGACGAAACGAGACAGACGATCCGCGACTTGTTCGATCGGTTCGGCTACGTTTTTGACCCCCATGGTGCAGTCGCCTGCCGTGCATTACAGTACTACAGGAACACGATTGAAGACGCAGGGGGTGGCATCGTGCTTGCAACGGCTCATCCCGCAAAATTCATCGATATCTATGATGATCGCGAACGAAAGGCGATTGAAATGCCGGAGGAACTGATAAAGTGTCTCGAGATGCCGAAACACTCAACGGCAATCTCGTCACGCTACGACGACCTGAAATCCATTCTGACAATGTGAGGAGGAGTGATCTGCCATGACATCATCCACAGACCGGCGGCTGGCGATTCTTGGGGCGGGGAATATCGGCATTGCCATTGCACGCGGGCTTGTATCGGCGAAGCTTTATGAACCGGGGAGGATTACCCTGACGCGCAGGCACGAAGCTACCCTCCAGGAATTCAAGCAGCAGGGGTATTCCGTGGGGGTCGACAATGCAGAGGCCGTCAGGTCTTCGGCCATGATCATCCTCGCAGTCACGCCGCAGCAACTCAACGGCCTTCTTGCGGAGATCAGGGCTGCCATTGACGTCAAACGGCATGCCGTTGTGTCCGTTGTGTCTGGCGCATCGATCAGCGCTATTCGCGCCGAGCTGGGCAACGACGTGCCGATTGTCCGTGCCATGCCCAATACCGCAATTGCCATCGGGGAATCGATGACCTGTATCGCGGTCGACGGAGTGCAGGAGGACGCGGTGCGCGATGTCGTCCGGATCTTTGATGCACTTGGGCGGACGCTCCTTATCAGCGAGGACCAAATGGTGCCTGCCACTGCGCTTTGCGCGTGCGGGATAGCGTTCTTCCTCCGGGCCATCCGGGCTGCTTCACAGGGAGGCATAGAAATCGGATTTCACGCCGGGGATGCGCTTCTCATGGCTGCACAGACAGCGAAGGGGGCTGCCTCGCTCCTTGCAAAGTCCAACCAGCATCCGGAAAGCGAAGTGGACAAAGTCACGACTCCGCAGGGATGCACGATCTCCGGCCTGAATCAGATGGAACATCACGGGTTCAGTTCGGCGCTCATCCGGGGGATCGTTACATCGGCGGAGAAGGCTGCGGTGTTGTATGCTCCCAAGAAGTGAGAGATGCAGGTTTCGGACGCGGGGTGATTTGTGTAGTCGTCGCCCTGAGAGGGATAACGAAGTGACTGACGAAGCGTAGTATTCCGGACTCAAAATGCTGGGATCCGAAACGAAAGTACTCCATGATGACGAGGTGATGGATGTCGAAGGACTACGATCCGCGCATGCATTCCGCCGAACACATCCTGAATCAAACCATGGTCAGGATGTTTGACAGAGGAAGATCGTTCAGCGCGCACATCGAGAAGAATAAGTCGAAGTGCGACTATCATTTTGATCGGGATCTGACCAAGGCAGAAATAACTGAAATCGAGCGGATGGTGAACGAGGTCATCGCAGCTGACCTTCCGGTTCGGGAAGAATTTCTGCCGCGGGGAGAAGCGGAGACGGTCTTCAATCTAGGCCGGCTTCCCGAAGAAGCCGGTGAAACGATTCGCATCATCCGCATCGGCGATTACGATGCATGCCCGTGTATCGGGTCCCATGTGCGGCATTCCGGAGAGATAGGAGGTGTCAGAATCATTTCGACGGATTTTGCAGAAGGCGTTCTCAGAATTCGTTTCAAACTTTCCGGGTGACACTCACGTTCGTTTTTGGTATATTTCAAGACTGGCTTCCATGTTGATCATCCGAAAACCGACTTTGATCCTCATGTTTCGCCGCTTACTCCTCTTCTCAGCTCTTTGCACCCTTGTGCCGCTGGCAGCCGCTCAGGACAGAGGCTTCGGTGCCGGCATTATCTTCGGGGAACCGACGGGCATCAGTCTTAAAGGATGGACCTCATCGAAGAACGCCATAGACGTCGGGTTGGCGTGGTCGTTCCATTCCTCGGGTTCGTTTCATATACATGCCGACTATCTCTGGCACTTTCGGGATGTTTTTCCCCACGCGGAGCGGCTGGTGCTGTACGCAGGTCCGGGGGGGCGCATCAGGCTTGCAAGCGGATCAAGCGTGATCGGCGTGCGGATTGCTCTGGGTGCCGAGTACTGGGTATCCGGCGCGCCTCTCGATGTATTTCTGGAACTCGCTCCGATCGTCGATTTCGCCCCATCCACGGAGGGCGCGATGAATGCGGGGGTCGGGATAAGATTCTTCTTTCCATGAGGGGTGGCATACCCGTCGGTTTTTTTTGAGTGTTCAGGAATCTTGTGTTGTCAGCAGCACAATGTCGACTTCGACGACCGATGCGGTTGAAGTCCTTCACATCAGCTCTCGCCAGGTCACCCTTTGGTTTATAGCCAGGCAATGGCGAGCCCCCCGGAACGGCACATCACCGATTTTGAATAAAACTTCAGGACGCCTTTTTTCTTCGTACATCGGGGGGCAACAGGGGATTTGAAGGTGCAACCATCACCTGAGGCCATTGTGTTCGCTTTCACCACTTAACCTTTCACTGGAGAATATCATGAAAAAGTTCCTTCTGGCGGCTCTGTTCCTCGGCTGCCTGCTGGCATCCCGATCGAATGCCGGCGGTATTTTCGACAGTTTTTTCACCGGCGGCACCATGCGCGTGGACTATTACCACACGGGGACGAAAGGAGAGGAACGTATTGCTCTCGACGAAGCGATTGAAGAAGGGCCCTGGCCGGGGAGCAGGGTGAATCTTACAGACACGCTCAATCTTGGCGAGTACCTCGTCAAAGTATTCGATCGCACCACCAATATTCTGCTCTACTCACGTGGTTACTCTTCGGTGTTCAATGAATGGCAAACGACCGACGAAGCAGAACGGATGTCACGGACGATGTCCGAATCGGTCCGATTTCCTTTCCCGCGGCGAGCGGTGCAGGTGACAATCTCCCGCCGGGACAGGCACATGGAATTCCATGAGGTGTTCAGCATCATCATCAATCCGGCTGATCCCACGCAGGTGCGACACTCCTGGACCGGGTCGCGGTATCCGGTCAGCGTCTTGATGGAAAACGGCAGTCCGGGGGAAAAGGTCGACATTCTTATTCTGGGAGACGGGTATGCCGCAAACGAGATGGACAAGTTCCGCAAAGACGCGCAGCGCCTCAACGAATCCATGTTCCGTACTCACCCGTTCAAGGAGCATATGAAGGAGTTCAATGTCCGCCGCATGGACGTGACGTCCGAGGAAAGCGGCATCGATGTTCCGGACAAGGGCGCCTGGAAAAGGCATGCCCTGGGGGCACAATACAATACCTTCGGCGTATCGCGTTACGTTCTGACGCTCGAGAACAAAGTCCTGCGCGATATCGCCGGCAGCGCTCCGTACGATTTTCTGTGCATTTTGATAAACGATAGCAGGTACGGCGGGGGCGGCATCTACAACCTCTATGCGACGACCTATACGGGGGAGAGTGTCTCAGGGCAGAAGTGGCAGGAGGACTACATGTATGTCCACGAGTTTGGTCATTCATTCGGGGGACTGGCGGACGAATACTACACATCCACGACGGGTTACAACGATCTCTATCTCCCGGGGATCGAGCCCTGGGAGCCGAATGTTACCGCGTTGACCGACCGGAAAAACGTGAAGTGGAAGGCGTTCCTGTCGCCGGGTATTGCTGTTCCCACGCCATGGGAAAAGATCGCATACGACAGTCTGGAGGCAATCCGGGCAAAGTTTGACCGGCTGGCACCCGATTACTACGAAAAGCGCGAGCCCATTATGAAAGCCGAAACAGCAATCCTGAAGTCGTCTCAGGCAGCAGGCAAGGTAGGAGTCTTTGAGGGTGCCGGGTATGCGGCTCGCGGACTCTACAGGCCCGCTGTCGACTGTAGAATGTTCACACTCAGTCTGGTCGATTTTGATCCCGTGTGTAGCGCTGCAATCGAACGCGTGATAGGATTTTACGCGGGGGCCGGAAAATAGGCAGGAGGGGAGAGGCCGCTTCGTGAGTTTCCGCCAACAAATGAGAGGGGCGGCCCGGCGTGCCGCCCCTGTGTTTTCATCACGACATCAGAATATCTATTGGTCTTCCGGCAGATGCATGCTATGTTGACTGTGCTTCCGGAGTGTCGCGCTTCTTTCTTCGCGAAAGCAGGATCCACACCAGAATCACGATAGCGATGACAGCGGCGATGTACAGGATCAACTTGACGTCGATTCCCTCCCTCGCGAGTTCGCTCACCTGCTTGTCGAGTGCGGCATACTCGACCTTGCCGAGCATGCTTTCCTTTGACAGCGCGTCGCGCCATTCCTTGTCGATCTTTTCTTTCCAGACGGTCTCGACGAACGGTGCCGGATCGACGTTATTCGAACGCGCCGACGCGACATACGACCGGATGCTCGCAGAGAACGATGGGGCATCATTGAATGGTGCCACCGAAACTCCCGCATTGCTGAATTCCCGCGCAAGGCTGGCCCAGAATGTGCCGTTCAGTTTCGTTCGCCACTCCGTGAGCACTGAATCAACATGCTCCGTCTCCGAAGCCCCGGCAGGTTTCTCAGCCTGTGAGATGGTCTTCGCCCCCTTCTGTCCCATCTGTTTCTTTCCTGCCTGGGCCGGAAGTGGTTGAGAGACGGCTCCGACTGCTGCAATCTTCTCCCGCAGCCCCGCCCACCGGTTGGTAAAAGTCTGATACTGATCGATCACACTTGCGTAGTCCTTCCCCTGAAGCTGAGTCACTTCGAGAAACTTCACGTTGTCCGACGCGATCTCATAAATGCGGGTGACAACGTTTGCTTTTTCCAACTTCTGGCTGATGGCCTCTTTGTGGACGTCTGCAACCTGTTGCAGATTGCTGCCGTAGGGTTGGAAGATGGAATCGACAAGTGCGAAGATAAGTTTGTCCTTTGCGGTGAGGTTGGAGCTCAGACGCCGGACCGCCTCACGGAGGGCGTTCAGTGATTTCTTGCTCTCCTGCAACTCCCCGAAGAGCTGATCACGCTGCGTCGTGAGTGAGTCGAGCCGCGAGGTCAGCGAGGCAAGTCGTGATTCCATCTCGCTCAGCTTAATTCCCTGGGTTTGAATCAGGTAGATGCGGTCATATGTCAGGACATGAAGAGATCGAAGACTGGCCATCCGTTCCGAAAACGTCGAAGGATAAAGCGCTTTGTCGAGAAACGCCTCATGACGGACGAAATCTGACTGGAGTTGGTCAATTGCCAGTTTTGCCGAATCCAATTGCGGTAGCGCGTTCGCTGAATCCATCATGCCGGCAATCACCTTGAAGCGGTCTTCGAAACTCTTTTTGACTGCAAAATCGGAGAGCTGGGCAGTTCCGGTTGAAACGAAAAGCCCGAGCATCAGGACGAACGAAAGGAAGGTTTTCATCGTTTCACCTCCGCTTTGTCGGAGCTGGTCAACAGGATCCGGACGTTGTCACCGTCGATGAGTTCAACGTACGGTGGTCGCTGGTTGAGCGCGGGATTTCTCAATCCCGTCTCAGACACAGCAATCGCGGTCGAAAGCGAAAGCGAAGACTCTCCCGGTTCGAACACATACACGCTCTTAAACCGTGGGCCCGTCAGAAAATAGTAGCCTTCGGTGTTCCTCAGGAGACGAAGCTGAGCACCGCGAAGTGCAGTGGAATCCTGGAATTCTTCCAACGCAAGTTTGCCGACTCCGGCGGAGACGGCGTATCGGACGTCTTCGAACACGTTCGCATTGTTGACCGTAACAACGCTTTCGACAGGCCAGCCGAAGTTGACTCTGTCCAGTTGCACACTGGAGCAGGATGCGGTAAGCAGAAGGATTCCGACGATGAAAAGAGAAGTGGGGAGGCGGTTCATGGGGGATTGAGGACTCCTCTTGTGATAGAAAGTGTCACCTGAAAAATTCGCCATAATTTATGGATAATATACTCTTGACGCAAGGAGAACTTCAACTTCCCTTGATGGCTACGCCGCCAAACACCCTTTTATGGCGCAGGAAAGGCCTGTGCAAACGGACTCCAGGGCGGTTGATTTCCTTGGCTGGACGGCGTATCTTTCGGCCAGCTCCTCAGTAGTTCCTTTCGATTCCCACACAAGTGATCCAGCATGTCCAAAAAACAGTCCACACCCGGTCCCAAGTCGGTGCTCATTGTGGAAGACAGCACGGACTTCTCGAATCTCCTCAAGTTCATCGTGGAAGACGACGGATTCACAGGGGTTCAATTTCCGGTGCAGGAGGACGACATTGTGGGATGGGCGAAGCAACATCAGGCAGCAGCGATTTGCATGGATCTGGCGCTCGGGCGAAAAGGAGGGATGGATTTCATCGGGCGTTTGAAAGCCGACCCCGAAACGTCAGCAATTCCGATTATCATCATCACGGGAAGAGAGCTGGCTTTCAAGGATGTCCTGCAGCTTCAGGCTCAGGGGGTGAAGTATCTCCGGAAGGGAAGGGTTGAGATGGATGAAATTCGCGAGGCCATTCGCGATGCTGTGAGCCCCGTCCCCGCCGGCGACAAAGGAAGAAAGAAATGAAAGCCTATTGCCCTTCGCTTCTGAGCGGGAAATATCTTCCGAACAAGCATGCGCACAGGGATGTCCCCGGAGGTCAGAATGTCTCTCCTCCGGTGCAGTGGGGCGACGTTCCCTCGGGGACGAAATCCTTTGTTCTCTCGATCACTGACCGCCATCCTTCTTCGCGTGGATGGGTGCACTGGTTCGTCATCAATCTTCCGCCTACACTGCGGGAGATCGGCGAGAATGCTTCCGGTGACCGCGAAAAAATGCCCCGGGGCGCACTGGAGGTCCGGAACTCGTACGGCGATCAGGGATACGGTGGCCCGTCGCCTGCGAAGAATTCAGGCCCTCATGACTACGTTATCAGAATTCGCGCGTTGAGTGAAGAGACGATCGAAGTGGGCCCCTTCTCAACGGTAGATGAGTGCGAAGCCCAGATGGAGGGGAAGATTCTCGGCGAGGGGACCGTCACCGGAATCTTCCGTCGGTGAACACTTTCCAGGTACAACTCCGGTGAACGTGCATTCCCTTCCTCCGCGTCCCCCAACACTCGAGGCGGCGGCCGGCGTCGGAAGACCGCTCCCCGGTTTCGTCCCCGCACACTGTGCGAAGCAGGAGAGGGCTCACACGAGGCCCTGGTCCATCATTGCATTCGCGACCTTTAAAAAACCTCCGATATTTGCGCCATTTACGTAATTTCCCGGAGTTCCAAACCGCTCTGCCGTCTCCACACATGTCGCATGGATGTTGCGCATGATCTCTCGCAGCCGTTGATCCACTTCCTCCTTTGACCAGGGCAATCGCATGCTGTTCTGTGTCATCTCAAGTCCCGAGGTTGCGACACCGCCCGCGTTTGAAGCCTTCCCCGGCGAATAGAGAATCCCTGCTGCATTGAAGACTTTGAAGCCTTCAATTGTCGTGGGCATGTTCGCGCCCTCGCAAACGCATTTGCACCCGTTCTTGACGAGCTCTTTGGCGTCGTTGTCGTCCAGTTCGTTCTGTGTTGCGCACGGCAATGCAACGTCGACCTTGATAACCCACGGTCTTTTCCCGGGGAAGAATTCTACCTTGAATTTGTCTGCATAGTCTTTCACGCGATCCTTTGCGCTCGCCCGCAGTTCGAGCATATAGTCGACTTTCTCCCCCTTCACGCCGTCTTTGTCATAGACAAATCCATCCGGGCCGGAAAGTGTTACCACCTTTCCTCCCATCTGATTCACTTTCTTCACTGCTCCCCATGCAACGTTTCCGAATCCCGAGACCGCGACGATTTTTCCTTCGAAGCCCGAGCCTCGGGTCTTGAGCATCTCCTCTGCAAAGTAGACTACTCCGTACCCTGTTGCTTCGGGCCGGATCAGTGATCCTCCCCAGTTGATCCCTTTGCCCGTCAGAACACCGGAGAACTCACGTGTGAGGCGTTTGTACTGGCCGAAGAGGTAGCCTATCTCCCGGCCGCCAACGCCGATATCACCTGCGGGGACGTCGATGTCCGGCCCGATGTGCCTGTAGAGTTCGGTCATGAAGCTCTGACAGAATCGCATCACCTCATTGTCGCTCTTTCCTTTGGGATCAAAATCTGATCCGCCTTTACCTCCGCCCATAGGAAGAGAAGTGAGGCTGTTTTTGAACACCTGTTCAAAGGCCAGAAATTTCAGGATTCCAAGATTCACGGACGGGTGAAAACGAAGCCCTCCTTTGTAGGGTCCGATGGCGCTGTTCATCTGGATTCGGAATCCGCGATTGATATGAATGTCACCCTGATCGTCTGCCCAGGGAACTCGGAACATCACAACTCGCTCCGGTTCAACCATGCGTTCAAGGATCTTCGCGTGGCGGTATTCGGGATGGCGTTCAAGCACAACATCAAGCGATTCAGCAACCTCCTGAACGGCCTGATGGAACTCCGGTTCATTTGGATTCTTTGCCTTCACCATCGTGAGAAGGCTCTTTACATAATCGGACATACTTTCCTCGCTGAAGTTACCTGAATGGTTAATCGCGGTGAGCGGCAGAAGGAGAGGGCGCTCAAATTATCATGTTTTTCTGGCGAACAGTCAAGCAAACCGCGCACCCTGCGCTTACGGGCCGCATTTCACGTGCCAATTCCCGGGCGAAAATCCCCCTTTCGCCCCCCCGCCCTTATGGTGATTGCGTCGTTTAAAACCCAACAAGTCTGGATTGCTTCCAAAGTCCCACCCACCGGCTGCCACCCGGCGCACTTTTATTCCCAAATCTGGAAAGTCCTAAGAGTTGGATAATACCAGGAGTTCACCCCCCATTCCTGTTGTCTTTTATGACTTTGGCGTGGCGTTTTTCAACGGTAACAAATACCCAGTCTTTCCGCCCATGCATCAACGAAAGAGACCGAAAGGCCGGAATGCATGGTTGAATAATTCAACGGTTCCTTTAAAGCGATCAATTCCCGTATGGACGCAGGATTGTTGCGTTTTCCTGGTAAGGGCTTGTGTAGTCGAGCTTTGCATCGTTGCGAAATTTGACACATGAGATTGTCGAAAACTGGCATGAAAGATGGATAAAGATCACGTACAAGTGGCAACCCAGATTGAAAGGAGTCAAATATGTCGGTCATTCTTGGTCTGACGATGCTGGCGGTGGCCCTCGCAGTGGGGTTCCTCTCGAGGAAACGCAAGCCGAAGACCGACGCAGCAAGGGTGCTGGTGCGCCGGTATCTGCACCCGGGTCATGCATGGATGCGCGAAACAGAGGACGGTGATGTGCTCGTCGGAGTGGACGAATTCGCTCAATCGGTGTTCGGATCTGTGGAAAAAATCGAGCTCCCCAGGTTACTGAAGAAGGTAAAACAGGGAGAGGTGGCCTGGCATCTCCGGCATGGTGGCCGCGTCCTTCCTATTCTCAGCCCGGTCTCGGGACGGGTTATTGAAAAGAACGAGATGGTGGTCATTAACCCCGGACTCGTCAACAGCTCACCGCTCGGTGATGGCTGGCTGCTTCGCGTCCGTCCCACCCACCTGGGTGCTCACATGAACAACCTTCTCACGGGGAAGGCAATGCAACACTGGCTCGATGCAACCCGGGCGGAACTCGGACGGTTTTTCTCCGGAGTGCCGGCCCTTATGTATCAGGATGGCGGGGTATTGATCGACGGGCTCGCGGATCGGTGCTCGGATGAAGAATGGGCACGACTCGTCGACAGGTTTTTTCTTGCGGATGTTGAAAGAACAAAGTAGATGACTTGCCGACCCCTGTCTCTTCCGGGTCGGATCCTATGACTCAAGACTGAAAGGCAGAACAATGACAGTTGCACTGGTTCTCTGTACTATCGTGGCGTTCCTTGCGACAGACGAAATCCTGCAGCGGGTTCGCGCCAAGCGGGCAAGAGTGGCGGCCAGCATGCCCGTCTTCCCCGCGCTGAAGTTTCCCGCAGACGCACGTCTTGCACTGAATCATATCTGGCTCAAGCAGGAAGGTGGCGTCACGATGCTCGGCGTGGATGAATTTGTGGGGCGACTTGTGGGGAAAGTTCAGGGCGTGATCCTCCCCGCCGTCGGAAGCTCTGCTTCTCCAAAGTCGTCGTCGGTCGGATTTTCTGACGGAGGCAGGTCAATCAATATATCTCTGCCGGTTGTGGGACGCATCGTTGAGGTCAACCCCGCGCTCCGGGATGAGCCCGCCATCGTCCATGACGATCCTTATGGGGCAGGCTGGTTGATGAAAGTGAAAGTGGAATCGGACTCAGGCGCAAAGACTCTGACCCCGCGCCGCGTACGTACCTGGTTGCGCACGGAGTTTGACCTCGCGAAGAAACTCATTCTGGGTGATATGGTGCAAATGAACTTCGCGACCCTTCAGGACGGAGGCGTGCCGGAGGATGGGATTCTTAAACTGTGCGATGCGCCTATCTGGAAACATTGTGAAGAACGGTTTTTTGCCGCATCCAATGTCGAAGTTGCTGGAGAAAAACGATGAAAGCCAAGGGATTATTGATCGATACGACCAAGTGCATTGGCTGCAAGGAATGCGAGCGGGCGTGCGCGCGGGCGAACAATCTGCCGGAGGAGGAAGCAACGGACCTCTCCGCAACACACTATACTGTTGTAAAAGGATTCAAAGACGATACAGTGTTTATCCGCAGAATGTGCATGCACTGCAATCAGCCTACCTGCGTCTCCGCATGCCTGGTGGGAGCATTCACCAAGACCGAAACGGGAGCAGTCCTGTACGACGAATCGAAATGCATAGGTTGCCGGTATTGCATGCAGGCGTGCCCGTTCGAGGTTCCGCGGTATGAATGGGGCAGTCTCACCCCGAGAATTCAGAAGTGCCGCATGTGTTACGAACGGGTTGCTGCAGGTGGCCAGACTGCATGTGCAGAAGCCTGTCCGACGGGGGCAACGATGTTTGGAGACCGTGATGATTTGATACGCGAGGCACGAGCACGGATCGACGCAAGCCCCGGGGACTATGTGGATCATGTCTACGGATTGAAGGAGGCGGGAGGGACATCGGTGATCTTCCTCTCGTCGGTTCCCTTCGAGACGCTTGGACTTCCGATGAACGTGCCGCAGGAGCCGATCCCGGATCTCTCGTGGCGTGTATTGTCGCAGATTCCGAAGTACACCGTCGCGGCCGGCGTCGTCCTGTTCGGCATTCATTGGATCACTGCCCGACGTACCGAGGTCGCCCGCTTCGAAGCGGAAGAGCGGCAGATGAAGATCGCCTCCTCCACGAGCGAACGCTAAGAAAGGCAAATGACATGAAATTCGAAGGACTGTTCAAACTGACATTCTGGAAAGCCGTCGCCATCGTCCTGATGGCGCTGGGACTGATAGCCGCAATCCAACGGTACTCGATGGGACTGGGGGCAACTACGAATCTAGTTGACACGTTTCCTTGGGGATTGTGGATTGGGGTCGACATCCTGGTGGGCGTCGGACTCGCAGCCGGCGGCTTCACCATCGCTGCGATTGTCTATCTTTTCAATATCCGGAGGTTTCACCCGATCCTGCGGCCGACGATCCTCACGGCCTTTCTCGGCTACCTTCTCGTCATCATGGGTCTCATGGTGGATCTCGGGCGTCCCTGGGCCATCTGGCACGCGATCATCATGTGGAATCCGCATTCTGTGATGTTTGAGGTTGCGTGGTGCGTGATGTTGTACACCGCCGTGCTCGCCCTGGAGTTCAGCCCGGTAGTTTTCGAGAAGTTCAAACTCGAACGGCCGCTCAAAATCTTGAAGGCCATAACAATACCGCTCGTCATCCTGGGTGTTATCCTGTCAACACTTCACCAGTCTTCGCTCGGATCGCTCTTCCTCATCATCCCGGGCAGGATGCATCCGCTCTGGTATTCAAACATCATTCCGTTTCTGTTCATCATCTCCTGTGTTGCGGCAGGTCTGGCGATGACGATTGTGGAATCGTTCTATTCCTCACGTGCGTTCGGCCGCGAGGTTGAATTGCCGCTCCTGTCTGAGCTGTCGCGGGTGATCGTTGTCGTCCTCGCATTGTACTTCACGGTCCGGATTCAGGACCTGATGTCGCGGGACGCCTTGCAGTACATTTTCCAGCCCACCTATCAAAGCGCGTTGTTCATTGGCGAGATCGTACTGGGTGTGGTTATGCCTTTCTTCCTGCTCTTGTTTGAACGAGTCCGATCAAACAGGAAAGGACTGTTTTACTCGGCGGTGCTTGTGCTCCTGGGCTTTGTGGCGCACCGAGTCAACACGGCGATTACCAGCATGGAACACTGGCCGGACAGGGTTTATCTGCCTTCGGCCCAGGAACTGTGCATCACCCTGGGACTGGCAGCGTTCGGTTTCAGTGCGTTCGCTCTCATCGCACGGTACTTCCCGGTATTTGAGCAGAAGTCCGAAACGGCACCTCTCAAGACAGGCGAAATCCGGCCATCGAGCTCGCTTGAGCCTGCCTCGGGCACCTAAAAACATAGCTGTCTGCAGTTTTTTCGACGTGTCCTGCCGGGACGCGGGGAGCTGTTCCCTGCGTCCCTTTTTTTGTGTGTTCAAAAATGCAACACTGCATTCCCAGCCGTGAGAAACAGGGCGAATTCGGGCATTGCGATAAGTGGTAAATGACGGAAATTGAATCATTCAGTCCCTTTTTGAGCTGTCTTGCGTGGCATGATTTGTGACCTTTCGACGGGGAGGGGACTCTTCCTGTATGAGCCCTATTCCACCGTGAAATTCACTCAGACCATAGCTTTTCGCCTTTTCCTCCTCCTGGTTGCGGTCCAGGCGGCCGTTGTCGCCCTGCTCGCTTTTGCGGCAATCCATGTCCAGGAATCGACGCTGATGGAAGATGTGCTCCTCGGTGCGACAAGAGTGAGCAATATGATTCGGCTGGCTACACAACATAGCATGATGCTCAATCGGAAAGAGGATGTCGAAGGCATCATCGGCGGCGTTGCGAGTGAACCGGGCATCGAGGGGATCCGCATTTACAACAAAGTCGGTGAGGTCGTGTTTACGACGCTTCCTGCTGACCGGCACACGAAAGTCGACATGAACGCCGAGGCCTGCGTCTCCTGCCATAGGACAAACGGCCTTGAGGCACCCCCGGGCGTCACAGAAAACCTCTCACGCATCATCGTCAAGCCAGACGGTGAGCGCGTGCTCGGACTCATTACACCGATCCGCAACGAGGCGACATGTGCAAACGCCGACTGTCATGCTCACCCCTCGAACAAGACCATCCTGGGTGTACTTGACGTCAAAATGAGCCTTGCGTCTGCGGACCTCCATATTGCCGAGAGCAAACACCAGCTGTTCCTGCTTTCTGTGGCAGCGGTTCTCATCATTGGACTCGTGTCGGGAGGGTTTATCTGGCATGAAGTTCGTCGACCGGTAAAGCGGCTCACGGCAGGAATGAACCGGGTGTCATCGGGAGATCTTGACCACCGGCTTCCCGCGGTGTCGCGGGACGAATTGGGCCGCCTGGCTTTTACCTTCAATGCCATGACCGAGGAATTGTCGCGTGCGCGTGGCGAGCTCACGGCATGGTCTGAGACGCTTGAGCAAAAGGTGAAGCAAAAGACTGATGACCTGGAACGGGCTCACCGGGAGATGGTGAATGTTGAAAAAATGGCGTCTCTCGGTAACCTTGCTTCAAGCGTTGCCCATGAACTGAACAATCCCCTGGAGGGCATCCTGACGTTTGCCCGGCTGCTTCTCAAACGTATAGACAAATCGAATCTCACCCCCGAAGAAATACAATCTTATCGTGAAGATCTCACGCTGATGGCCGACGAGGCGCTGCGTTGCGGCAACATCGTCAAGAATCTTCTGGTATTCGCCCGGCAACGAGGAGTTTCCCATCAGCCCGTACAGCTGGAACCGATTGTGCGGCGGTGCGGTCTGCTTCTGAATCACCATGCGAAAATGCATAATGTCGAACTCAAAGTGTCGTCGACGACGGATGAGTCAGTCGAATGCGATCCCGACCAGATTCAGCAGGTGTTGATAGTCCTCATGATGAACGCGATCGAAGCGATGGGGACCGGGATCAACCGGGCGGAAGGGGGAGTCCTTTCAGTGGCAGTAAGTGGCGTGGAAGGGAAGGAGGCTGTTGAGATTGCAGTGAGTGATACGGGAATCGGCATGAGGGAAGAGACGAAGGCGCACATGTTTGAACCATTCTTTACGACGAAATCTGAAGGAAAAGGTGTTGGCCTCGGTCTCGCGGTTGCCTACGGCATCATCCAGCGCCATCACGGGTCCATTGGTGTCACTTCCGCAGCAGGCAAGGGAACCACGTTCACCATCCTCCTGCCGGTCCGACAGCCGGCCGACCGGAACGAATCACCATCTATGCTCGAAGGAAAGCGAACATGAATAAGTCTGAGATTGGCATTCTCGTTGTCGATGACGAACTCATCGTCCGGGAGTCGCTGACGAAATGGTTTCGTGAGGATGGCTATAGAGTGGATGCGGCCGAGCTGGCGGCGACTGCTCTTCGCAAGCTCCAGGCAGGGAAGTGGGACCTTATGCTTGTGGATATTAAAATGCCGGGTATGGATGGGATGGAACTCCTGCAAAGGGTGAAGGCCACGAACAGCGATGTCGTCGTCATCATCATCACGGCGTTTGCGACGGTGGATACTGCGGTAAAGGCCCTGAAACAGGGGGCTTTTGACTACATCACGAAACCCATCGACCCCGACTATCTTGACCACGTCGTCGAAAAGGCCATCATGCAGCGCCGACTCACGCTCGAAAATGAGCGACTGCGCAATGCAGTTAACGAGCTTTCCTCGAACGGAGAAATTATCGGCGATTCACCAGAAATGATGCGGGTCATGGAGCTCGTTCGGACAGTCGCCCCCACGGATACCACTGTCATGATCCGCGGGGAGAGCGGCACGGGGAAGGAACTCGTCGCCCGCGCAATTCATGCGGCCAGTCCCCGAAAGTACTTCTCGATGGTCACTGTGAACTGCGGGGCCATGACTGAGACTCTTCTCGAAAGCGAGCTGTTCGGCCACGAACGCGGGGCATTCACAGGGGCCCAGTATCGGCGCAAAGGCAAGGTTGAGCTCGCGGATGGTGGCACGTTGTTCCTGGACGAGGTCGGCAACATCGATATGAAGACGCAAATGGACCTGCTCCGCGTGATCGAGACGAAGGAATTCACGCGTGTGGGCGGGACGGATGTTGTGCACTCCGACTTTCGGGTGATCTGTGCGACAAACAAAGACCTTGAGCGGGCGGTAAAGGAGGGGACCTTCCGTGAAGATCTCTACTATCGACTCAATGTGTTCACGATCGCACTCCCCCCGTTAAGGGGACGGCGCGGCGATATAGCAAAGCTCGCCCACTTCTTCCTTGAAAAGTATTCGAAACAAATGAACAAGAAGATACAGGGGTTCAGTCCGGATGCGATGATGGCGCTCAAGGCCCACGATTGGCCGGGGAATGTCCGCGAGCTTGAGAATGCTATCGAACGTGCCATGGTGGTTGCACAGGGATCGCTCATCGAGAAGGAGCACCTCCCCCTCCAGAACGCGCTCTCCTCACCGAAGGAGGGGCAACGGCTCGAAGACATGGAGCAGCGACATATAGCACAGGTCCTCCGCGAGAATAGCTGGAACGTCAGTCGCAGCGCGGCTATTCTCGATATCGACCGTGTCACTCTCTATCATAAAATTGAACGATACGGCCTGAAGCGCTCGACATGAGTGCTATCCACCTGCTTCCTTTGGGGAACCCGCGCCCCGATCTCGTTGAGGGGGTGAGCAGGCCGCTGGAACAGGCATTCAGGGTCGACGTCGAATCACGCGATGTTGACGTTGATCTTGAACAATTCTTTGACGCCGCGCGCGGGCAGTACAACTCGACGCGGCTGCTGATGCATCTCAAACAAGCATATGCCGCGGGATTCGGGAACCGCGACCCCAAAGTTCTCGCGATCATCCCTCACGATTTGTTCATCCCTATTCTCACATACGTTTTCGGTGAAGCGGAAGTCGCCGGAAACGTTGCGGTGGTCTCCTACTACCGTCTTGCACCCGAACGCTACGGCCTCTCCCAGGACAGAAAGCTCCTGCAGGAACGTCTTGTCAAAGAAGCGATTCACGAACTTGGTCACGCTTATTCCCTCATTCACTGTTCCAGGCAGGACTGCGTCATGCACGCATCCTCGTACGTTGAAGAGATAGACCTGAAAGGGAGAAGTTTCTGCAAGGACTGTGAGAAGGGGCTTGGATACTCGAGGCAATTCAATGGTCCCCGCGACGGAAGCGGGGTTGTCAGCAGCTAGCATTGTTGTCCGATAAGAGACCCTTGCGAAGCCGCTTCAATCTTCCCGAATATCGAAAGGTCACTGGTGCCCTGCAGGGTGGGACGGGAGAAGGTGCAGGCCGATGAGTCGATCGCCGAGCCGGACAACGACGGAGTCCGGACCCGACGGAATAACTTCAACACGCTGATCATCAAGTTCGGTGCGTCCGGAGTCAACAAAGAGCGTGAGAAGCGTTGTATCCCCGCGCTGCTCAACAAGGGCCGGGATTCTCCACGCCTCCTTCGAGCGAAGATGACCGGTCGGGAGGTAAGCCGGAGGGTGCCGGATGACTCGGAAGAACGTTGCTGGGGTTGAAACCTGGTTGAGGTTTTTCTTATCTTTTGAATCAGCGAAGTCAGGTCGCTTCGCGGCCTCCTCTGACCGGGTCAGGGAATCTGTTCTCTTCAGCACTGCAAGCGGTGGGCTGATCAGTACACCCTCGGTCCAGTAACGCGCATTTTCCATCCCGGTCTGCGCGAACTCCTTACCCGGTGCCTTCGATGGCGCCGTTTTGGAAGCGACAGCCGCCGGTGCGGCAATGCGGGATGAAACTTCAGATTCTGTTGCCGCGCGTTGGTTTTGTCCGGGCTGACGGGCACCGGCATTCAAGGACAACTCCCCCTTGCGACCTTCAAGCGGCCGGGGAGCTGATGCTGGCGCAGCCGTTTCATTGCGCCGCTCTTCGTCCGCAGGCGCCGCTGGAAGCAGAGAGTCCTCTGGGCGCGTCTTCCCGGCTTCGGACAGCGCGGATGGCTTCTGCGCACTGTCCCCTGGTATATGGCCTGTCGAAAACCATTCCGAATAGATCCCAATGCCGATCACGATGCCGATTATCGCTGCGGCACTCACGATCTTTGGCCACGGGACCGTTGAAGGGGTTCGGGCCTGAATGCGTTCCCGGAGGGATGACCGCAGCATCTCTCTTCCCAGGTATTTTCCGCCGGCAGCGAGGAGTCGTTCCTTTTGCACAGCCTGCCGGCACGATTCACATGTTGCGAGGTGAAGCTCTGCGGCCGACCGTTCGGCATCACCGAGTTTTCCGAGAACAAAGAAACCCAGATGTTCTTCGTCTTCTGCAAAATGGCCCGACGTTGATTCAGTCGTCATCGGTAAAGAACTCCCGCAGCAATTTTTCCAGTGCTTTCTTGCATTGATACTTTTTCGACTTCGCTGTCTCTGCGTTTGCGAAACCCATTTTCGCCGCTATTTGCTCCATCGTCAGTTCTTCCCAGTAAAATGACAGGAGCAGCTGACGGCAGGGGTCGCCCAGCCGACTGATTGCGCGGGCGACCGCTCTGGTTTCCTCTTCGTCCGTCAACAGCGTCAGCGGATCGGGGTCTCCAGACGACGGCTCGTTCCTTCGATCTGCTTCGGAGATTTCCTCCGTTTCCGAAGCCGGAATACTTGGAGATCGCATTCTTCCCGCAGGAAGCTCGCGGTTCCTGCGTGCCAGCCGCTGCAGCCAGAGATTTCTCGCCGTCGCGTAGATGAAGGTTCCCAGCTGGGAAGTGTACTGATGTTTTCCCGTACGAATACGCTCCCAGAGTATGATAAGCGATTCCTGGAGAATGTCTTCAGCATCATCGGGCGACCCGGTATTCCTGGTCACGAGGGCAGTCACCGGTCTGCGGTTCTTCTTGT
>Ga0326726_10002206_pt1 | contig 17955 bp, 14 predicted proteins | sample MHFenrmetagenome_2_FD_207603 | JGI IMG/M metagenome (GOLD analysis project Ga0326726, IMG submission 207603) | Lab enriched peat soil microbial communities from Michigan Hollow, Ithaca, NY, United States - MHF15MN | ecosystem: Environmental > Terrestrial > Soil > Wetlands > Peat | place: USA... | reverse complement strand
TATGGCTGACGTCTTTGAGGCTCGATTACGAAAGATCGGCAACTCACTGGGCATCCTCATCCCATCGAAAATACTCGAAGATCTTGATGTTCATGACGGCGATATCATTCGCGTCGCAATTCCACCCCTGGGCTTAACGAGAAGAAACAAGATATTGCTTGAACTTGCTGGCATCGATAAAAATAAACCAGCTTTCACACGGGAGAAAGAGGACCGCTACTGATGTTCATCGACACCTCAATCATTATTGAAATCCTTCGCGAAGAAAAAAGTTCGAAACAATTTCAAAACATTTATGGAATTATCAAAGACGAACCTCTCTTCATTTCAACAATCCAACTCGCAGAACTTGCAGATTGGTGTCTACGAACCAACAGCAACCTTGAAGAAAGAATCGCTAAAATAAAACAAATCGCTACCATCATCCCACTTACGGAGACAATCTGTGTAGAGGCTGCACGGCTGAAACAAGATATGCGTACGAATAAGATAGCAAAATTCGGCATCCTCGATGGCATCGTGTTAGCGAGTGCGCGCTCAATGAACGAACGACTTCTCACCTCAGACAATGATTTTAGAACTCTTAGTGATGTTATTATTGTATAGGGTGTTTCTCTTAGCTAATAACCAACTCATTTGCCTTTAGGTCGATCAATTGATTTATTATTTTCAGTATTCGAAAAGGTCGGAAAAATCCATCGTCTGGATCGAAGGTAGATATCGGTATCGGTCAAAAACTGCGGGATACCGATACGCACGCTTAATGAAGAGTATGGAGTTCTTAATTGAAGGATAATTCACTTAGCAGGAAGGCTATGCGAAGAGACGTCTTTTTAGAAACATTCATCACATTTACTACCAAACATTCTAATAGATACGCTTCGCTTCTAATAATGGGAGAAGAAAGAATGGCAAAGCTGCAACAAAGCGTATTTGTCCTATTTCTGACAGTCAGCCTTACAATTCCCGCCATGGGGATGACAGTAACACCGAAGAACGCACAGCTTTCAACCTGGCTGTACGTCGGAGGCAGCGGCCCAGGGAACTACACCACGATCCAAGCGGCGGTCGACGCCGCCATGGACGGCGACACCGTCTTCGTCTACGACGACTCCTCACCGTACCGAGAACAAGTCCTCATCAACCGCTCCATCACGCTTCTCGGCGAACAGCGACAGACCACAATCCTCAACGGAACAGCACCATACCCTGGTCCGTACAGTCCTCTCATCAGAATCCTAGCAGACAACGTCACCATCAGCAGCTTCACCCTTCTCACCATCTCGAATGGATTTGAAATGGAGATCTATACCAACAACAACCACATTTCAGACATGAGCTTTGAGAGAAGCGGGTACGGCATCTTCATCAGTGACGAAAGCATGAGTACACCACTCCTCCAAGGGAACACCATCGAACACTCCTTTTTCATCGACAATGAGTATGGAATACGATGCATAGGCATCCGCAAGACCACCATCGCTCACAACGACTTTCAAGGAAACACCAGAGGTGTTGTCCTGGGATATGCGCATGAGAGCAACGTCTCCTCCAACGTCATCTCTGATGCGGAAACCTGTATCGTGGATCAATGGGGCTACCACAACACGTTTCAACGAAACACCATGAACCACTCATCACTCGGCATGGCAATCGACATGTGCAAAGACCTCGTCACCGAGAATAACTTTGAGGATGCCGGGGCCGGCGCCCTGTTCGTCAACGCCCCCCTGTACGAGACGCTCTACAAAATACGGGGGATAGTGAACCAATCCTGGACACAGTATTTCAAAGACTACAGAGTCATCGAGGCATCTCATTTTCGGCACAATTACTGGGGAAAACCAAGCCTCATACCGCATCCCATCTTCGGATTCACGATGTTCTGGATCCTCCTCGTCGTAATCCATGAAGGAGGGTTCCCGAACCGCGTGGCGTTCGACTGGCGACCCGCCCTCACCCCATTCCAGCCTTACTAGGACTGCCGAACGCTTTCTTACCGATTGATTTTTAATTAAACTTGACCATCAATGATTTCACAGTTTTTTTTGGCCTAAGTCTCGTTATCGACCCATTCGGATTGTTTATAAACAAAACCATAATATCTCTCGTCCTATAAGGAAAAGTTAATAAAGGGAAATATTGTTTTGAAAAACTAAGGAGGAAGGAAAATTATAAAAAAATCTGTTTCAATTGTTGTAACCGTCATGGTAATTCTCTGTGGGATCCAGGCTGTTGCAGCGCCACTCAATCAAAGAGAGACTTCAGTTGAAAAATCGCCACAGACACCGCATTCACTTCCTACGAATACGACGAACTTGACCATTACAATAAAAGGTGGTATCGGTGTGAGAGTCCTGTTTACTAATACGGGGCAGTCCGATGCAATAAACGTCACAACAGAGATTGATATTACCAATGCACCATTTCACTTCTACAATGCAGGGAATGGCGGTCTTTTTGCCGGACCATTATCCCCCGGAAAATCCTATAGGCAAAGGCTCTTTGACATTGGAATAGGAACAGTTACTGTCAATGTGACTGCTTCCGCAGAGAATGCGGCAGAGGTGACGAAAACAGTACAAGGAAGTATCCTGCTGTTCTTTGTCATTTTAAAAGAGTGAAACATCTCTTTTTATTATTTTTTTACCATTTAACTCACACAGCAACATACTGTTGAACAGAGTTCTGACCATCCAAGAAAGAAAACAGGGCTCATTCTTCCTATTAAAAGAAATTTTCTCATCTATACCCAAACTTATTAATAGACACCCTTCATGAATACTACAGGGGGAAGAAAGAATGGCAACGCTTCAACAAATCGTATGTGTACTGCTACTGACCGTCAGCCTGGCAATCCCCGCCATGGGGATGACAACAACACCGAAGAACACACCGCTCTCCACATGGCTCTACGTCGGGGGCAGCGGCCCAGGAAATTACACCACAATCCAGCAAGCTATCAACGACTCCACTGACGGCGACACCATTTACGTCTACCACGACGCCTCACCCTACCAAGAACACCTCACCATCATGCACTCCCTCACCCTCCAAGGAGAAGACAAAGACACGACCCTCATCGACGGCAACTCCACCGGAACCATCATCACCGTCACCGCACCCAACGTCACCATCCAAGGATTCACACTCCAACACAGCGGCGACGACTGGTCGAACCCCGCAAGCATCCGAATACAAGCAGACACCGCCACCCTCTCAGACCTCCTCATCCAACAGAACCGCTTAGGAATCCGCCTGTCAGCATCCTCCCACAGCCTCGTCACCGACTGCACGTTCCGATACAACGACGTCGCCATCTATCTTGAAGACAACTCCTCGTCCAACCGCATAGCCTGCAACTCCATCGTCAGCAGCAGCTTTGAGTACCAAATCGCGGTCCTCTCCTGCACAGACAATAACTTGGAAACCAACACGATCTCCAACTCGGATGGTTTCGGCATCTACGTCAACGACTCCTTGAGAACACGGCTCTTAAACAACACCTTGACCGCCTGCGAAGACGGCATCGTCATCGGCAACTCCAACCACTCGCAGATCACCGGGAACACCTTACAGAACAACACCGTCGCCGGGATCTCCATGGGTCCCTGTACCGACTGCCAAGTCACCAACAACACCTTCCGTCACGACGGCCTCTTCGTGTACCAATGCTACGGGAACGCTATGACCGGCAACACCGTCAACGGCCGCCCCCTCATCTACCTGGAACAGACAAGCGACCAGACCATCTCCCAGGACGCCGGCCAGATCATCCTCATCAACTGCACACGCATCACCGTCCAACAGTCCTCGGTCCATGACACGACCGTCGCTGTCCAATGTTGGAACTGCCGCGACTGCGTCATCACGAAGAACAACCTGACCGCATGCCTCTCCAGCCTCACACTCAACGATTGTACGCACACGACAATATCCTCCAATACTATGGGTGACAGCCGCTGGGAGATCTTCTTCCACGTCCTGGAAGTCACCGCCTGCCAAGACACTACCGTCACGGACAACGACTTCAGCTTCTCCGATTCTTTAAGCAGCGTCTACCTCGCGGACAGCACGACCCTCTTCGTCTCCAAGAACACCTTCCACGGAACTTTTAACAAGGTGTATTCACGGCTCGGCTGTGGCTACTCACGTGATGTGACCATCGCGGACAACGTCTTGGACTGCGGAAGCATCGGCCTTGCCGTCTGCTCCAACGTCGTCATCAACGGGAATACGCTTGAGGATGGTAGCATCGCCCTTGATAACGGGGCCTTGACTCGTGTCGTTAATAACGACGTCCACCCGCAGCCCGGCGACTGCGGCATCATTCTACGGGAGACGGCCTTGACGACGGTACGCGACAACACGATCACCGTGGGGACAGGCGCGGTCTCACTAAGCCAATGCCTTTGCGTCTCTATCAGGGGGAACTCGTTTATTGACTGTGGTGACGAGCCGGCATCGTTTACCAACTGCCTTAAAACCACCTGGTCGCACAATTACTGGGGTCAGGCGATGTTGCATCCGAAAATCATCCACGGCCTTATCGAATTTACGATAGGCTCGTTCCCAGGGTATCACGTCGTTAAAATCCCGGTCATCAACATCGACATGTTTCCCAAACAAATGCCCTAAATATCCCCTCGCTGACGACTTCAGCTGGTGTTAATCCCTCTCAGGAACTCGATATAGCCCTTAATATCTCAACTGGTACTTAGATAAGAATCATCATGGTACGAGGTCTATCTCTGTGTTTTCCCCTAACCAGACATCGGATCCAATCACTGAAACGTTCCTGTAGTGGCAATCTTCCGCGCAATCGTCTGATTGCACGTAGAGGGTTGGCGCCCGGCTGCAATTAATCGGCTCGACATACAGCGTCATATTCACATCGAAGATCCGATGATTGCTATGGGTATGGCCCGCAAGGACAAGCTCGACATGATTCGACTCGCAGAGTCCGACGAACTCCTCACGGTTATCGATGAAGAGGTCGTCGGCGTCACCGACCGCTGGATGATGCATCAAGACGATTTTATGGCTGGTCTGGCACTGGCGAAACCCGTCGTCCAACCAGGAGATATCGGCGTCCGAAAGCCCCGTCCCATGCCAGTCAAACAAGATCGAGAGATTCGAGTAATAATTAGGACCTGAATCCATGAAGAATAACGTGACGTCACCTACGGTCACGATGTAACGGTCATCCTCCTGGACATGGTTCTTATCGATGTAGGTATGGTAGTTTTTCAGGCTGCGCGTGTACGCGTATTCATGGTTCCCTGGCGTGGTGTACACAGGGATGGTATAGTTGTCGTCGACATAGAGCTGCCCGTCTTTTTCATGGAGGCACGATACGACCGTCCTGCAGTTCAACGCTCCAAACAGTCCGCTGCCGCCCCAGTGCGCGAGATCCCCGGTGATGACCACGAACGCCGGCTTTGACGGAAAACGAGAGATGTTCTCAAGGATCGTCAGGAACCGATGCTTTGACACCTCGTTTTTATCAAACAACTTGTTCTTGACGTGGACGTCGGAGATGTGCACAAAATAGAAGTCATGGGACCCCGTCGGTTTCCCTTGGATTAGCCATGACGAAGCGGTCGCCATCACCATGACGGTGACGAGCATCAGGGCGACAAGGTGCTTTGTCCGCTTCATCGAATGAATTTAGAAGAGTCATCGTTTTTAAACTTATCTTATGAGCTTGATATGCAACCTAGCCTTCGTTGGTAATTCGTTTCCCCAATTTTTTTTTAGGCTGATGATCGCTTTACGAGGACAGCAACGGCTCGACGGTGATCCGTGAATTCGTGGTCCGCACGATGAGCTGACTGCCGCCCGCTCCGAGCGTGCCGACGAGATGGTGCTCCTGCGATGTAGTGATATTGATGGACAGCCCACTGGTTTGGATGCCGCTGTCGGTGGTCTGCAGGTCAAGGATGACGTTCAAGGTTGGACGAATCCGTAATGCGATGGCGCTGTTGGTAGTCGTAATCCTTGTGATGGCCGTGATGTTGGAGACATCGGCGGTGATGCCGCTGTTGGTCGTCTCCAGTTTTTTGATGCCTGCGGACCGTATGACTTCGATGCGGCTGTTGGTTGTGGTCGCATCGACGTATCCTTTGATGTCGCGCATGATGATCTGATTCTTGGTGCTCGTGACGGTCACGTCGCCACTCACGTTGGAGACCATGACGGCGCCGTCGCGAGTGGTGATGGTTCCGACCGTGGTGTTGAAGGGGACGGTGATGATGTAGTCGACGGAGCGTTGGGACAGGGAGAACCCGGTCAGTGTCGTCTGAATGGTGAGGCGATTGCCGGTGGGGTGGATGCTGACGTTGATGTTCTTGAGGTCGTCTTTACCGGCAGACGATGTCTTGTTGGCGACGACGGACACAAGGCTGGTGTTGGAGGCGATGATGGTGACGTCGCCGTCGGTGTTTTGGATGTCAACAACGTATCCGGATTGTATCGGCGACGTCAGGGTCACGGTCTCCATTCCCCGTTGTTGGTTCGATCCGATGCAGCCAGAAACGGCCGCAAGCATGCCGGTACACGCAAGAACTATCACAATTGGTTTGACGTCCATGGTACTTTCATCCTTCCAAGAAAGGGAAGCCGGTGCAGTCTAGATAAGCATTTTGGGATCTGTAATAAGGAGAGAAATGCCTGGCCGTTGAGTCTCTCATAGCCTCAGGTGACCGGCAGCCCATACATATTTATACCATGCCTCCTTGTGTTAGCCATACGTATTTTTAGGTACGTTAGGAAAAAACATGTATAATGAAAATCGAGAAATGCATACCGTCAAGTGTGCTGACTGCGGCAAGGACGCGCAAGTGCCCTTCAAGCCGGATGGCAGCAGACCGGTCTATTGCCGGGATTGCTTCCAGAATCATAAACCAAAAAGATACTAGTCGAAAAATCCGAGTTACTTCGTTTTTCTAGCTAAGATCTTTTCTCTCCTTTTTTTCTTTTTCTAAAACAAATAACTGGACGTAGTACCGTCCGTCTCGCTTGTGCCGTCCGATGAACCGATGACCTAGAGGACGGAAGCCAAAACCACGCAGGATGCTAATCATCTTCATGTTCCGCACTCGGGCGGAGGCGAACACCACGTCATCGGCTTTTCCGAGCAGCTCCTGCACAAGTCGTGAGCAGATGCCCTGCCTGCGAAAATCTTCGTCGACACACACATAACCAATCTCCTGTTGGTACTGTGCGGCAAGGTTTGGGACGCCGGCTCGCTGGAACACATCGTTCTGATGCCCCAGGTCCGAGTGCTTCAGCGCGGCGACGCCTACAAGACGTGCGCCGGCGTAACAGAAACCGAGAGAGTACGCCCGCCGCAGTCCTTCCTTGAGGAAGAGGACGTTGACCTCGCCGCCCTTCCTCACCAGCTGGGAGAATGCTGCTAGTTCCTTCGCGTTGCACCGTCGGGGTGGTTTCACAACCAAACGGAGGCTTTCGGACGGTTCCATGCAGCGATGCTAACGACGTCCCGCTTCACAACGTTTTTCATCCTTATGTTTCTCCACTGATAGTTTTAAATACGTCATAGGGATAGACTCCTTCAAGAGCGAGGGTAGACAACCTATATATATTAACACGTGTTAATTTCATGATTATGGGAGATTCGTACATCCTATGACCATCACGGACCTCACCTCCATGGGGGAGCCGCAGGCCGACGTCCGAGCGGAGATCAACGAACGCCTCAAACGCCTCCAGCACCACGCCAGCGACTACTGCTACCAATGCGCCAAATGCACCAGCGGCTGCGAGGCACACAAACTCCTCGAACTCGAACCCCACAAAATCGTCGCCCTTCTCAAACGCGGACACATCACCGAACTGACCAACAACGACGTCATCTGGACCTGCATGACCTGCCTGAAATGCCGCGAACGCTGCCCACAGCAAGTCGCCCCCGTCGAAATCCTCTTCGCCGCCAAGAACCTCGCCGTCCAAAACGGCAAGGAACTGCCCGGTAAATACACCGCAATGCTCCAATCCATCCTGGGCACCGGCCTTCTCCAAGAAATCCAAACCGTCACCACCACCAAGAACACAACAACCACCCGCGACCAGCTCTGCCTCCCACCCCTCAGCCTTCCCACAGACATCACCAAATTCCAAGCCAGCATCATGGCCATCGCCATGCAAAAACCCTAAACCACACCCCCTTTCGTTTCCCATGAATCCTCACCGGTATGCCCTCTTCCCCGGCTGCCTCATGCCGACGGAACAATACGCACTCGAACTCTCCGTACGAGCAACGCTGCCAGCCCTCGGCATAGAGCTTGTCGACCTTCCCGGACTCAGTTGCTGCGGCGAGCCGATGAAAAGCGTCAACCAGACCCTCACCCTGTACCTGTCCGCCCGCAGCCTCGCCATCGCAGAAAAAAACCACCTCTCCTTCTTCGCACCCTGCCCACAATGCCACCTTGCCTTGCACGAGACCAACATCATTCTCCAGAAGAACCCAGCGATGATGGACCGCATCAACGACATGCTCAAAGCCGAAGACCTCCACTACACCGGCACCACCAAGATCGTCCACACCGTCGACCTGCTCCACGACATCATCGGCCTCGAAACCATCAAAAAACACGTCAAACACCCGCTCACCGGCCTCAAACTCGTCGTCCACTACGGCTGCCAGACCATCCGACCCAAAGAACTGGGCAGACCAGACGATTCAGAGAACCCTCAGAAAGTCGAAGAAATCCTCAAAACCCTCGGCGCAGACCCCATCACCGACTACCCCCAGAAACTCGACTGCTGCGGCGCACCACTCCTCCCCAACAAACCCGAGACCGCGCTCACCAAGACCGGCCAGAAACTCCAAGCCATCCAAGACCTCGGCGCAGCCGGCGTCGTCGACCTCTGCCCCTGGTGCCACAAAATGCTCGACTCTCGCCAATCGAAAGCAGGCGAAACCGTCGCCGCCAAACTCGACCTCCCCGTCCTCTACCTCACCCAACTCCTCGGCGTCGCCATCGGCATCGACCCCACCAAGCTTGGCCTCGACCTCAACCTCAGCCCCGTCCACAAACTCAACCTCACCGGAGACAAACCATGAGGAAGATCGGCGTCTTCATCTGCCACTGCGGCATCAACATCGCCCAAAACGTCGACGTCGAAGCCCTCACCAAATACGCAGCCACCCTCCCCAACGTCACCGTCGCCGAGAACTACAAATACATGTGCAGCGACAACGGCGCACGCCTCATCAAAGACAACATCAAGAAACATGCCTTGGACATCGTCGTCATCGCCGCCTGCAGCCCACGCATGCACGAAACCTTCTTCAGAGACCTACTCACCGAAGGCGGCGCCAACCCCTACCGCCTCGAAATCATCAACATCCGCGAACAATGCAGCTGGGTCCACCAAGACAAAACCACCGCCACCGACAAAGCCAAAGCACTCCTGCGCAGCGGCATCGCCAAAGCCCAATACCACGAACCACTCACACCCAGCCACGTTGCCGTCATCCCCGAAGCCCTCGTCATCGGCGCCGGCATCGCCGGCATCCAAGCCAGCCTCGACTTGGCCAACGACGGCTTCAAAGTCCACCTCGTCGACCAAGAACCCACCATCGGCGGCCACATGGCACAACTCGACAAAACATTCCCCACCCTCGACTGCGCCGCCTGCATCCTCACCCCAAAAATGGCAGAAGTCGCCAACCACAAAAACATCGAACTCCTCACCTACAGCCACCTCCAATCAGTGGAAGGAAGCATCGGCAACTACACCATCAAAATCACCAAAAAACCCCGCTACATCGACACCATCAAATGCACCGGCTGCGGCGACTGCGCCACCGCCTGCCGCCTCAAAGACCGCATCCCCAGTGAATTCAACGAACACATGGGCAACCGCAGCGCCACCTACATGCCCTTCCCCCAAGCCGTCCCCCTCAAATACACCATCGACCCACACAAATGCCTCTACCTCACCAAAGGGAAATGCGGCGACGAACCACTCTGCAAAAAAGCCTGCGCCCAAGACGCCATACAATTCGACCAACAACCCGAGACCATCGAACGCAAAGTCGGCACCATCATCGTCGCCACCGGCTACGACCTCCTCGACCCCACCGCCCTCTACGAACTCGGCTACCACCACCAACAAGACGTGATAACAACCTTGGAACTCGAACGACTCATCAGCTCCTCAGGCCCCACCAAAGGCGAAATCCTCCGACCCTCCAACAAACAACCACCCAAAAGCGTCACCTTCATCCTCTGCGTAGGCTCGCGTGACGAAACCCAATGCACCTGGTGCTGCCGCATCGGCTGCATGACCGCCCTTAAACAAATCTACCTCCTCAGAGAAAAACTCCCAGACATCGAAATCAACCTCTGCTACCAAGACGTCCGCTCCTACGGCAAAGGCTACGAAGAATTCTACAGAAAAATCCGAGCCGTCAACACCAACCTCTTCCGCGGACGACCCAGCGAAATCAGACCCAAAGGCGACGCCCTCACCATGGACGTCTTCGACACCACCACCAACAAACTCTACGAAATCAAAACCGACCTCGCCATCCTCGTTCCCGCCATGGTCCCCCGACACAACGCCACCGAGCTTGCACGACTCCTCAGACTCACCCTCAGCGGCGACGGCTTCTTCCTCGAAGCACACCCAAAACTCAGGCCAATGGACACCTTCGTCGCCGGCGTCTTCATCGCCGGCTGCTGCCAAGGACCCAAAGACATCCAAGACACCGTCGCCCAAGCCAGCGGCGCCGCCTCACGCGCCGCCACCATTCTCTCTAAAAAAGAACTCGAAATCGACCCCATGATCGCCTGGGTCGACGAAGACGCCTGCACCGGCTGCGGCATCTGCGTCGACATCTGCCCATATGACGCTAGAACCATCAACGAAAAAAACAGGATCGCCGAAGTCAACGCCGCCCTGTGCACCGGCTGTGGTGGCTGCGTCGCCGCTTGCCCAAGCAACGCGTCCATCCACAAGAATTACACGAAGAAACAGCTGCTGAACATGGTTGACAACATCATGTGAGTGAACCAAGATGAACGATGAAAAGGCCTTGAAAAAAAACCCTGCGAAACATGGCTCCGTGCTCGTGCTCGGAGGCGGTATCTCAGGGATCCAGTCAGCGTTGGATCTCGCGGACGCAGGATTCAAGGTCTACCTGGTCGAAAAACAGCCAAGCATCGGCGGCACCATGCCGCAACTTGATAAAACATTCCCGACCAATGACTGTGCCATGTGCATCCTTGCCCCCAAACTTGTCGCCACGGGCCGACATCCGAATATCGAACTTATCACGTATTCAGATTTAAAAAAAATACAGGGAGACCCCGGCGACTTCACCGTTACCATTAACAAAAAAGCGAGATCCATTGACGAGACACTCTGTAATGGATGTGGGTTATGCGTTGAGAACTGCCTCGTCCGCTTCAAACCACAGAAACCCAAGGATCATGATGCGACAAAAGCGGTTACGAAAAATGACCGAACCATCGTCGACGAGATCATCAGAACACATGGGAAATCACCTGATGCACTCATCCCGGTGATGCAGGCGATTAACGAGCACTACAACCATCTTCCAAAGAATATTATAGTCTACGCAGCCCAAGAGCTAGGCGTTCCTCTTTCTCAGGCGTACCATGTCGCCACGTTCTACACTGCGTTTTCGCTTAAACCACGGGGAAAACATCTCATAAAGGTCTGCATGGGTACCGCGTGTCATGTCCGGGGGAGCCCACGGGTCCTTGATGAGATACAACGCCTGTTGAAGATAGAGCCTGGTGAGACGACCGATGACGGGATGTTCACCCTGGAAACTGTGAACTGTCTCGGTGCTTGTGCACTCGGCCCAGTCGTCATGGTTGACGAGAAATACCACATGGTGAAACCTGGCGAGTTTGGAAAGATTCTGAAAAATATCACCGCTGAAACCACCCTTCCGCTTGCGATGGAGCAAAAACCATGAGCGGGGAGAAGACTCATCCTTCACACAAAGACACGATTCAGACGTTAGGACTGTCACCGCTTCGCACTCTCCAAGACCTCGAAGGTCTCATCGGGAAACTCCAAAAGGAACGAGAGAGCTACAAGGGAAGAACCGTGGTGGTCGCTGGTGGCACCTGCGGTCATGCACGCGGGTCCCAGAGCGTCCTTGATGCGGTACAAAACGAGCTACAGAAAGCAGGCTTACACGGCAGCGTTACCGTCCGAGCCAGCGGGTGTCTTGGATATTGCGACCAGGAGCCGATTGTGCTCATTCTGCCTGAGCGGATTTTTTACCCCAGGGTCGATCCCTCAAAGGTTCCCGATATTCTTACGACAGTGAAGACAGGCACAGCTGTCGAGGCCCTCCTCTGGAAGGACCCAACGACAGGGAAACGCATTCCCTGCATCGATGATCTCCCGTTTTACAAAAAACAGGTGCGCACGATCTCTGGGATGAATGAATCCATTGACCCTGCCAACATCCTGGATTATCTGGCGACCGGCGGATATGCCGCGTTTGCGAAAATATTCCGGGAGCAGATTCGCCCTGAACAGATCGTGGAAACCGTCACACAGTCAGGCCTTCGAGGCCGCGGTGGCGCCGGGTTCCCCACAGGGAAGAAATGGGAGTCAGCACGGAAAGCAGGCTCCGTTGACGGAGTGAAATACATCATCTGCAATGCTGACGAGGGCGACCCTGGGGCGTACGCGAACCGCAGCCTCCTTGAGGCGAACCCCTACGTCGTCCTCGAGGGCATGATGATAGGGGGGTACGCCGTCGGCTCCAATCACGGGTACATCTACGTGCGTGCGGAGTACCCGCTCGCGATACAGGCGTTTGAGCACGCGATGAAAAACGCACAGGCGCTCGGGCTTCTTGGCGACAACATCCTCAACACTGGGTTCTCCTTCCATGTGAAAATCGCGAAAGGCGGCGGCGCATTCGTCTGCGGAGAGTCCACCGCGCTCATGGCTTCCATCGAAGGCAAAGCCGGTGAACCACGAGTGAAACACATCCATAGTACGACCAAAGGGCTTTTCGAACGGCCAACGGTTCTGAACAACGTCGAGACATGGGCGAACGTTCCTGTCATCATCAAGAATGGTGCTGAATGGTACAAAAAAATAGGGACTGAGGGAAGCAAGGGCACTAAGATATTCTCCGTTGTCGGCAAGGTCAACAACACCGGTCTTGTCGAGGTACCCATGGGGGCAACGATCCGTGAGATCGTCTACGACTTGGGTGGCGGTATTAAGGATGGAAAGAAATTCAAGGCAGTACAGATCGGCGGACCTTCCGGCGGCTGCATCCCGGAGGAACACCTGGATCACCCTATTGATTATGATAGCCTCACGGAATCCGGGGCGATGATGGGCTCCGGTGGCATGATCGTGATGGACGAGAACACCTGCATGGTCGATGTCGCAAAATATTTCGTGAACTTCTTGAAAAATGAATCCTGCGGGAAATGCACCCCCTGCCGCGAGGGCCTCATCCAGATGCATGGGATCCTGTCCGATATCACGGAGGGACGGGGGACCGCTGCAGATCTCGCACTCTTAGAGGAGCTCACTCAGATCGTGAAGGACGCCTCATTATGTCAGCTCGGGGTCACCGCCCCGAATCCTATCCTCACCACCCTGCGGTATTTCAGAGACGAGTACGAGGCGCACATCAAGGAGAAACGATGTCCGGCCCACGTGTGCAAACCCTTGATCATGTATCAAGTGAACGCAGCGAAATGCACCGGTTGCCAGCTCTGTGCGAAACGATGCCCGGTTGGCGCTGTGTCCGGTGCACCGAAACAAACCCATGTCATTGATCAGAAGACCTGCATCAAATGCGGGATCTGTTATGATGCCTGCAAGTTTGATGCCCTGGAGGTGCAGTGATGGTCTTGATCACCATTGACTCCAAACAGTACGAGGCATCCCCAGAAGATACCGTGCTTGATGTCTGTAAAAAGAACAACATCTTCATTCCGACCCTGTGTGATCACCCGTCGATAGCACCATACAGCTCCTGCCGTCTCTGCATTGTTGAGGTCACCCAGAAAGGAAAGACAACGCTCACCGCATCCTGCAGCGTCCCCGTTAAAGAAGGAATGGTGGTTACCACGGACACACCACGCGTTTCCAAGGGACGAAAACTGCTCATGGAACTGTATCTTGCCCGCTGTCCGACCTCGGAGCTTCTCAAGGAACTCGCCCAAAAAATAGGGGTACAAAAAACCAGGTTTAAGACCTACAGTGAACCAGAGGACAAATGCATCCTCTGCGGCCTGTGCGTGAGAGTGTGCGACGAAGTCATGGGGGTGAAGGCGCTCGGGTTTGCGAACCGTGGTGCAAAACGGTCAGTCACACCGCCCTTCGATGAACACTCACCGGTGTGCGTGACCTGCGGTGCATGCGCGTTCGTCTGCCCGACACAATGCATCCATCTCGAGGATCTCTCCTCCAATGCACCAGTGCCGCTCACAAGCGAGTTCGACGCAGGCATGGCGCAGCGAGGCGCCGTCTACATCCAGTTTCCTCAGGCGATTCCAAACATCCCTGTCATCGATAAAGATGCCTGCATGTACGCGCTCAATGGCACCTGTAAATCCTGCGAGAACTTCTGCGATAAAAAAGCCTTGAAGTATGACCAGAAGGACCAGGAGGTCACGATCGGTGTTGGCGCTGTGATCATCTCCCCCGGGTTTGAGAAATACGAGCCACCGAAAGGGGACAGTTACGGGTACCGGGTATATCCCAACGTGCTGACCAGTATCGAGTTCGAACGGATGCTGTCGTCCTCAGGGCCGTACCAAGGGCATCTTGCTCGGGTCTCCGATGGGCAACCGCCAAAGAAGATTGCATGGCTGCAGTGCGTCGGCTCCCGTGATGAAAGCTGCGACCGCAAGTATTGCTCGTCCGTTTGCTGTATGTACGCCACTAAGGAGGCGATCATCGCAAAGGAGCATCTCCCCGGCGTCGATACCCATATCTATTTCATGGACATGCGGTCCTTCGGAAAAGATTTTGAGAAATACTATAACCGGGCGAAGGACGAGTACGGGGTCGTGTACCGAAGGTGCCGAATCCCACAGGTTGAGCAAGACAGAAACACCAAGGATCTCTTCATCAGATTCACGGATGACCAGGGCACCATGCAGAAAGAATCGTATGACATGGTCGTCCTGTCCGTGGGATTACAACCTTGCAAAGAACTTGCTGAGATGAGCAAGATTCTCGAGGTGAATCTCAATCAGTACGGGTTCATTGAAACCGACCCGTACGACCAGGTGAAAACCTCACGCGAGGGTATCTATGCATCAGGGACCGTTACGGAACCAAAGGATATCCCGGAGAGCGTGACACAAGCCTCGGCGGCGGCCGTCGAAGCAGCAAAGGATATTGCTGAGCTGCGGGGAAGAGAGATCACCGAAAAGGTGTACCCGGCCGAAAAAAACGTAAGTAACGAACTTCCGCGCATCGGTGTGTTCGTCTGTCACTGCGGCATCAACATCAGCGGCGTTGTCGACGTGAAGAAGGTTGTCGCGGATGCAAAGGGACTACCAAACGTTGTGTATGCTGACGACAGCCTGTATACGTGTTCTCAGGATTCCAATGAAAAAATAAAGGAGAAAATCAAAGAACTTGGGCTGAATCGCATCGTGATCGCGTCGTGTACACCGCGGACACATGAGCCCTTATTCCAAGATACACTTCGTGAGAGCGGCCTCAACCCGCAACTGTTCGAGATGGCGAACATCCGGGATCAGAACTCATGGGTGCATAAGAACACTCCACACAGTTCAACAGAGAAAGCGATTGACGCTGTGCGCATGGCGGTCGCAAAAGCATCAGAACTGTCCCCAATCCATCATTTGAAGATCCCCGTCGTGAGCCATGCGCTGGTAATCGGAGGGGGAATCGCAGGGATGCAAGCAGCACTCTCCATTGCCGATCAAGGATTCCCCGTGACACTGGTAGAAAAAAATTCGGAGCTGGGCGGCCACCTGCGCGATATCTACCTGGGAATCCGCGGCGAGCAGCCACAGGAGTTCCTCAAAGCCACGATAAAACAGGTCTCCTCGCATCCGAAGATCCAGGTCTATACGAACACCACGGTCGGGAAGGTCACCGGCTATGTCGGGAACTTCTCCACGACCCTTCATCCGAAGAAAGGCAAAGAGCAGCCCGTCATCACCCACGGTACTATCGTGGTTGCGACCGGCGGGGTACCGTACGAGCCGAAAGAGTATCTGTATAAACAGAACGAGCGGGTGCTGACACAGACACAACTAGAAAAAGACCTCTTCGACGCCAAACCGTATCTCAAAGAAGTGTCGGAGGTCGTGATGATCCAGTGCGTCGGCTCCCGAAACGAGGAACATCCGTACTGCAGCCGCGTTTGCTGCGCGAACGCGATGAAGAACGCATTGAAGCTTCGTGAGCTGAACCCCAAAGCCGCCATCTACGTCCTCTACCGAGACATCCGCACCTACGGGTTCAGAGAAGACCAGCTGTACCAGAAGGCGCGGACGGCTGGCGTCGTCTTCATCCGCTACGACGACGACAAGGAGCCGAAGGTCACCGCGGACAACGGCCAGCTCGTGGTAAAGGTCCGGGAACCAATCCTGAACCGTGAATTTATGTTCCATCCCGACCGCCTCGTCCTGAGTGCGGGGGTGGTGCCCGAGGACAACCTGCCGTTGTCTCAACAACTGAAGGTCCCACTCACCGCAGACAAGTTCTACAGCGAAGCGCACGTGAAGCTGCGTCCTGTGGATTTCTCCGCAGACGGCATCTTCGTCTGCGGACTCGCCCATTCACCTCGCTTCATCGAAGAAGCAGTGCTGCAGGCGAAGGCGACGGGCGCGCGTGCAGCCACCATCCTCTCCCAAAAATATTTGGAGACCAAGGGTAACATCGCGAAGATCATCTCGCGGAACTGTGCCGGCTGCCAACTCTGCGTCGAGGTCTGTCCTTACGATGCGATCACCTATGATGAGGACAAGCAGATCGCGGTCGTCAACGAGATCCTCTGCCAGGGCTGCGGCACCTGCGCTGTCATCTGCCCCAGCGGCACCTCGCAGCAACATACCTTCACCAAACGTCAGATTCTCTCCATGATAGATGCATGTCTTGAGGAAGGCACATGAGCGAAGAAACCAAGGAGCCAAAGGAGTTCGAACCCAAGATCGTCGGGTTCCTGTGCAACTGGTGCAGCTACGCGGGCGCAGACCTCGCCGGCACCAGCCGCATCCAGTACCCACCCAACGTGCGAATCATCCGCGTGATGTGCAGCGGGTCCGTGGACTCGATGTACATCCTGCGTGCATTGATGGAGGGTGCGGATGGCGTGTTCGTCGGCGGCTGCCACCCCGGCGACTGCCACTACATCGACGGCAACTACAAGGCTCGCCGCAGGATGGTTCTCCTCCAAGACATTCTCGAGACGTTGGGAATTGAGAAGGAGCGGGTCTGGCTGCGCTGGATCTCCGCCTCCGAAGGCCAGAAATTCGCGGATACCATGACCGAGATGACCCAGGCGATCAAGAAACTCGGGCCCAGCCCCATCGGCAAACACTGGGAGGTCTAAACCCCATGACCACACACATACTCACGGTCAAAGAAGGACACGTCAACGACGCGGTCAACGACTTCCTTAAACACCTCCTGTCATCCAAGAAGATCGCCGCATTACTCGTGCCGCAGGCGACCCCCGCGAAGAAGACCCCGTTCCCCGTGCTTATCACGGATCCGAAGAAGCTGCATGCGGACATCATCGCCCCTGTGATGCCGTCGTCAACCGCGAAAATCCTCTCCCATATGACCAAGGTCCAGGCGCCCGCCAAACCCATCGGCGTCGTCATACGCAGCTGCCAGATCAAGGCGCTCTTCGAGCTGGCGAAGCTGAACCAGGCGAAGCTTGACAATCTCATCATCATCGGCGTGGACTGCCTCGGC
>Ga0326726_10002205_pt1 | contig 17958 bp, 16 predicted proteins | sample MHFenrmetagenome_2_FD_207603 | JGI IMG/M metagenome (GOLD analysis project Ga0326726, IMG submission 207603) | Lab enriched peat soil microbial communities from Michigan Hollow, Ithaca, NY, United States - MHF15MN | ecosystem: Environmental > Terrestrial > Soil > Wetlands > Peat | place: USA... | reverse complement strand
AAAAGAAGAGGACGTGGCATATTTAAACGGCTACGCATCTGACTTGAGAAAGAAAGATGCTGTCCCTCAAATTCAAAGAAGAGTGACCGTCCAAGTTGAGAAAATTCTTGATTTCAAATTAAAGCCGCACACGGATATTGAAAGGAGCTGATGAGAAAAATGAAGGACTGGAAGGAAAAATTATTTTGTGCAGCGGAATGTTCAAGGTGCCATAGGTCGCTCAAGCAGAAGGATCAAAGGATTCTTTCGAGCTATGATCATGAAGCCATATGTATGACATGCAAGAAGACTGAGGAAAAGCGGCCTGACTATGAAGAAGTCTCAAAGAGGATGATAGGGCAGTGTCTGTCGGAAGCGGAATTAAAGCAAAGTGATCCGGAGTCATTCTGCTACAATCACTTTTATGCTTATAAGTGCTGATCTTAAGATATTTTATTATTAACCGCGGGCACAGGAGGCCGGTCATATTGAGGTGAACGCGAAAAGAACAATCCTCTAGCGCCAACTCGTGTTGTTCTTCTCTCCTGTGGCGGAGGGTGTTGCCTCTTCACCCTCCGCCAGACACATTTCCCGGAGATTCTGTTCTGAACCGGAGACCTTTGATTGATGCGGCCGGTTTGGGGATTACAAAATGCGGCGCTCTCTTTGCGGAGGACAAGCCATGAGATTTGTATTAATATTTTTTATTGTCGCTCTTTTCTGCCAGGCCATCATTCATTTGCCCGTGGAGCCGCGGGGAATATACGGTCCGGTAAAGTGGCAGTCAGCGCAGGAAAAGAAGCAATTTCATAAGTTGCTTAGGAAACACGGACAAGACAGGCAGATATCTGTGATCTTCTATGACGGGTCGAAGACGTATTTCATCAACGAGAAAGGTGAGAAGTGTCTTTTTAAGTAAACTGCGGGATAAAGAGCGGGACCCAATTATGCGGATTCAGTTGAGACCTGCATAGAAAGGCGAGAATAATTGTGGTCGTGACTAAGACTCGTGAAAAGGAAGTTCTCATCCCGGCAGGCAATATAAAACTGACGGGGATTTTCGGTCTTCCCCCTAAGCCCACCGGTGTAGTCGCCTTCGCACATGGAAGCGGGAGCGGGCGTCTCAGCCCGCGCAATGCATTCGTTGCGCGCGTATTGCAGGAGGCCGGTCTGGCAACGCTTCTTTTTGATCTGCTTGATGAATCTGAAGAACTCGATCGGAGAAAGGTATTCGATATCGCTCTCCTTGCCGATAGGCTCCTTGCGGGGGTCATATGGCTGCAAAATGAGCGTGGAACTCAAGGATTAAAGCTCGGCTACTTCGGAGCAAGCACGGGCGCGGCAGCCGCTCTTGAGGCCGCGGCTAAGGAGCCAAAGGGCGTTGCCGCCATAGTTTCAAGGGGAGGACGCCCTGACCTTGCCATGAATTATCTCGACAGAGTCAAGGCGCCTACCTTGCTTATCGTCGGAGGCAATGACAGGTCTGTCATTGCCATGAACAGGGAGGCCTTTGAAAATCTCAAGTGCAAGAAAGATATCGTCGTAATACCTGGAGCGACCCATCTCTTTGAAGAGCCGGGCGCTCTTGATGAAGTGGCGAGACTCGCCGCGGACTGGTTCATCAAACACATGGGTCCCAAGAAATAGGTCCTCATGCGTTTCATTGCAGACCTTCACATCCATTCAAGATATTCCATAGCAACAAGCAAAGACCTTTCCCCCGAGATTATCTGGAAGTGGGCGCAGCTGAAGGGAATCACGGTCATCGGCACGGGGGATTTCACACATCCCGCGTGGCTTAGCGAATTAAGAAAAAAACTCGAACCGGCGGGAAATGGGTTGTATTCCCTGAAAAAAAAGTTTCAACCTCGTGACATCCCGGGCTCCTGCAAATCCCCCGTATTATTCCTCCCGTCAGTGGAGATAAGCTGCGTCTACAAAAAGAAGGGGAAGACCAGGAAGATCCACTCCGTCATATTCGTCCGTGACTTCTCCGATGCCGCGAAATTAAGCAGGGCGCTTGCAAAAATCGGGAGCCTCGCCTCCGATGGAAGACCCGTCCTGAAACTGGATGCCAAGGATCTCTTGAAAATAGTGCTGGATTCATGTGCAGAGGCCATGCTCGTTCCTGCACATGCATGGACGCCGCATTTCTCGGTGTTAGGCGCAGTATCTGGATTTGCATCCCTTGAGGAATGCTTTGAAGAATGGGCGCCGCACATTTATGCAATTGAAACAGGACTATCTTCGGACCCGGCCATGAATTGGCGGATTTCATCTCTTGCAAAGATAACCTTATTATCAAATTCCGATGCGCATTCCCCCAATACCATCGGCCGCGAGGCAAACATATTCAATTGCGAAGTCTCATATGCGGCGATTATGGATGCCATAAAATCGAAAAGAGGTTTAATAGGCACGATCGAATTCTTTCCGCAGGAGGGGAAATACTATTACGACGGCCACCGTTCATGCGCCGTAAGCATGAGCCCGGACGAAACAATTCAGCATAAGTATTTGTGCCCTGTTTGCGGCAAGAAATTGACCATGGGCGTTATGCATAGGATTGAAGAGCTTGCGGACAAGAAGATGGGCATCAGGCCGAAAGGCGCGCTGCCTTTCTATTCTGTAATCCCCCTCCGGGAAATTATCGCCGAAACCATAAATGCTGGCGCGAAGAGCAGGACGGTTGATCGTGAGTATACGAGGTTGCTGCAGGAACTGGGCAATGAGTTGAGCATCCTCACAACGATACCGCTGGAAGATTTAGAGCGCGCCGGTTCGCCCCGGTTCGCGGAGGCCATTTCGCGCATGCGGAAGGGAGATGTCGCGATCAAGCCCGGATTTGACGGCGAATACGGGAAGGTAAGAATCTTCGACTGAATTGAATACCTCTAATTGGGAAGATCGGGAGTATATGCCATGATTCTCTTTAAGAACAGACTTGACGCGGGGGCCAAACTTGCGGAAAAAATTCATCTCGGCAGGGATGATAAGAATCCCATTGTCCTCGGCATACCGAGAGGCGGGATCTCCGTAGGCTATCCCATTGCTGTCAAGTTAAATTGTCCTTTGGAGCCAATAACGCTCCGCAAGCTCCCTATACCGCAGAACGACCAGATGGGCTTCGGCGCCGTCACCTTGAACAGGAATGTCACGCTGAACAAGAGATTGATTGACGCCGGCTACGTTTCAAAAAACGAGATCGAGGGGATTGTGGACGAGGTATACGAAGAGGTGCTGCGGAGAGATAAATTATACCGCGGGTCAAGACCATTCCCCGACCTGGAAGGGCGCACCGTTATCGTCGCTGATGACGGGCTTGCCACGGGCTTCACGATGCTTGCCGCCATAAGTTTCGCAAAGGAAAACCATGCCCTGAAAATCACGTGCGCAGTTCCCGTTGCCCACGACAATGCCTACAATCTGGTAAGTCACGAGGTCGATTCTATCGTATGCCTCCATATCGACAGGAGCTACTCCTTTGCCGTCGCCTCTTTCTATCAGAGCTTCCCGGATATGGAGGACAGAGAGGTCATATCGATATTGAAAAAGGTCCACTCTTAAACCAAACATCCTCAACACAATTTTTACTTGACCTGTAATAACCGCATCTCTATACTTGGCGCGCCCTGAGGGCTTGATAGGCGAAAGGGCAACGGCATATAAGAATTTCTCATGAGCAGCTGGTGCGTAACATGCTTAAATCAAGACAGACAAAAAAAGCCGTCATCTTAATCGCCATTTGCACGATTGCCCTTTTTCTCCTCTGCTGCCAGAAAGGGACCGGGGCAAAATATACCGGGCCGGTCGAGAAGATCACCCTGGGCCTGGTGGTCATAGAAAGCTCATCTCTTGCGTACATCGCCGACGCCAGGGGCATGTTCAAAAAGCACGGACTCGATGTGACGATCATAGATTTCTCGGATGGACCAAAAGCGACGGATGATCTTCTGAAGAACAGGGTCGATGTAACAGCGGTATCGGCCTTCGTATTCGTAACCAAGAGTTTCCAGCGGGATGAGCTCAGGATACTTGCATCTATCTTCCGTGGTGACACGGTGGAAATCAGCGCGAGGAAAGACCGCGGGATCACTGAACCCACCCATTTAAAAGGCAGGCGGATCGGATTCACGCGCAACACCGTCGGAGATTTCTTCCTGGAGACGTTCCTTTCCCTGCATGGGATCACCATTGGAAGTGTCAAGCTCGTGGACCTGAAGCCTTCCGAAATCCCGGAGGCCATCTCCTCCGGCTTCGTGGAGGCCGCCATTACATGGGAGCCATATGCCGGAAAAATCAGAGACAACCTTGGTCCCAATGCGGTGACCTGGCCCGGGCAAAGCGGCCAGAATTATCAGTTACTGCTGGTGGCCAGAGAGGAGTTCATCAAAGAACGGCCGCTTGCGGCTGAACGCCTCCTCAAAGCCCTGTTGGAGGCGGAAAAGTATTGGTCGGAGCATGCAACGGACGCCCAGAACCTGATTGCATCGCGGTTGGGCTACGATCCTGTTTTATTACAATCAGTATGGAAGAGGTGTGACCTCCGGGTAAGGCTCGACCAGGACCTCGTGATCCTGATGGAGGACGAAGCAAAGTGGGCTATGCGCCGCAGACTCACCGAAAAAAAGGAAATGCCGAATTACCTTCGTTTCATTCATTGGGAAAGCCTCGAGAGGATAAAGCCGGAAGCAGTGAGAATCATCCATTGAGGGTATCATGTCCATAAGAACCAAACTCCTGATCAATGTCCTCCTTCTGTTGTGTTCCCTCATGATCGTAGGGCTTGTCCTCAATATCGTGAGAGACAAAGTAATGGACTCTGTGGCGACAGGGGCCCTCGCCGACCAGCTCGTCATCGGCGTCTCCGATATGAATACCATCACATACGACTATCTGATGAAACCGGGCAAACGCGCCCGGCAGCAGTGGGAAATGAAGCATGCCTCGCTTGAGGATCTAATCAAAGGAGCAAGATTCGCAGGAGAAAAGGAGAGCACGATCCTCACGAGGCTCATAAAGAACCACGAGGAGACGGCCCTGTTTTTTAGAAAGCTCGTGGAAAACAGCGAAAAGAAAAAACACTCTTCCGCCTCCCTGCGGGCGCTTCTCGATGAAGACAATGAAAGAAATGTGACGCAGCTTATGGCGAGGTCCCAGATCATGGCCGGTGACGCCTACTCTCTCTCCCGGGAGAGCGATGCTTCCATTCAAAAAGCGCTGACATGGTCTGTCTGGGTCATCACTGTTACGCTTCTCATAATGATAGTGATCGCCGGCGCCATATCCTACTTCTTGAGCAGGAGTATAACGGCATCCATCAAGACTCTCAAGAACGGGACGGAGATAATTGCCAGGGGCGACCTCGAATACAGAGTGCCCGTAAAAGGCCGGGATGAGATTGCGTCGTTGTCTGAGTCCTTCAACGAAATGGCAGGGAGACTGAAGGACGCCAATGCAAGTCTGCGGGCGGAGATGGAAGAAAAGGAAAAGGCCCGGGAAGCGCTCCGTATCGCCGGCCTCTATACGCGCAACCTCATCGAGGTAAGTCTGGACTCGCTGGTCACGATCAGCGCCGCAGGCAAGGTGATGGACGTGAATAAGGCCGCGGAGGATGTCACCGGTGTCCCCCGCGAGAACCTCATCGGGAGCGATTTCTCCGACTATTTTACCGAACCCGACAAAGCTCGGGAGGGCTACAGCAGGGTCTTCTCCGTCGGTTTTATCAAAGACTATCCCCTCGCGATCCGCCATACATCGGGCCGGATAACGGAGGTTCTGTACAATGCCGCGACTTACAAAAACGATAAGGGAGAAGTGCAGGGAGTTTTTGCGGCAGCGCGGGACGTAACAGCGCTCAGGGCGGCGCAGAAGGCACTACGGAAATCATACGATGAATTGGAAAAGCGGGTTGAGGAAAGAACGGCCGAACTCAGGGAAAGCGAAGAGCGTCTGACGCATGCCCTCGAAGCGGGCGAGCTTGGCATATGGGGACTCGACACGAAAACGGGAAGAGCCTGGCGGTCGCTCCGTCATGATCATATCTTTGGCTATGAGACGCTTCTGCCTGAATGGACCTATCAGATGTTCCTCGAACACGTTCTCACTTCCGACCGCAAGGAAGTGGATGAGAAGTTCGGGCACGCCATATCAATGGGCGCGGAATGGAATTTTGAGTGCCGCATACGGAGGGCAGATGGTGCCGTCCGCTGGATCTGGGCGCAGGGAATGCCGAGGCGAAACGAAAGAAATGAAGTCGTCTCTATGGTCGGCCTCGTGAGGGACATTACAACGCGTAAGCAGGTGGAAGCGGAGATGGAACGCCTGGCAACGTTTCCCCGGCTAAACCCGAATCCCATACTGGAAACGGATATAGCGGGCAATATACAGTTTGTAAACCCTGCTGCTGAGAGGCTGTTTCCTGATATCCGTGAGCGCGGGCTCGCGCATCCATGGCTCTCTGGTTGGGAGACGTTGGTGCGCACCTGCCGTGAGGTGGGGACGGAATGCAGCGTGCGGGAAGTGACAGTTCAGGGGAGATGGTACCTGCAATCGATAAATTTTGTTAGAGAAGCTGAGCGTATCCGCATATACGGACTGGATATCACCGAACGCAGGGCGGCAGAGATGGAACTCAAAGAGCGGACAGTTCAGCTCGAAGCGGCGAACAAGGAACTGGAGGGCTTCAGCTACTCGGTATCCCACGACCTCAGAGCGCCACTTCGGGCCATTGACGGTTTTTCCTTGAGGCTCATCCGTGACTTCGGAGACAAGCTTGAAGAAGATGGCGTGAGAAAGCTTCATGCCATAAGCAGAAACGCCCAGCAGATGGGCCAGTTGATCGATGACCTTCTTTCATTTTCGAGACTGAGCCGCAAGGAAATGCATATGTCGAGGGTCAATATGGAAGCAGTGGCACGCGATGTGTGGAACGAGACCAAAGAATTAAATCCTGATCGGGAGCTTGACTTCAAGATCGTCAATATGATACCTGCTTTCGGCGACGCCTCCCTAATCAGACAGGTCGTCGTCAATCTGCTTTCCAATGCCGTCAAGTTTACAAGAGACAGAAAACCGGCCGTGATTGAAATAGGCAGTCGCAACGAGGGGAGTGAGATAACTTATTACGTAAAGGATAACGGTGCTGGCTTTGACATGAGGTATTCGGACAAGCTCTTCGGCGTCTTCGAGCGGCTGCATCGCCCGGACGAGTTTGAAGGGACTGGTGTAGGGCTTGCTATTGTCCAGCGTATTATTCACCGCCATGACGGCCGGGTTTGGGCCGAAGGCAAGGTGGACGGGGGCGCAACATTTTACTTTACCATTGCCGGAAAGGAGAAGAAATTTGGCTGATAATATTGTCGATGTCTTGCTCATAGAGGATAACCCTGACGATGTGGAGCTGACCCTTGATGCCCTTAAGGTGCATAAACTTGCCAACCGCGTCAAGGTATTGCGGGACGGTGAGGAGGCGCTCGATTACATATTTTGCACGGGGCTGTTTACGGGCCGGGATATCTGTGTCAGTCCTAAGGTGATTCTCCTTGACCTTAAGCTTCCGAAGGTAGACGGCATTGAGGTCTTACGCAGAATCAGGTCTGACGAGCGGACAAAAACGTTGCCTGTCGTCGTTCTCACTTCTTCTAATGAGCAGAAGGACCGGATTGACAGTTATGAACTCGGGGTGAACAGTTATATCGTGAAACCCGTTGAGTTTAATAACTTCGCACAGGCTGTAGCCGACATAGGATTTTACTGGGTTCTGCTCAATAAACTGCCGTTCTGAACCTTGTTTATAGAAGAATAATTTACTGTTCCCCGGATGTTTTTTACGAAACCATTGTAACTCCTGCGCGAAATAATTACGACGAGATCATGTCCCCATGGGCATATTTGAGAAACTCCCAATCCGTTTCCTTATCCGCAATAAGATATTTCGCAGTCCATAATGAGTAATCCTGCCTATGGCATCCGGCAATAATCTGTAATATCCTGTAACACAGAATGGCATGGAAATAGAAAGGAGAACTGTCATATGAAAAGGCTATCCCTAAGAGATATTATAGTGTTCATTGCGGGTCTTTTTTTGCTTTTGCTTCCGGCAGTGGCACAAGCTCAATCAGGGAGCCCGCCACCGATAGAGCAGCAACTCGTCCGTGAGGGAGACTTCGCGGTCAGGCTTGCCTCTGCTTTAGGTGTAGGGACGACAGACGACGAGGTTGAAGCGGAAAGCCGGCTTGGAGAAGCCGGCATCACGCCCCGGAATGGGTGGATTGCCGATTATCCGGTGACCCCAGATATCGTAGGTGAGCTGCAGAAAGCAGTGGGCGATGCCGCGGATGCCAATAAGCTGTCCGTGAGCAGGGATGAGGCCTTAAAGAGGTTCTACGATGTCGCCGCCGCCGCCGGCTTGCCGATCAGTCCTTATACGGGCGGCGCCACCTACGGAGCGGAGTCATCGGGCTCCCAGGACTATCCGAATCCGCAAGATATAAACAGTTACTACTCCGACCAGGGTCCGCCTATAGTCACATACTACTATCCGCCGCCTGATTTCTATTACCTTTACGCGTGGATTCCTTATCCATTCTGGTGTTCCGGCTTCTGGTTTCCGGGATTCTTCGTCCTCAATGATTTCCATAGGACTATTGTCTTAAATGGAAGAGTGATTTTTGTCTCAAATCATTTCAATGACGTGAGGAAGCACCGTGTCTTCCGGATCGATCCGGGGGCGAGATTCAATGGGAGGACCTTTGCCGGGATCGGCGTAAAGAACAAGAAGGGTTTTATCTCGACTGGTGTTCCTCGCAGTGAAACAAGAATTTTCCACGGCCCCCGCGAACAAATGCCTCCCGGCGCAAGAGTAATTAGCCCACCTCCGCGTGGCAGCAGTGTGACGGGTGCGCCATCCGGCGGCGTCCGGCCTGCCGGCCCACCTGCGAGAGGCGCTACAGTGAGCCCTCCTGCCGGCGAGCACAGGATGATGAGCCCCGCTCCCCGTGATGGAAGAGTACCCGGCCCCAGCGTGCGCGAGGGGGAAAGGTTCCGTGCGCCCGCAGCGGAAGGTGGAATGCCCGGCCCCCCTCCAACTGAAGGGAGGGTATTCGGCCCACCCGCTCACGAGGGAGGGACCGTACATCCGTCCGCTGGCGGCGGCGGAGGCATGAGGAGATAGTCGCCTTTCACACTATCTGCTGAAAATATTGTGCAGGAATTTCTTCAGTTCCTCCCATGATTTTTTGTCTGCGTCGCGGTTGTATGCGATCGGGATATTATACTTTTTCCCTAATTCATCAGCCTCAGGGTTGGTGAAGCTGTGAACTGCGCCCGGGTAGGAGATAAACTTGTAGTCAGCGCCCGCGGCCTTCATCTCATTCTTGAAAGCCTCAATCTGCGCTCCCGTTATGAACTTGTCATCAGCGCCGTGAAGGACCAGTATCCTTGCCGTGACTGCGCCGGGCTGGGCGGGTTTCACTGCCGTCAGGTTTCCATGAAAGCTTGCAACACCCGCAAGATCAACCCCCTGCCGCGCCATGTTGAGCACAATGCCGCCGCCGAAGCAATAGCCGATGGCGGCGATCTTCGCAGGGTCAACGGTGGGCTGCCCTTTAAGGAAATCCATCGCTGCGACAAACCGCGCCTTTCCCACGTCAAAATTTTTCATGAGCTCTGATGAGAATTTTCCCGCATCATCGGGGTGCTTGGCCACCTTACCATCACCGTACATGTCCACGGCAAGGGCCGTATATCCAAGCTCTGCAAGCATGCGGGCCCTCTTGCGGGCGTAGTCATTGAGCCCCCACCACTCATGGACCACCAACACCCCCGGGCGTCTGCCCTTGATATTCTCATCATATGCCAGGTAGCTTTTCATAACGACACCCTGCGCGCTATAGGTCACGTCATTTCCCACGATCTTCGGCGCCGCCTGTGCGATACCCGCGACAACCAGAATCAATACGAAGACAGCGAGCATTCCGAATAATTTCTTCATGGCATCCCCCTTTTGCATTTTTTATTTTACCCTTTTCATCCTGAGAGCACCGGCGTCTTTCTCAGTTTTGCCGTTCTTATTCTAGAACAAGACATTTAATACCTTGTCCATGTCCTTGAGCGAGGTGAGGATATCGGCAGCCTCGTCCGGTTTCAGGGCCTCTGGTCTGATCCCCGATAGAAGAAACTGTACGGCATCGATAGCCTCTCCAAGACGCAAATCATTATTCATGTGCCGGATAAAGACATCCCGGAGGCTCCTGGCTTTCCGGGAACCCCGGCGGGGCTTCCCTGCGGCTCTTTCTGTAATACCGTGCGTCAGGCCTTTCAGCTCATGAAGCTTGTCTTTGGCACGGCGCATATTTTTCTCCGTGTAGTTTATCCTCTTCCGGTAGTGATTTGAGATCAGGAAGAATCTTATTTCAGCGGGGCTATACCCATCGGCAAGTAATGTATCCGTATAGTAGATATTCCCCTTGCTCTTGGACATCTTCTTTCCCTTTACAAACAGATGCTGACAGTGGAGCCAATATCGCGCCATGGCATAGGGTCTCACAGATTCAAGGATGGCGCGCGTATAGTCGTGGTGGCGGATCAGATTATCGATCCCTCCGCAGTAGATGGAGAGGGTCTCATGGAAATACCGGTTCACCATGCTTGCGTCCTGAATGTTCCAGGCGGGCCTGCCCGCTCCAAGCGATGTCTTCCAGCAGTCCCTTTCACCTTCCCTGCAGCCATGCCACAGTATGAAATCGCCGAGATTCCAGCGCATGCCCGGATAAGTATCTTTACTGAAGCGTCGCTTCGCCTTCGGCCACCGCTTCATGTCAAGGCCGTAAATTTTTCCGAATCCTTTAAATTTTAAGGGATCAAAATATACGTCACCACGATGCCAGTATGCCGTGCCGCAAGCCACCAGGCTCTCGATGATTTTTACCGCCTCGCCGACCGAACGGGAAGCGCGGGGAAGATAATCAGGTTTTTTGATCTTGAGCAGAGCCATCTCATCGAGGAATGATGCAATATTCTCCTCTGTCAGCCGCTTCACCGTTGTATGTTTTTTTTCCGCTTCCACTAAAGCCTTGTCCTCGATATCGGTGAAATTCATGCCCCGGGTGACCTTGTAACCGGAATATTCCAGATATTTGACCAAGACGTCTTCGAATAAGAATGTCCTGAAGTTGCCGATATGTGCCCTCTGATAGACGGAAGGGCCGCAGGTGAATATGTTCACGACCTTGGGGTTAACGGGGCGAAAAACTTCCAATCGTTTTCCCATGGAATTGTAGAGGTGCAGCATTTGTCTTTGCCTCCTTTCACTGGTTCTGGAATCACGGAGTCCGACAATCCGGATTTTCCATTTATTTCAATTCCAGCTTCTTCCATTTCCCCTGGTGAAACCACCAGGCCATCATGAGTCCCTGGCAAGCCATGGAGATTACCATGGCTGTCCAGACACCGGGGGCTCCCAATCCTGTGTAGAGCGCAAGAAATACGGCAAGGGGGAGCCGGATAAACCACATAGAAATAATGATGACCCACATTGTCCCCCTCGTATCGCCCGCGCCCTGAAGACCGCCTCCCATCACCGTACTCAAGGCAAGGAAGGGCTCGGAAACCATATTGAATCTGAGATACCGCGCCGTTTCGGCAAGGACTGCAGGTTCCGAAGTCAGGGTGGATGCGAAGCTCTCCGCCCAGATAAAGATGATGATAGCCATGATGCTGGTAATCGCTATGCCTAAACCTGCCAGCTTCCAGCCCGTTTTTTCCGCCCTTTCCGGATCGCCGGCCCCCAGGTTCTGGCCCACAATGACCGATGCGGCCATGTTGAGCGCAAAGGCGGGGAGGAAGATTATCGCCTCAATCCGGAGCCCGTTTGCAATAGACGCGAGGGCGGTGATACTTGCCTCTTTTAGTCTTCCCAGAACATTAAACATAAGTATGCTCGCCATATTCCAGGCGACCTGGAGAAATCCCGCAGGCCATCCAACATTGAGAATGGTCTTGACCATTTCAGAAGATACGATCCCGAAATTAGAATAGACAGGTCGCCATCTGTCGCTGAGCCCCAGGAACATCAGGTTCATCATGGTTCCTAAGAGCGTCGAGATGGCCGTCGAATAGGCGATCCCTGCATAGCCGAGTTTTGGAAAAGGGTGAATGCCGAAAACGAGCAGGAAATCCAGGGCAATATTCACCATACTGATGACAAACATTGTCACGAGTGGTTTCTTCACCTCGGCACCCGCACGGAAAATGGTGTTCGAGATGACGAGGAGGTAATTAGGTCCCAGAGCGAAGGCAAAAATCAGCAGGAAATTTTCGGCAATGTCCGTAATCTCCGGCGGGAATCCGGCTCCTGAAATGATGCCGCGATAAAATATGAGACAAACCGCAGTGAAGGCGACGGAAATCAACAGGCCGAGGAAGAGAGACTGCTTTGCGGCATCAATGGCTCTCATCTCATCTCCGGCGCCGATGGCCCGGGAAATAACAGCCAATGTGCCTATGCTGATAGCGTTTGCAACAATAACGACGAGGAAATATATCTGCGTTATGAAACCGACTGCCGCCTGGACATCCGGGCTGATAAGACCGGCAACGTAGACATCCGTGAAGCCGACCAGGAAGCCAAAGATCATCATTACAAGCATGGGCCAGGATAGTTTCCAGATGCCGGTCCAGATATTTCCCGTGGTAACGTCGATGATCCGGTCTTTGAACATTGCCATAGAACCCGCGCTTGAGAGCCTTTTCCGCAGAATAAAAGGGTATGTCGGGCGATGAAATTTATGCCGATATTGAGTTCATCAGGTAGTTCTGAATGGCATGATACGTCTCAATGTCAGTGTCGACAAAAGAAGCTCCGATCCTGGTTTCTTGATCAGACCGAATCACACTTCGGGGCACACACTCTATGGTAATGGGTTTCTTACTACCGGGCAGTGCGAAGGTGATTGTCATCCTGGAAGCTTCCCCGTCGCCTTCCTTCTTGCACTCATAGGTGCTCGCGATTAATATCTGCAATCCCTCCTGAGAAATATCTATGACTAATCCGTTCTGCAACAGGGTCTTATCCTCCGATCCGCATCCGCTTATCAGAGCGGGAAAAGAGACGTTCTTTCTCGGGTGCTGGCGCTTCTCTCCATCCACTTTCTTATTCCGGGTAAATTCAGGATACAGCTTCTTCACGCAATCAGGGCAGATGCTGTGTGTAAAATTGAGATCGGAATGGCTCGTGAGATAGGATTCAACCTGTATCCAGTATCCATCATCATCGCGTATATTCTTGCAACCGGCGCAGATGGGGAGCAGCCCTCGCAACGTCTTTATATTATCGAGCGCCTCCTTCAGTTTCCTTATCAGTCTTTCCTTCTCTCTTATATTGTTGAAGCGTTCCATGGAATACCTTATGGAACGATGAAGCAGGATGCTGTCCATCCTGTTCTTATTTAGATAGTCCTGAACGCTGTGTTGCAGCGCCCGTATGGCGACCGCATCATCGTCGAGACCTGTGAGGATGATAACGGGCGCATTCTTTTCCCTCTCCCCCATTCTTCTTATGGTCTCAAAGCCCTTGCTGTCAGGGAGAGACAGGTCCAGGAGAATTACATCAACCGTATTTTCGGCCAAATATTTTAATGCGTCACGGAGCAGCTCCTTGTGGATCAATTCATAATTGACGTCGTTTGAACCGTCAGCGTCCGCCTGATAGATCATGTCTTCAATCAATACGGCGTCCGTTCTATTATCCTCGACAAGCAGTATCTTCAATGCATTTTCCATAGTCCTGTCCTCTTGATGGAGAATCACTCGCTATAATGCACCATTTGGCAAAGCTCTTTCTATGATTACACTAATGTGATTGCACGTGCGAAGCAATGATGATTAAATAGAAGAATAATGGTAGGAATAAGCTACCTAAGGGTTTGGCAGATGTGGAGGAACCGCAATGGTATCAGAGGCTTAAGCAAGCGGTCTATCTGGCAGTCTTCTCTCTCAGTACGAGATCCTGCTTTTTCAGGAATATCTCCGTATCCGGCGGGACCGAGTCAGTAATCCAGACGTTTCCGCCGATTACCGAACGGGCTCCGATGACGGTCTTCCCGCCCAGCACAGTTGCATTTGAATAGATGATAGCATCATCCTCAATCGTTGGATGGCGCTTCTTGTTTCGCAGACTCTCCAGTTCTTCACGGCCGAGCGACAGGGCGCCCAAAGTTACTCCCTGATAGATTCTGACACGTTTGCCGATGGTGGTTGTCTCCCCGATTACGACACCCGTACCGTGATCGATAAAGAAACTTTCTCCGATATCGGCGCCGGGATGTATATCTATCCCTGTTCTGCTATGGGCGTATTCAGTCATGATGCGCGGGATAAGGGGAATGTCGTTACGGTGCAGCCGATGTGCGATGCGATACACTGTGATTGCGAAGAGCCCCGGATAACTGAATATGATTTCATCGAAACTCTTGGCGGCGGGATCTCCTTCATAGGCCGCTTTAATATCCGTGGCAAGCAAAACACGCAATTGTGGTATACGGCGCAGAAAGCCGATAGCAGCCTGCTGGCCGCGCTCTTCGCAGTGAGTGCAGGGCTGATCGTGCCTGATGCAGTCATGCCGTATGGCAAGCATAATCTGTTCGGAAAGGGCTTCAAAAAGAGCAGTCAATTCCTGACCGAAATAGTATCCCACGTTGACCTCATCCACGCGTGTGCGGATAAAATAGCCGGGATAGAGAATGCGGCATGCCATGTGCACGGTGTCGACGATGGCCTCCCGCGACGGAATGGGTTCCGGACCCACATGGTCAAAGCAATCGTGGCGGGCGCAGGACGACACAAGCTCTTCAACGATAGCCGGTATTTCATCGCGAAATGTCCGGGTAATATCAATATCCGCTTTGCACTGATCCGTTTTAGCCTTGTCATTATCCATGGTCACTTCTCCTCTTTTATTGGACAGAGCATACCTGGTCGCCTACATTCCAATACGGCGACATACTGCGCAACCGTTCGATTATGGAAGGCAGCTTTTCTATCACGAAGTCTATATCTTCTTCCGTATTATAGATTGAGAGGCTGAACCTGATGGAGCCATGGGCCATAGTGAATGGGACACCCATGGCGCGGAGCACATGGGAGGGCTGCAATGATCCTGAAGTGCAGGCGGAACCGGACGACGCGCAAATTCCGTAATCGTCCATAAGGAGGAGGATAGCCTCGCCCTCGACGAACTCAAAGCTGATATTCGTCGTGTTGGGGAGTCTGTGCAGGCGGGTTCCATTCACCCGGCTGTTGGGAATACGGGAGAGAATCTCAGCCTCCAGTTTACCCCGGAGGAGCATGACCATCTTGTTCTCTTTTTGCATATTGCCGGCCGCCAATTCGCAGGCCTTCCCCAGTCCGATAATGCTGGGCGTGTTTTCCGTACCGCCACGTCGCTCCTTTTCCTGATGCCCGCCTATAAGAAAAGGAGAGAATTTCGTTCCTTTGCGGACATAAAGGATTCCGATGCCCTTTGGCGCATGAAGCTTGTGACCGGATATAGAGAGCATATCAATGGCATTGGCACTCATGTTTATGGGAATCTTTCCCACTGCCTGGACGGCGTCTGTATGAAACAGAATGCCTCTTTCCGTTGCAAGCTCTGATGCCTTTTCCACGGGAAAGAGAACCCCTGTTTCGTTGTTCGCCCACATGAGGCTGACGATAGCCGTATCCGGTGTGAGAGCCCTTTCGTACTGGGCCATGTCCAGGATGCCGTCCTTGTCAACGGGGAGCTCTGTTATGCGATAGCCCTGCCTTGACAGATGGGCGCACAGAGACTTGACTGCGGGATGCTCGACCCGGCTTGTCAAGATGTGGCGCCTGTCGGGATGGGCAGTCAGGGCTGACCGGATGGCTGCATTATCGCTTTCCGTACCGCAGCTCGTGAAGATAATCTCCTCCGGTTGGGCGCCGATCAGGGATGCGGCTTGTTCGCGGGCCTCACGGATGCTCCGTCCGACTTGACCTCCAAAGGTATGCATGCTGGACGGGTTCCCGTAAAGGTCGCGGAAATAGGGCAGCATGGCATCGAGAACCTCTTCTGCGACCTGTGTTGTCGCATTGTTGTCGAGATAGATAGTCTTCATGTGGTCACCTCTTCAATAACAAGCTCCGGCGATACGAAATCCCGGAGTTTTAATTCAACGAAATGTTTCAATGTGATATCGGCGGCCTTACAGGTTGCACAGGTTCCTCTTGTGGCAACAAGGACGCGGTTGCCGATGACATCGACGAGTTCGATGTCGCCGCCGTCCTTCTTCAGGGATGGCCGAATTTCGCGATCGATAGTTTCCTCGATCATCTTGATCTTCTGGATGTTGGAGAGCTTCGGTCTGGCTGCGGGCGCAGCTTCGGCCCGTACTCTCTCGATGATCTGCTTGATGGCGTCATGACAGCCCCCGCAGCCGCCGCCGGCTTTGGTGTAGTTCGTTACCTCTTCGACAGTGGAGAGATTGTTTTCTCTCACAGCCTGCTCGATTTCGCGTTCCGTCACGCCGAAGCACTCACAGATAATCTGTGCCGCAGGCTCTGCCGGCGGGCCGCCCCTATAATTTTCAATAGCCTTCTCCATGGCCTGCTTTCCCATGACAGAACAGTGCATTTTCTCTTGGGGCAGACCTCCGAGATAAGCCGCAATGTCCTGATTTGTTACCTTCATGGCTTCATCGAGGGTCATCCCTTTGACCATCTCTGTCAATGCGGATGATGTCGCGATCGCGCTGGCGCAACCAAAGGTCTTGAACTTGATGTCCTTGATCCTCTTGTTCTCATCTAATTTGAAGGAAAGTTTGAGGGCATCTCCGCAGGCGATGGAACCGACTTCGGCTATGCCATCGGGGTTCTCAACTTCTCCGACGTTGCGGGGATTGAGGAAGTGCTCCTTGACCTTGTCAGTATATTCCCACATAAGTTTACTCCTTTTTAGAATAGCAGATAATATTTATGCCTATCAATGAAGATTACTACTGTTCTTACGACTAAGCTGCAATCACCCGATCCCGCAGGCCGTTTACTCGGCCGTCTTTCCAACCATCGCTTCGGGCCGCACCCACTCGTCGAATTCTTCACCTGTGACGTAGCCGAGCGAGAGGGCTGCATCGCGAAGCGTGGTGCCCTCCTTGTGGGCCAGGATGGCAATCCGAGCGGCCTTCTCGTAACCGATGTGTGGCGTCAGCGCGGTAACAAGCATGAGAGAATTTTTCATCAGCTGTTCGATGCGAACACGGTCGGCTTCGATGCCTTTAGCACAGTTGTCGTTGAAACTTATCAGGCCGTCCGCAAGCAGGCGCACGCTTTGCAGGAAGTTGTAGATGATGAGAGGCTTGAATACATTCAATTCAAAGTTTCCCATGGAACCGCCTATGTTGATCGCGACGTCATTTCCCATAACCTGGAAGCACAGCATCATCATTGCCTCCGACTGCGTCGGATTGACCTTGCCCGGCATTATTGAACTTCCCGGTTCGTTCTCGGGGATCTTCAACTCCCCCAGACCGGAGCGCGGCCCTGATGCGAGCCAGCGTATGTCATTGGCGATCTTCACGAGGGAGGTGGCGAGGGTCTTCAGCGTCCCGTGGGCATGGACAAGGGCGTCATGAGAGGCAATGGCCTTAAACTTGTTAGGTGCGCTGACAAAAGGGAAGCCCGTGGCTCGCGCCAGCTCGTTTGCAACACGGGCACCGAACTCGGGATGGGCATTGAGACCTGTGCCTACGGCTGTCCCTCCGATTGCCACCTCATACAGGTGAGGGAATGATGTCTCTATGTATGCAAGGCTTTTATTCATCTGGGCAACATAGCCGGAGAACTCCTGCCCCAGCGTTAGCGGCACTGCATCCTGGAGATGCGTCCGGCCCGTCTTGATGATGTCGTCAAACAGGGCAGCCTTGTATTCCAGCGTTTCCGTAAGTGTGCGAATGGCCGGTATCA
>Ga0326726_10002204_pt1 | contig 17959 bp, 14 predicted proteins | sample MHFenrmetagenome_2_FD_207603 | JGI IMG/M metagenome (GOLD analysis project Ga0326726, IMG submission 207603) | Lab enriched peat soil microbial communities from Michigan Hollow, Ithaca, NY, United States - MHF15MN | ecosystem: Environmental > Terrestrial > Soil > Wetlands > Peat | place: USA... | reverse complement strand
CGTTCCGGAGGAGAGGATCGATGAAGTGCCTCTCAGGCGGCCCCCGAAAAAGCAGGGACTTCTCCGGGTCGTCGAAGTCGCCGGGTTCGATTACTCCGCCTGCGGCGGGACGCACTGCCGCCGGTCCGGCGAGGTCGGGCTGATCAAAATCCTGGGCATCGAAAGAATCCGGGGCCGTGTCCGCTTCGAATTCCTCTGCGGCGGCCGCGCCCTGGCCGATTACCGGCTCAAAGACCGCGGCATCCGAAAGATCGCCGGCGGTTTTTCCTGCCTCCCCCGGGACGCGGCGGCCCAAGTGGAGAAGCTCTCGGCCGACGGCAAGGCCCTGCGCAAGCGAATCCGCGGCCTCCAGGAGCGAGTGGCGTCGTTCGAAGCCCAGGAGATCATCCGTCAAGCGTCGGGCCGGATCATTGCCGCCGTTCTTCCAGATAAAACCTCCGACGAGGCCCGCCTCCTGGCCCTGAACATTACGCGGGCCGGCGAATTCGCGGTCATCTACGGAACTGCGGGGGAGGGCCAGGGGCGTCTCATCATCGCTCGTTCGGAGGGGCTCGCGGTGGATCTCCGGGGCGTGATCCCGGTCGTCGGGGCGGCCCTTCCCGTCAAGGGCGGGGGAGGCCCTTCCCTGGTCGAGCTCGTCACGCCGGAGCAAGATAAGCTTGGTACGGCCATCGAATCGGCACGGGGCTGGCTCGAGGAGCGCCTCGCCTCACCGGACAAATCATGAAGAACATCCTGGTCATCGGCAGCTCGAATACCGACATGATCATCAGGGTTCCGCGCATCCCCAGGCCGGGGGAGACGATCCTGGGCGGCACATTCTCCATGGCTCCGGGCGGCAAGGGCGCGAATCAAGCCGTCTCCGCGGCCAGGGCCGGCGGCCGCGTGACCTTCGTCGCCCGCGTGGGGGATGACATTTTTGGGCGTCAGGCCCTGCGGAATTTCGAGGCCGACGGCATCGACATCCGTTTCATCGCGCGCGATGCATCGGCGCAATCCGGTGTCGCGCTCATCAACGTCGCCGATGACGGGGAGAACGCGATCTCGGTCGCGCCGGGCGCCAATGCCCGGCTGACGCCCGAAGACATCCGGCAGGCGGCGGCCGCGTTTGAAAGCACGGACATCATTCTGATGCAGCTCGAGACGCCTCTCGAAACCGTCCGGGCGGCGGCCGAGATGGCCGAAAGCCGCAAGATTCCCGTCATCCTCAACCCGGCGCCGGCTCGCGACCTCGATGATGGGATTCTGACGAACGTGACCGTCCTGACTCCGAACGAATCCGAGGCCGAAATCCTGACGGGGATCAAGGTGAATGCGGAATCGGACGCCGGGCGGGCCGCGGCCGCCCTCCGCGCCCGCGGGCCCCGCGTGGTCGTTATCACCCTCGGGGACAAGGGGTGCTATGCGTCGGCGGACAGATTCGAAGGACGGATTCCGGCCTTCCAGGTCCGCTCCGTCGATTCGACGGCTGCGGGAGACGTCTTCAATGGAGCCCTCGCCGTGGCCCTCGCCGAGCGGAGAGAGCTCGTATATGCCCTCCGCTTTGCCTCGGCCGCCGCGGCGTTGTCGGTGACGAAACTCGGCGCCCAGCCCTCGGCCCCGACCCGGGCCGATATCGAGAAATTCCTCGAACGCGGGGGCAGCACAAACGGGGAGAGCGCGCCTCCTGCGGGATTGAAAAAGCCGTAACGCGGGCGTGAATTCCGGGAGGGGGCCCGCTTATTCGTACCTGAGCGAGACGATCGGGTCCATGCGCGCGGCCTTCTGGGCCGGAAAGATTCCGAAGGACAGGCCGATCGCGATCGAAACGCCCAAGCCGAGCCCGACGGACCACATAGAGACCGCCGCCGGCAGAGGCGTCGCGGCCTTGACCAGCAGGGCGATGCCGAAACCGAGCAGGACGCCGATCAGGCCGCCCGCGCCCGTCAGGACGATGGCCTCGATCAGGAACTGCTTGAGGATGTCCGCGGACCGGGCCCCGATGGCCTTGCGGATGCCGATCTCGCGCGTCCGTTCCTTAACCGAGACGAGCATGATGTTCATGACCCCGATCCCTCCGACGACGAGGCCGATCGAGGAGATGACGATCATGACCAGGAAGGCCGCGCCCGTGATCTGCTTGTAGAGGCTGATCAGGGTGTCGGTCGTCATGACCGCGAAGTCGTTGGGCTTGCCGTAGGGAACCTTACGCCGGACGCGCAGGACGTCGCTGATCTGCTGGATGGTTTCGTCGAGCGTCCCGGGGGTCCTGGGGATGGCGATGATCTCGAGCCGGTCCTTCTCGTAGGCGAAATACTTCATGAGGGTCGTGATGGGCAGGCCGACGAAATTGTCGCGGCTCTGACCGAACACCTGGCCCCGTTTGTTGAGGACGCCGACGACCGTGAAGCTTTCGTTGCCGACCCGGATTTCCTTGCCGACGGGGTTGAGGCTCGGGAACAGGCTGTCGGCGAGCTCCGAGCCCAGGAGACAGACCCGGGCGCTGTGGGTGAGCTCGGCCTCGGTGATAAACCGGCCCATCTTCGGAAGGTAGACCGACATGACGGTCGGCCACTTCTCGTTCATGCCGACGACCATCGCGTTGTCGACCTTGTTGTTCATGTACTTGATCTCGACCTGCTCGAAGACGCTGACGCTGACGCTGACCGCGACGGCCTTGACCAGCGTGGCCTCCTTTTCAAGGGCCTTGGCGTCGTCGAGGGTCAGGTCCTTGCGCGTCCTCATCTCCTCGTCCATGCGGCCCATCTGGGCCGGCTCGTATTTCATAATGCCGATGATGTCCGACCCGACGGATTGGAGCTCCTGCATGAAGGATTTGTTCAGCCCTTGGATGACCGAAACCATGCCGATGACCGTCATGACGCCGATGATGATCCCCAGGGTCGTCAGGAACGAGCGGAGCTTGTGGGTGCGGAGCGAGTCGATGGCCATGCCGAAGATCTCGCGGACGATCTGGATTCTCATTGTTCCGACCTCAGGGCCTCGACCGGGTCGAGCTTGGCCGCCCGGTTGGCGGGGTAGATGCCGAAGAACAGCCCCAGCGACCAGGACATGACCATCGCCAGGAGCACCGAGGCGGGCTCGACGCTCGAGGGCATGGACGTCGTCGCCGACACGATCTTGGCCACGGTGAAACCCAGGAGAATGCCGATGATGCCGCCGACGGCGGAGATGACGGAGGACTCGATGAGGAACTGGAAGAGGATGTCGCGGCGCCGGGCGCCGACGGCCATGCGGATCCCGATCTCCTTGGTCCTTTCCGAGACGGAGACGAACATGATGTTCATGATGACGATCCCGCCGACGATCAGGGCGATGGACGAAATGGCGATCATGGCGAAATAAATGCCCGACGTGGCGGTCTTGTAGAATTGGATGAAAGTCTCGGACGTCGCGATCGAAAAGTCGTCGGGGTCGTTGTAGGATCTTTTGCGCCACGACCGGAGGATCGTGCGGACCTCCTCTTCGGCCCGGGCCATGTCCTCCTGGGACTTGGTGTGGATGTTGATGTTGATCGATCGCCGGGAGCCGTAGACTTTCATGAAAGTCGTGATCGGGATCCGGACGTAATTGTCCTGGCTGAAGCCGAGGAGCTTCCCGATCTTCTTGCCCGTGCCGATGACCTGGAAGTTCTGGGTCCCGACCTTGACCCAGCGGCCCAGGGGGTCGATGGTCGGGAAGAGCTTCTCCACGACGTCGGAGCCGATGATGCAGACGGGCCGGGAATTGGTTTCGTCCTGGCTCTGGATGTGCCGGCCGCTCTCGAGCTCGAGGGTCGAGCCGATCTCGTGGCTGTTGTACGTGACGCCCCGGATCTCCGTGTTCTTCAGGGACTGGTTGCCGAACTTGACGTTCTGCTCGGTGCTGGTGGTCGCCCCGACGAGTTCGCAGGACTTGCACCGGTCGCGGATGAGCTGGGCCTCGGTCAGGGTCAGGTCCTTGCGCTTGAGCTGCTCGCGGAATTCCTTAAGAGACGTGCCCATCATCGAGAATTTCTGGACGGAGAAGTCGTTCGCGCCGTAGAAGGACATCTTGGTGTAGACGTAGTTGTTGAGCCCCTGGATGACCGAGACGACCGCGATGACGGTCAGGACGCCGATCACGATGCCGAGGAGCGTCAGAAAAGAGCGCAGCTTGTTGGCCCGGAGGGACAGCCAGGCCATGGATAGGGATTCTCGAACCTGTAGCTTGGCCATGGTCAATTCACTATTCTACACGATTCATACGGAGCGGAGAAGAATTGGTTCAAGGGTCGGGGAGATGGACTTCACTCCAGAGTGCGGCTTGCGCTAAGCCGCACATGACGTTTCGTCCATTCTCCCCGACCCTTGAGCCTCTCTATCCACCTCGGTTTTACTGACATTGAACAGGGTTACCTTGACTTGGCCGCGGGGGGAAAACATAATGGGGGCCGAGGAGAGGGAATCCTCTATGCTTATCCGACTGAACAAGTTCCTGGCCCACTCGGGGGTCTGCTCGCGCCGCGAGGCCGACCGTCTGATCGAGGCAGGGGGGATCAGGGTCAACGGCCGGGTCGTGGACGAGCTGGGGCACAAGATCGACCCCGAACGCGACCGGGTCGACGTCAGCGGCCGGGGGGTCAGGGGAGGGGACGACCGGCCGGTCTACATCCTGCTTTACAAGCCCGCCGGCCGGGTCGTTACGGTCAAGGACCCCTTCGGGCGGCCCACGGTGATGGACCTCCTGCCCAAGCTCCGCGCCCGGGTCTATCCCGTCGGACGCCTGGACGCCGAGAGCGAGGGGGCCCTGCTCCTGACCAATGACGGCGATTTGGCTTACCGCCTCACCCATCCCAAACACGAGATCGGCAAGGTCTACGAGGTCCGCGTGGACGGCGAGCCGTCCGGGGAGGACTTGGACAAGCTTAGGAAAGGCGTCTTCCTCGAAGGCCGGAGGACGGCGCCGGCCCGGGTCCAGGTGCTGCGCCGCGGCCCGCGCCGGACGTTCCTCAGGGTCGAGATCCACGAAGGCCGGAAGCGCGAGATCAGGAAAATGTTCGAGGCGCTGGGCTATGAGGTCTCGGGGCTTTTGCGCGTTCAGTTCGCGGGCCTGACGCTCGAAGGGCTCAGGCCGGGCCAGTGGCGCTTTCTGAAGAAAGCGGAAGTGGACAATTTGAAGAGACGGACAGGTCCGGCGCGAACCGAACGGGCCGCCCCATCACAATAAGGCCTTCAGCTTATCTTTCGCCACGGCCACGGAGGCCTGCCGCGATTCCACGAAGATGACAAAATCCATCCCTTCCGTCGTTTCTGCAAGGCTCAGGCCCCAAGCCACCGACCCGAAGGCCATGAGCTCGATGCACTTCAACCAGAGCTCGCAGGTCTCGCCGGACTTGAGGGAAGGGATCAGGCCCTGCGCCATGCAAAAGGTGCGGCCGTTCCTCAGGAAATCCGCCCTTACGACGGCGGGCTTGGATGCGCTCGGGGAGGAGTTCGCAACCATTACCAAAAGGCTGGGGACGTAGATGTCTCTGGCCCCGGTGGACCTTCTCTGAAATCCGGACCGGAGGATCGAGACATCAAAGCTCCGCGACAGGGTCTCTTCTTCCGCGCGGATTTTCGCCAGGGCCCTTTTATCTTTGGCATTGGGGATGCTGTTCAGCACTCCAAGAATTCCGAGGCCGGTTGCGAAAAGCAAAACGGCCGCAAGGAAAATCAAGGCCCGCTTAATCATCAATCACACGCCGGGGGCGCAGACGATTTATCACCGATTTTCCCCCCCCCGAATACCTGGAACCTAAATGAAGGGTTCCGGAATGTCAAACCCCCTTCGCGGGATTCCACGGACCCGAGTCCGCGGAGCTTCAGCCGACGCCGGACTCAAGAATTGGGCGGCTCGCCGTCCTTGCCTTTCTCCTCGGACTCTGAGAACGCCTTCAGGCCCCGGGCCAGCCGCTGGAGTTCCCGGTCGACCAGGAAGTGAACGGTTCCGTCCTCGAACGTCCCGTCTTCCAGGGCCCGCCCGGCCTCGACGCCCGTCAGGATTTCGATCCCGTCATCGATGGTCTTGACCGGGAAGATGTGGAATTTCCCCGCCTTGACGGCCTCGACCACGTCGGTCCGGAGCATCAGGTTCTGGATGTTCTGATGAGGGATGACGACGCCCTGGGTCCCCGTCAGTCCCTTGGCGCGGCAAACCTCGTAGAATCCCTCGACCTTCTCGTTGACGCCGCCGATGGCCTGGATCTCGCCCTTCTGGTTCAGGGACCCGGTGACGGCGATGTCCTGGCGGAGGGGGAGGCCGGAGAGGCTGGAGAGGATGGCGTAGACCTCGGTGGACGACGCGCTGTCCCCGTCGACGCCGCCGTATGATTGTTCGAAGGCGAGCGAGGCCGACAGGGTGAAGGGCCTCCGGGTCGCGTATTTCCCCCGGAGGTAGCCGCCGAGGATCAGGACCCCCTTATTGTGCGTGGGTCCGCTCAGGTCGGCCTCCCGCTCGATGTTGATGACCCCGGCCCGGCCCATGGCCGTCCGGGCGGTGATCCGCGTCGGCTTGCCGAACATGAACTGGCCCATGTCGTAGACGGACAGGCCGTTGACCTGGCCGACGACGGCGCCCTCTGTGTCGATCATGATCGTGCCTTCCTCGATCATCTCCTGGATCTTGTCTTCGATCATGCTGACCCGCTGGAAGCGCTCTTCGACGGCCCTTTCGACGTCGGCGCGGCCGACGGAGGACTTGCCCGTCTTCCGGGCCCAGTAGCAGGACTCGCGGACGACGTCGGCGATGACGTGGAACCGGGTCGAGAGTTTCTTCTGGCGCCCGGCGACCCGGGTGGCGTACTCGACAAGGGCGGCGATCCCGTCCTTGTCGAAAGGGGAAAGCCCGTCCTCGGTGCAGATCTTCTTGATGAACCGGACGTAGTCGCCGATGGCCGCCGCGTCCTTCGGCATCTCCGAATCGAACTCGGCCTTGATCTTGAAGATCTTCTTGAAATCCTCGTCCTGGAAGTAGAGGAGGTTGAAAATGTAGGAGTCGCCGATCATGACGACCTTGACGTCGGACTTGATGGACTCGGGCTTGATCCGCGGGCCGGAGAAAAAATACATCGACAGATAGTTCTGGATTTCGAAGATCTGGTTGCGGAGGGTCCTTTTGAGGGTCGTCCAGACGCCGGGCTCGACCAGGGCGTCCAGGGCGTTGATGACGAGGTATCCCCCGTTGGCCTTGAGGAAGGACCCGGCCTTGATCATCGTGAAATCGGTCTGGCCGAGGCCCATCCGGGAGTAAGAGAATTCGATCGACCCGAAGAGGTTCGGGTAGGTCGGATTCGTCTCCATGACGACCGGGGCCCCTTTCTGGTCCGAGTTGTCGACGAGGAGGTTGACCCGGTATTCATGGAACTCGTCCACCGGCTCCTTTTCCTTCTCCTCTTTTTTCTGGTTCTTGAAAAGGTCGATGGTCTTAACGAGGTTCTGCTCGACGTCGGTCAGGTAGGCTGCGGTCTTCGGCGAGGGGAATTTCGTCCGCATCTCGTCGATGGCGCCCTTGATGAGCGGAGAGATGGCTTCCTCGTCCCATTTCTTGAGCAGGGTCCGCGTCTCCTCGTCGATCTCCTTAAGCTTCTCGAACAGGGCCTCGAGCTCCGTCGTCAGCTCCTCGTATTTCGCCCGGAGTTTCTCCAGGGTCTCCTTGGGGATCTTTTTTTCCTTGACCAAACCCTCGATTTTGTTGAACGGGATGGGCTGGCCCTCGATGACCGGGATGAGGTCCGGGCGGGTAAACAGGCCCATCTGGACCTGGATCACGGAAAATCCCTGTTCGGCCACTTCCTCCTCGAAGTGCTGGAGCATCTCCCGCTGCTTCTTCTGCTGGGACTCGACGATCGCGTCCTTCTTTTCTGTGTAATACTGGCTCTTGAGGAGGTTCGGGATGCTCGTCCGGAGCATGTCGATGAGCTTCTCCATGGCCTCGTTGAAGAGCTTGCCCTGCCCCGCCGGGAGGGTGATGAGGGCGGGCTCGTCTGGATTCTTGAAGTTGTTGACGTAAAGGATATCGTCAGGGATCTTCTCGCCCTTCTCGAGCTGTTCCAGGAGTTGTTTGATTGTCGTCGTCCGGCCGGTGCCGACCATGCCGGTAATGAAGATGTTGTAGCCGAGGCTTTTGATGTCCAGGCCCGTCTGGATGGCCTTGAGGGCCCGCTCCTGTCCGATGATATCCGCGGAGGCCGGGGCCTCGTCGCTCGACGAGAAGGGAATTCCCTCGGGGCAGCAGGTCCAGCGCAGGCGGTCGGGGGCCAGCTCTTCGAACGCGGTCTTGGTCTTCATCATCCACTCCTTTTCGGGACGGGCGCCCGTCCCCGTGAAAAGCCAAAATATCATAATCCGCCTGTTTCCTCAATCCCCTTCGCGGACACCGCGGCCTTTCTTTTTGATGCAAAAGACCCGGACATCTGATAAAATAGGGCTCACTTGGACTCGGGAAGGAGAGCCATGAACGGTGTGACCGTCCGCAAGGTTGAAACAGGCCGGGACCTCAGGAATTTCATCCGATTCCCCTGGAAAGTCTACAAGGATGACCCCCGCTGGGTGCCGCCCCTCATCATGGAGATGAAGGACAGGCTCAACCGTCGGAAGCATCCCTTTTTCGAGCACGCGGAAGCCGACTATTTCCTGGCCTGCCGCGGGCCGGAGACCGTGGGCCGCATTGTGGCGTTGGTCGACCGGAACCATAACGAATCCCACGGCGAAAAAACCGCCTTCTTCGGCCTCTACGAGAGCTTCGACGACCTCGACGCAGCCCGCGCCCTCATCGATACGGCTGCGGCCTGGGGACGCGAGCGGGGAATGGAACGGCTCCGCGGCCCCGTGAACCTTTCGATGAACGACGAGTGCGCCTTTCTCCTCGAGGGATTCGACTCCCCCCCGGTCATTATGATGCCCTATAACCCGCCCTACTACCTGACCCTCATGGAGCAATGCGGCCTGGCCAAGGCCAAGGATCTCTACGCCTTCCTCAAGGACCGGGACCGGCACCTCTCGGCCAAGGTCGAGGGGTTTCTCGCCGGCCTCCGGAGCTCGAAGCAGTTCACCCTCCGGGCCGCCACCAAGGCCGGGCTTCGGGAAGACGCCCTGAACATCGCCAAGATCTACAACGCCGGCTGGCAGAAGAACTGGGGTTTCGTTCCCTGGACCGACAAGGAAATGAAACACATGGTCAAAAACCTGGCCACGTTCGCCGACCTGGACCTGGTCATTTTCGCCGAGCACAAGGGGCAGACGGTCGGCTTCGCCGCCGCCCTGCCCGATTTCAACCAGGTGTTCATCAAGATGAACGGGCGCCTGTTTCCTTTTGGCCTTTTCAAATTCCTGGCGGGGAAACGGAAGATCACGGGCGTCCGGGCGATCGTCTTCGGCGTCGTGCCCGAGTTCATGCACACGGGGCTGGCCTATCTTCTCTACGACGAGTTCGAAAAGGCCATCATCCGCAAGGGCTACTACTGGTGCGAACTCTCCTGGCAGCTCGAGGACAACGAGGCCATCAACAGGTTCGCGGCTTCGATCGGGGCGAACCTCTATAAAAAATACCGGATCTATGAAAAACAGATCAAACCTGCAGGAGCGTGAAGACGATGAAAATCCACCAAGGAAAGCTTCAGGCCAAGGGATTCAAGATCGCGATCGTCGTCAGCCGGTTCAACAGCTTCATCTCGGAACGGCTGCTCGAAGGCGCCCTGGAGGCCTTGCAGAAAACGGGCGCCCAGGAGGCCGACCTCACGATCTATAAGGTCCCCGGCGCGTTCGAGGTCCCGCTCGTCGCCAAGAAAATCGCCAAGGCCAAAACGGCCGACGGCATCCTGTGCATCGGTGCCCTCATCCGCGGGGACACGCCCCACTTCGACTATCTCAGCGCCGAGGTGACCAAGGGCCTGGCCCAGATCGCCATGGACGACGGCGTCCCGGTCTCCTTCGGGATCCTGACGGTGGACACCGTCGAACAGGGGATCGAGCGGGCCGGCGCCAAGGCCGGGAACAAGGGCTATGACGCCGCCTTCGCCCTGGTCGAGACGCTGACCCTGATCAAGGACTCGGGGCTTCGCTGAACGGACCACCCCGGGAGCACGCCATGGGCAAACGCCGGAAAGCGCGGGAGTGCGCCCTCCAGATGCTCTTCATGATGGAGTTCAACGCGGCCGACCCTCGGGCGCTCATCCGGCAGTACTGGGAATACCAGAAGACGACGGCCGATGTCCGGGAGTACGGGAGCTGGCTGGTCGACCGGATCCAGGAGCGGCGCGAAGAGATCGACCAATCCATCCAGGCGGCTTCGAAGAACTGGCGCCTGACCCGGATGGGGGTCGTCGACCGAAACATCCTGAGGATCGCCGTTTGCGAGCTCCTCTATGAGCCGGCCCTCGTCCCGGCCATCGTGATCAATGAGGCCATCGAGATCGCCAAGCGCTACGGCGGCCAGGAGTCGGCGACGTTCGTCAACGGCCTCCTCGACGCCGTCCGGAAACATCTCGCGCCGGGCCCCGCTGCCCAAGCCGGAGCGGGCCCAGAAGGAAGTCATGAGCAAGAAAGAGGACATTCAGGAAAAAGGACCCGAGCCGCCGCAGCCCGAAGAGCGGGACACTGACCAGGAGATCGCCCGCCGGGAGAAGCTCCGCCGTCTCGCCGAAGAGGGGATCCCGCTTTTCCCCTATAAGGCCGGGCAGACGCATTCCGTCCACGAAATTGTCGCCGCCTATGCGTCCCTCTCTAAAGAGGAACTCGAGGCGAAAAAGCCGGCCGTCGAGGTCCCCGGCCGCGTTCTCTCCATCCGGAAGATGGGCCGGGCGACGTTTTTCCATCTCTCCGACGGCCGGGCCAGGCTCCAGGTTTACATCCGGGAAGAGGTCGCGGGGGCCAAGGCCTACGAGCGTTTCACGCTGATCGATCTCGGCGATGTCCTCGGCGTGCGCGGGACGCTGTTCAAGACCCGGACGGGGGAGCTCACGGTGCTCTGCGAGTCCTACACGTTCCTGGCCAAGTCCCTCCACCCGCTTCCGGAGAAATGGCACGGCCTCCAGGACGTCGAGCTCCGCTACCGGCGGCGGTACCTCGACCTCATCATGAACCCGGAGGTCGGCGAGGTCTTCCGTCTGCGGAGCGCCATCGTGGCCTATATCCGCCGATTCTTCGACGCCCGCGGCTTCATGGAAGTCGAGACGCCGATGATGCACCCGATCCCGGGCGGCGCTCTGGCCCGGCCTTTCAAAACGTTCCACAATGCCCTCGGCCTGGACCTCTATCTGCGCATCGCGCCCGAGCTCTACCTGAAACGGCTCGTCGTCGGCGGGTTTGACAAGGTCTACGAGATCAACCGGAATTTCCGGAACGAGGGCATCGACGCCCAGCACAATCCGGAATTCACCATGCTCGAGTTCTATGAGGCTTATAAGGATTATTACGACATGATGGACCTTACCGAGGAGCTCCTGACCGGGATGGCCCTCGACCTGGCCGGCCGCGAGGACGTTCCTTTCGGAGATCATGTCATCTCCTTCAAGAAGCCGTACAAGCGGCTGAAGTTCATGGATGCCTGCGTCCACTACAGCGGCCTGGCCCCCAGCCGGTTCGCCGACAGGAAGGGGATCCAGGAGTTCGCGGGGACGCTGGCCCCCGAGAAGAAGCCGCTGACCTTCGGCAAGGCCCTCGACATCATCTTCGACAGGTTCGTCAAGGACAATATTATCCAGCCGACGTTCATCACCAACCCGCCCAAGGAAATCTCGCCGCTGGCCAAGGCGTCCCGGGACAATCCCGAGGAAGCCGAGAGGTTCGAGCTGCTCGTCGCGGGCATGGAAATCGCCAACGCCTTCTCCGAGCTCACCGACCCCGCCGAGCAGCGCGCCCGCTTCGAAGAGCAGGCGGAGGAAAAAAAGAAAGGGGACGAGGAGTCGCACGCCGTGGACATGGACTACGTCGAGGCCCTCGAATACGGCCTGCCGCCGGCGGGCGGGGAGGGAATCGGCATCGACCGCCTGACCATGATCCTGGCCAACAGGAAATCCATCCGGGAGGTCATCCTGTTCCCCCTCCTGCGGCCGAGATGAGAGAATCCCGATGGCGGCTGAACGGAGCTTGAGGCCCCGATGACATTCGAACTGTTCGTCGCCCGCCGCTACCTCACGGCCCGGAGGAAGCAGGCCTTCATCTCCCTTATCACCTTGATTTCCGTCCTGGGCATCATGATCGGGGTCGCGGCGCTGGTCATCGCCATCGCCCTCATCACCGGATTCCAGGAGGACGTCCAGGCCAAGATTCTGGGGGCCACGTCCCACATCATGGTCCAGGACCTTTCTAACGAAGGCCTGGCCGGCTACCGCGCGGTCGGCGACAAGATCCAGGCCGACAAGGGGGTCCTTTCGGTGACGCCCGTCGTGTACAGCGAGGTCCTCATCTCGGGTTTGGCCAAGAGCAAGGGAGCCTTGCTCAAGGGCATTGATTTCAACCGGGAGCTTCCCGGCGCCGCCTGGCTCCAAAGGCTCGAAGCCGGCACAATCCCGGGGCAGAGCGGTCAGCGCGACGGCATTCTCCTCGGGCGGGAACTCGCTTTTACGCTCGGCGCCCAGGTGGGGGACCTCGTGGACATTGTGACGCCCTCCGCGAGCCTCTCGCCCATGGGTCTCATGCCGAAACGCCGGCGGTTCCAGGTGACGGGGATATTCAACACCGGGCTCTACGAGTTCGATGCCAACACGGCCCTGGTGTCCCTGGCCACGGCCCAAAAGCTCCTCGGCATCGAGGACAAGGTCAGTTTTCTCCAGGTCAAGATCCGCAATATTTTCGAGGCTCCGGCCATCGCCGACCGGATCAAGAAGGGGCTGAACCACACGGTTTACGTGACGACCTGGATGGAGCTCAACAAGAACCTCTTTTCCGCGCTCAAGCTCGAAAAAAACATCATGTTCCTGACCATCACCCTGATCGTCATCGTGGCCGCCCTGAACATCATCGCCACCCTGATCCTCATGGTCATGGAAAAGACGAGGGACATCGGGATCCTCATGGCCATGGGGGCCACCCCCCTGAATGTTCGCCGGATCTTCTTCTACCAGGGGGCGCTCATCGGCGTCCTGGGCACAGGGCTCGGGGCTGTCCTCGGGCTGGCCTGGTGCTGGCTGGCCAACACGTTCCAGCTGATCCGCATCCCGGTCGACATTTACCAGATCTCGTTCGTCCCCTTCCGGCTCAGGCCTCTCGACTTCCTGGCCATCGTCGGCGTGACCTTGGCCATCAGTTTTGTCTCGACCCTCTTCCCGGCCCGGCGCGCCTCCAAGGTGGACCCGGTCGTAGCGTTGAAATATGAATGATATCGTCCTGAAGGCCGAGAACCTGGGGAAATCGTATCCCCTGCCGAAGGGGGTCCTGCGCGTGTTCGAAGGCCTCGGCCTCGAGCTCAAGAGGGGAGACTTGGCGGCGATCATGGGCGCCTCGGGCGTGGGGAAGACGACCCTTCTCAACCTTCTGGGGGCGCTGGACCGGCCGTCTGAAGGACGCGTGATCATAGACGGCGTGGACCTCTTCTCGAGAACGGAGCGGGAGGTCGCGGCCATCCGAAACCGGAAGATCGGCTTCGTTTTCCAGTTCTATCACCTGCTCCCCGAGTTCTCCGCGCTGGAGAACGTGAGTTTCCCGCTGATGATCCAGGGCCTCGACCGGGGACAGGCGTTTGCCAGGGCCGCCGCGGTCCTCAAAGAGGTGGCTCTCGAGGAGAAGGCCGATTCCCGGCCCAGCCAGCTCTCCGGCGGCGAACAGCAGCGGGTCGCCATCGCCCGGGCGCTCGTGAGCGACCCCAGCCTTCTCCTCGCCGACGAGCCCACGGGGAACCTGGACTGGAAGTCGGGAGAGATGGTCCTCCGGCTGATCCTCGACCTCCACGCGAGGAAAGGGCTGTCCTCGATCATCGTGACCCACAACGAGAAGATCGCCCGGTACTGCCACAAGCTGTATCTGATGGAGGCCGGGGAACTGAAACTTTTGGCCTCGGCGCCGAGTTAGAGTCTTTGTGGCGATAGCGTATCCCCGGTCGGCCCTGCCTTGGCGCGGTTCCGCCCCCTTCCGCGGCTCTTTGAAAAACGGGGGAGAATATGGTATAAGGATGACGAAATGAAGACGTTGGCCTTGGTCCTGCTCCTGGTTTTGATCCCCGGCATCGTGGGCGCGCAGGAAATTTTGGAGAAGATCGAGGTCGCGGGAAACGACCGGGTCACGCCCGAGACCATCCTTTATTACGTCTCCCTCCGCGAGGGGGACTTTTTCACCGAAGACCAGATCCGGAGGGATTTCCGCGTCCTCTGGTCCACGGGTTTTTTCGCCGACCTCAAGATCGAGGAGATCCAGGGCACGCGGGGAAAGATCCTGCGGATCACGGTCGAGGAAAATCCAATCATCAAAGCCGTGACCTACAAGACCGGGTCCAAAGTCAAAGAAAATGATATCGTCAGCAAGCTCAAGGAGAAGGACGAGTACATCCTGCCGTACTCCTATTACAGCCCCGCCAAAATCCAGAAGGTGAAGAAGACCATCACCGACCTGCTCGGCGAGAAGGGCCTGCTCGCGGCCAAGCTGGACACGGAAGTCAAAAAAGCGGGCAAGAACGAGGTCGAGGTCCTCATTAAGATCGACGAAGGCCCCAAGGTGCGCGTCGGGGACGTCGTCTTCCAGGGGGACACCAAACTCCCGGAAAGCGCGCTCAAGTGGGCCATGAAGGAGAACCGGCCCCACACCTTCTTCAACTGGATCGCCGGCAAGGACGTCTACAAGCAGGGGCGGATTAAAGACGACCTCGACCTAATCAAAAAAAAGTATCAGGAAGACGGATATATGGAGGCCACCGTCGGCGAGCCCCGGGTTGAAGAAATCACGAAGCGGGCCTTTCCGCTCGGCAAACAGAAGATGATGCGGCTCATCATCCCCGTCAACCCCGGCTATCTTTACCGGGTCGGCGAAATCCGGATCGAGGGCAACAAGGCCTTCGCCGCCAAAGGGCTGCGGATGCTGGTCAAGCTCCAACCCGGCGACGTCTACAGCACGAAAATGCGGGAGAAGACTGTCGAGGACATGTCGGAGCTCTACCGCAACTACGGCTACCTCTACCTGCAGATCACGCCCGTTGAGAACCTGGACCCGAAAAACAAGGTCGTCAACGTCACCTTCAACATCTTCGAAGGGGACATCGTCTACCTGAACCGCCTCGAGTTCCGCGGCAACAATTACACCAAAGACAAGGTCATCCGGCGCGAGATGCTCCTCATTGAAGGGGAGCGGTTCAGCCTGGCCAGGTTCAAGGACAGCGTCCTGCGGGTCAAGCAGCTCGGGCTCGTCGATGTCGAGAAGGAGCCCGAATTCAAAAGCAATCCGGACGACCCGACGAAGCTGGACCTCACCATCACCGTCAAGGAGCTGCAGCGGAACAACATCCAGTTCTCGGCCGGCTACAGCGGCTATGACGGAACGTTCATCGCCGCCAGCTACTCCACCGTGAACTTTCTCGGGGCCGGCGAAAACCTGGAAATCATGGCCCAGACCGGCAGGCGGGTCCGAAACTATACGTTCGGGTTCACCGAGCCCTACCTCTTCGACCAGCCGATCACTGCCGGCTTCAATATCTATGACCGGTATTACGATTACAGCAGCCTGGGGTTGTACACCCAAAAATCGATCGGCATCGACCTGACCGTCGGGGCGCGGATCCTCGGCTACTGGCGGGCGAACCTGACCTACACCATCCAGAAAGTCAATATGAATTACCCCTCCGCTTCTGTCACTCCCGTGACTCCGATCTACGGCTTCGGCACGTACTACGAGAGCTCGATCACGCCCATGATCTACCGGTCGACGATCGACAGCCCGCTGACGCCGACCCGCGGCACGATGTACTCGGCCATGGTGAAGCTGGCGGGCGGCCCCCTGGGCGGGCAAATCAACATCATCAAGCCGCAGTTCGAGTTCTCCCACTACCAGCCGTTTATCGGCAAGCATGTCATCGGCCTCCACGCCGAGTACAAGTTCATCCTCTCGTACCGGAATTCGCAGATACCCTATTGGGAAAGATTTTTCCTCGGGGGGGAGCAGTCGATCCGGGGTTACGACGTCTACACGATCGGGCCGCGAAACGAGCAGGGGATCGACCTGGGCGGCGAGAAGGCCTTCTATGTCAACGCCGAATACATCATCCCCATCGGCGGCCCCCTGTACGGCATTTTCTTTTATGACCTGGGCAACGCCCTCGCCGCCGGCCAGCCATTCCGGCGCGACAATATGTACACGTCGACGGGCTTCGAGGCCCGCATCTTCGTCCCCGCTCTGCGAGTTCCTTTCCGGCTCATCTTCGCCTACAACAACCGTAAGATCTACATCGGTCAAAGCAACTTCGCCTTCCGCTTCGCCGTCGGAACGACGTTCTAGCGGCGCGGGAGCCAACACCATATCGGGGAGGTCGGATCGTGATCAGCATCGAGGCCATTTCCAAATTTCTGCCCCACCGCTTTCCCTTTCTTCTCATCGACAGGGTCCTCGACCTCGTCCCGGAGAAGACCATCGTCGCCTTGAAGAACGTGACCTGCAACGAGCAGTTCTTCCAGGGCCATTTTCCCGAATGGAAGATCATGCCGGGGGTTCTGATCCTCGAGGCCATCGCCCAGGCCGGGGCGATCCTGCTCTTCAATTCGATCCCCAACCCGGAGAAAACCTTCGTCGTCCTGAGCAAGATCGAGAGGGCCAAGTTCAAAAAGATGGTCACGCCCGGCGACCAGCTCAGGATCGAAGTCCAGTGGATCAGGCTGAAAGGGCGGATCTGCCAGATGAAGGGAAAGGGTCTCGTGGACGGCGAGGTCGCGGCCGAGGGCGAGATCTTCGCGATGCTCCTCGATGCCAAGGACCTGCCGGCTAAAAAATAGGGGAACGGCGCCGGCCGGCATCCCGGCCGTAGCGGCGGACCTCCGCCGGACATCCTGAACCGGAGCGCTCCGGGGTCACTCCCGTTCGCTGGCCTCCACGGACTCACGTCCGCGGAGCTTCAGTTCCAGAGGATGACTTGACCGGGAAAAGTCCGCGTCATTTGTTCATGGCGAAGAGCGAATCCTCGAGGTTGTTGTTGAAGGTGATCTTGGTGTAGGTGATCTTGAGGTAGTCGGCGCCGTCCATGACTTGCCGGATGGCATGGGGGACCATGGACTGCCCGATCTTCCTGTAGTCCGAAGTATAGCTTTCGATCTTGGACTCCGTGCCCGTCGGCCCGATGGCCGTGGATTCGACTTTGTAGGGCAGATAGGTGGCCGGGTCGATATAGATCGTCGTCTTGTGGCCGTCGGCGTTCGTCTGTTCGAGGACGACGTATTCCTTGTCCTCCAGCTTGGCCTTCGGCTTGACGGCGTAGGTGATGCCGTACTTTTGCGGGTTGAGCAGAGCGTCATTGCCCATGGCCTGGCGGGCCAATTCCTTGCCCTGGGCTTCCGGGGATTCCTCCACCGCGCCGGTCTGGAAATTCGTGCCCCAGGCCTTCTGGCCGTCATAAGCCTGAGTGATCACCTGGCCCATGACCTCGATGTCCATCCTCATTTTGTTGGGTTCCTTCATGTACTGCGTGAAGGTCCCCGACATCCCCATGGTCGTCAGTTCGAGGTTGCCCGTGCTCGTGGTGTCCTTGATCGTCTCCAGGTACTTGCGGCCGCCCTGGGCGTCGATCAGCTTCTTCACGACATCCTGGGCCGTCTGGCCGTAGCCGGGAAGGGCCGCGAGGGAGACCAGGAGCAGTGCGGCCATGGTCCATGCAAACAGTTTCTTCATTCACATCCTCCTATAAAGGTTAGTTTCTTGGGATCATGTTTTTAGGGCGTTATTAATATACGGCTATTTTAGATGAAAGTTCGGATTTTGCCAAGAGCCATCGGCCGCTTGTCTCCATTCTCCCTGGCGGACCCTTCCTGGCGATTTGCGCCCACGCCCACAAG
>Ga0326726_10002203_pt1 | contig 17962 bp, 14 predicted proteins | sample MHFenrmetagenome_2_FD_207603 | JGI IMG/M metagenome (GOLD analysis project Ga0326726, IMG submission 207603) | Lab enriched peat soil microbial communities from Michigan Hollow, Ithaca, NY, United States - MHF15MN | ecosystem: Environmental > Terrestrial > Soil > Wetlands > Peat | place: USA... | reverse complement strand
GGTGGGCCGCTGTTTAATTCAATTGGAGAGGTTGTTGGAATTACCACGTTCGCCGAAGTCTCGAAAGGCCCGGGCATATCGGGAATTGTAAGAATTGAAGAAGCCTTGCCCTTGATCGAAGCTGCGAAAAAGCAGAAGCCAACAGTATCCAAGACAGTTGGCGCGCTCTTGCCTGTGGAGCCAGCAGGCGAGTTCCCGATTGAAGCCATCAAGGCAGCCGCGGACATCGAGAAGTTCGATGTAAAGCCCTACCGCCTGGATGTTGACAAGTTCGATGTGACTCTTATCACTCCGATACTTAGGTACCGTTATTTGGCGTCTGAGGTGAGAGCTGGAAAGGAAAAAGAGAAGCGGACGAAGAAATCGCAAACTGCGGTGAAAGGTACGTTCCAGCCGCTCGACGATTTGAAGAATTGGGGAGAATATGCAGGCCAATACAAGCCTGTGCTGATGGTCCGGGCTACACCTGAATTCGCCGAAACTACAGGTTCGATTTTTCTCAGGGGATTGGTAAGCCCGTACATTCCGGCAAAGCTGCGGTTCAAAGCGGACTTTTACAAAATGAAGCTTTTCTGTGGATCGCGAGAGATAGAGCCAATCCACCCCGGCAAGATTGCTCACGTCGTTGATATGCAGAGCAGGTTCGTCAATGCAACTGATGCAACTTACGAAGGACTGTACGTTTATCCATATGACGCCATCAACGACAACTGCGGCGAGGTCCGCCTAGAGCTATTTACCGAGAAGGAACCTAACAAAGTTCACGAGAAAAAACTGAGTATAAGTAGTATGCAGAAAGTGGCTGCCGACTTTCGACCTTTTAGGGATTTTCTTGCAGCACGGAAGGATGCGCACGAACCAAGCACGGCCGGCACGAACGGAGCGCTCGTTCCGGTGCCTTCTAATGCACCAGCAACGAATGCTGTACCGGCACAGGCGGGCACCACGGCATCGCCGCGCTAACGCAAAATCAGCACATTTGGAGATGCCCCCCGGGGCGTAGTCGTCGGAGTCGCTGGAACAGCGACAGCGGTCCAGGCCCGTCGCCAAGTGAGTGGGTGCCCCGCTTAGCACCGACGCATCTTCAGTTTCGCGCCCGATCACCCTGCCAGCGTGGCGCACATCGCCGTCGTCGCAGCCTTGACATTCGCCCGGCAATGGCGCAGGATTCGCGGAATCCGAAGCCGGTTTGTCCCCGGCGTCGGGTTTTTCTTTATCCCAGCGCGGCTCTTCACGACTACTCAGAAATGGTTTTGGCCGGGGTCTGACCCGAGGTGCTTTGTTTTTCCGGCTGCACCAGCATTTATCGCGCCTTGATTCCAAAACCTGCGTGAGGAGCCCGACATGCGTCGACCCTTCCTGATCCTGCTAAGCCTCTGTTCCTTGGTTTGCTCACCCTTTGCCCCGCCAGGCTTGGCAAGACAAAGGTGGGTTTTTTAGGGTGGAAAAACGACCTGGTACGGTCCAGCCCCCTACAGTAGGGACGGCAAGGGACGCCAAGGGAGTCCCTTGGTATGTTGTTGATTCCAGGTAGTGGGGGGTAGGGGGGTATCCGATTGACAATTTTTGTCACTGGGTCGGCGCGAAATACCCTTTGCGCGCCCGCACTCGCAAAGTCTTGCGGTTTTCCGCCAGAATGTCGATGGCGCGATATCTGCCATCAGGCTTTAAGTCCGCAGGTTTGTACGCCAGTAGATACTGGCTGCGCAGTTCATCCTGGATTTCAGAGAAGGCGTTGGCCACGTCCTGGATCTTGAAGGGGAAGAAGGCGCGTCCGCCAGTCGCCTCCGCCAACCGCTCCAGCACCTTGTCGCCACGCAGCTTGACGCCGCTGATGTTGGTGCTGATGGTGTAGATGATGGTTTCCGCGCGCTGCGCCATCTCGATGGCTTCCTCGCGCGTCACGCGGCTCTGGTTGTCCTCGCCATCGCTCAGCAGGATGATGGCCCGGCGCGCCGGACCCGTGGTTGTCGCCTTCATCAGCTTGTCACGGCAGGCGAAGTAAACCGCGTCGTAGAGCGCCGTTCCGCCCCCCGGACGCAGCATGCGCACGCCCTTGGACAGCAGTTCGGCGCTGTCGGTGAAGTCCTGCGTGACTTCCGCCGTGGTGTCGAAACCGATCACGAAGGCGCGATCCGACTTGGGTCGAACGATGGAGTTGAGGAACTCGATGGCCGATTCCTGCTCGAAGCGGAAGCGGTCGCGCACCGAGTTGCTGGCGTCCACCAGGAGCCCCACCCGGAGAGGCAGGTTGGTCTCGCTGCTGAAGCTGATGATCGAGGCCGCCGGCTTGTTGTCGTCAATCACCCGAAAATCCTGCTTGGTGAGGTTCTTGACGAAGTGCCCGTGCTTGTCGGTTACGGTGAAGATGACATTGACTTCATCCACTCGCTTCTTGATCGTTTCCAGCGGACGGCCTTCCTCATCCGTCCTCAGATCTCTATCGGCATCGGCCACTTTGGGTTCGCTCGCCGGTTGCTTGGCCCGCGATGCAGCCTGGTTCTCGTGGGTCGCTGGCGCCGCGGGCCGCTTCGTGCCCGGCATATCTTCGAGGGCAGGTTCGCTATTCGCCGGTGGTTGGGGAGGCGGAGGCGGCGTTTCCCTCTTCGGCGGCGGCACAGGTTTGCTGGGAGCAATGCTGGTCGACGGCGCGGAGGGCAAATCCTGCTCCGGCGAAGGAGGATTCGGTTGCTGCGCGGCCGCCCCCGCTGCCAAGAGCAAGGCGAGAGCGCCGCTGAATAGTGCGTGTTTCATGGGAAGTTTCATTATAGCCGCAACTCCCGCCGGGCCGCTGCTGTGCCGCCGCTACCGCTTCAAGCGGTGCACAAACTCCTGTAACTCGGGCGGCAAGGCCCGCTCCAGGACCAGTGGTTGAGCAGACGTGGGCTGCAGGAATTCGATGGCGGCGGCATGCAAAAAGTTTCTCGGCAAGGTCAAAGCGGGAAGCTCAGGTTTCGTTTTCTCCCGGGGCACGATCTGGCGGGGAGCGCCGTACATGGTGTCGCCGACCACCGGATGTCCCAGAGACGACATGTGCACGCGGATCTGGTGAGTCCGGCCGGTTTCGATCTTGACCTCCAGCAATGTGAACTTGCCGTAGGAACCTTCGATACGCTGCAGCACTTTGTAATGCGACACGGCTTCACGACCGCCACTGCGGCGCGTGGTCATGCGGGTGCGGCGCAGACGGTCGCGGCTGATCGCCGACTGGATGGCGCCCTGGTCCTGCTTCAGCCAGCCGCTCACGAGCGTGATGTAGGTCTTATGCACCTGGCGGCGCGAGAACTGCTCGGCCAGCTTGCGGTGGGCGCGGTCGTTTTTAGCGACGACGATCAGCCCGCTGGTGTGGCGGTCGAGGCGGTGCACGATTCCGGGCCGCAGTTCACCTCCGATTCCCGACAAGGCGCCGAAGTGGTGCAGCAGCGCGTTGACCAGAGTGCCGCGGTTGCGCGCATCCTGGGTGGCGCCCGCGCCGGCATGCACCATCATGCCCGCGGGCTTGTTGATGACGGCGAGATCGTCGTCTTCGTAAACGATGTCGAGCGGAATCTCTTCGGCGATGGCGCGCAACGGCGGACGCGCCGCGGGAGCGAGGATCTCGATAGTTTCGCCACCGCGCAGTCGCAGCGAGGGCTTCGCGGGCTTGCCGTTGACCAGGACTTTGCCCTGCGCGATCAATTCCTGGACGCGCGCGCGGCTGACGTCGCCTAACTGGGCGACTAGGAACTGGTCGAGACGCCGGCCGGCGTGCTCCGATCCGGCTGTAACTTGTGCTGCCTTATCCGGCACGGCGCTTTTGCGCTTCCACGTACTTGCGCAAAACAGCATTGATGGTGGTTTGGTAGCCCTTGCCAGTCCTGCGGAAGAACGCCAGGATGTCAGGATCGAGCCGGAGGGTAATCTGCCGTTTGCGACCAGGCCAGAATACCGCCTCCTCAAAAAACTTACGGTCCAGCGGCGGATTGTCTGAAAAATCTATGTCGGAGTCTTTCATCCGATCAATGCGAGCCCAATCGGTTCTTGATTTCTTTTTCATATAAGACGCGCTCATACCGGGTTGCTCGTCGAAGAGAGATGATGCGAAACGTTTCTTCGCCGCGAATCGCAAAAATTACTACGGATACGCGGCCGCGAATAAGACCGACACCTTGCCAGCGCTCCTCTCCGTAGTCCTCGCGCATGTCGGGTCGAAAGACGGCAGGACTGGCAAACAGCTCTTCCGCATCAGAAAAATCAAAACCATGCCTCCGAATGTTGGCGCGGTTTTTGCGCTCGTCCCATTCGAGTTTCATGGTTCGGCGAGTATAACTCTAATTGTAGCTACATGTAAACACACGGTGCGCCCTGGTGCGCCCGCAAACCAGAGGTGCTAACGTAACCAGTCATGGCATTCGGGCGCGCAAAGAAACTGTTTGACGAGAACTCGCTCTACGAGTACGCCATCGGCGCGCTTGGCCGGCGCATGCGCTCCGTGGCGGAGTTGAAGCGCCTGATGCGGCGGCGCGTTGAGCCAGACGAATTGGGCGAGGCGCTGGTGGAGTTGGTCATCGCCAAATTGAAAGACCAGCGCTATTTGAACGATGCGCAGTACGCCTCCACCTACTCTTCGCTGCGCCGCGAAAACGACAAACTCGGCCGGCGGCGCGTGATCACCGAACTGAAATCGCGCGGCGTGCATTCCGAGGTCATCGACAAAGCGGTCGCCGGCGCTTATGACGGCGTGAACGAAGAGACGCAGGCGCGCGCGTACCTGCGCCGCAAGCGGTTGCAAAAGCCGGCTAACCAAAAGCAGGCGGCACGAATTTTCCGTTCGCTGGTGCGCGCCGGATTTGGCACCAGGACCATCATTTCCATCCTCAAGAAGTGGGACGTGGATGACGAGGTCTTGACCGCCCTGGAAACGGAAGAGCAATGACCACGGCAGCGGTAAACGCGTTCATCGGAAAATTGAAGAAACCCACGGAAGCGGAGCTGGGCGCGGAGTTGGGCGCGGGCAAAACATTGTGGGACAAGTTGGTGAGCGATTTAACCGCTGAGCATGGCCTGGCGCAGGAGTGGAATTCCTATTCCAAGAAAGCCGGATGGTCGCTGCGGCTGAAGCGCAAAGACCGCAATATCGTTTATCTTTCGCCATTGCGCGGCTTTTTCCGCGCCTCGTTCGCGCTCGGCGATAAGGCGGTAAACGCGGCACTCGCGGGCGGTCTGCCGAAACCGGTCATCAAGCTCATCAAGGAAGCGAAGCGCTACGCGGAGGGAACCGCGGTGCGGATTGACGTTAACGGCGTGGCGGATGTCGAGGTGGTGAAGAAGCTCGCCGCGATCAAGCTGGAGCATTAACCGGAGTTCAATTCACCACGGAGGCACGGAGACACGGAGAAGAATCTTTTCGTTTTCACCTCCGTGCCTCGGTCTCCGTGGTGCGTTTCTCGTCCGCAGCGCTCCGTAACCCGAATGCTAGAATGAACGTTTCACATGCTCAGCGGTAACGAAATCCGGCGCAAGTTCCTGGACTATTTCGTCCAGCTCGGCCACAAAGAGGTCCACTCCTCGTCGCTGGTGCCCGCCAACGATCCCACCCTGCTGTTCACCAACGCGGGCATGAACCAGTTCAAGGATGCTTTTCTCGGGCTGGAGAAGCGTGACTACAACCGCGCCACCACGTCGCAGAAATGCGTGCGCGCCGGCGGCAAGCACAACGACCTGGAGAATGTCGGGTTCACCAACCGCCACCACACCTTCTTCGAGATGCTGGGGAACTTCTCCTTCGGCGATTACTTCAAACGCGAGGCCGTCGCTTACGCCTGGGAGCTGATCACCTCGCCCGAGTGGTACGCGATTCCCAAAGAGAAGCTCTACGCGACGATTTTCAAGGGCGAAGGCGTCGTCCCGCGCGACGAAGAGGCTTACAACTTCTGGCTCGAACAAGGAGTGCCCAAGGAGCGGATTTACGAGTTCGGACTGAAAGACAACTTCTGGCAGATGGGCGACACCGGCCCCTGCGGCCCGTGCTCCGAACTGCACTACGATATGGGACCCGCAGCCAGCGACCAGGGTCACACCGATTGCCAGTTCGGCTGCGATTGTGGGCGCTACATCGAGATTTGGAACCTGGTGTTCATGCAGTTCGACCGCGACGCCGCGGGCGTGCTCAACCCGCTGCCCAAGCCCTCGATTGACACCGGCGCGGGGCTGGAGCGGATCACGGCGGTGCTGCAGGGCGTGCTCTCGAACTACGACACCGATTTGTTTAAGCCGCTGATCAAGCGCGCCGCGGAACTGTGCGGCGTGGACGCGGAAAAGGAGTTGAAGGCGGAGGCCGGCGGTCGCAACGCGGCGTCGCTGCGGGTAATTGCCGACCATGCGCGCGCGACCACTTTTCTAATCAGCGACGGCGTGCTGCCTTTGAACGAAGGGCGCGGTTACGTGCTGCGCAAGATCATGCGCCGCGCCATCCGCCACGGACGCCTGCTGGGGCAGAACAAGCCGTTCCTATATCAGATGGTGTACGCGGTGTGCGACCAGATGTGCGGCTCGTATCCCGAGATCGCGCAGAATGCCGGGCGCATCGTCCAGGTAGTCGAGGGCGAGGAGACGCGGTTCGCGCACGTGATGGACGTCGGGTTGAAGCGTCTGGAAGATGAGTTGGCGCCCCTGGTCGCTGCCAAGCGCGCGCATCCGGAATCGCGCGCCATGTATTCGGGTGAGAAGGCGTTCAAGCTGTACGACACCTTCGGCCTGCCGCTGGATTTCATCATAGACGCCTGCCGCGACGTGGGCATTCAGTTCGACCAGGATGGATTCGACCGCGCCATGGCGGAGCAGCGCGCCCGCGCACAGGCATCGTGGAAAGGCGCGGCCAAGCAGACCGCGAATCCGGTTTATCAGCAACTCCCGCACAGCGCGTTCGAGGGCTATCGCCAGACTGAATCCAGCGGTTGCGAGGTGCTGGCGCTTATCCGCAACGGGCAAGGCGTGCAGGAACTCAAGAAAGGCGAGCAGGGCGAGGTCATCCTCGACCACACGCCGTTCTACGCCGAAGCTGGCGGTCAGGTCGCCGACCGCGGCTTGCTGTACTCGCCCGGTCGCGGCATGGTCGTCGCCGAAGTCGAAGGCTGCTACTACCCGGTGCAAGGGGTCCGCGCACACCAGGTGGTCGCGCGCGAGGACCTGCGCGTTGGCGATCGAGTGGATGCCGTGGTGGACACGGAAAAGCGCTGGGCCACCATGCGCCATCACACCGCCACGCACCTGCTGCACGCCGGGCTGCGCCAGGTGCTGGGGCCGCACGTCAAGCAGGCGGGATCGCTGGTTTCGCCCGGACGGCTGCGCTTCGACTTCTCGCATTTCGTCGGCGTGGAAGACGAGGAGTTGCAGGACATCGAGGACATCGTCAACCGCGAAGTGCTGCGCAACCAGAAGGTGGAAGTGATCGAGGACGTGCCCATCGAAGTCGCGATCAACGAATACAAGGCGATGGCGCTGTTCGGCGAAAAGTATGGCGATAAGGTGCGGGTAATCAAGGTCGGCGATTTCTCTACCGAGCTGTGCGGCGGCACGCACACCTCAGCGACGGGCGAGATTGGGCTGATCAAGATCCTAGATGAGGGCAGCGTGTCTTCCGGCGTGCGGCGCCTTGAGGCCGTGGCCGGCGAAAGCTCTCTGCGACACTTCCGCGCCGACCACGAACTGGAGCACGTGGCGCGCACCCTGGTGCGCTCGGCGGAGCCGGAGGGCTCGCTGGCCACCGCGTTGCGCCACGAGATGACAGCGCGCGACGAAGAGATCAAGAAGCTTCGCAAGGAGTTGGAGCAGGCGCGCATGAAGTCGGCCTCGGCAGGCACGGCGTCCATCGAGGACAAAGTCCGCGTCGTGAATGGCGTGAAAGTCCTGGCGCACCGCGTGGACAACCTGGAGCGCTCGCAGATGCGCACCCTGGTGGATAACCTTCGTCAGAAGCTCGGTTCGGGGGTTGTGGTGGTGGGCTCGGCGTCCGACGGGACGGTGTCGCTGGTGGCCGGCGTCACCAAGGACCTGACCGCGCGCGTGCAGGCCGGCAAAGTGATCGGCCCGGTGGCGGAGCGGGTCGGCGGCAAGGGCGGCGGACGGCCGGATCTTGCCGAAGCTGGCGGGAAAGACCCCGCAGCGCTCGACGACGCGCTGGGCAGCGTGTACAGCGTGGTGGAAGCGCTTTTGAAATCCTAAGTGAGAATTGCAGATTATTGTGACATCCCTTTGCCGTCTGCCCGCGATGCAACGCGCAGAACGTGTCATTCCGAGCGCCCGCTTTTGGCGCGAGGAACCTGCTGTTTTCTTTTTGCCGCACGAAAAGCAGGTCCCTCGCTGCGCTCGGGATGACACAAGTACAAAGTGACCATATTGTGCAGGGCTCAATAGTTGTCGGTTACCGGTTCTCGGTTATCGGTTTACAGAATCTGGCGGTGCACACGCGAGGGCGCGTGTGCCACAAATGCGCAGGTACCCAGAGGAACCCGTCCTTTGGTTACCTCCTGGGCTGTAATGTCCCCCTCTACTGCCGTTTTTGTCGGCTAATCTTGTCTGTTCACCCCGCTGATACCTGTGCAGCAACCGATTGCTCCGGGGAAATCAGCGTGTCATAATCGCGCCACTCTGGACTGATTGTCTCCGCCGGGCGAAAGAGATCGCCGCATGTCAAGGTGTGCCGGTGACGGTGGTGGGTGTGGCGCGGAGCGGTTGTGGCCGCGCGGAGGACATTGGATGCCTAGACACCTACACCAGCCCGTGCAGCGACTGGGATTGGCGCTGCTGACCGCCGTGGCATGGAGCTTGACGGCTGTGCCCGCTGTTTCTTCGCCAGTTTCCGACCAGGAAGGCAGCATCATCGCCGTGCAGGAGAATGGCCGCAGGATTTACGTGAATAACGAAGCGCCCGCGAAACCGGCGGAGCGTCCGCGGCCGCGTTCTTCCCGGCATAGCATCCTGGTCTACTGGAGCAATACCGAGCACCGGTGGAAACCGGTGCCGGCCCCGAGTCCGGCCGCGATGCGGGCGGCGCGGAATGCTGCCGACGAGGTGCGCGGCTACATCGCGGCGCAGCCGCGCACGGCGGACGCTTCCGCCGCCGTCACCAATCCGAACTATTCCACCATCGCGCGCGGATACCGGGTAAGCGCCGCCGACATTGATTCGGCGATCGAGCAGTCGGCCTCGAAGAACGGCGTGGACGCCAACCTGGTGCGCGCCATGATCAAGGTGGAATCGAATTTCAATCCCAACGCGGTTTCCAACAAGGGCGCCATGGGCCTGATGCAGTTGATGCCGCGCACCGCACGCGGTCTGAGCGTGAGCAATCCCTTCGATCCGCAGCAAAACGTGGATGCCGGGGTGCGTCATCTGAAACACTTGCTGAACAATTTCGGTGGCGACGTGCGCCTGTCGCTGGCGGCTTACAATGCGGGCGAAGGCGCGGTGAACCGCAACCGCGGCGTGCCTCCGTACGCCGAGACGCGCAGTTACGTAAAGCGCATCACCGACCTGTACTGGAACCAGGGCGGAAGGAGTTTTGCGCAGGTCGGGGCGCCAGTGCACATGTATCGCCGGGAAGACGGCGTGCTGCGCATGACGAACACGGAGTAGTTAGGAGTTAGGAGTTAGGAGTTAGCGGAGTAGGCCCGCAACTTGGGATCGGCAGTTAGGGTTCAGTTGTTGGTGGTCGGATGTGCTTAGGCCTGATTTCGAAATTCACAAGGAACTGGGGAAGTCATCCCTCAGCGGCTGAAGCCGGCAATATTGTGGGCTCAGTTCGGCGCGGCTGAAGCCGCGCCCCTGCAAGAAACGAATTTTGAAACCGCTTGTAGCAAGAGAGGCCGCCGGGGCGGCGTAAGAGCTTGACCAGGGGAAGCGCAGTTCGGGTGGAGCGGGTGGTAGCGCTGGTGCTGATCGGCGCGGCGCTGGCGATTCCTGCCGACGCCAAGCGGACGGTTTTGCAGAAGAAGCAGGCGGCGCGCACCCAGTTCGAGAATGCGGAGCGCATGCGCGAAGCGCTGAACGGCCGCCCGGCCGCCGAGCGCGGCAAGCGCGACTACAACCGGCTGATTGACACCTATCGCAGCGTTTATTACACCTCACCGACTTCCAATCGCGCCGATGCCAGCGCGGTCGCCGTCGCCGAACTGCTGGCGGAAATGGGCCGCCAGTTCAACGACGAAAAGGCGCTGCGGGCGTCCATTGGGCAGTACGAATTCCTGCGCCGCGAATATCCCGGCAGCCGATACCGCGTGCAGGCGCTGTTCACCATCGCGCAGATCTACAAGGACGACCTCAATGACGCCGCGGAAGCCCGCGCAACGTTTCAGGATTTCCTGAAGCATTATCCGCACAGCGAACTGGCCGACGATGCGCGCGCCGGGATCAAGGAACTGGATCAGCAAGCGAAAGAAGCCGAAAAAGCGAAGGAAAAACCGGCACCCAAACAAGGGAAGCAGGAAGCGCCGGCGGCGGTGGAAGCGAAGCGGCGGGCGTTGGTCACCGGGATTCGCCACTGGTCCACGCCAGACTACACGCGCGTCGCCATCGATCTCCAGGATGAGGTGCAGTACGAAGCCGGGCGCATCCCCAATCCTGACCGCGTCTACTTCGACCTGCACAACACCCATCTTTCTTCCACGCTGGCGGGCAAGTCGTTTGACGTGGAAGACGGATTCCTGCACCGCATCCGCATTGCACAGTATCAGCGGGGCGAAACGCGGGTGGTACTGGAACTGGATGAAGTCGCCGAGTATTCCGCGTTCCTGCTGCCCAATCCTTACCGGCTGATCATCGACGTCCACGGCAAACATCCGCAGAAGATGGCCAAAGCGGCGCCGGCAAAGCCAGGGGCCAAGCCCGAATCCGCCGTGGCCAAAACTGCGCCGCCGGTGGAAATCACGAAGAAGGAGCCTCTGGGCGATAGGAAGCGGGACAGCGCGGCGAAAATCGACGCGGTGCCAGAAAAGCCGACGAGAGAGCCGACTTTCGGCGAGCTGTCGGAGAGAGTCGCGAAGCTGAATCCGCCCGACCCGGAAGCCAAATCCGCGACTGCCGACACCGCAGGCGTGCCGGCGGTGAAACCGGCGAAAGAGGTCTCCGCGAACTCCAGCAAGCGTGGTAAATCCGCGAGCAACAAGGGAATGGAACCGCCTGCCGGTCACCAAGCCAAGCCCACGGCCAACGGCGAGCGTTCGCTCATCCGGGCGCTTGGCCTGAAGATCGGGCGCATCGTGGTGGACGCCGGACATGGGGGGCACGACACCGGAACCATCGGTCCCAACGGCTTGCTGGAAAAAGACCTGGTGCTCGACGTCGCGTTGCGCCTCGGCAAACTGCTGGAGACGCGCATGGGCGCCGAGGTGGTGTACACGCGCGACGACGACACTTTCATTCCGCTGGAAACGCGCACTGCGGTCGCCAACCAGAGCCAAGCGGACCTGTTCATCTCCGTGCACGCCAATTCCAGCGGCGATCCGGGGGCGCGAGGCGTCGAGACCTACTACCTCAACTTCACCACCTCGGCGGACGCGCTGGAAGTAGCGGCGCGCGAGAACGCGGTGTCGGAAAAATCCATCCACGAGTTGCAGGACCTGGTGAAGAAAATCGCACTCAAGGACAAGATCGAGGAATCGCGTGAATTCGCCGTGGATGTGCAGCAGGCACTCTACAACGGCCTGGCCAGCCGCGGCCTACGCAACCGCGGCGTCAAGAAAGCGCCGTTCATCGTGCTGATCGGCGCCAACATGCCTTCCATCCTGGCGGAAATTTCCTTCGTCAGCAATCCCGCCGATGCCAAGCGGCTGAAAACCCCTGAGTACCGGCAAAAGATCGCCGAAGCGCTCTATCGCGGGACGGCCAAGTACGTCAGCGGGCTGAGCGGGCTGAAGGTGGCGTCCAAGGTCAACAAGCCGGAAACATCGTCAACCCATCCACTCTCCGCACCCAGCAGCGAGTAGCAGGCAGCGCTCCCACTGGAATCTTTCTTCCTGCCTCTGTAGTCTAAATAGAAGAGGCTCCATTTCACTTCGTTGATGAAGCGCATAGTTCCAGCACTGATCTTGATTTTCGCCGCGCTGCTGCCGGCATCCGCGGCCGATGCGAAGCCGAAGCCCGAGTCGTTGCTGCCCGACGCCTTTGCCGGGTGGCAGAAGAGCCTCCCTGCGCGCACCAGCAGCAATCCCACCAACGCCGATAAAGTCAATCCTGCCCTGCTGACCGAATATGGGTTTAACGATTTCGAGGACGCCACCTACGCCAAGGGCGACCGCAAGATGCAGGTGAAGGCCATCCGTTTCAAGGATGCCAGCGGCGCTTACGGCGCGTTTACCTATTACAAAACGCCGGAGATGCAGACGGAGAAGATCGGCGACCAGGCAGCTTCCGCCAATGACCGCGTGCTGTTTTACCGCGGCGGGATTTTGGTGCAGGCGGTGCTGGATCGGGTGACGCCGATGTCGGCCGCCGAACTGCGCGAGTTGGCCATCGAAATCCCTCTGCCGGCGGGCAGCGCGCGCCATCTGCCAACGTTGCCCCTGTACCTGCCCCGGCAGGGCTATGTTCCCAACACCGCGAAGTATGTTGTCGGACCAGTGGGACTGGGGAGCATCAGCGGGCCCATTCCCGCCAATCAGGTAGACTTCGAGCACGGCGCTGAGCTAGCGCAGGGCCTATACAACTCCGGGCGAGGCACGGCAACGCTGACGCTGATCTCTTATCCCACGCCGCAGATCGCGGGCGATCGCCTGCGCGCGGTTGACACGGCGCATCCGCAACCGCCGGACGGCAGCACCGCCCCTTTGTTCCTGACCAAGCGCAGCGGTCCACTGGTGGCGATCGTGACCGGTGCCATCTCGCCGCGAGAGGCGAAATCACTGCTGGCGTCGGTGAATTACGATGCCGAGGTCACATGGAACCAGCGCACCGGTCTTTCGCCGCGCGACAATGTAGGTTCGTTGCTGGTGGGCGTCGTTCTCCTGACGGGGATCATTCTCGGTCTAGCTGTGGTGGCCGGTATTGCCTTCGGCGGCGTGCGCATTCTCGGCAAGCGGCTGTTCCCGAATCGCGTTTTTGACCGGTCGCAAGATGTGGAAATCATCGAACTGAAGCTGCGCTAGCCCTCCCGAATTGGGCGGCGGAATCGGAAAGTCTGGCCTAAGCTACTGATTAATAATGGTTTTGCCGGGAAAGTAGCTGCCATCCGAGGTTTTCCAGGTTCGACTAACTATTTTTACTTGTTGGATAAGTTATTGAAAACACAGGGATTTAATTTGGAAAAAATCCTTGACACCCCTTTTCTCCCCTCATAAGATTTCGCCAGAAAAGGTTTCTGACGGTTGCTTACCCTCCGTGAGGAACTATTCTCCCTTGAGAAAAGGCCGCCTGAGTTGCCGGGCGGTCTTTTCGTTGCTCCTCTTGTTCCTTCTTTCCTTCTACTTTGCTTCCACGCGTAGCCCACACCGATCTGAATTTTTTCCTCATGTTATGTTCGGAACACGTTACTCCAAGGAGATTCGCTTCTGCCCGCCACACGCGAAATGCTGAGCGACGCAGAACCGCGCGGCGCGAATCTCCGGCGCGGCTTGGTGTTGATCAAGGGAGATAAGTTTTCGCGGCGCTTTCTGGTTTATTTCGCGCTTCTGGTGGGAGTGCTGGCTGCGCTCGATTTCATAACCACGAAGCGCGCATTGATGCTCACGCCATGGTTGCTGTTGGCCCTTGCCGTGGCTGTAACGCGCGCCTCCACGAACGTGCGGCTAGCCTTGCTGGCAGCACTCGCGCTAATCGCTGTGATCGGCTGGTTCGGGACTTTCGCGCGCCGATACTATGCGGCGCCGCATTTTGTCGAGCCGTGGCAGTCGCTCCGCGCGCAGGTGGCTGCCGACTGGCGCGGAGGCGCCACCGTGATCTCCAACAGCGGCCCGTTCCTGCTCTACATGGGCTACGCAACCGGGGGGCCGTGGACCACTCGCAACTGGTCGCCGGAGACGATGCTATACCGGCCGCCGGCGCCGCGGGTTTATCAACCGCAGTTCTGGCCCGGCCCGCGTGCGCTGCGGAGCGCAGGTGATTTTCGTGCGCGGAATCACCGACAAATATTCCGTAGAACCTACCGCCCGGGCACAAGAACAACTCGATCGCCGCTGCGCCTTGTTGTCCGACGAAAAACTTGTCCCAGACCACGGGTACCACTGGAAGGAGCGAGTCTTCCCCGGCACCGGACAGTTGCCCTGGCGCATCGAAGTGAGGAAGTACTGGTGTGCGGAACCGCGGTGACGAAAGGGAAAGACTGGAGCCGACGATCGGACTTGAACCGATGACCTGTCGATTACGAATCGACTGCTCTACCAACTGAGCTACGTCGGCTTGATTCTGATTTTAACGGCAGCGGCACTGTGCGTAAAGGGCGCGTCGTTACTTCCGTTTTCAGTATGTCAGTAACTCGGTATCTCAGTAACTCGGTACGCCAAACGCGTTGCCGGACACACTGCTGAAATCCTAACGACTGACTAAGTGAGCTACTAACATGCCGAGTTATTGACAATTGAGGAAAACTTTCCCCTTGCGTTCGCCGGAAACCATTTTCATAATACGCAGCAAGCAGACTGTTTGCGCAAGCGAACCCCGTGCACCGTTACCGTCGAGCGGACGTAATTCGTATTCTTCGCATAACGGCGCGACAGTTGGCGCAGTGGCAAAAAGCCGGACTGGTCGCCGCCGCGGACACGTATTCCTTCTTCGACCTCCTGCAAATGAAGAAGATACGCGACCTGCGCGCCAAGCGGGTGCGCTCTGCCGTCATCCGGGAATCGTTGCAGGCGATGCTGAAGCAGGTTGCGGGCATGGAAAATCCGCTGCTGGAAGCGGGCATGTACTCCACCGGCGCCCGGATCGCCTTCCGCCACGAGGGTCACGTGGTGGAACCCACCAGCGGCCAGTTCGTTATGGACTTCAGCACCGCGCAGCGAGTGGTCCCCGCCAACGTGAAAAGCATGCACGCGGCCGAGACCGCATCCGAGTACTTCGCCCGCGGCGTTGCCCTGGAAGAAGATTCTCGCTCCCAGGCCGAAGCCATTGCGTGCTACAAGAAAGTGCTGGAACTCGATCCCGGCCACGCCGCCGCTTACATCAACTTGGGCACGCTTTACTACAACCGCCAGGACTTCACGGGGGCCGAATCGCACTACCGCAAGGCGGTGGAAGCGGATCCGCGCTACGCGCTGGCGTACTTCGATCTGGGCAACGTGCTGGATGAAACCGGCCACGTGGGAGAGGCCATCAACGCGTACAAATCGGCGCTGCAACTGGCGCCCACCTATGCCGATGCGCACTACAACCTGGCTCTCGCCTATGAAAAAACGCGCCAGCCCAGGTCGGCCCTGCAGCACTGGCGCGCCTACATCCGGCTCGACACCACTGGTCCATGGGCTACTCACGCCAAGAACCAGATCCGCCGCATCCTGGAGACCGACGGCCTGAGAGTCGTCTACCGCAAGAAGAAAGAGATATAGCTGCGCGACTCAACTCGGGCGCGTACTGTCCCACCTACCAAATGCGGTCATCCACCCGAATGCGCGGCGCGTGCTCCGCCGCCACCGCGAATCTCAGCACCTTGGGCTGCACCAGGCACTCGAAGTCGGCGTAGGCGAGGCGAACCAGCTCATCGTGCGAACCGGCGTTGAACGCAATTCGCTTGTCGTGGGTCAGCGCCTCGTCCACGAACACCTCCATGCCGTAGAGATTTCCGAACGGCGGCATGGCCCCGGCATCGCAGTCGGGAAACTGCTGCTTGAACTCCAGTTCGCTGGCCAGGCGCATCGACGAGGCGCCGCAGGCGGTATGCAACGCGGTGATATCAACGCGCTTCGACGCCGGCACCACCGCCATGGCAAGCTTGCCGTCGCGGTTGACCATGACGGTCTTCGCCAACTCTTCCAGCGCAACATGCGATGATGCCGCTGTGAGCTGGGCAGTGTAGGTGGTGGGATGGTGGATCAGTTCGTACTTGATTTCGTTGCGATCTAGAAAGTCCTTGAGCTTCGGGCAGGGCATATTGACCTCCTGCTGCGGTCTGCTGAGAACATGCTCTACCCGCGGCGGGTCCGCAAGAAAAACTTTGTTGTCTTAGACGAAAATGAGTTCCCGAATTGGTCAGGGCATTGGCCAGAAAACGGCGTATTCCTAGTGTCTGCGATGAGAACAGTTCGTATGGTAGCGGGAAATTGGTGGACCTGGTCGGGCTCGAACCGACGACCTCTTCCATGCCATTCCCCTGAGCGATAATGGGAAGAGTGGGAAGGAATGAGCGCAAGTTGCACGCCCACAAAGGGCTGGCGCGTTTCCCGCTGAACGCAGCTTGCACCGAGCAGAGCCGCTTTGGAGGCACTTGGACGAGCTAGCATCCGGGGGTTACGTCACAAGTCACGTCACAACCTGGGAATCTTCAACGTGCCCCAGTGAACCGTTAGCCGCACGGAGCCCCTCGCAACGGCTAATTTCACCAGCAACCCGCGAAATCCCGACAGCAATGAGCGCAGCAGCCGCGCTTTTTGGGCAGGCGCAAGTTGGCGCATTGAATCCTTGCGCCCGGCGCTAGACTTGCCCCACTTCTAAGGCAGCCTAGGAATTATGCATGGCTACGCCACTCTTTGATTTACCAGTCGCGTGTCCGGTCTGCGGCTTAAGTGCCGTGGAGCGCATATTTCGGGATTTTGCAATGACTGTGAAAGGTCCGGTCAACGACAAGAATGTGAACGGCCTTGCGGCTTACATCTGCAAGACCAACGGGCACGTATTCTTCATCCGATCTTCTGACTTGCCCCGCTATGGAGCGCAGTACAGGGATTTAGCTTGGTAGCTGGCGCTCAAGGGCGGGGATTGGCGGATTTCCAGAAACGGCGGACAGATCGGCGTACATACCTGAAGTGAAAGATTTGCCGCATTATGCTCCAGCAGGCGGGCATCTTTCCCCGTAGCTGTTACGCCCGACACATACACTCTTGGCCTGTTTTGGCGTGTCCCATTTTTGTTACACGTGTGGCACATCTTGACCTGCGAGTTCTGAAGCACATCACTGCGCAGCCGTTCTGCTGAACGTTAGCATTTGTGACAAGAACCGCAGTACCGGATTCGCTAGAGGGCCGTTGCCGCGCTTGACGGATCATCCGTCGAACGCGACGCAGTCCCTCTGCGGACGCCCCCGGTACCGCGCTTAGCCCATGGCTATCGAACGCCGTCCGGGGGCGTTTCGCCCAAGGCTGTGACTCTCTCAGGGCGTTGGCTCGTGAGTGCGACGTTCGCCTGCTGCACGAACGCGGCGCATCGGCGGACGTTGAACGTGACCGCAATCACATACCGGCGGCGCGGAATGCGCCCAGAATACTTGCACAATCCAAGCTAACGGAGCGTCGTATGCACGTTCCATTCTCGTATGTGCGCTGCCCTTCTTGCGGGTCCACCTTTGATACTGCTGCCTCTATTGCACGGCTTGATAACGGAATCCCGAAACCCTGCTTGCAAACAGATCAGGATCGTACTGCGGGGTTCATGCCAGCACCAGTGCTCCACAGTTGGAAGGACATCGCCGCGTACGTTGGGCGCGGCGTGCGGACGACGCAGCGATGGGAACATGATCTGGGGCTCCCGGTGCATCGCCCCAAACAACGGGAACGCAGTGCCGTATTAGCGTTTCCCGAGGAGATCAATGAATGGCTGCGTCGCACACCAGTTGGTTTGCCGCCAAGACCCGCACTCAGCGGCGGTGAGAGGATGGTACACGGACCGTCGCGGGCACTGCACGAGCACTGAGCGTAGACGCGAGGTGCGGCGGGGCTGTGACTCCACCTCTCGAACGTTCGAACTGAGGATGTCCGTTAATTCGTAGAAAGTAGCGACTCCCAACCCTCGGCCATAATGGGCCGAGGAAATTTTCCGCCAGGAAAAGGAGAGAGTCGCTATG
>Ga0326726_10002202_pt1 | contig 17964 bp, 17 predicted proteins | sample MHFenrmetagenome_2_FD_207603 | JGI IMG/M metagenome (GOLD analysis project Ga0326726, IMG submission 207603) | Lab enriched peat soil microbial communities from Michigan Hollow, Ithaca, NY, United States - MHF15MN | ecosystem: Environmental > Terrestrial > Soil > Wetlands > Peat | place: USA... | reverse complement strand
CAGCCATTATTGCCTTTTGCGTTAAATCTTTTCCGACCTTAGGGCCCACAACCTCAACACGTTGTACCTGGAAAGTACCTTTACCATATGCAGCATTTAAGGAATCCTCAATCTTGGCGGAGAGACCCTTGATTTCCGAAGAGGACTTTGCCGTTCTGATGATTACCTCATCAGTACCAAACGGCTGAATGACACTGTCATCAATACCAATCTGATTCAGGACTTTTCTAATATCGTCTGCTGACGCTGCTTTGTGAAATTTGATTTGCACCAGCGTACCGCCGGCAAAGTCAATGCCATAATTAAGCCCCCTCCATAGAATGGATATAATACAGAGAATGGTTAGCACCACCGAGAAAATGACGGCGTATTTTAACCTTCCTACAAAATTTATATTGATTCCCGGTTTTACAAGTTCCATTAATGTCTCCTATGCAAGTTCTCGTATTATGGTTTTAGACGCTGACAGATTCGATCTTTCGATACCAGACAAAGTAGTCAAAGATTATTCTCGTTACAAAAACAGCAGTAAAAAGGCTGGCAATAATACCGATACTGAGTGTAACGGCAAAACCCTTCACCGGCCCCGTACCAAAACCAAAGAGAAAAAGAGATGCGATTAACGCATTCACATTTGTATCAAAAATCGTCATAAAGGCCTTGCCGTATCCTGTTTCGATAGATGCTCTCGGGGTCTTGCCTGTCCGCAATTCCTCTCGAATCCTCTCAAATATGAGGACATTGGCATCCACTGACATACCAATAATCAGGACTATGCCCGCGATGCCGGGAAGGGTTAAGGTGGCCTTGAAGGCGGCCAGGGCACCAAGAATGATGACTATATTCATGACAAGGGCGATGTTAGCGACAATCCCTGAAAGCCTGTAATAGACTATCATAAACACGCCAACCAGGATGCCTCCAAGAATGGCAGACCAGATTCCTTTATCGATGGAGTCCTGCCCTAAAGAGGGTCCGACAGTCCTCTCTTCGAGTATATTTACCGGTGCAGGGAGGGCTCCAGCCCGCAGTACAATAGCCAGGTCCTTGGCTTCGTCCATAGTGAATGATCCTGTGATCTGGGCTTCACCACCCGAGATCCTCTCCTGAATTACCGGAGCTGAATAAACGGCACCATCGAGAATAATGGCTAATCGCTTTTTCACGTTTTCTCCAGTTATCCTGTCGAAATCTTTCGCACCCTGGGCATTGAACTTTATTGCCACGTATGGTTCACCAAACCGGTCACTGATTTTAACCTGGGCACTTTCAAGGTCTCCTCCGGTGAGGAGAGTTCTATTTTTGAGCAGGATTGGTATATTTGTTCTACGTCCGGTTTGTCTGTCCAGGCGATTTTCATAGGCAATGCTATCACCTTCAGGAACATTGCCCCTCAGGGCATTTTCTATGCTGTGTTCTTCATCAACAAGCTTGAATTCTAAAAGGGCCGTCTTCCCGATCAGATTTTTAGCCCGTTCCGTATCCTTTATTCCGGGCAGTTGAATGACGATGCGATCATTGCGCTCGGGGATGATTTCAGGCTCCGTAATACCAAATTGGTCAACCCTGTTACGGATGGTTTCAAGGCTCTGTTCAACGGCCATCTTCTTGATTTCGTCGGCTCGCTTGTTCTTAGGCCTGAGAGAAACCACCTCCTTACCTCCCTGAATTTCTGATGAGACGGTTTCCAAATCAGGATAATTATCCTTGATGACTTTTTCAAATGCACTCCTCGATGCACTGTCGGGCAGTTCGAAGGATATGGTGTCAGTCTTTCTTGCTCCTTCAAGATAAACGAACCGGACTTTATTGTTCATCAGGGTTTCTTTTACATCATTTGACAGGCGTAGAACTGTGCTCTCAACAGCCTTTGCCGTGTCAACCTCGAGAACGAGATGGGTTCCACCCTGAAGATCCAGCCCTAAGCGTATTTTGTCCGTGGGCAGGTATTTTTTCCACACTTCCGGAAGATCCGGTGTAAGGGAAGGTGTCAGATAAAATAATGCCAAAAGGCAAACGATTAATGCCACGGCAGCCCTTATTTTGATACCCTTGAGCATGTACAACCCCTTTCAACATCATTCTTTCGCGGCTTTTTGAGTAACAGTGCCGATATATTCACGTGATACTTTTATTCTCACCTTTTCAGCGATTTCAAGCGTAACAATTGTATCTGTTAAACCTGTAACTTTCCCGTGAATACCCCCTGCCGTTATGACCATGTCACCGTGATTGAGGTTTTCACGCATTTTCTTGATTTCTTTTTGTCTCTGCTGTTGCGGTCGTATCATGAGAAAGTAAAAGATGGCGAATACAACAGCCATCATGATAATAAAACTCAGGTCACCTCCTCCACCGGCACCACCTCCACCACCAAAACCACCCATAGCATAAGCGATATCTGTCAATTTCAAGTCCTCCTCTTCTCTTTATCTGTCAGCTATCAGATATAGTTTTCTAAATCAAACCTGTTGACTGATTGCTGTATCCTGACTTTTTAAAAAAGAATTTTTAAATTCTCGGTATATGCCATCCTTTATGGCTGCTCTGATTTGTTCCATCAGGTGCATAAAGTACCGGATGTTGTGAATCGTATTTAAAGTCATTGCTAAAATCTCTTTGGCCATGTACAGATGCCTCAAGTATGCCCGTGAGTAGTTTCTACAAGTATAACAATCGCATGTGCTATCTACAGGTGAATCGTCATCCCGGTAACGGGCGTGTTTTATAACAACCTTTTCATGATTTGTAAATAATAATCCGTTTCTGGCGCACCGTGTAGGTATTACACAGTCGAACATATCAATGCCATAACTCACACATTCAACAATATCCTCCGGCGTTCCCACACCCATCACATATCTCGGTTTACCGGAAGGGAGCAGGGGGGCGATCATTTCGGTGATACTGAGCATTTCTTCTTTGGGTTCACCAACGCTTAACCCACCCAGGGCATAACCGTCAAAACCGATATTTGCAGATATATTTTCTACAGCCCTCATCCTCAGTTCGGGGTAGATGCCGCCCTGAATGATTCCAAACAGGGCCTTATCATCGTTTTTCCTGCTGTTTTTACATCTTCCGGCCCAGTTGACAGTCAAGTTGAGGGATTTTTCCGCCTCTTCGAAACTGGCAGGGTAGGGCGTACATTCGTCAAGACACATCATAATATCGGAATCGAGAGCTTCCTGAATTTCAATGGCAAGTTCCGGACTTATGAAATGCCGTGATCCATCAATATGGGATTGAAAGACAACTCCATCGTCAGTTATTTTTCTCAGGGCTCCGAGGCTATATACCTGGAACCCGCCACTATCAGTAAGAACAGGACAGTTCCAGTTCATAAATTTATGGAGACCTCCGAGATTTTTAATAATGTTATGACCGGGCCTTAAATAGAGGTGATAGGTATTTGTGAGGATCATCTCTGCTCCCAGCTCACGCACCGTTTCAGGGATCAGGGACTTGACGGTACCCTGTGTTGCTACGGGCATGAAAACCGGGGTATTAACCTCACCGTGTGTTGTATAGATTCTTCCAAGACGCGCCCCTGTTGAGGGATCTTTTTTGAGCAGTTTAAATTGAAAATTCATAGAATCAACATACAGTCGCCGTAACTGTAAAAGCGGAAATGGTTTTCAATTGCCTGATTATAGGCCTTCATCATCAAATCTTTCCCGGCAAAGGCACAAACGAGTAAAAAGAGAGAGGATCGGGGGAGATGAAAATTAGTGATAAGTGCATTAACCCTCTTAAACCGGTAGCCAGGATGAATAAAAAGTCCGGTATATGCAGATAATTGCTTAATTCTCCCTGCCTCGTCGGCAGCTGTTTCGACAACTCTTACCGATGTGGTTCCCACAGCAATTACTTTTTCGGCTGCGTTGATTACCTCCGCCGCTTCTTCTGTAATTTCGAAGAATTCCTCCTCCATTACATGTTTCTCAATAATATCTGTTTCAATAGGGAGAAATGTCCCGTAACCGACGTGGAGTGTAATCTGGACGATATGTACCCCGTTTTTTTTTAGTGTATCGAGGACATCCCAAGAAAAATGCAAACCCGCGGTTGGTGCTGCGACTGAACCGGGATGCCTCGCGTATATCGTTTGATACCTGTCGATATCCTCAAGAGATTTTGTATTGTCCTTGTTTCGCTTTATATAAGGAGGGAGGGGTGCCCTTCCGTATTTTTCCAGAAAATGATCGAACTCCATTCTTGTCAGGAATTCGACTGCCCATTTCTTTTCCGATAATCGCTCGATAAGGCGCGCTTCACATTCCCCGCTTAATAATATTCTTGTTCCGATACCGACTCTTTTAGCAGGTCTCAATAATACCTCCCACGTCTGTACCGGCTCTCTATCGCCGCATGTTCTTGACAGAAGGAGTATCTCGATCGTTCCTCCCGTTTCTTTTTTCCCGATTAGCCGCGCCGGTATTACTTTTGAATCATTGACAACCAGAACATCGTCTTTTTTTAAATAATCAGGCAGGTTTTGAAAAATTTTGCAATCAACATCTTCCGCATCTCTCTTTATAACCATCATCCGGGAACGGTCTCTGAGATCACAGGGGTGTTGCGCGATAAGTTCTTCGGGGAGATGGTAGTCGAAATCTTTTAAATTCATCGATCAGCTTCTTCCGAAATATACAAAGATCAGTCCGGCGATGATTGCGGTCAATCCCAATAACCTTAGCGTCGAGTCAGGCATCTCCTGTAGTTTTGAGAGATACGCTTTTACTTTCTCCGGAAAGGCAAAATACGGGAGTCCTTCTAAAACGAAGACCACTCCCAGCACACAGAGAAGAAAGTCCATCACATCATCATTCCTTTAGTTTAGATTCATTCCACAGATCATCCATCTCTTTGAGTGATGCCCCGGCAAGGTCTTTCCCCTGCTCCATAAGTTTTTCTTCAATGTAGGAGAATCTGTCGATGAATTTCGCCAGAGATGCTGAGAGTACTTCTTCAGCATTTACATCCACAAACCGGCATAGGTTTACAAGAGAGAACAGGAGGTCCCCGATTTCTTCCCTGATATAATTTACATTACCAGCTTTGAGGGACGCTCTAAACTCAGTGAGTTCCTCTTCGATTTTGTCGAGGACTTCCTCCGTATTTCCCCAATCAAAACCAACGCCGGAGGCCCTCTCAGTTACTTTTTGCGCCCTCTTGAGAGACGGCAGCGATCGTGGAATCCTTTCAAAAAGGCCGGAAGAATCTTCATTTCTGTTTTCCAGATGTTTTTTTATATCTTCCCAGTTCGCCTTGATCTCAGTGATGTCTTTGACTTTTGTATTACCAAAGACGTGAGGATGTCTCCTTATCATCTTTTCTGCTACATATTCCATAACATCGGAGATGTTAAATTCATCGGCTTCTTCTGAGATACGGGCTAAAAAGAGAATTTGAAAAAGAAGATCACCCATCTCTTCTTTGAGATCCTTCGGAATACCACTGTCTATGGCATCAATGAGTTCGTATGTTTCCTCCAACAGATATTTAGCAATATCTTCTTTTTTCTGTTTTTTGTCCCAGAGGCATCCGTTTTCTGATCTTAACTTCTGAATAATTTCCAGAAGTCTTTTAAAACCTGTTTGCGCTTGGCAAGACATTTTTCTCATTGTTCCGTATCGAAGTGATTCTAATTCTGGATTTTTCAGTAGCATATTCATGAAGGTGTTACAATCAGAGAAATTTTGTACTGCTGAATAATGGAAAATATATTTTAGTACCTTTTCATTTTGGTGTTGCATGTTTATGTTAATCTATATAAAATATTACACAGACTAATCATTTATTGTTTGTTGCTGTTTAGAAGGCGGGTTTGTCCAGCCATGGAATCATCAGGCTGGAATTAAAAACGTTCAGAATTAAGGAGGAAAAAGTATGTCGAATAGAGCTGATGATTTTATTAAAGGCTTGCTTATCGGGGGATTAATTGGCGCTGTTATCGGTATTCTCTATGCGCCCAAAAGCGGTAAGGAAACACGAGAAGATATTGTGAAAAAAGCTGACGAATTAATGGAAAAGGCCAAGGAGGAGTACGAACGGGCACTGGAAAAAAGCAAGAAGGCTTATGAAGCCGCCGTCAGCCGTTTGAAACAGATGGAATCCTCTGCAAAGGAGAAAGTTGGAGAAATGGAGGAAAAAGTTGAAGAGTTGGCTGAGCGGGGGAAAGATACTATTCTCGACACTAAAGGTCGCCTGAAGAAAGCGATAGATGCGGGTGTTGAGGCCTTCAAGGAAGAAAAAGGTAAAGCGTAATCAATAAAAGGCGCCTTAGTTTAAGAAGGGGATATCCATGTTTCTCGAAGTCGGTGTGTTTATTTTAGGCATTGTATTTCTTCTCCTTGTTGTGTTTTCAATTCCGTTTCTGTTGCAAGTCTGGCGTTCCGCAAAGAGTATTACGACGACCCTGCATATGCTCAATGAAAGTCTGCCCGGTATCCTCAAGAATCTGGAAGAAATTACAACGAATATCAACAAAGCGACATATACTGTAAATGAACAGATCGAAGGGCTTTCACTTGTTACAAGACGCATTCAGGGATTCTTAAGTATTGTAACGGATATAGAGAATATCCTGCGTGCCGGTTTGCGTCTTCCCGTTTTTAAAACGATCAGAAACGTAGTCGCAGTTGTCACAGGGGTGAAAGTTTTTCTGAAGGTATTTCTATCTTCGCGTGAGTCCGAATAACGATCATATAACATTAAAATTTTTATAATTTGTTTGTAAGTGTGGAGGTGCATGTAGTGCCTCGTGCTACATATGGGAAAAAGTGGGGGCGTGTCCGCACAATAACCGTCAAGGATAAGTCTAAAAATAGTAAGCCCGCTGAAGATGTGGTCCGTGATCTCAAGAGGAGTGAGCAGAAACAAGGTGGAGATGATTACCGGGAAAGGTCACTGGCTCTTCATGGCCTTATCTGTGCTCGATGCGGAAGGGAGTTTGATGAGTCGAAACGGCAGCTGCTGACTATTCACCACAAGGACGGCAACCATAACAATAACCCGCTGGATGGAAGCAATTGGGAGAATCTCTGCGTTTATTGTCATGAGGACACTCACAGCAGGGGAATTCTCGGAGATTATCTGGAAGGATATTCTGACGGATCGGATAACAGTCTCGTTTATGAAGATGTGAACGTAAAAGATACCAATTCATCCGGGCGGGGATCCCTGGGAGAAAAATTAAAGGAGGCTCTTGAGAAAAAAAGGTAAGGCGTTAAATATTACTTTATAACTATCCGCAGATTATCCTTCTGAGAGACAGTTTTATCCCCGACAGACGTCCCGCAGAATACACACGAGTAATCATATTTATCACCGTTAGACAGAACCAACAGGAGTCTCTTCCTAACCGGGACGGCCTTCCGGCATTTCGGGCAGAAAAGTTCCGTGGCATCGAAGTCTCTGTAAGTTTCCCGTCTCATTCTTTAATCATTCGTATCCGGTATTTTTTTTGCGTTTTCCAGCCAGACGGTGGCCTCACTGTCGCTCGGCGCCCTGTAATCTCCCCTCGGAGACAGCGATCCTCCGGATCCCACTTTCGGGCTGTTCGGAATACATGAACGCTTGTACTGGCTCAACTTAAAGAAACGGTAAAGATAGACCGTAAGCCAGTGTTTTATTTCTCCGATGGTGTATTGATTTCTCTTATCTTCAGGCACATCCGGCCACTGGCCCATGGTTTTATCTTTCCATGTGCAGTATGCCATGAAAGCTACTTTAGTAGGTAGGTAACCAAAGCGGGTAACGAAGAAATTATTAAAATCCTGTAAATCGTAAGGACCTATAAACGTCTCCGTCTTTTGGGCAGGTTGGTCGCCGTCTGCCCCCGGTATGAGTTCAGGGCTGATCTCAGTCGCAAGAATATCTAGCAGGATTTGTGAAGTTTCCTTGGTAAACTGCGAAGAATTAGCAACCCATCTTATCAGGTGTTGAATGAGGGTCTTTGGTACACTGGCGTTCACGCTGTAATGGGACATATGATCACCAACCCCGTAGGTGCACCACCCGAGTGCCAGCTCACTTAAATCCCCTGTACCGACAACAAGGGCATTTTTCATATTGGCCAGTCGAAAGAGATGCGAAGTGCGCTCTCCGGCCTGGATATTTTCGAAGGTAATGTCGTAAAGTTTTTCTCCTTTGGCATAAGGATGACCGATATCTTTGAGCATCTGCATGCAGCTGGGTCTTATATCAATCTCGTTGGCTTCCACACCGATTGCCTTCATCAACTTCAAAGCATTTGTATAGGTTTTATCTGATGTCGCAAATCCGGGCATGGTATATGCCTTCACATTTGATCTCGGTAGATTCAGGAGATCCATGGTTCTTGCTGTGACAATCAGGGCATGGGTGGAATCAAGGCCGCCTGAGACGCCGATTACTACGTTTTCGATCTCGGATGATTTTAGTCGCTGAGCCAGTCCGTGAACCTGTATATTATACGCTTCATAGCAGCGCTGATCGCGCTTCCCGGGATCAGCCGGTATATACGGGAATCTGGGATATTCCCTCTCCAGCAGTATCCTCTTTTCGACGGGAGTGACAGCAAATGATACCTTCCGGAATTTTTCCAGTTTTTCTCTCTGATTATATGCATTCTGTCCAAAGCTGTTCATCCGCATTCTATCCTGGGCCAATCTGTCCAGATCTACATCGGCATATATCACCTGCGATGTCCGCGAAAAACGCTCCGATTCCGCCAAGAGATTTCCATTTTCATAAATCATGGCATGACCATCCCACGCCAGGTCAGTGGTGGATTCTCCCGGACCGGCCGCTGCATAAAGATATGCCGAAATACAGCGGGCGGACTGGCTTGCTGCCAGAGAGTTGCGGTAGTCTGATTTCCCCACTGTAATATTGGATGCGGAGAGATTTCCCATAACTGTTGCGCCAGCAAGGGCTGCATGGCTGGAAGGCGGAATGGGTACCCAGACATCTTCACATATTTCAATAAAAAATGTGAAATGCTTTATATTTTTGACCTCAAACAGAATATCGGCTCCAAATGGGATATTTTCCTGCCCGCAAATATCGATTACCTTTGACTGGATGTCTTTCGCGGGACAAAATTGGCGTCCTTCGTAAAATTCGCGATAATTCGGGAGATAGGATTTGACTGCGATGCCCAGAATGCGGCCACGATAAGAGACGATTCCACAGTTAAAGAGTCGAAAATCGACCCGCAGAGGAGCGCCAATTACCAAGATTGTATTTAATTCCTTCGTGGATTCGAGAACATCGTTAACTGCGTCAGTTGAACTTTTAAGAAGGGCATCCTGGTGAAATAGGTCCTCATTAGAATATGCGGAAATTCCGAGTTCAGGGAAGATTGCAAATATCGCATTGTCGGCTGAAGCTTGCTTCACTAGTTTGATTGTGCTGGCTGCGTTAAAGGGTGCATCTGCTACCTTAACCTCCGGTATGCAAACGGCAACCCTGATAAATCCGTGATTGTATATGTTAAAAAAAGTATTCTCTTTACTTGCTGCCATAATCAATATTTATCCCGCGTCAGGTTGTCATTTATATAGGTACTATTATTTTTTAGAAGATTATTGAGATTTTGTCAAAGAAAATTGAGGGGAATCCTGTTATTGTCGCATTAAGAGACTGCTTTGTTGACTTTTTCTACATAAGCGTAGGCACTATGGTTATGAATGCTTTCAAAATTTTCAGCTTCGACACTGTACCAGATGAAATTATCATCCCTGTTTAACTGCTCAGCCACATTTCTTACCACGTCTTCAACAAACATCGGGTTTTCGTGCGCCTTTTCAGTAACAAATTTTTCATCGACTCTCTTAAGGAGGGAGTATACTTCCCCGCTTGCTGAATCTTCCACCAGCCTGATAATATCCTCGATCCAGAAAAACTTTTTGAACCTGACCTTTGTGGTTACCATGCTTCTCTGGTTATGGGCACCCATATTGCTGATTTCTTTGGAACAGGGACATACGGTAGTGACAGGTACGACCACACTGACCACAAAATCCGTTGTCTTATCATTAACCAGCCCGCTGAAGGAGCACATGTAATCCATGAGACTTTTTGCGCCTGAAACAGGGGCAATTTTTTCTACGAAGTAAGGAAATTCTATCTCCATATGTGCCGATTCCGCGTGGAGTTTATTTCGGATCTTCTGGAGGATGTTTTGGAAGGTTTTGATGTTGATCTGCCCCCTAAATTCGTTCAGGATTTCAACAAAGCGGCTCATGTGTGTCCCCTTGAAGTGATGGGGCAGGTTGACATAGATATTGATGGTCGCATTAACGTGTTGCGTACCGTTGGCGCGGTCAAGAACGACGATGGGATATTTTATTCCCTTGACGCCAACTTTTTGTATATCTATCTTTCTGTTATCTTTCTGATTTTGAATGTCGATCATTGTTTTTCGCCATTATAAGTAACTCTTGCATCCTCCGACTCCCAGACGGTGACTCGGGACACGTCAAGATTATGACACTGTACTCTTTCCTTGATGCTGTCGTAAATAAATTTTGCAATGTTTTCCGCAGACGGGTTGACATTTTTAAAATAGTCAATTTCATTGAGATATTTATGATCAAGTTCATTGAGAATCTCTTCCGTCCATTCTTTTAATACCCTGAAGTCTATTAAAATACCTGCATCTTTTAGTTCATGCGAAGAAATAGAGACCTCTACGGTAAAGTTATGCCCGTGCAGATTCTCGCAATTGCCGCCGATTTCTTCCAGTATATGAGCGGCAGAAAATGATTGTTTTATACTAACTTCGTACACCGATCTTGCTTTCGCTGAAATATTGATGAGCACTATAATTAAAATGATAATCCGATGTCAAGGAAAGAAAATATTCATTGATATCGGCAAGTTGTAACTATAGGGGTATTAAGTGAATATGATTGATTGAATAATTACTATAAGGTGAAATTGACAAATAATTGGTGAAAATTACTAATTTTCACTGACCATAAAACTAGAAAATAATTGTTCAAACATGCCATGTGATATCTAATATACGATAATTAAAGATAAAAAATATAATTTCATTTAAATCTTAATTATAAGTTTTGACTTGGTATATTAATTGCTAAACTATTCATAAAAATTGTTTGATATCATCTTTTAAATAATAATCATTTAAATAATAAAAGGAGGTGGTAGCGGAGGGTTAGAGAATAAAAAAAATTCAGATTAACCAATTTTAAGATTTAAATTAAACATAAAGTGAAAGGAGAAAAATAAAAATGATTAGTAAACTTTATAAGAAAAGAGGAGAAAAAGGTTTTACATTGATCGAATTGATGATCGTTGTTGCAATCATCGGTATCCTGGTGGCCATTGCTATCCCGCAATTTTCTCAGTACAGAAAAAGGGGCTGGGTGGCGACATTAAATAGCGACGCCAAGAATGCCTATACCGCTTCTGCAGCGTTGGTTGCTGATAACCCTAATTTACCAGGTATAGACTGCACAGCTAATCCAGGAACTGGTTTACAGTCTGCTGGCTTTATACCATCTACCTCAGGCGGAGTGACAACTATCTGTGCTGTTAACTGGGGTGGGGATAGTAGTAATTACACTATAACCATATCCGGCCCAGCAACGTGGGGTCTAACCCCTGCAACAAATATGGCTATATACGGAGTCCTTGCCGGCGTCACCACATTCACACCGGCAGCGCCATAAAGATAACTGGCAGGATGTAGGTCTTTTTATAAAGGGGCGTTCCATAACGCCCCTTTATTTTTGCATAAATTAATAAATACTTTAGTAAATCAAGGGCTTCATACTATCAGCGAAGATTTCCAAAAAAGACAATAAACAGTCTGCGATAAAATAGCCTAGGTTATTTCATATATCGTTCCACTTGAAATACCGCGAACACTCTGTTAAGAACCTGACGTGTAATATTGCCTCATCAATATTTTGGGTGTTAACCGTTGTCCACTGCAGAGGATATGCTGCACAAATAGGCAATTTAATTTAATATATCAGTAGATGCGATGTTTAAAGATAAAAAAGTAGTCGTGGTCATGCCCGCGTATAACGCGGCCCAGACACTGCGCATGACCTATGATGAGGTCATGGATCAGGGTGTCGTGGATCTGATAATCCTCGTTGATGATGCCAGCCGGGATGAGACCGTGGCGATTGCAAAGGCCCTCCCGAACGTGGAGGTATTTATTCATGACAGCAACCGCGGTTACGGCGCAAATCAGAAGACATGTTATAGGATGGCGCTCGAGCGGGGAGGCGATATCATCATCATGGTGCATCCTGATTATCAGTATACGCCGAAGCTAATTCCGGCTATGACATCCATGATCGGGAATGATCTGTACCCCTGCGTCCTGGGATCGAGAATACTCGGAGGCTACGCCCTTAAAGGCGGGATGCCCGTCTGGAGGTACGCTGCCAATCGCTTTATTACCTTTATGGAAAATATTCTCATGGGTGCAAAACTTTCTGAATACCACACGGGTTACAGGGCGTTTTCGAGAGGACTGCTGGAGGAGCTTCCCTTTGATGTGAATTCCGATGATTTCGTATTCGACAATCAGATGCTGGCCCAGATCATCTGGTTCGGCCATACTGTAGCGGAAGTCAGTTGCCCGACAAAGTACTTTGCCGAAGCATCGTCAATAAATTTTCGCCGGAGTCTGAAATATGGCATTGAGTGCCTTTTGACTGCTCTCTACTTCAGACTTGCTAAAATGCATATAATCGCCTCGAAGTTATTCCCTAATACCCGATGAATCCAACTCACGACAACCGTTTCCAAGATTTCTTCACTGATGATAAGTACATCGTTCTCAAGAATTACCTCTACAATTATCTGTTAAGGAAATGTGCCATCGAAAAGGTTTTGCGAAATGAGAAGCAGGAAATGATTTTGGAAGTAGGCAGCGGCATTTCTCCTATGGTTAATGCTGACGATCACGTCGTGTATTCTGATTTATCAATTCTTGCCATTCAGACTATGAAGATAAACATCGGGAAAGGTCATTATGTGGTAGCTGATATTATGAACCTTCCTTTCAGAACTGAGAGCTTTTCCCATGTGGTTTCTTCGGAGGTGCTGGAGCATGTCTTGGATGACAGGACGGCCCTGGCGGAAATTGCCAGGGTTACAAAAGCATCGGGTGTCCTTATCATCACGTTCCCTCATCGGCGGTTTTATTTCACCTGTGACGACCGTTTTGTAAGACACTTTCGACGTTATGAGCTTGCCGAGATGGAGAATCATTTAAAAGAAGCCGGATTGTACCCCCTTTTAGTGCGCAAAGTGCTGGGTCCCCTGGAGAAGATAAGCATGTGCATGGCAATATTCATTTTTCCCATGATTCATAGATTCCATAAAGGTGGTGGAGCAAGTGCGCAATTGTCAAGAAAAATGGTCATATTTTCATCTCTCTTCAAGTGGCTTAACAGGTTTTATGCCTTCTTCGCCTGGCTTGACGCAATCATTATGCCCCGCGCCTTATCAACTGTCCTGTTGATCAAGGCCGTGAAAAAGTAGGAAGCCTTCCAGGCCTCATTTCCCCTCCGTGCTGGCTCTTCGATTCTAATTTGACTTTATTCGTACCCGGTGGATTTTTTTCTTGACATCGTTTTAATTGTGATGCTATAAATGACCAACGGTCATATAATGACTATAGTTCATATTAAAATTGAAAAATTTCCTGCAACTTTCATAGGGCGGGTTTTATCAGTTTCAAGTAGGAGAAGCAGCTATCATGGTATTTGAAAAGAGAAGGGAACGGGAAAAAGAAAACAGAAAAAGTGCTATCCTCAAAGCCGCGAGGAAATTGTTTTTTGAAAAAGGCTTTAAGCCTGTTACTGTCGATAGTATCGCAAAGAAGGCTGAACTGAGTAAAGGAGCCGTCTACCTCTATTTTAAGAGCAAAGATGAAATATACAGCCAAATTCTTCTAAATGACATTGATAAATTTCATGAAAGGGTATCGGGTTTATCAGAGGGCGGCGGAAAAGCGTCTGACATGTTAATGCAGTTCTCTTCTATTTATGTGGATTTCTTCCTCAAAGACCGGGAACTCTTCAGGATTCTCATAACCTTTATGCTTCATGCCAATCACAGCAATTTACCCGATGATTTTCGGAACCATATTATCAAATCGACCAACAAAACTGTGGATGTCATAGAAAAAATATTCAAGTACGGTATAGACAGCGGCGAATTTCCACCTTCCATTAATGTGCGTCAAACCAGAAATGCGCATTGGGGTCTGCTTAACGGTATTATCTCACTTTACATATTTATCGATTCTGAATCCAGGAGAGAGGAACTCATCCGGTCAACGATCAATGCCAGTTTGGACATTTTCATCAGAGGCTTAAAAAGCAGTTAAATAAAGAAGTATTTTTATAGGCGTTAACATTTAACTAAAGATTGTATTTTATAGAATATGAAGGAAGGGAGGTTTTTATGAGCAATTTGCTGGTTAATACGAGGGATCAGCAGTTTGTTCTCTTTGAACAGCTTGGCATCGAAAAGTTGTTCGAAAATGAGAAGTTTGCGGATTTCTCGCAAGAAATGGTGTTGATGATGCAGAGCGAGGCGGATAAGCTTGCTGTAAATGTACTTCTTCCGGCGTACCCGGATGGAGACAAAGAAGGTTGCACATTTAAAGATGGAAAGGTTTCTGTGCCTGCGAGCTTTCATGAGGTTTTTAAGAAATATGTTGGAGCCGGGTGGCTCTGCTCGACTGAATCTCCCGACGTGGGAGGCCAGGGTCTTCCGCTTGTTGTGAGATCAGCCTGCTTGGAGTCTATGTTTGCAGCCAATTACCCCTTTCTGATGTACACGGGGCTCACCCACGGAGCTGCCCATTTGATTCAACAGCATGGTACAGAGGAACAGAAGATGAAGTACATGTACAACATGTATAGCGGCAGGTGGACAGGTACAATGTGCCTGACTGAACCGGGAGCAGGCAGTGATGTCGGCGCCCTGAAGACAACAGCACAGAGATTACCGGATGGGACATTCAACATTACAGGAACAAAAATATTTATTTCCTGCGGTGATCATGATCTTACAGAGAACATTGTTCACCCGGTTTTAGCCCGGATTGAAGGTGATCCTCCGGGCACAGCAGGCATTTCGATCTTTCTGGTTCCCAAATACAGAGTCAACAACGACCGCACTCTCGGAGAATTCAACGATGTGCGGACAGGCAATGTCGAGCATAAGATGGGTATCAAGGCGTCTGCAACCTGTACTCTTAATTTTGGCGATGAGGGGAAGTGCATTGGTGAACTTCTGGGAAGAGAGCGTCAGGGCATGAGGATAATGTTCCTCATGATGAATGCATCGAGGCTGGACGTAGGGATGCAAAGCCTTGGTCATGCCACAGCAGCCTATGAACATGCTGTTCAATATGCCAAGGATAGGATCCAGGGAGTTCCCGTATGGGAGATGAAAAATCCCGATGCCAAAGCTGTTCCTATCATTCAGCATCCGGATATCAGGAGAAAGCTTTTATGGATGAAGGCCCATGTAGAGGGCATAAGGGCCATGATCTACTTCACCTGGTTCTGCATGGATATGGCAACGATTGCAAGCCCTGAAAAAGAGAGAGAAAAATGGCAGGGCCTTGTTGAACTTCTTACACCTATTTGCAAGGCATATGCTTCGGAAAAGGCCCAGCTGATCTGCTCCTATGCCATCGATATCTATGGCGGCTATGGCTACTGCTCCGACTATCCCGTTGAGCAGTATTTCAGGGACTGTAAGATAGCCAGCATCTATGAGGGGACAAATGGTATTCAATCTCTCGACCTGGTTGGCAGAAAACTCGGCCAGAGAAAAGGCGGGGACGTCATGAATATGTTTAGCGAGATCAATTCGACAATTATGAAAACAAAGCCCATTGATGATCTCAAAAAGCACGCTGCGTATCTGGAAGAGGCTTACAATGCCTTGATTGATCTGACTTTGCATTTCGCACAATTAGGGAAAAGTGGAAGTTTTCTCATGCCCATCCTGAATGCCACTCCATACCTTGAGATTTTTGGTAATGTCATAATCGGGCATTTTCTGATGCAGGCTGCAGACATTGCCGATGAAAAGTTGAATGCCATATACAGGGAAAAAGGTGTGGAGGATTCAAAGGGAAAGAAGCGTGCGCTGGTCCACGAAGATCGGGATGTTGCCTTTTACTCAGGCAAGATCGCATCGGCAAAGTTCTTCGCGGTGGATGTTCTTTCCACAGTTAAGGCCCAGTGTGAGTCAGTCAAATTTGGCGAGAGAGTTCCTGTCGAAATGGCGGATGAGTCTTTTACCTATTAAGTTAAGGAGGAAAAATATGTCATACAGTATTAAAAAAGCCGCGGTCTTAGGAGCAGGGGTTATGGGCGCATCTATTGCAGCCCATTTGACCAATGCGGGAATCGAGTGTGTACTGCTCGATATCATCCCCTTTGAGCTTTCGGAAGCTGACAAAGCGAAGGGTCTAACGGAGAAAAGTCCCGAGTGGCGCAATAGATTCGCTGCAAATGGATTGGATACCGTGTTGAAGTCCAAACCCGCTGCTTTCTATGCAAAGAAGAACGCATCAATGATCAGAATCGGAAATTTTGAAGACAACCTGAAATGGCTTTCCGATGCTGACTGGGTTATCGAGGTTGTCATTGAGAATCTCAAAATCAAACAGGAGCTCTTCGCCAAGGTTGAAAAGGTTGTAAAGGCCGATTGCATTGTGTCGACGAATACGTCAGGTATACCAATTAAAGATATCTCTGCTAATTTCAGCCCGAAATTGAAGAAGAATTTCCTGGGGACACATTTTTTCAATCCGCCCCGGTATATGAAACTTCTGGAGGTCATTCCCGGTGAGGAAACGAATAAACAGGTTGTGGATTATATGGTGGAGTTCTGTGAACAGGTACTGGGCAAGGGAGTTGTGATCTGTAAGGACGTACCCAATTTTGTCGGAAACCGTATCGGCGTATTTGACATATCGAATGCCGTCCGGTTAATGGCGGATAGGAAGATGAGAATCGACGAGATCGACGCCATCATCGCGAGAGCCCTGGGAAGGCCGAGTTCAGCGATCTTTGGAACCCTGGACCTGGTGGGATTAGATACCGGTCATCATGTTATGAAAAATCTCTATGAAGCGGTGCCTAATGATGAGATGCGGGATATGTTTATTCCTTCAGATGTCATGAACGCAATGATGGAACGGAAATGGCTGGGGAATAAGACAAAACAGGGATTTTACAAACGCGCAGCAGGCGATAAAGGGAAAAAAGAAAAACTGGTTCTTGACTATAACACCATGGAATATGTGCCTGCGACAAAGCCGAAATTTGATTCGATCTCTATGGCGAAAAAGATAGAAGATAATGTGCCTAAAATGATCAAAACCGTATTCAATGGGACGGATACTGCGGCAGATCTCGCCCGTGAATATCTGTGCAATAACTTTATCTATGCTGCCAACCGTATTCCCGAGATTTGCGATAACATCGTGGCTATCGACAATGCCATGAAGTGGGGCTACAACCACCAGTTAGGGCCATTTGAGACCTGGGACGCGGTAGGTGTGAGGGAAGCAGTCGCCGTAATGAAAAAGCTGGGCAAGCAGGTTCCCAAAAAGGTCGAGGAAATGCTTGATGCCGGCTTTGAATCATTTTACTCAAGACGGGATGACGGCCTTTACTACTATGACTTCACAACGAAGAACTATGTAAAACTGAAGGAAAATCCGAAGATCATTATCCTGCCGGCACTCAAAGACCGGAAGAAGATAGTGAAGCAGAACCCCGGTGCAAGCCTTGTTGATATCGGTGATGGGGTTGCCTGTCTTGAGTTTCACACCAAAATGAACTCGGTGGATCAATTTATGGTCCAGATGATTTTTGACAGCTGTGATATCGTGGAAAAGGATTTCACAGGAATGGTTGTCGGTAACCATGCCCCCAACTTCTCTGTGGG
>Ga0326726_10002201_pt1 | contig 17968 bp, 15 predicted proteins | sample MHFenrmetagenome_2_FD_207603 | JGI IMG/M metagenome (GOLD analysis project Ga0326726, IMG submission 207603) | Lab enriched peat soil microbial communities from Michigan Hollow, Ithaca, NY, United States - MHF15MN | ecosystem: Environmental > Terrestrial > Soil > Wetlands > Peat | place: USA... | reverse complement strand
CTGGTGCTGCACGACGCGCAGAACGGACTCACCTTCGCGCCGATCAAGAACCTCCCCGGCGCGCTGGCGAGCATGGAGTTGCACAACAGCCCGCTCTCCGAGCTGGCCACACTTGGATTCGAGTACGGCTACAGCGCCGCCGCACCGGAAACGCTGGTCCTGTGGGAAGCGCAGTTCGGCGACTTCGTGAACGGCGCCCAGGTGGTAGTGGACCAGTTCATGGTGTCGGGCCTGTCCAAATGGGGCCTGAGCACCCGGCTCACCCTGCTGCTGCCCCATGGCTACGAGGGACAGGGGCCGGAGCACTCGAGCGCCCGGCTGGAGCGGTTCCTTCAGTTGTGCGCCGAGGGCAACATCAGGGTCGCCAACCCGACCACCCCGGCGCAGTACTTCCACCTGCTCCGGCGCCAGGCCAGGCGTACCCGTCAGCGTCCGCTGGTGGTCATGACCCCGAAGAGCCTGCTTCGCCTGCCGCTTGCCACCAGCCGGCTCGAGGATCTCACCAGCGGCGGGTTCCAGGCGGTCATGGACGATCCGCTGGCTCGGAGTCACCGGGACCAGGTCCGCCGGGTGGTTTTGTGCTCCGGCAAGGTGTACTACGAGCTGCTCGCGGGCGCGGCAGGCGCGGACCGTTCCCGAGTCGCGCTGGTACGCCTGGAGCAGCTGTACACCTTCCCGGAACAGGAGCTTGCTGCAATGCTGGCCGGCTACCCGAGCCTGACCGAGGTGGTGTGGGTCCAGGAGGAACCGCGCAACATGGGCGCCTGGAACTACCTCGAGGCTCGGCTCCGTGCCCTGCTGGCGCCCGGGGTTGCCCTGCGATACACCGGCCGCCCGGAACGGGCCAGTCCGGCCGAGGGATATCCCGCGGCCCACGCCGCCGAGCAGAAGCGGATTGTGGAGGAGGCGTTGAGATAAGCGGGAAGGCGGACGGGCGGAGGGGCGGAGGGGCGGAAGGGCGGTCAGGCGGTCTGGCGGTCTGGCGGACGGACGGACGGGCGGACGGGCGGACGGGCGGTCAGGCGGCAAGGCGGTCAGGCGGTCCGTAGCAAGGACATCGGGCCAGGATCTCTCAGAGACCTGGCCCGTTTGCTTGACCACTGACCGCCTGACCGCCTGTCCGCCTGACCGCTAGTGTTGCCCGTTCCCGTTGCCATTCCCGACGTGGGGAATGAATCGCGTCTTGTTCGAGGGGAGGAACTCCCGCGCCGAGGCCTGGCGGATCATGTCCTTGACCCAGTCGGAGAGATGCTCTCCGTAATGGAGCAGGAACACACCGCGAGAGCGCTTCTGGGCGATGAATGCGATGAACGGGGTATCGGCTTTGGCGGAATTGCAGGGCTGGCAGGCGATAACCAGGTTGTCCGGCCGGTCGTAGGCCGTCTGGCCTTTCCGGGGGTATACGTGGTCGAGGGTGGTACGGTCCTCTGCGATGTCGGCGCCGCAGTAGGCACAGATCGGTCCGTAGCGATCGATGAGCCACCGGCGGTGGGCATCCATCGAGCGACGACCGAGGTTGCGCGCTCTGGGCGGTGGGGGAGAGGACGGGGCACGACGGTTTGCTCGTGACACAACAGCTTCCTTGGCTTCAGTTACTAGATCCAGCGATAGGGTACAGGGGGTCCCTCCGCGGTTAACGTGTGTATCAAAGGTAGACAAGAGTCCGCCGCCTCACAAGTTCGGGGTCAAAGTTCCGGGTTTGGAGCCCCCTCATGCAACTCGGAACTCGGAACTCGGTACTGGGCTTCTACGTCCCCCAGCCACTCGACCTCGACCTCCCACTGCCGGATAACCAGCCGGACCACCTGGGCTGCCGCGGCCACCATGGGACCAGTATCGGCCAGAATCGCCTCGAGCGTAGCCCGCTCCCGAGCCAGCTGCTCCTCGAGGTAGGACCGGCGCCGTCGGACCAGGCGGAGGCGGTCCTCCGGCTCGGCGAAGGCGGAAAGCGCCATCCAGGTGAGGAACGGCGGCGGCGGGCGTTGGGTGGCCCACTCCTCCCGGCCGAGCGCGGTAGCCAGGGCCCGCCGTCCCGAGGGCGAGAGCCGGAAGACCTGCCGCTCCGGCCCGGTCCGGGCCGGACCTTCCCCGGCCCGGGTGACATGGCCGCTCCGGGCCAGCTTCTTGAGAGAGTAATAGACCTGGGGCCGGGAGATTCCAGCCCAGTCACGCACCTCCCGTCGCTCCAACTCCTGGTTGAGCTCATAGCCGTGCATCGGCCGCTCACGGAGCAGGCTCAGGACCACGAGATCGGGAAGGGTGAGGGAGACGGGCATGCTTGACAGCCAATATAGTCTCGTTTATACTATCCGCATAGTCTAAACGAGACTAATCGCGACCGCCGCGGCCAGCCGCCAGGTCGGCCGCCCAATCCCGGAGGTCGCCCATGCCTTCTCCAGCACTCGTCACTCGAATCACGCCGGTCATCTTCGTTGATCAGGTGGAACCCTGCCTGCCCTTCTGGGTCGAGCGCCTGGGGTTCACCAAGGTCGCGGAGGTCCCCGGTCCGGACGGCAAGCCCCAGTTTGCGCTGCTGGTCCGCGACAGCATCGAGGTCATGTACCAGACCTGGGCGTCCCTGGTGGCCGAATCACCCGCGGCGGCTGCCGGGCCCAGGGGCCATTCCATCGTGCTCTTCATCGAGGTGGCCAACCTCGACCGGGTGGACCAGGCGCTCGCGGGGTTGCCACGAGTCGTCGAGCGGCACCAGACCTTCTATGGCATGGACGAGTTCAGCGTGCGCGAGCCGGGCGGCGCGCTGGTGACGTTTGCGATGAAGGTGGGGGAGGCGTGAGACGTGAGACGTGAGACGTGAGACGTGAGACGTGAAACGTGAGACGTGAGACGTGAGACGTGAGACGTGAGACGTGAGACGTGAGACGTGAGACGTGAGACGTGAGACGTGAGACGTGAGACGTGAGACGTAGCGAAGGTCGAGCGCGCGGCGGGGGCTGTCAAGCAGAGGACTGGCGCCCTTCAGGGCGCGGACGCCGAGCAAGGGCTTTAGCCCTTGAAATGCCGAGCAACGGTCTTCACCCCTTCGTTCACCGTTCACCGTTCACCGTTCACGCGCGCCCTCACCTCCCCTGCCACCCGGGCAGCGCTCCATCCGAGCATCCCAGCGAACAGCGGCGGTACCAGCAACACCGCCCACCCGGGCAGCCCCAGGATGCCACCCAGGCGCGGGGCGAGGCGCCAGAGAGCGGGGATCGGAATGGTGAGTGCGAGCAGCGCACTCCACGAAATCGCTCCAGCCACGCCGGCGCGCCAGGCCGGGTGCCGGCGCCACGCCGCCCAGATCGCGGCCGCGACCGGTACTGCCCACCAGCCACCGAACCAGGTGCCGGCGGCGATGACGAGGGCAAGCAGCAGCACCTCCATCATGGCAGCGCTGCGTCCGGCAGAAGTTCGAGGCTGCTGGTCTCGTGCCGGGTCAGCTCGGCGGCCGCCCGGGGAATTCGCAGCGTATCCAGTTGGCCGTCTCGCCAATGCGCCAGCCGATCGAGATAGCGCGAGCTGGCGGGATTGCCCGACTGGCCGCCGGGATACACTCCCCATGCCCTGAGCTCCGGTCCCAGCTCGACCACCATGCGCCAGCTGGGCCCGAAGTCCCCCCTTCCACTCGAGGGGTTGAGGGTCGACTGACCGCCCTGCACCGGCACCCGCAGCGCGGAGAGCGACGGAATCCTGAGCAGGTGGTAGATGTTTGCGTACCTGATACGATCCCACCGCCAGCCACCGGCGTCGGGCTCACCATGGAGCCGCAGGGTTTCGCGCAGGGCCAGTGCCAGGGCGCGTGCCAGCAGACGGTCACGGTCCTCCACCTGCGGGGTGCGGTGGTCGTCCCACCAGATGCTGCTCGAATCGGACAGCAACGCGGCGGTCACGGCGAGCCCCGGAACCGGCTCGACACCGTCCAGCTCGTCCCAGAGAAGCTTCTGCAGCTGGCCGGTCGCCGACTCATACAGGACCGCCCGGGTGTTCTCCCTGGTGTACCGGCGGTCCCATTGGGCCAGCAGCGCCGCCGCGCGGCGAACCGTGTCGTCCTGAGCGAACCGGGCAGCGGTGAGAAAGGCCGGCGCGAAGATGTCCGCGGCAGGGCTGCCCGGATCGGTCTGGAACCGGCGCATGGCGTCCGGTGTGACGGCGCTGTCCGCCCGGAGCAGCTCGTTGATGCGGATGGCTCGCCAGGGTGAATACCAGTTGGCGCCGAGATAGTTCGGGTTCACCCGCGGATCGATGGGCTGCTGGTTGGCGGAGGCGAGGTATCCCTGCGCCGGGTTGCTGGCCTGTGGCAGCTCGGCGAGGAACCAGTCCCCGCTCCAGTCGCTGGCCGAGGTATCACCTCGCTGCACCACGTCGCCCCGGCCTCCCGGCCGTATCGGGAAGCGGCCGGTAGACCGGATAGCGATGCTCCCCTGCCGGTCGCCCACCAGCATGTTCTGCGCGGGCGCCTGGTAGCCGGCCATGGAATCGAGCCAGCCCGCGGCACTGGTGGCACGCGCCGCCCGGCCAAAGGCACCCAGCTCTCCACCCGATTCCAGCACCGTCCACCGCACCGAGCGCCACCCCTCCGCTGAGCGGCGCAGTGGACCGCGATGGGTGAAGCGAAGCGTGTCGACCGCCAGCAGCTCTCCCCGGCGTCCCAGGAAGCGCTCGGTCTCCAACCGAAGGTCGTGCCAAACCCCGTCGATCCGATAGCGGGCGGGGCTCTGCAGGTTGTCCACCACCTCGGCGTACTGATCCATCACGTCCGCTTCGGTGTTGGTGAAGGTCCAGGCAACATCGCGATTGAACCCGATGAGCACCCCGGGTGACCCTGGGATGGTGACCCCGTAGACGTCGAGCGAGTCGGCGACCACCAGATGGACCTCGTACCAGATCGCGGGAAGGGTAAGCTCGAGGTGCTGGTCGCCCGCCAGGAGCGCATGACCCGAGGCGCTGCGCGCGGCACTCACCGCCCAGTTGTTGGATCCGATGGCGTCGTTCTCGATGCTGCCCGAATCGGCGGGGATTACGGCAGGGCCCTCTGCACGGCGGGCCGCGAGGGCCCCGGAGGGGGCCGGCAGAGGTGTACGGCTGAATCGCGGCGCCCGCTCGCCATTGGGCTGGAGCGGCTCCTGCACCGGGCTCTCAATGGGATAAAGGGCGTCCGCTGCCCGGGCGCCGACCGCCTGTGCCGCCGCCGCGTGCAGGTCCTCCAGGTCGCTGTGGGCGAGCGTCCATCCCATGCGGCCCAGCAGGTTCAGGCTGTTGACTGGCGCCCAGCGCTCCGGCACGCGGCCCAGCAGGGCGTACTCGAACGGCCGGTTCCGTCCCAGGTGGTCGATCCAGGCATTCACGCCGTCGGCAAACGCATCGAGCAGGCGGCGGTCGTGCGCGGGGAGTGCGGCCAGCCGGCGACGCGCGGCATCGGGCAGACCCAGACCACGCATTTCCCGGTCGAGTCGCAACGCCGCCCGCCCGGCGATTTCGGTCAGCCGGCCCGCACCCGCCCCGGCCTGCAACTCGAGCTGAAACAGCCGGTCACGGGCGACGACATAGCCCAGGGCCCGAACGGCGTCGGGCTCCGTGACGGCGAAGATGTGCGGGACCCCGCGGTCGTCGTACCGCACATCGACTGGATGGGTGAGACCGCGGATGACCGCCGAGGCCCGGCGCGGAAGCTCGGCCTGCCGGGCCGCGCTCCACGCTCCGGTGACTGGATCAAGCAGGGGGCCAAGGGGAGGGATCGGTGCGGGGGGACGGAGACTGAGACCAACCAGCGCGATGAGCACCGCCAGTGCGAGGGCGGTGCCGGCATGCGAGAGCCTCACGGATGATACCGGGCCTTGAGCAGTCTGCCCCAGGACCAGCTGATGGGAGACACCTTGGTCGCGGCACCCTGCTCGTTCACCACCGGGTGTCCCTCGTTGACCCAGCGGAACAACCCTCCGTCCAGGTTCGATACCCTGGAGAAGCCCGTGTCGCTCAACGCCCTCACCATTGCCGCCCCGACGACTCCAGGACCATCGTAGACCACCACCGGAATGTCGCGGCGGACGTGCTCGAGACGGGTGATGTCCGGCTGAGACGGGTCGAGGTTCACGGCGCCGTCGATGTGGCTCAGGCTGTACTGATCCGCGGGACGGGCATCCACCAGGAGCGGCGGAGGACGGTTGGGATCCCGCATCCAGGCGACCAGCTCACCCGGAGTCACCCGGCGGACATCGCGGAACTTGAGCGCGACGGCCTCGCGCATGATCAGGCCGCCGAGCGGACACCCGTCCCACGCCAGGCCGGCGGCAAGGGCAACGAGCAGGACCAGCATGACGATGGTCCGCCTGGTGAAGCGCTTGCGCGGCTTGGCCTGGGGCATTGGTGGACCCGAGCGCGTTGAACCCGCTGCCGGAGATCGGGGGAGGGACGGCGGCTTGTAAGGTATGGACTATGAGGTAGGGGACGTAAGTAGCGGCCGCTGTGGCCCGCGTCACCTCGGGTCGAGATCGCAAGTAGAAACGATCAGGGCGGACCACGACGGTCCGCCCTGTTGCCAACTCGGGGTTGCCTCCGGAGCTACCGGCCCCGGCCGCCGCCACGGTCGCGATCGTCCACCTTGCGGGTCTTCGCGAGGATCTCCGCCTGCTTGGCGGCGAGCCGGATCATCCGCTCGGGAGTCTGGGCCTTCATGATCTGGCGGGGCGCGCCGGCGGTGAAGACGACCTTCCCCTCCTGAATCTCGAAGGTCAATGGCCGTCCGGTCGTCAGCTCGAAGGTGCCAACCACATTCTCTCCGGCACCCTGAGCCGTTTTGACCCGTTCGGCGAGGGCCTCACGGCTGGCCAGCCCTTCCAGCGAAACCGGGGGCTTGCCGAATGGAGTGATCGGCTGGACCAGGATGGCAACCTTGGCTCCGGTCAGGGAGTTCGCCACCCGGACTTCCTTTCCACCCACTTCCTTGGCCCAACGGAGCGCTTCACGCTCCGCCGGGGATGGACCCTTCGCACCGGCCGCCGGCGCCGCCTTTGGGCCAGCCTGCTTCTGCTGTTCCTGGGTGCGTTTGATGGCCTTGAGGTATTCAGGTTCGTCGTTCGACACGGCTCGATTCTCCGCCAGACAACGTGCTTTGCTTAGGGGGAGGAGAAGATACACCGGAGACGAAGCCGCGGCCAGCCAGACGAACCCTGCCGCAAGGCGTCGTCGCGTGACGCTGTGGCGCTACTCACGGGTTGCGGCTGGCGATTCGGCTGCCCCTGCCGGTGTGCGGCTGGGGAATTACCTCGGCTCCGACCTTGAGACCCGCCCGCCGAAGCCGGGAGCCGTTGATCTCCACCCCCTGCCCACCGAGGACCACGAGCGTCCCCGGCGGAAGGAGACGCGGCAGACGGCGCAGCTCCGGCAGACGGCCGCTGACGTTCGCGGGATCCGCGGCCGACAGGGCCACAACCTGGGGCAGCAGCGTCCAGCTCGCGTCAACCACGTCCTTGAGCGGCAGATCGGCGCCGAGGTATTGCACCCGCCACCCAGAAGTCTGCAGCCGGACGAGAGTGACGAGAATCCCCCACTCATGACTCTCGCCGGGCAGGCACGCGGCCAGCAGCAGAGGGCCGGCTGTGGCAGCGCCCGCAAGCTCGAGCTTGAGCTGCTGCACCACCACCTCACTCGCGAGGTGCTCGGCGGCGACGCTCAGCCGGCCGAGCGCCCAGAGATCGCCGATGACCTCGCCGAGGGGCAGGATGATCTCCCGGCCGAACTGCTCACTCTCCATGCTCCGCCGCTGTTCATCCAGCAGGGTATTGAGCCGATCGCGGTCGAGCCGCTTCACAGCCTCCAGCAGCAGGGCCAGCGGAGAGCCATCGGTAGCCCGGCCTTCCGCCCGGGCGATGACCGACTCACGTGGCTCGCGCACCAGGTCGCCGATCCGTTCCCCAGCGGCGCATAGCCGGGCAAAGGCGCGCAACAGGGCCACCTGCTCGCTGGTGTAGGTCCGATAGCGGTTGGCCTGGCGGCCGGGGCGGACGACTTCGTAGCGCCGTTCCCAGACACGCAGCCGTGCCGTGGCCAGGCCGGTGAGCTCTGCCACCTCGTGGATTTCGTAGCTGCGGTTGGGGGCGGGGGCGGGGGCGGTCATGGGAGGGAGGTGGCGTGGTGTGCTGTCAAATGTTACTTATCTGAACAATGAACACTATACCGGCCCGTGCCATAGCCCGCCAGCACCTGTTAGTTTGCTCCGTCCTTTCCGGAGCCATCGCCTGACCACCCCTGCGATCGCGCCAACGCCACCGGTGAACCCGCTCTTCGCCGAGCCGGCCTGGCGTACCATCAACTCGCTGCGCGCACTGGCCATGGACGCGGTGGAGCAGGCGCAGTCGGGGCATCCCGGCACTCCCATGGCTCTCGCTCCGGCGGCGTGGGTCTTGTGGGATCGGTTCCTCCGCTTCGATCCAGCGGCCCCGGACTGGGCTGACCGCGACCGGTTCGTGCTCTCCTGCGGGCACGCCTCGATGCTGATCTACGGTCTCCTGCACCTCGCGGGTTACGACCTTTCACTCGAGGACCTGCGCCAGTTCCGCCAGTGGGGCTCCAGGACTCCCGGCCATCCGGAGCGGGGGCATACTCCCGGAGTGGAGACCACCACCGGTCCGCTGGGCCAGGGGGTAGGCAACGCGGTGGGCCTGGCGATCGCCGAGCGAGCGCTGGCTGACCGGTTCAACCGGCCGGGCTTCCCAGTGGTGGCTCATCGGGTGTGGGGCTTCGTCAGCGACGGAGACCTGATGGAGGGGGTAGCGAGCGAGGCCGCGTCGCTCGCAGGGCACCTCCGGCTGGGACATCTCAACCTGATCTTCGACGACAATCACATCACCATCGACGGCGACACGGCGCTCAGCTTTACCGAAGACGTGGGCCGGCGGTTCGAGGCCTATGGCTGGCAGGTGCAGCGGGTGGGAGACGCCAATGACCTGGCGGGCATGGCCGCGGCGCTGGAGAACGCCCGGGTCGAGACCAACCGGCCCTCGCTGATCCTGCTCCGCAGTCACATCGCCGATCCGGCGCCAACCAAGCGGGACACCGCCGCGGCGCACGGCAGTCCGCTCGGTGCCGACGAGGTGAAGCGCACCAGGGCGATTCTGGGATGGCCGGAGACTCCGTTCTACGTCGCGCCGGAGGCGGAGGAGTGGCGCGAGCGCTGCCGGACGCGCGGCCGGGAGACCCGGCAGGCCTGGACCGAGCTGTTCGCCCGCTACCGCACGGCCCACCCGGCGGCGGCGGCAGAGTTCGAATCGTGGCTGGCCGGCCGGTTGCCCGCGGGCTGGGACGAAGGACTGCCCGGGTTCACTCCGGCCGACGGCGCGCTCGCCACCCGGCAGGCATCGGCCAAGGTGCTGAACGCGCTGGCCGCGAAGCTGCCCAACCTGATAGGCGGCTCGGCCGACCTGGCGGAGAGCACCGGCGCCGAGATCAAGGGCGGGGCCAGCTTCGGCCCGGGGAAGGTCGGACGGAACATCCATTGGGGAGTTCGGGAGCACGGCATGGCGGCGTGCCTCAACGGCATTGCGGCTCACGGCGGGCTGCGTCCCTACGGCAGCACCTTCCTGATCTTCACCGACTACTGCAAGCCCTCGATCCGCCTCTCCGGGCTGATGCACCTGCCGGTGATCTACATCGGCACCCACGATTCCATCGGCCTGGGCGAGGACGGTCCGACCCACCAGCCTATCGAACAGCTGGCAGCGCTCCGGGCAACGCCCAACGTCACCGTCATCCGACCCGCCGATGCGACGGAGACGGTGGAGGCGTGGAAGGTGGCCATCGCGCGGACCGACGGACCCACCGTGCTGGCGCTCACCCGCCAGAAGCTGCCGGTTCTCGACCGCGGCCGGCTGGGCGCGGCGGCGGGAGTCCGGCGGGGCGGCTATGTGCTGCTGGATACGCCGGGAGGTGCTCCCGGGGTGATCGTGATCGCCACGGGATCGGAGGTCGCCATCGCCCTGACGGCGGTGGAGCGGCTGCAGGCCGAGGGAGTCGCGGCGCGGCTGGTTTCGCTCCCCTCCTGGGAGCTGTTCGAAGCCCAGCCAGCCGACTATCGTGAGTCAGTGTTGCCGGCCGCGGTGACCCGCAGGGTGGCGGTCGAGGCCGCGACCAGCTTCGGCTGGGAGCGGTGGGTGGGCAGTCACGGCGCGATCATCGGCATCGATCACTTCGGTGCCTCGGCCCCGGCCGAGATCCTGTATCGGCAGTTTGGATTCACCACAGAGCGAATCGTCGATGCGGTCAAGGGACTCCTCACGTAGTTCCGAGTGCTGAGTTCCGAGTTCAAACTGACAAACCGGAACCCTCGGAACTCGGAACTTGGAACTTATCAATGACCAACCCTCTCGTTCAGCTCGGCTCACTGGGACAGAGCCCCTGGTACGACTTCATCACCCGCGACCTGATCATCTCGGGAGACCTGGCCCGGCTGATCGCCGAGGACGGTTTGCGGGGGATGACTACCAACCCGACGATCTTCGAGAAGGCGATCGCGGGGAGCGAGCTGTACGACGAGGACATTCGCCGGCTGGCGGCGGAAGGAAAACGCCCGGTCCAGATCTTCGAGGCGCTGGCGGTGGAAGACGTGCGCGCCGCTTGTGATCTGTTCCTGCCTGTGTACCACGAGAGCCGCGGGATGGACGGACTGGTTTCGATGGAGGTTTCCCCCTCCCTGGCCCACGACGGGGCGGGCACGATCGCGGAGGCCGAACGGCTGTGGAGCCGCATCGCCCGGCCCAACGTGATGATCAAGATTCCTGGAACTCAGGCCGGCCTGCCGGCGATCAGCCACTGCCTGGCGCTGGGTATCAACGTGAATGTCACCCTGTTGTTCGCGGTGCGGCGATACCGCGAAGTGGTGGAGGCCTTCTTCACCGGCCTGGAGCGGCGGATGGCGGCGGGCAAGCCGGTTGCCGGGGTCGCCTCGGTGGCTTCGTTCTTCGTCAGCCGGATTGACAGCAAGGTAGGTGGTGGAACCGCAGCAATCGCCAACGCCGCGGTGGCGTACCAGGCGTTTGAAGAGCTGTTTGCCTCGGCGCGCTGGCAGGCGCTCGCGGCCCAGGGCGCGATGGTGCAGCGGCCGTTGTGGGCATCCACCAGCACCAAGGACCCCTCGCTGCCCGATGTGTACTACGTCGAGGCGCTGATCGCGCCGCTCACGGTAAACACCCTCCCCCCGGCGACCTTCGCGGCCTACCGCGACCATGGCATGCCGGCTGTCCGCATCCGCGAATCGGTCGCGCGCGCGCCGGCGGTGCTGACCGGGCTCGCCCGGGCGGGCGTCGACCTGGATGAGGTGACCCGCACGCTGGAAGTGGAAGGGGTCAAGTCGTTCGCGGCCTCGTTCGAGTCGCTGCTCAAGGTCATCGAGCAGAAGGCGGCGGTGCTGGTGTAGGGGATTGGTGGAGCCAAGCATGCCTTGGCCCCACCAACCCCCTGCACCAGCACCGGCCCTGGCGCTATTCACCCACCGCAAACTCGACCGCCGCCGCGACGTGCAGTGCGGTGGTGTTGAGGTAGGTCACCCCGGCGACTTCGAAGACCGGGAGTGCCTTCTGGGCGGGAAACGCCAGCGGCAGCTCCGTGCATGCAAGGCACACCAGGGACTCCGCGAAGGGCCGCTGCGCCAGCCAGCTCCTCGCGATCGCGCCGAGGCGGGCCGCCGCATCCTCCGGCGCGCCGCGCTGCAGCTGGCCGATCAGCCCGATGGTCGAGCTCCGTGCCGACTCGTCGGTCGGCCCCGCGGCGGCGACTCCATTCCGCGCAAACGCCTCACGCAGTCGAGTCGAGCGCATCGTCAGACCGGCGCCCAGGACGAGCGCCTCCCTGGCTCCCAGCCGGGCGCACTCCCGCGCGACGATCTCGAACAGGTCGAGGACCGGGATCCCGATACCGCGCACGATCTCCGCGAACCGGTGATGCGGCGTGTTGCTCGCCAGCAGCGCGCACTCGGCGCCGCTCGCCTCCAGCCGCCGCAGCGCCACGTGATGGTAGCCATCGAACCTCGACCAGGAGCCCTCGTCCCCGTCGGTTCCCAGGAACGAGACGGCGCGGGCCAGATCGAGCGACTCGATGGTCATCTCGGGGGTCGATGAAGTTCCCCCGGGATGGCCGACGCTGGGCCGGGCCTCGGCCAGGCGACAGATTCCGGTGTAGTACTCGACGGTAGATGCCCAGCCCACCCCGCCCACGATCCCGATCTTCTTCACGATGGACCCGCCCACGCGTGCGTTCTTGTGGTTGAAGCCATCCCACTATGGGTGCCGTTCCGCAACCGTCGCGGGAATGCCGAGGGTGCCGTCGACCACTTCCACGAAATTCCGCTCCTCGCGGAGAATCAATCGGTTGGTTCGCGTCAGCTCCAGATGGGCGCGCGCCTCCGGATCCGATTTCAGACGTGTCCGGTACGCCTCGTATGACGCCAGACCATCGAACGCAATGAGTCCCCATGCCACGTTGTTGGTCCCCTCGTGCGGCAGAAAGTATCCGACCAGGTGACCGCCGCACCGTGGGATGATCTGGCCCAACCCCTCCGCGTGCTTCCTGAAGCCGTCGCGCTGGAAAGGGTCGATCTCGTAGCGGATAATGCAGGTGATGGTCATTTGGGGTTTCCTCGCGGGTTGAGGTTGCGCATTCCGTCCGGCCGCTCCAGTGACCGCGCCGGAGGGCCGAGCCCGGAGGTAGGAGGCCTCCCCGCCGGGAGACGCGAGTGGCTGGCAGGTGGCGTCGTCTGGCATGCGTCACGATAGGGGCGCAACGCTTCGATGGCCGTCGAAGCATCGCCACCGCATATTCCGGCCATGCCCACCGCCCGGCGGAGACCCAACCCATCAACGGACGCCTCGGTGGCCCCTGCCGCGGCGCTACTGGCCGACCCGGCCCGGGTGGCGATGCTGTGGGCGCTGATCGATGGCCGAGCCCTTCCGGCGGGCGAGCTGGCACGGGCCGCAGGGGTGAGTCCATCGACCGCCAGCGCTCATCTCGGCCGCCTGGTTGCGGCCAAGTGGGTCGGCGCGGAAGACCAGGGACGCCACCGCTACATGCGGCTGATCAACCCCGACGTGGCGGGCCTGCTGGAGGCGCTGGCGGTGGTGGGCGGCCCTCCGCCTGAGGCACCCGGTGTGAAGGGCGGACCGCCGGACGAGTTGCGACTGGCGCGAAGCTGCTACGATCACCTCGCGGGGAGGGCCGGGGTAGCGCTGACCGAAGCACTGGTGGCCGATGGATCCATCACCGAGGACGGACGGATCTATGCCGTGACCCCATCGGGTCGCGTCCGACTCGGCGGACTGGGAATCGACACCGAGGCGATCGCGGCGGAAGCCCGCAAGGGACGACGGTACCTGGCACGGGTCTGTCTCGACTGGAGTGAGCGGCGACATCACCTGGCGGGAGCGCTGGGCCAGGCCCTGCTCAATCAGGTGCTGGCGCTGGGTTGGTTCGAGCGGCGACGAGGGTCGCGAGCGCTGCGGCTCACCAACGCGGGAAGGCGGGCGCTGTGGCGGGAGTGGGGAGTGAGACTGATCTAAGGCGGGAAGGCGGGACGGCGGGAGAACAAGCCCGCTCACTTCCGCCTTTTCGCCTGCCCGCCTTTCCGCCCAGGGTCAGCAAGGAACAAGCGGTAAGCAGGATTTCCGCTCTCATCGATCCACCGGTACCCCACCTTCGCCAGAAACCGGCGAAATTCCGGCATTTCCGTCGGCGGCACTTGCACGCCCACCAGCACTCGGCCGTAGTCCGCGCCGTGGTTCCGGTAGTGGAATAGACTGATGTTCCAGTCGGAACGCATCGCATGCAGAAACCGGAGCAGTGCGCCCGGCCGCTCGGGGAACTCGAATCGGTACAACAACTCGTTGCTCGCCAGCTGCGCGTGGCCGCCGACCAGGTGGCGCACGTGGAGCTTGGCCATCTCGTTGCGTGAGAGGTCCAGGGCGCGAAACCCGTTGCGGGTGAGCGCCTGGATGATCCTCGCGGTCTCCCGCCGGTCCTGCACCTGCAGCCCGACGAAGACATGGGCCAGCTCGGGATCGGCGATGCGGTAGTTGAACTCGGTGATGTTGCGGGGGCCGATCGCGGCGCAGAAGCGCCGGAAGCTGCCGGGCCGCTCCGGGATGGTCACCGCGAGGATGGCTTCCCGCTGTTCCCCCACCTCGGCCCGCTCGGCCACGAACCGGAGCCGGTCGAAGTTGATGTTGGCGCCGCAGGCGATGGCGACGAGCGACCTGCCAGTGGCGCCGGTCCGGGCCACCCACGACTTGGCGCCGGCGATGGCGAGGGCTCCGGCCGGTTCGAGGATGCTCCGGGTTTCCTCAAACACATCCTTGATCGCCGCGCAGATGGCGTCGGTATCCACCAGGATCATCTCGTCGACACACTTCCGGGCCAGGCGGAAGGTCTCCTTCCCAACGGTGCGCACCGCCACCCCGTCGGCGAAGAGGCCGACGTGCGGCAGGGTGACCCGCCGCCCGGCGCGGAGCGAACGGTCCATCGCGTCGGCATCGGTCGGTTCGACCCCGATGATCCGCACCTCCGGGTGCAGCTGCTTGACGCAGGTGCCGACCCCGGCGATGAGCCCGCCGCCACCGACGGCCACGAAGATCGCGTCGGGAACCACCGCGGCCTGCCGCAGGATCTCGAGCCCGATGGTTCCCTGGCCCGCGATCACGTCGGGGTCGTCGTAGGGGTGCACAAAGGTGAGCCGCCGATTGCGCCCCAGCCGGCGGGCCTCTCGATAGGCCTCGTCGTAGGTATCGCCGTGGAGCACCACCCGGGCCCCGCGGGCCGCGACCGCCTCCAGCTTGATCCGCGGAGTGGTCACCGGCATCACGATCACGGCGCGGCAGCCGAGCCGCTGGGCCGCGAGGGCCACGCCCTGGGCGTGGTTGCCGGCCGAGGCGGCGATGACGCCCCGGCGCCGGGCAGCGGCCGGCAGACGCGCCATGCAGTTGTAGGCGCCACGCAGCTTGAAGGAGAAGACCGGCTGCATGTCCTCACGCTTGAGGAAGACCCGGTTGCCGAGCCGGGCGGACAATCCCGGCGCGGCCTCCAGCGGTGTCTCGATGGCCACATCGTAGACCCGGGCGTTCAGGATGCGGCGGAGGTAATCGATCGGCATGCGAGAGGGGGGCGACGAGGCGACGGGGCGACAAGACGACGAGGCGACAAGGCGACGAGGCGACAGGATTACTGGGCGAAGTATGGATCACCCCGGCCCCGGACGCTACCGACAGTGCCGTTCTCCGAGTAGGCTTCTCGGGTTGCCGGTCCCCGATTCCCTGTTTCCATCTGCACAGTCCCCCAACTCCCGGACCCCGACCATTCCATGATCGGCTTCCTGCGTCGCATCTCGCTCACGTGGTGGATCATCATCTCGATGGTAGTTGGGGTCATGCTGGGCTACCTGGACCACTCGGTCTGGCCCGACGTCGACCTGGCCGCGTATCTCCAGCCGCTCTCCTCCATCTTCCTCCGGATGATCAAGTCGATCGTCGCGCCGCTCATCTTCTCCAGCCTGGTCGTGGGGATCGCGGGGCACGGCGACGATCTCAAGCGGGTGGGGCGGCTGGCGTTCCGTTCGATACTCTATTTCGAGATCGTCACCACCGTGGCCCTCGCGGTGGGACTCCTGGCCGTGAACCTGACCCGGCCGGGCGACGGGGTCCAGCTCAGCGCCACCATGGACAGCACCCAGGTGCAGCAGCTCACCAGCGCCAAGCCCACCTTCAGCAGCGTGCTGGAGCACACCGTTCCCGCGAGCATCGTGGAGGCGGCGGCGAAGAACGAGGTGCTGCAGATCGTGTTCTTCTCGGTGCTGTTCGCGATCGGACTGGCGCAGTCCAAGAGCCGGCACAAGCAGTCGGTGCTGTCGTTCTTCGAGGGGCTGGCGGACGTGATGTTCCGATTCACGGGCATCGTGATGAGATTCGCCCCCATCGGCATCGGGGCGGCGATTGCCGTAACCATCGGGCACAGCGGGCTCGGCGTGCTGGGCAACCTCGCGAAACTGGTGGCGACCCTGTACGGCGCGCTGGTCGTGTTCCTGCTGGTGGCGCTGCTGCCGGTGGCGCTGCTGTTCCGGATCCCGATCCGCGAATTCTGGCGCTGGGTGAAGGAGCCGTGGCTCATCGCCTTCTCCACCGCCTCCTCGGAGGCCGCCCTCCCGCTGGCGCTGGAGAACATGGAGAAGTTCGGGGTGCCCAAGCGGATCGTGTCGTTCGTGCTCCCCACCGGATACTCGTTCAACCTGGACGGCTCGACCCTGTACCTAGCAGTGGCCTCCATCTTCGTGGCCCAGGCCGCGGGCGTGGACATGAGCATCGGCAACCAGATCCTGATGATGCTGACGCTGATGCTCACCAGTAAGGGTGTGGCGGCGGTGCCGCGCGCCTCGCTGGTGATCCTGTCGGGGACCCTGGCGACGTTCCACCTTCCGCTCGAAGGCGTGGCCGTGATCCTGGCGGTCGACGCTCTCATGGACATGGCCCGCACCTCGGTCAATCTGCTGGGGAACTGCCTCGCATCCGCCGTGATGGCGCGCTGGGAGGGGGAGTGGGGGGAGGCGATGTAGCCGTTACCCCGTTGGCCGTTGGCCGTTGGCGGAGGCGCGTAACGCGAGCCACCGGGCGGTGGTTCGTCGCGCCAGCTCGCTAGTACCTAATGCCAACGGCCGAAGGCCAACAGCCAACGGCTTGCAACCTTTCCCCGCGCCCGGACGTCTATAACCGGTCTCCCACCGGAACCGGATCGTTCATGCTCGCCAGTACCGCCCTCCTCGTCCTCGCCGCCGCCACCACTCCCCCGGTATCCGCGCCAGTCGGCAACATCCGCTACGACGTGAGCTTCACCCGCGAGCTGGCCTCCCGCCGCCAGCTGGGCGTGTCGATGGCCTTTGACGTGACGGGCTCGGGCGAGGTGCTCCTGTCGCTCCCCGCGTGGACTCCCGGCGCCTACGAGATGAGCTGGTTCTCCCGCTGGGTCTCCGGCTTCACGGCCACCAGCGCCGGCAAACCGCTCAAGTGGGACAAGCTCGACTATGACACCTGGCGCATCCGGCCGGCGGGGGCGCGGCAGATCCAGGTCGATTTCCGGTATCAGGCCGACTCGCTGGACAACGCCATGGCCTGGAGCCGGGGGGATTTCGCCTTCTTCAACGGCACCAACGTGTTCCTCTATCCCGAGGGGCGCAGTCTCGACTTTCCAGCCACCGTCCGGATTCACACCGAGGCCGACTGGCGGGTAACCACCGGGATGCGGCCGGGCCCCGAACGGGACAGCTTCGGAGAGAAGAGCTATCACGACCTGGTGGACATGCCGTTCTTCGTGGGCCGATTCGACCTCGATAGTGCCCAGGTGGGGGGAGTCAACGCCCGGCTGGCGACCTACCCCGCCGGCCAGCTCTCGGGTCCGGCACGCACGGCGTTCTGGGATCAGTACCGCCGGATGTTCGCCCCCGAGGCCAAGACGTTCGGCGAGACCCCGTTTGCCGCCTACACCACGTTCATGGTGTTCGACTCGGGCTTCGGCGGCGGATCGGCGCTGGAGCACCAGAACTCGCACCTGGGGATCTACACGCCGGCAGGGATCGGCCAGCTGTGGGTGGCCTCGGTCACCGCCCACGAGATGCTCCACGCCTGGAACGTGAAGCGGCTGCGGCCGGCGGAGATGGTGCCCTATCGCTATGACGCCCCCGAGCCAACCCCATGGCTGTGGGTGAGCGAAGGAATCACCGACTACTACGCCGACCTGACGCTGACCCGCGGCGCGGTCATGGATTCGACCGGATTCCTGGCGGCCACGACCGAAAAGATCGTAACCGTCGGCAGCACCGTGCCCGTGGCGCTGGACGACGCGTCGCTCTCGACCTGGGTGCATCCGACCGACGGCACGGCCTACATCTACTATCCCAAGGGATCGCTGGCGGGGTTCCTGCTCGACATCCTCATCCGGGACGCGTCGGACA
>Ga0326726_10002200_pt1 | contig 17969 bp, 20 predicted proteins | sample MHFenrmetagenome_2_FD_207603 | JGI IMG/M metagenome (GOLD analysis project Ga0326726, IMG submission 207603) | Lab enriched peat soil microbial communities from Michigan Hollow, Ithaca, NY, United States - MHF15MN | ecosystem: Environmental > Terrestrial > Soil > Wetlands > Peat | place: USA... | reverse complement strand
TGCCCGGTTGGTCGTCGGGACAGGAGTTGAAAAAGCTGAACCCGCGGGTGTGGCAGAGACGTTTCCGGCATCTACGGAGAAGGTCTTCTGCTTTTTGGAAGCAATCGACATCAGTAAAGATACAGAGGTCTCCTTTGTCTGGGTTTATGGCCAGAAGGAGATGTTGAAAGCCACTCTTCCATTGAAGATGGGTGCCAAGTGGAGAACCTATGCAAATAAAAATTTAAGAGAATTGAAGGGAGAGTGGAAAGTAGAGATTAGAGACCCGGATGGAAAAGTTCTGAAAGACGTTAAATTCAGGGTGGAATAACCTTTCCTCATACTCTTTGAAAATAGGAATACATCCCTTTTTCAGCCTAAAGATTATGGATCCCCGTAATAAATGGGATGTCCCTATTTTTGATCTCCGAGTTGGCACCTCATGCAAGGAAAATTTCAAGGCGCAATACCAACCTAACTATGGGGGATCAGGCGGGCATCCTGCACATTCTGTTCGGATTCTCTTCCAGGTCTTCTTCTTTGTTCTTTAAGAGAGCATCTCTCTCCTCCCTCTGTGCCCAAAGAAATTTTTTATTTGTGAAAAGAATCTTCTTGACATTTTTAAAAATAGTATTAAAGATATCTTATAAGAACTTTGCACGAAAGAATGGACGTCCTCCAAGCGTGATTGAATTGGGCCCGAGAAGAGATGGATTCATGGGTCCCGAAAATTTGCGAGACCAAGTCCTTGTAGTGAGAGAATTACAAGGACTTTTTTTATCGGTTAACAAATTTATTTTCCAGATGGAAGCCGCTGAAAATTAAGGAATTTATACCGACGAAATATTTTTTTAATGAATCAGACATTTTTTAAGACATGGAAACTTTGATTTAAGTGAAATAAATTCTGGAAAAAACAAATAAATTTTGGATAAAGCCGAGAAAGGCGGGATAAAAGAGGTAAATTCCGAGCAATACAAATAAATTCTAGAAAAAAATAAAGACTTATGTGGCTCTTCTATAAATCCAGCATCGCTCGCGCATCCTGAGAAATCATCTACTCTTTTCAGAATTTTAGAAAATTCAGAAAATTAAAAAGTAGCTTTGAGCGAGACCTGAAGAGGACGTTAAATTACATTATTCTCGGCTTCAAAATACAGGATTTACCCTATTCACATATTTGCGTATATGAGTTTAAAGTGTATCTTATTTTGAAAGCAATTTTAGACGATTATTTTTTTACAATTATTGATATGAGATGATCGTGGCTTTTAGATCTTTCATTCTCTACAAAGTGAGGACCTCAGGAGGTTATTGTTGAATGCGCATTTCCCCGCGAATTGAAGCCGATCTTCTTGTTACAATAAACGAAAAGGATGTGGAATCAAAGGCGACCATCAGGGACATTGGTATGGAAGGTGTATTTATTAGAGGCCGCGTTCCTTCTCCTAAAGTTGGAGAAACTCTTTTTATGAAATACGACTTGCCAGGATATATCCCTCTTGAACAAAGTGGAAAAATGATCCGGAAGGAGCCAAGCGGGATCGCCATCGCTTTTTATAACATAGATGCCTCCACCAAAATTAAACTTTGGAAGTTCATTTTGGATAATCTGGGCATCCTGAACGTCTGCCCTTATTGTGGTGAACATTATGATGAGGTGTTGCCTCCCATTTGTAAGAGGTGTAACTGGAGACTTGACTTTCATCTCCCTGATTATTTCGAATATTATGAAAAGAACCATCTTCTAAAAAAATTGTATTCAAAAGCAGACCATTTAGAAGCAGATCAGATAGGGAGATTGATTAACTTTGTTGATGTCGATCTCCTAAAAGGAAGAGGAAGTGGGGGATTTCAGGAGTTCGTCGGGACGAGCGATGTAATGAGAGAGGTATTTTCCAAGATCAGAAGAGTTGCCCCTACAGATATACCTGTTCTCATTCTCGGAGAGAGTGGGACGGGCAAGGAGTTAACCGCCCTCGCCATTCACGAAAGGAGCCCAAGAAAGGACAAGGTTTTCGTTCCAATAAACTGTGCAGCCATCCCGGAAACTCTTCTCGAGTCAGAATTATTTGGTTATGAAAAGGGTGCTTTTACCGGCGCCTATCACAGTAAAGTGGGTAAATGTGAACATGCGGACGGCGGGACCCTTTTTCTCGATGAGGTGGCGGAACTTTCCCCTGGCCTTCAAGCAAAACTTCTCAGATTCCTTGAGAATCAAATTGTGGAGAGAATTGGGGCGGGAAGCGGGAAAAAAGTCAATGTCAGGGTCATCGCTGCAACGAACTGCAAACTTGATTCCGCAATTGCAGAAGGCAAGTTCAGAAAGGATCTCTATTACAGGTTAGATGCTTTTACCATCAATCTCCCATCTGTCAGGGAAAGAAACGAGGATAAGATCGTTCTTGCGAGATACTTTCTTAAAAAGTTTTCAAGGGAAATGGGCGCCTCAAAGGAATTTACAGAGGATGTTGCAAAGGCGATTATGAATTATGACTGGCCTGGAAATGTCAGGGAAATCATAAATAAGGTTAGGAAGGCAATTGTCATGTCGAATGGAAGTCTCTTAACACCTCAGGATCTGGATCTGGATTCCTCAGACGCCTCTGTCGAAAGAGAACTGTCCCTGCAGGATGTAAAACAGAAGATCGAGAAACAGAAGGTGAAAGAAGTAATTGAAATCAGCGGCAATAATATGACCAAGGCAGCAAAGATGTTGGGTATCAGCCGTCCAAGCCTTTACATCCTAAAGAAGAAGTATAACCTCTGACCGCTTCCGAAAAGAGTGAAAAACCTACCCTCATTAAAGGACTCACCTCCCCCCGAATTCATAAAACCTCTTGAAAATTCTACTTTTTTCACGCTACTGACAAAAAATGTCTACTCAGTTGGGGATTTATTTTCCAAAAATTTATTCAAAGGAATGCATCTAAAAAATGAGAGAAATTTCTTGACAAAGATTTAAAATTAGTCCATGATGCAGACACGAAATGGATGGTTTGAAAAACCATACAATGGAGGAGATTCCTCGGCTTTAGCCTATGGGGAAAGGGGAGAGAGAAAAACAAAGACTGAAAGGGGGAGGAGGGATCATGTTTAGAATTTTTATCTCTATTTTATGTATTGTCTTCTTCATTGCTTTTTCCTCAAGCTCAATGGCTCAAACACCTTCTTCTGAAAAGAAGGAAAAAGAAAAACCTGCAGAGCAAATTCTCATTGAAAAAGGAGGAGTCCTTCTGTCAAGGGGGACGTTGCAAATTGAGCCGGGCCTCCAGTACAGCCATTTTTCGAGACACAGGATATCTATAAGCGGGTTCACAATCCTGGAGGCAATCGTCATTGGGGAGATAGCAGTTCATGATTTAAAGAGGGACATCTTGCAAGCCGCTCTGACTGCACGATACGGCATCACTTCGAGATTTGAAGCCGAGCTAAAGGTACCTTATCTTTTCAGGTGGGATAGAGATGTGAGGGCGCCAGAGACAACCGATGTCAGCGAGAAAAACATACACGACAGCGGCATCGGGGATATCGAAGGAGCACTCTATTATCACTTGATCACCGCAAAAGGTTGGGTGCCTGACCTCATCTTAAATGTGAGGGCAAAGGCTCGTAACGGAAAGGACCCTTACGGTCTCCGTACGGATGCTCAAGGGAGCCTCGAAGAACTCCCCATGGGCAATGGACACTGGGGGTTTTCAGGGGGGTTTACCGTTGTGAAGGTGAGCGACCCGGCTGTCTTTTTTGGTAGTCTGGCTTATTTCTGGAACGTGAGAAGAAATGTGGGGCAGGGGATTGGGACCATTGACCCCGGTGACAGTGTTGAGGCTTCGCTGGGTGTTGCTTATGCACTGAGTGAAAAATTCTCACTATCAACTCAATATCAGCAGAGGATATCAGTCAGGACAAAACAAAACGGGCAAAGGGTTCCAGGGACCTTTATTAATGCAGGAACTATCTTTCTTGGTGGAAGCTATAACATCTCAAAAAAGACTTCAGTTAATCTGTCGGTAGGGCTAGGCCTTACAACAGATGCACCTGATGTTCAGGTAGTATGGACTGTGCCTTTCAACCTATAGATTTAAAAAAATCTGAAAAACAAACCCTGCTGCTTTCTCCTCTCCCCTTGGCTATTAAAAAGGGGAGAGGAGTTCACACAGTTACCTGTCGTTAATATTTACAGATTTCTGCTCCTCCCACTTGTTAAATCGTCATAAAATTTTACACTCCAATCGATCCCTTTATAAATAATTTAATAAAATCAATAAGTTTTGATTTGGCACATAAATTGCGAGTAACTCTATCCAGAATGAAAAAACTGTTTGCTATTCTATTCGTCTTAACCTTCCTTATTCCATTATCGACATCGGCGAATGAGGTGGCTGAAGACACTACGTCTTGGCGGGGGTTCGATGTTCTCTCAGGAAATGAGCTAAGCGATGGCGAGCTCAAAGAAATCGTGGGGCAGGGTCTCCACGCTTCGTCTCCCGATCGGATAGAGAGAACCTACTCAAAGATAATCCTCTGGGATGAGGCGAAAGGTGGAATCGTAAGGATTAGCCTCTCAATAGGCCATGAGAATTTGCAAAGAAACACTCTCTCTGTCCAGGGCAGGTAAATCTATAGGTGAGGAGGTGATGGGTCTTAATAGAGGGGGTTGGGTCCCGAAAAAGGATCTAAGTTAGGGTTATAAAAAAAATTCAAAAGGGGGTATATAAAGATGAAAAAGTTGTCAATTTTGGTAGCATTGCTTCTTCTCGTTGGTGTGACAGTTCCTGCATTAGCAGATGTGGATCTTTATGTAGATATAAAAAAGGATAAGGATGTCGAAGTAAATGAGTTCATAAGTATTTACAAGGATATTGACTTCAATGTTGAGGTTTTCCTATGGACAAAAGAAGGTGCTGAGGCAAAAAGCTTTGTCAACCAGAAAAACGAACTTAACTTTGTTGACCCAAATTTCTTCTGTGACAAGAATGACCCAACCATCATCTGGAACTCTATCAACGATAACAGCGGTATTGTTGGCGTGAACCAGGCCACAGGCAATATGAATAACCAAGGAAATGTGGTCAGCCTGGCTATTACTGATGGCGCAACGAAGGTGGATTCTGATTTTGTGGATGGTCATTATTTCTTTAAGGGTGGGTTCGCTGAAGCTCAGGCCTCCGCAGACCAGAGAAACAAACTTAACCTTGTTTATGAGGATCGCTCCGATCTCAAGTTGGATCTTATTAAAGATTCTATCAATCATAACAAGGGCATCGTTGGCGTGAACCAGTCAGTTGGTAACATGAACAACCAGTTGAACCAGGTTGCACTGGCTGCTAATGGCTATGCTCTGGTGGCCCTTGCAGAGACAGACCTCGGACAGCTCAATGCCGTCAACGTTGTCGAGACGTCATATGGTTTTAAAATCGACACTATTTGCAACTCTATCAATTATAACAAAGGGATTGTTGGTGTGAACCAATCAGCCGGGAATATGAATAACCAGGCGAATGTGGTGAGCATCGCAGCAACCGGTTTTCAACTAGGGATCAAGTAGCATAAGAAAAGGGGGGAGGAACTCTCCCCCCTCCTTTTAAATAAAATAAATCTGACGAGGTTCCCTTGAGAGCAGTCTTAAGGGTTTTAATCATAATCCTGCTAACGTTCTTCCCTATCTTTGTGGGTGCTGATCCTGCATCGGAAACCATTCTTCTGCACTTCGACAGCTTCCAGGAAGGTTCCGCCATTCTCAACACAGGAAACATAGGAAATAGAATCGAGGAATCTAATATAACCCATAGCTCAAGCATCACAGACTCATTTAAGTGGAACAATGGCCTATTTAATCTGAACCAGGCATCGGGCTCCCTGAACAACCAGTCAAATACCGCAATCATCACTTTCACATCCGGCAATAGCCTTTCAGACATCCAGATAGATTACTTCGGCGTGAGTACGGGGAACACCATAAAGTACTCCGGGATATCGCACCGAACATCTTTGATCGAAAACTCCTTTGAAAATTCCAAAGGCCTTTATATGGTGAACCAGTCTCCTGGGAACCTGAACCAACAGAGCAATATATTCTTCCTTTCCCTTGGCAGTTCAATAATGCTCAGCGACGATATACTTGCAACAAAAGTGGGAAACAACGTTCTTGAATATGCACCGGGTACCGATGTTGAAAGAAAAGACATATTGAGGAACTCATTTTCAGGAACGTCAGGGGTGGCGATTGTGAACCAGTCATCGGGCGACCTGAATATGATTAGAAGTACTTTAGCCATATCTTTTTCAAAAGAGATAATAAGATGATGAGACCTTGGACATTCATTTTTGTTTTTTTAATCCTCGCTCTTTCAGGCTGTGCCGGGGTTTCTGAAGTGAAGAAAGGAGAACCCGCTCCTAACAGTACAGTCATGTTCAGAACGAGCTCTGGAGCATATATGAGCAAGAGCGTTGTCTCCTTAAGGGAGGCGAGGTATAAGAGCATCGTGCCTCAGCAGTTTGACTTTAGCTGTGGTGCAGCATCCTTAGCGACGCTCCTGAAATACGTTTATGGAATCGAGGACGCACAAGAAGCAGAGATTGCAAAAGAGATGATAGAAAAGGGTGATCAGGAGAAGATAAGGGAGAAGGGCTTTTCCCTTTTAGATATGAAGAAGTATGCGGAGAGGAAGGGCTTTCAGGCAAACGGCTACAAAGTGAAGACCGAAAATTTGGCCAAACTGAAAATTCCGGTGATCGTCCTGATAACCACAAGGGGTTACAAACACTTCGTGGTTCTTAAGGGGATGAAGGACGAAAGGGCTTATTTTGCTGACCCAGCTATAGGGAATAGGTCAGTCCCGCTTCAGGAGTTTGTAAAATCATGGGATGAGGTGGTCTTTGTCGTCTATAAAAAAATGGAGAACCAATCTACCCTTGCCCTCGACACGGGATTGAAGGCGCCGATCGGTAATGTCTTGGGGGTCACAGAGCTCGGTCTAAGGAATTATATTCGTTTGCCAGGAGAATTTTAGAAAATAGAAGAAAGGAGGGGGAGCATGTTGGGGAGAAAATTTCTACTGATATCACTGGTAGTATTAACTGTCATAGGGACGACGCCGACCTGGGCTTTCATCAAGCTGGGTGGTGATCAACTTGAGCTGGACGGCGAAGTCCTTGGGGAGGCAGTCAGCGAAACAGAAATGGAGGGCATGCGGGGCACTTATCTCGGCTTTAACTTTTCAGTTCTTTTTGACGGGTTCTGGGATACTCTTGGAAATTATAATGCAAACCTCATCGCCAATACGAATGCAGGGTCGGGGAGTACCACTGCAACAACAAACCCATCTCTCCCTCCCAACACCGCGGTAAAAATCGAAGCTTCAGTAGGCGGCTTCGGCTCATCCAGGGGTATCTTTCAGATAACGCAAGTCCCGGGATCCAATAACATTGTTACCAGTACGATGGTCATCAATATAAACATCATTCAGGTACTGGGAAATACCGTCCAGCAAGCCTTATCTCGGCGGTAGTCATCAAAAAGGGGGGAAAAGGGGGAAGTTGGTTCACAGCTTCCCCTTTTTTGTTTTAGGAGATCGGGTCTGATGATGCATTGGGGACGTAAAGTTCTGTATATAACAAGAAGTGTTTGCATCGGGATAATTTTTTGGGTAGGCTATAGCATCGTCACTTGCTATGCGCAATCGCCTCAGGAGATAAAAGATCAGTTGATAAAGAAGGGGATTCCACAGGAAGTCCTCAATCTCCTCAGCCCCCGCTGTCAGGCGAGCTTGAATCGAAGACTCCCTGCAGAGGTGGTCTGGTATTTGACCTTTGACCGTGATGCAAAGAGCGTGACCATTGACTTTCAGGCAGCGGGAAAGAGTCACAACTCCGTTACCGTTTTCTCCCTCAAAGAGGGTGGATGCATGACCATACACAATACGATCATGATGACGATCGGACCATGCAAGGCAGAGGCACAATGGTGGGTAGACTCCTATAAAAAGCGCGGGGTGAAGCTCAAAATAGAGGAAGAAAGCGAGCAGCGGATCTACATGAGCTCTGAGGGGAACTTGGGGATAAAGGTATATCTCTATCCTGTGGGAAATCTCTGCATGCAGGTATTTAGAAATGTCGAAACGATAAAGTAGCTTCCAAACCGGATCTCTGAGATGGACAATGACCTCTTCTCTGAAATGGAGAGTCTCAAAAGAAAGTTTGACCCGTTTCTGAGTAAAGGTGAAAGAGATAGATAAAACCCCAAAGAATATCACTTCGGATGAACGAGATCCCTCATTATTGTTTCCCATCATTATTGAGTTGATTCACCTACTGAAGAATCCTTTTAAATTCTTCCGCAACCTTGCGCAGGTTTCTCAGGGCAAATTTAGCCACAGAGAATTCGGTGATTATTCGAACAGTGACCGAGGATACCAAGAAGGTTGACCTGCTTTTGGAAGGGATCCTCGATTATATCAAGGTGAGTACTGCCATTAGAAAAGTAAATACCGTACACACACTCATCGAGGAAGTGTTAAAGAAAAAGCAGGGTCAACTGGGAGAAAAAAACATCAGGTTGTTCAAAAAATTCGAAAAGAATCTCCCAGAAACGGCGGTTCCTGAAGAACAGTTAAGGTATATCTTGAATGGCATTCTTCAATATGTACTTACCCTGATTCCTTTCAACGGGAGTATTGGATTGTTAACAAGGACCTTAGCGCTTCAGAGAGAAGCGTCCGAGGATCAGGCTTTATTTGGGAGAGATGCAAAATATGTTGAAGTCTTAATACAGTTTGCGGGATATATGATGCAAGGGGATCCATTTCAGGAGGTCCCTCCCCTGCTCGTGGATCAAAGAGAAAAAGTATTGAATTTTAAATCGGTCTTGGACCTTGAATTGGGATTGGTTGAAGAAATTGTTAAGAGAAATCGGGCAACGCTTAAATTGGATACAGACGAGAAGAAATCGAAGACCTCTATCTTCTTAAGATTTCCTGCTGAGAGGAGAAAAACAGTTTATTATCAGCCAGTGAATGAATCCATCTTATAGGACTGGGGGCGGAAGTCTAATGAACTGTTTTACAGGGAGAACCAAACGGAAGCCAACAAAGCGAACCCTGTCGTCTGTAGCAATGAAGGCTCTGTTTGGTGTTCTCAAGAATGTTGGAGGGTCACTCCACGAACCACCCCGAACCACCTTTGCTTCCTCTATGACCCCGTAATCCTTCTGAACCCATTCCCATACATCCCCACTCATGTCGTATGATCCCAAATCGTTGGGATTCTTTTGTCCTACCGGGTGGGGTTCCCCACCAGAGTTAATGCCATACCATGCATATTCTGTAAGTTCTGATTCATTGTCCGTTCCCGCCCCTTTCTCTTTTTTCCCTCCGGTTTTTGCAGCATACTCCCATTCTTCCTCTGTGGGCAGGCGGAAATTCATTCCAGTTTTTTGATTAAGTCTGAGAATAAACTCCTGAACATCCTCCCAGCTGACATGTTCCACAGGATAATCCATGCCCTCCTTATAGAACGATGGATTATGGCCCATTAACTTTTCCCATTGTCCCTGTGTTACCACAAATCTTCCCAACCAAAAGCCATCGACGTAAACTTTATAAACAGATCTTTTCTGATCATCTCCATCATCTAAGGCATCGTCCATTTCAAACCATCCTCCACTTGTGAAAACAAACTCCATTCCAAGGAAAGGGTCTTTCCATATTTCCCCGGACACCATCTTAGAGTCCCTCCCGGTCACAAGTTCATCCTGTTGCTTTTCTGTTGTTGTCTTTAACTTCTCAGCTTTCCATTTTTCATATTCCTCTTGATTCCTAAATCTTGACTTTCTTTCACTCTCCCCCGGCTGTTCGTTCTTCAGCTCTGGTGGATTCATTCTTATTTGAGAAGGGGATATCCTTTTAATTCTTTTAATCCAACTGACGGTTTCTTTATTCGTTAAGTAATATAATATGATAAGGTCAAGAACCAATTGAGTAGAATAGATAATTTTTGCTCCTTGGGAAATTGGTTTGGTTAATATGCCATATAATACAGTCGGGATATTCGTGACGGAAAACACAATCCAGACCCATCTTATCCAGTTCTTTCCGTTCCACACCCCCCACATTAAAAAAACAAAAAAGCCTGTACTGATTAGATAAACAGAGAGGCTATAATATTGGAGATAGGCTTGCAGCGAAATAAAATTAGTGAAGTCCAGCGCCAAGATGACCAAACTAAGAAAAATTATATTTCCAACCTTTGAGGGCCTTTCCTCAAGTAATTCGTTTGTCACATTGTTTATCACTCCCCTATCCATCATGTTGAAACTTCACCCCTCCGGAAGAATCTTCAAAAAAAACCACCGGATAATGCAAACCTGTTAATGTTAGGTGACGATTATTTTGCAAACCTATTGTTAACCCAACCTTCCTGTCCATTCTCCGTACGTACATGATACCAATCTCCATATTCACCGAGCAAAATCAGTTTATCTCCCTGTTTGACAGTGGCGATGATAGAATATTCATTTCCAGCCCCCATTCGTATATTGGCAAAGGTGCCTGTTACAGTGAGGCGATATCGGTCGGAGGGGGCAGGAGCAGGTTGATCGATCTTTTCAACGGGTGGTGTCTTTGGTTTAAGAATTGGCTCATCCTTCGTCGGTTTCACTTGAGGGGAAACGGAAGGTTCATCGAATCTTATGGCAATCCCATGCAGTTGGTAGGTAGTGGCTCGTGGTGCCAGAGTGGTCCCACTCACGGACCCAGGAATTCCAATTGCTCGGGTTCGCTGGCTTGAGGGTTTCATGATGATTCCATGAGCACCTACTGACCTTGCCTTTTCTTTGAGCATATCTAACAGTTCCTCCTCACTCATATCAGAACCCTCTGCTGAAAGGATCCCAATCTCTTTATAGGGAAGGTTTGGTTTTTCCCAATAAATATTTACCGAGTTTGTCGCCATGTAAGTGATGGAATGGTCCACAGGCATATACTGGACTTTTGAACAGCCGGATAAACAAAAGATGACGAAAAGAGTAAAAAATAATGGGATCGAATTGAACTTTCTCATGTCTTGCCCTCCGTTTTGTAAGATGATCTTTAACCTATAGACTTAGAGGTTTTTTAGAATCGGTTTCTTTCCTAAGATACAAATAACAGTTTAATAATAAGGAAACGAGCTTGTCAACAGAAATGAGGATACATCCCTTTTTCAGCCCAGAGATTATATGGGTCCCCGTAATAAATGGGATATCTCCCTATTTTTTAATGTGATTCTGATAGGAGGCGTTTGTGTCACTTGGGAGAAGACTTTGAAGGTGCTTCAGGATCTAAGATGTAATATTTTTCAGGCATCTTGGGCTCTGACAGAATCGCTAAGTTTGGCACAGGGTATCGAAAGGCTCCCTGATTCTTGACGTATTGTAATCCATTAATCACATTTTCAAATTTTGAATAAGGAATGGCGAATGACATCTCGTGGTCTTGAGTCCCTGCGAATATCCTTTCTCCAGGACCCGGAATCATATATGTACATTCATTTGACTGGACAACCCCGGCAATCCAAGTCGCGCAACCCCCACGACCAGCACTGGATGACCTTACGCCAGGCCCATGCCCGAAGTTAGCTGCCTGAATGAGAAAGAGTATCTGCGCTGGGTTCCCATACACCACTGCCAGATCCGGCTCAAAATCGCATCGATTCATAGGACACAGCCAGGTCTCACGGATTGAATTCACAGGCCATCTTGGAAAAGATTGTTCCATTCTCTTTCCACACTCATCTTGGTCTTGATAATAGTCAGCAATCGCTCCGTCGAGAAATGGGTCAGGGGGGATATGACCGAGAAAAACTGAAGCGAGTGGGCACGCATGGTCCTCTTTTCTGAATGCGATCGTCCAGCCTATAGTTCTGGCGAGGGTCATTCCTTGGCATACACTAATCCTGTGGCCGAAGTCCTTAAGAGGGTATCTTGTCTTTGGCGGAGGGTTCTCCACCTCTTTGACCAGCCTGATAGCAACCGGCATGGTTGCAATTTTTAAATACTTCTCCAATGCTGAGGAAAGTTCCTCAATGTTTTTCTTCATCTCTCACTTAACCTCCATTAGCTTAATACTTTCTTGTTGGCATATTAGTTGGAAAGTTTCGGTCGATAGGTTTCCAGTTTCCTGAGGGTTATGATTCGAAATTAACATCCTTTCATAAGCCTGTCAACCAGCACAAACTTCCTTAGAACGGTAACGCAGAGGTTCCCCTGTGGCAACGGGAGGCCGTACTGACCAAGATGGACCGGACTGAGTTTTTCTTTCTTTTAATATCCTCTAACAGATCCAACAGCGCTTTTGGTCTGAATCCACCTATTCTCGGTCTAAGTTGCTGACTGCGGATCACTCTTGATTCAAAAGCCCCTTCCAAATCATTTAAGATCTTATAGAGATCACCCTTTTTTCCCATCATGGGGTTGGGCATTGCAGAAAAAAGAGGTACCAGCTGATGGTTTTAAGTGAGGGAATATGAATTCGGACTTAGATCTATTGGTAAGATATGGGATGGAGGAATGATTAGGCCAACCATCTTTTTCTCCTCTTGTAATGCTTTACGTCTCGGTAGCTCTTCTTTCCAATTTCCGTGAGGCCGAGATAGAACTCCCGCACATCATTATTATCTTGGAGCGTCTGAGCATCCCCGTCCAGGACAATCCGCCCGTTCTCCATGACGTAACCATACTGGGCAAACTGGAGGGCCATGGCCGCATTCTGCTCGGCAACCAGCATAGAGACATTTTCTTCCTTGTTGAGCCTCACGATGATCTCAAAAATTTCTTCAACCAAAAGGGGGGCTAGACCCATGGAGGGTTCATCAAGGAGCACCAGCTTTGGTCGGGCCATGATGGCACGGCCGATGACCACCATCTGTTGCTCGCCACCAGAGATATAGCCAGTTTTTTCATAGCGCCTTTCAGTCAATCTCGGGAAATAGGTATAGACCATTTCTAAGTCTTTCTTGATCCTTTTCATATCCCGGCCTCTGGTGTAAGCACCGGTCAGAAGATCATCCTCCACGGTAAGGTGTTCGAATATACGCCTCCCCTCCATGACCTGGGTGACTCCCATTTTTACAACCTTGGAGGCGTGCAGGCGATCAATCCGCTTCCCATCAAACTCAATAAACCCCCTCGTGACCTCTCCCCGTTCCGCTTTTACGAGGTTGGAGATGGCCTTGAGGGTCGTGCTCTTTCCAGCCCCATTGGCGCCGAGGAGGGCAATAATACCCCCCTCTGGCACCTCCAGGGAGATTCCCTTCAGGACTAGGATCACGTGCTCGTAGATGACCTCGATGTTGTTGACCCTGAGGAGGGGCTCCCGGTTCACGCTCATTTTTTCTCCTTAAACTTTATCCCTTTTTCTTTGGCATATTTATGGGCTGATTCCACAACCTCTTTCCAGACGATCTCTTCGTAGGAAGGGATCCAGTCACTGATAGAGACCCACTTCGTGCCATCCCACTGCTGGATCCTTATCTTTCTACTCCCTTCATGGTCTGTGGGGGAGGTCTTTAGTGGTGGCATCAATCCTGGCACTCCCAATTCTTTCAACCTCTCATCAGTGATGTTTAGATGCTCTAAGGCCCACTTCATTTGCTCTCCGGTGATGGGGAATCCAAATTTCTTTATTGCAGTACGGAGGGCTTCTGTGGCTATAATGCCGTAGCAAATCCCCCGGTTGTAATAGACGGTGCCCACGCGCGTAATATCAATGTTTCCCTTTTTCGCTCCATGAACCTTTTCCAGGATTTCTTGGATTGCCGGATAGTCTGCTCCGACACCATGGAAGGCGGTGGAGAGATAGCCCTTGGCAGCCTTGCCAGCAGGTAAAACATCCTCTTCAGAGCCGCACCACCAGACACCAAGAATGCGCTCCCTCGGGAAGCCGACCCTGGCAGCCTCTCTGAGCGGAACGGTGCAAGAGACCCCCCAGTTTCTATTGATGACCCAATCCGCCTTGTATCGCCGTGCAATATCAAGCCACTGGGAGCTCTGTTCCAACCCGGGTGGAGGAACGGGAAAATGTCTTATCTCGAACCCGAACTTCTTTGATAAGATGTTTAACATCGGGATGGTCTCCTGGCCATAAGGGATATCGATGTGGAGGTTGGCGATCTTTACCCCCTTAAGCTTCTCCTCTCCGCCCTCTCGCATGGCGATATAGCGGATTTTCGCAGATACTTGGGACCAGTAGGAGGTCCCCAATGGGAAGGCATAGGGGAAGATATCGTTCCCATAGGCACAATCGGCTCGGCCATGCAGAAACGGGACGATAGGGATTTTGTCCTTCGTAGACCTGTCCAGCAAAGCGTAGGTGAGCCCTGTGCTATGAGGAAAGACTACGATCATTCGGTCTTTGTACCTCTCGTAGCATTCAACACCACGAGCGGTATCATAGGCTGTCTCGCATTCCTCCCATTTTAGCATGACCCCCTCCACTCCTCCCCTCAAGTTTGTGAGTGCTAAGTAATCCTCCATACCTCCGGCAGCTCCACTCCCGCCCGGGGCATAGGGTCCAGTTCTATAGAAAGTAAGTGGAAAAATCTGCTCCTTCTGCGCAGCCGCCTGCTCCGAGGTAAACAGAGGTAAAATGCTCGCCATGATAAGCAAACAAAAGAAAATTTTTCTGAACTTAATTAAACCGTACATTTTCCTTTTCTCCTTCCTTTCGATAGTTAGAAAATGGCTTTTTAATCCCCCCACCCTCCCTTAATAAAGGGGGGATTACCAATTTTCCTGCCCCCTTAGATGATCACCTCCTTCACAATAGATTTTTGATAATCCTGCCTGCCCATAATACGACATCTTAGTACGGGAAAGGCCACAGGCGCAGTTTGTCCTTCACCGTTAGCCATAACCTCGCCAGTCCAAGTGGCTCTATGATTAGGAAGAATATGATCAGCCCCCCGAATATTATCAACTCCAGGTTTGCCAAAAGGTCGACGGGGAACAGTGCCCCCCAACCGCTCACAAGTCGGTTGATGAAGATGGGCAGTAGAACGATGAAGGCTGCCCCCAGAAAAGAGCCGAGGACACTGCCCATCCCTCCGATAATGATCATCCCCAGGAGCCTGAATGAGAGATGGAGGTGGAACTCTTCTATGTTAGCAGCCATGTAATAGAGGAAAGCGAGCAGGCCTCCAGCGACCCCAGCGTAAAAGGAGCTCACGGCAAAGGCCAGCAGTTTATAGCGAAACTGGGAAACTCCTATAATCTCGGAGGCCACGTCCATGTCCCGAATGGACATCCAAGCACGGCCTATTTGGCTTCGCACCAGGTTCTTCCCGAACAGGACCATAATCACCACAATAACCAAGGCCACATAATACTTTTCCATCGATGTATCCACAAGCCAACCGAATATATATAGGTCGGGGGTATTGACTGTTGAATAGACACTTCCTCCACTGACCCACCTTGAATGTGAGATTCCCCAGTGGATGATGAACTGGGCAGCGAGGGTCGAGACGGCCAGATAGAAGCCCTTGACCTTCAAGGAAGGGATGCCAAAGATGGCGCCAACCACAGCTGCTACCAACCCTCCACCCAGGAGGCTGGGGAGAAAGGGAACGCCGTATCTGCTGTAAAGGATCACAGATGCATACGCCCCAACCGCCATAAAGGATGCATGCCCAAGGGAGAGCTGCCCAGCATAACCCGTAAGGAAATTCAGCCCAAGGGCTGAGAGTGAAAAGATGAGAAAGGGAATAATGATGCTGATGAGCCAATAATGGCCGGCCAGAAATGGCACTACCAGGAAGGCCAAAATCAAAATGACGAAGATGCCCCATTTATCCAGAGGAATTGGAAAAATGGCCATATCTTCTCTATATGTAGCCTTGTAGTTTCCGCACTCTCGATAAAACATATTCTACACCCTCTCTATGATCTCTCGACCAAACAGGCCATAGGGGCGAGCCCAGAGGAAGACCACGGCAAGAAGATAGGGGGAGAAGTCCTTGATTCCTCCACCTACATAGGGACCGAGGAGGACCTCGGCCAGGCTCTCGGAGGAGCCCACAATTAGCCCTCCAATTATGGCACCGGGAACGCTGTCAAAGCCCCCAATAATGAGAACTGGTAGGGCCTTAAGGGCGATCAGCGTGAGACTGAACTGCACTCCGAGGCGAGTGCCCCAGAGTATCCCGGCCGCCAAGGCAACGAGACCAGCAATGGCCCAGGTAATAGCCCAGGCACTTCTAAGGGGAATGCCTACCGATAGAGCCGCCTCATGATCGTCGGAGACCGCTCGAAGGGCACGCCCAGTTCTGGTCTTCTGGAAGAACCAGACAAGGCAGAAGAGCAACACCCCTGAAAGGCCTGCCCCGAAAAGGTCCATCTTGCTTATAAGGATTCCTCCAAGATCGTAGGAGGTCTCGGTAATTCCGATATCAAGCCCCCTTGGCTGCGTCCCCCAGATCGCCTGGGCTACCCCTTCTAAGAAGAATCCCAGCCCTATGGTAGCCATAAATAGGGCCAGAGCAGGACGGGCCACCAGAGGGCGAAGCATTACTCTTTCGACGACATACGCCAGGGCAACCATGATCACCAAGACACCGACGAGAGAAAACCCCAGAGATAGGAATGCTGAGAGACTCACCAGGGCAAAGGCAGCAAATAGGGTCATAGCGCCCTGGGCAAAATTGAATATGCCCGAGGCCTTGTAGATCAAGACAAATCCCAGGGCTATCAGAGAGTACATAAGTCCAACGAGAAGCCCTGTAATGGTCACCTCCAAAACAAATAGCCAATTAAAAGACATGTACAGATCTCCTCCTTATCTTCGCGTTGCTGTTCCAAGATAGGCCTTAATCACTTTTTCATTATTCTTGATCTCCGCCGGCGTTCCCTCAGCAATTTTTTCTCCGTATTCCAGCACAATCACCCTGTCGGAAATGTCCATCACAACCCCCATGTCGTGTTCGATCAGGAAGATGGTGGTTCCGAGTTCCTCATTGGCGTCCAGGATAAAGCGGGCGATGTCTTCCTTCTCATCCACGTTCATTCCTCCCATGGGCTCGTCCAGGAGGAGAAGCTTGGGCTCTGCTGCCAGGGCCCGACCGAGTTCCACCCTCTTCTGTAGGCCATAAGCGAGCATCCCTGCAGGCGTCTTCCGGATGTGCTCAATCTCAAGCCAGTCAATCACCCACTCCACAAATTTTCGGTGTCTGATCTCCTCTTTCTGACCAAGGCCCCAGTAAATACCCTGGGAGAGGAAACCAGAGCGCATTTGCAGGTGTCTGCCCATCATAATATTATCCAGGACTCTCATCCCCTTGAATATCTCCACGTTTTGAAAGGTTCGGGCAATCCCAAGGGCAGCAACGTGGTGGGGCGGCATGGTGGTTATATCTTTCCCTTCAAAGAGGATACGGCCTGGCTTTGGATGACAGACACCGCTGATGACGTTTGTCATTGTGGTCTTACCAGCCCCGTTAGGACCGATAATTGCCAGGATTTCACCCTTTTTGATATGCAGACTCACCCCATTCAGGGCTTTCAAGACCCCAAAGCTTATATGGACATCTTTAACCTCAAGCATGGGAGGATGATTACTTCCTTCCATCGTATGAAGCCTCACCAGCAAAAACTTCTACATCCCGAATTTTTATAAAAGCGCGTATGTTTGCAGTACGGCCATCCTCATAGGTAACCTTGGCCTCGGTCTCAATATTATCCTTTCCGGAGTAAAGCGCTCCGATGAGGTTGGCGTATTTCTCGGCGATGAAAAGCCGCCGAAGTTTTCTCGTTCGGGTTATCTCGCCATCATCCGGGTTCAGTTCCTTGTGAAGGACCACGAATCTTCTGATTTGGGCATTACGGAGCACTTCCTCCTCGTACAAACTGGCATTGGTCTTTTTCACCTCATTGTTGATCAGGTCGTAGACCTGGGGTTTCTGAGATAGATCGGTATAAGATGTATAGCTTATGCCCTTGTCTTCAGCCCATTTTCCTACAG
>Ga0326726_10002199_pt1 | contig 17971 bp, 16 predicted proteins | sample MHFenrmetagenome_2_FD_207603 | JGI IMG/M metagenome (GOLD analysis project Ga0326726, IMG submission 207603) | Lab enriched peat soil microbial communities from Michigan Hollow, Ithaca, NY, United States - MHF15MN | ecosystem: Environmental > Terrestrial > Soil > Wetlands > Peat | place: USA... | reverse complement strand
CGCAAGGGGGTACTCACCCAGACGCGCCGTCACAGCTTCATTCTTGCGCTCCTCGGCGTGCGGCACGTCGCACTCGCTGTCAACAAGATGGATGCCGTGGGATGGTCGCAGTCGACCTTTGCTGCGATCGTTGCGGAATATCTCGACTTCGCCCGAAGTATCGGCCTCACCGACGTCACGGCGATTCCCTTGTCCGCGTTGCAGGGCGACAACGTGACGGGCGCCAGCGCCAACATGCCCTGGCACCGCGGACCCACGCTCATGGGTTATCTCGAGGCGCTGGCGGTCGAAGAATCGCTGGAACAAGGGCCGCTGCGCTTTCCGGTGCAGTGGGTCAACCGGCCGAATCAGGATTTTCGCGGCTACACCGGACTCATCGTCAGTGGCCGTGTGCGCACAGGCGATCGGATTCGTGTTGTACCCTCCGGCAAGGAGAGCCAGGTAGCGCGCATCCTGGGACCGGGCGGGGATCTCGAACTCGCCGCAGCGGGGCAATCCGTCACGCTGACGCTCGCGGATGAGATCGACATCAGCCGTGGCGACGTCATTGCAGCCGCGCAGGCACCACCTGCTATCGCGGATCAGTTTCAGACGACCCTTATCTGGATGCATGAAGAGCCCATGCTCCCCGGGCGGCCGTATCTCGTGAAGATCGGCACCCGCACGGTGACGGCGAGCATCACGTCACCGAAATACAAGATCAACGTCAACACCCTCGAGCACCTCGCGGCGAAACAACTCGAGTTGAACGAGATCGGCGTCTGCAACTTGAGTTTCGATGCGCCGGTCGCGTTCGATCCTTACGCCGAGAATCGCGACACCGGCGGCTTTGTGCTGATCGATCGCGTGAGCAACGACACGCTGGGAGCCGGCCTCATCCAGTACGCATTGCGGCGCGCGGACAACATTCACTGGCAGGCGCTCGACGTCAACAAAACCGCGCGCGCGCGCCTCAAGGGCCAGCGCTCCTGCATCCTCTGGTTCACGGGACTGTCCGGCGCCGGCAAGTCGACGATCGCCAATCTGATCGACCGGCGCCTCTATGCGCTTGGACGCCACACGTACATTCTCGACGGCGATAACGTCCGTCACGGACTCAACAAGGACCTCGGCTTTACCGATGCGGACCGGGTGGAAAATATCCGGCGCGTTGCCGAAGTGTCCCGTTTGATGATGGATGCCGGACTCATCGTGCTGGTGTCGTTCATCTCGCCGTTCCGCGCCGAGCGGCGCATGGCGCGCGAACTCGTGGGCGAGGGAGAATTCTTCGAGGTCTTTGTCGACACATCGCTCGCGGATGCGGAGAAGCGCGACGCCAAAGGCCTCTACGCAAAAGCGCGGCGCGGCGAGCTGAAGAACTTCACGGGCATAGATTCGCCCTACGAAGCGCCGGAGCGGCCGGAAATTCACATCGACACGACCCATGTCAACGCCGAGCAGGCGGCAGAGACCATACTCGCGGCCCTGCGCACCGCCGGCATCCTCGTGCCCGCGACCGACGACAACTGGTCGCTGTAGCCGGCCGCTATAGCCCATCGCACGGGGCGCAGCCGCCGCGCTAGCCCCAGACTTCGCGCGCGACTTCGACCACGAGTTCGAGCTTGCGCCACTGTTCCGCCTCGGTGAGCGCGTTGCCATGGTGCGTGCTCGAAAATCCGCACTGCGGTGAGAGGCACAGATCCTCGAGCGGGACGAATTTCGCGGCCGCGGCGATACGCCGTTTGAGTTCGTCCTTGCTTTCAATCGCGCCAACCTTCGTCGTGACGAGGCCGAGCACGATCTTCTTGCCCTTCGGGAGATAGCGCAACGGCTCGAAGCCGCCGGCCCGCTCCGTATCGAACTCCATGAAGAAGCCGTCGACCGCCGTCGAAAACATCGCTTCGGCAACCGCCTCATAGCCGCCCGCCGCAACCCAGGAGCTTTTGAAATTGCCGCGGCAGGTGTGCATCGTCACAACCATGTCGCGCGGCCGGTTGGCGAGCGCGGCGTTGATCGCATCCGCGTAGGTCCGCGGGAGCGCGGCTGGGTCGTCGCCATTCTGCAGGCAAGTCGCGCGCACCTTATCGTCACAGAGATAGGCGAACGACACGTCATCGAGCTGCAGATAGCGGCAGCCCGCGCCCGCAAAGCTTGCAATGGCCTGGCCGTACGCGAGCGCGAGGTCGGCCCAGAACGCCCCGAGATCCGGATAGGCCGCGCGCGAAATTCCCTTGCGTCCACCGCGCAGGTGCAGCATCGAGGGCGACGGAATCGTGAACTTGGCGGTGCGCTTAGTGCACGACTTCAGAAAGGCAAAATCATCGACCATGATCGGCCGGGCGAAGCGAACGCGGCCGCTGACGCCGGCAATCGGCGGCTGTTCCTCGGTCTGACCAAATTTCGGCCCCGGATTCTCCGCGACCGTTACCCCCTCCAGCTGCCGCATGAAATCGATGTGCCACCAGTCGCGGCGCATTTCTCCATCCGTAATTGATTCAAGACCGATGGCCTCCTGATGCGCAACCGCTTCCCGGATGGCCGTGTCCTCCTGCTCGCGCAGCTCCGCGCCTGACAGGCGCCCCGCGCGAAATGCGCGCCGCGCATCCGCCAATGACTGGGGCCGCAGCAAACTCCCGACATGATCCGCACGAAACGGTGGCTTCATTGCTCCTTCTCCTCCCGGCGTAACGAGTCTTCGAGCTGCGCAAGCAGGTCGAAGAGCTTGCCGAGTCGCTCCGCGCCAAAGCGCGTCGCGATCTTTCGATAGCCCGCCTCCGACCCGCTTGCGCCCCGCGCGAGGAGCTTGCGGCCGGTCGCGGTCAACATCACTTCCTGCCGGCGCCGATCGCCGGCGCCCTGGCGGCGCGCGATCAGACGCTGCCGCTCCAGGTCACGCAGGATTCGGGTGAGGCTCGGCGCAAGCAATACGGCACGCCGCGCCAGGGTCGTCACGTCGAGCACGCGCGCGGCGTAGAGAACACGCAGTACGCGCCATTGCTGTTCGGTAACTTCGAGGTTGCGCAGGTGCGGCCTGAAGCAGAGCATCGTCGCTTCGCGCGCCCGCATCAGGGCGAGCGGCAGCGACTTCGAGACGTCGCGCATGCGTACCCGCGGCGCGGCGGCGGACCCTGCGGCGGACCGCTTCATGCGACGAGCCTCGCGCCGCTCCACGCTCCGCATTCGCTGATGCTTAACATGTTAACGACGGGCTTGCATTGATATGCCATTTGCTTAACATGTTAACCGATTATGGCCGCACCTCAAATCGCCTCCGCACCATGGGCCGCGCGCGGGCCTGCCTGGCTGACCGGCACGGTCTACGGCGCCTTGCTCAACCACGGTGCGGATATCGATGCGCTCGGCGCGCGCATGCACGGCCCACCGTATCTTGCGTCGCCGAAGGCGCCGATCCTGTACATCAAGCCCCGCAATACCTGGTGCACGAATGGCGACGCCATTCCGATTCCCCAGTCGCCCGCCCTCCCCGCCCACGGCCCGGGCGTACAGGTCGGGGCCACGCTCGCCGTGATTATCGGACAGCCGTGTGTACGCATCCGCGCCGAGAACGCGCGGCGCCATGTCGCCGCCGTCACGGTGATCAATGACCTGTCCCTGCCGCACAAGGAAGTCTTTCGTCCGGCCATCAAGGAGCGGTGCCGTGATGCCTTTTGCGCCGTGGGACCCTGGGTCGAAGCCGTCGCTGGCATCGATCCGTTCAAGGAGCACGCGCTGCTCACCTTCATCAACGGCGAACTCCGCGCCGCATGGAACACGCGGGACCTGGTGCGCTCACTAGCGCAGCTCATGGCGGACGTCTCCGAGTTCATGACGCTGCATCCCGGCGACGTACTGATGGTGGGTACGCCACGGGATGCTCCACTCGCCGGTTTGGGTGATCGCGTCGCTGTCGAAATCGAAGGCATCGGGCGCATCGAGAACACGCTCGTCAGGGAATCGGTCGCTGAGCGCGGAGCGGCTGGAGTGTCGCGATGAGGCGCGGCCGGGTCGCCTACGGCGGCGCAATACACGATTGCGTGGAGCACGACGTGGATGTGCTGCTCGAGGATGGGCGCTCGCTGCCGGAGACGGAGGTCGTCTGGTTGCCGCCATTCGCGGTCGGCACCGTATTCGCCGTGGGCCTCAACTACGCCGATCACGCCAAGGAGCTGGCGTCCGCCCGGCCGCAGGAGCCCCTCCTCTTTCTGAAGAGCGCGAGCGCTCTCGCCGGCCACCGCGCCGAAACGCGCCGGCCGCAAGGCGTTGAGTTCATGCACTACGAATGCGAACTGGCCGTGGTGATTGGCCGCACCTGCCGCAACGTGGGTCGGGCCGAGGCTGCCGCGGTTATCCAGGGCTATTCAGTTGCCAATGATTATGCGATTCGAGACTATCTGGAAAACTACTACCGTCCGAATCTCCGGGTGAAGAACCGCGACGCGTGTACGCTGCTGGGGCCGTGGCTCGTGGATGCCGCGAATGTCGCCGATCCGCAGAATCTGACGTTGCGCACCTGGGTGAACGGCGTAATGACTCAGCAAGGCAGTACGCGCGACATGCTTTTCGGCGTGCATGAGCTGATCGAATACTTGAGCTCCTTCATGACGCTGGGGCCCGGCGATGTCATCCTGACAGGCACACCGCAGGGTGTGGTGAACGTCAGCCCCGGTGACGAAGTCGTGACCGAAGTGGAGTCTGTCGGCCGTCTGGTCAATTTTGTCGTGGACGACGCGACCTACGGGATCGAGCCCGTGGCGCAAGGTTGAGGGGATCACGCATGGGCAAGCTCGCGCTCGCGGCCAAGGTAACGCACGTTCCATCGCTTTATCTGTCGGAGCTTCCCGGACGCCATCACGGCTGCCGGCAGGCGGCCATCGATGGCCATTTCGAGATCGGGCGGCGTTGCCGCGAACTCGGGGTCGACACCATCGTCATTTTCGATGTGCATTGGCTCGTGAACGCCGGCTATCACATCAATTGCGCGCCGCATTTCAAAGGCGTGTACACGAGCAACGAACTGCCCCACTTCATCAAGAACATGCCGTACGAATTCGACGGCAATGCCGCGCTCGGCCGGATCATCGCCGAGACTGCAACTGCAGACGGCGTTTTCACGCGTGCACACGACGCGACTACGCTCGATCTCGAATACGGCACGCTCGTACCGATGCGTTACATGAACATGGATCCGAAGAACCATTTCAAGGTGATTTCGATCGCCGCCTGGTGTGCGTGGCACAAGCTCGAAACGAGCGCGCGTTTCGGCGCGGCCGTCCTGCGCGCCATCGAAGACCACTACGACGGCACGGTCGCCGTGCTCGCGAGCGGCTCCCTGTCGCACCGTTTCAACGACGACGGCAGTCCAGAGGAATCCATGCACCAGATCAGCGATGAGTTCTTTCGCCAGGTCGACCTGCAGGTGGTTGAGCTCTGGAAGCGCGGCGATTTCAAGACTTTCATCAAGATGCTCCCGGCCTACGCCGAGCGCTGCGTGGGCGAAGGCGGTATGCACGATACGGCCATGCTCCTCGGGCTCCTCGGGTGGGATCTTTACAATCGCCCCGTCGAGATCGTGACCGATTACTTTCCAAGCTCAGGCACCGGTCAGATCAACGCGATCTTTCCGGTGAGCTGAAGGCCCGCAGACTCATGGCGCACCTCATCATCGAGTACACCTCGAACATCAAGGCCGAGGCCGACCTTGTGAACCTCCTGCGCAAGGCAAATGAGGTCATCATCGCGCAGAACGGCGTGTTTCCGATCGGCGGCATCCGTTCGCGCGCGCTTGAGCTCACGGATTACCGCATGGCGGATGGCGCTGCCGATTACGCGTTCGTACACGCCACTTTGAAGATTGGCGCGGGCCGGGAGCCCGCCGCCAAGAAGCGCGTATGTGACGAACTCTTCGAGATGATGAAGGCGCATTTCGCGGATCTCTTCGCGAAGCGCTATCTCGCCCTGTCCATGGAACTCTACGAGTTCGACGAAGGCGGCACCTACAAGCACAACAACGTGCACGCGAGATTTCGCAAGTGACCGCGGCGAATCGCACGCTGTCCGCCGACACCGTCAGCCGCATTGCCATGCGGCTGCATACGGCCGAGCGCACGCGCAAGCAGATCCGCCAGCTCACGCTCGAACATCATGGCATGACGATTGAGGATGCCTACGCCGTTCAACGCGCCTGGGTCGCGATCAAACTCGCAGAGGGCCAGCGCCTCATTGGCCGGAAAATCGGCCTCACCTCGCGCGTGATGCAGCAGGCGTCGCAGATCGACGAGCCCGACTACGGCGATCTGCTCGACTCCATGTACTTCGCTGACGGCAGCGAGATTCCGGCGAAGCGGTTCATCGTGCCGCGCGTGGAAATCGAGCTCGCGTTCGTTCTGAACAGGAGCCTCAGCGGCCCGGGCTGCACGATGGAGCAGGCGCTGGCGGCGACCGACTATGTCGTTCCGGCCATGGAGATCATCGACGCCCGCATCGAGCAGGTGGATCCGGTCACCAAGGTTACCCGCAAGGTCCAGGACACCATCTCGGATAATGCCGCCAACGCGGGCATTGTGCTTGGCACGCAGCGCATCTTGCCGCGTGCGGTCGACCTGCGCTGGGTCGCAGCTCTGTGCCTGCGCAATGACATTATTGAGGAATCGGGAGTGGCGGCAGCCGTGCTCAACCATCCAGCCAACGGCATCGCCTGGCTCGCCAACAAGCTCGCGCCTCACGGAGTCGCGCTGGAAGCCGGCCTCGTCGTGCTCTCCGGATCCTTCATCCGGCCGATAGCGGCGCACGCGGGCGACCGGTTTCGCGCCGACTATGGTTCCATTGGTTCCATCTCCTGCAAATTTGTCTGACGCCTCGAGAGCTCACAAGAGAAATCGCCATGGAATTGCCGCGCAATCAGTTCAAGCGGGGACTCATCGAAGGCCGGCGGCAATTTGGCCTGTGGCTCGATCTCGGCGACCCCTATAGCAGCGAAATCAGCGCGGGCGCGGGGTTCGACTGGCTCCTCATCGACGCCGAACACGGACCGAACGATGTCAGAAGCGTGCTTGCGCAGCTGCAAGTGCTGGCGGCCTATCACGTGTCTCCGATCGTGCGCATTGCCGACTCGAGCGAAGCGACGATCAAGCAGATGCTCGATATCGGCGCCCAGTCCATTCTTGTGCCCATGGTTGAGAGCGCCGACCAGGCGCGCCAGCTGGCGCGGGCCATGCGCTATCCGCCCGGCGGCGTGCGCGGCGTGGCCAGCGCAATCGTGCGTGCCTCGCGCTGGAATCGGGTACCCGGCTATGTCACGAAGGCCGACGCCGAAGTCTGCCTCATCGTGCAGATCGAATCGCGTGCAGCTATCGAGCAGCTGGATGCCATCGCGGCGGTGAACGGTGTCGATGCCCTGTTCATTGGGCCGGCGGATCTCGCCGCGAGTCTCGGCCATCTCGGCGAAGCGCGACATCCGCAGGTGCTGGAGATGATTGAAAATGCGATCCAGCGTGCGCGCAAGGCGGGAAAACCGATCGGCATCCTGAGCACCGAGGAAGCGCAGGTGCGCCACTATCTCGAACTCGGCTGCACGTTTGTCGGTGTCGGCCTCGACGCGTCGTTGCTTGCCACCGTGACGCAGGAACTCGCCGCGAAATATCGCGCACCTTAAGGAACCGCTTATGACTCCTTCACCAGGGCCAGGCGGCCTGCCGAGTGAGGCTCTGACCCGAAATCTCGCCGATCTCGATCAGCATCTGGCGCGGTTTCGCAAAGAGGGTCTCGCGCACCTGATCGCAGGCAAGTTGTCGCCGTCATCGAGCGGAGCCACCTTCACGACGGATTCGCCCATCGACGGCAAGCCCATTGCACGGGTACCGCGAGGCACTGCGGAGGATATCGCGCGCGCCGCCGCAGCCGCACACGCAGCGTTTCCCGCGTGGCGCGCGTTAAGCGCCGTCAAGCGGCGCGCCCTGCTGCACGCGATAGCGGATGGTATTGAAGCGCGCGCGGATGAGCTTGCGCTGCTCGAATGCTGGGACACAGGACAGGCGCACCGCTACATGTCGAAGGCCGCGTTGCGCGGCGCCGAGAATTTTCGCTTCTTTGCGGACCGCGCGGGTGAAGCGCGCAATGGCGAATGGCTGCCGACCGAGGGCCAGGTCAATTTCACAACCCGAAGTCCGGTCGGCGCGGTTGGGGTGATCACGCCGTGGAACACGCCTTTCATGCTGTCGACCTGGAAGATTGCGCCAGCGCTTGCGGCTGGCTGCACGGTCGTGCACAAACCGGCGGAGTGGAGCCCGATCACGGCGCAACTGCTCGCCGAGATCGCGCTCGCGGCAGGTTTGCCCGCGGGCGTACTCAACGTCGTCCATGGCCTCGGTGAGGAAGCAGGCAAGGCACTCACCATGCATCCAGACATCAAGGCGGTCGCCTTCGTCGGTGAAAGCTCCACAGGCTCCGCGATCATGCAGCAGGGTTCGCAGACACTGAAGCGCGTTCACTTCGAGCTCGGTGGCAAGAACGCCGTCATCGTATTTGCCGATGCCGATCTCGAGCGCGCGCTTGATGCCGTGGTCTTCATGATCTACAGCCTGAACGGCGAGCGCTGCACCTCATCGAGCCGCTTGCTGATAGAAGAAACCGTCGCGCAGACCTTCCTGTCGCGCCTGGCCAAGCGCGTGAGGAAACTGCGCGTGGGCCATCCACTCGATCCTGCAACCGAGGTGGGTCCACTGATTCATGCGCGTCACAAGGAGAAGATCCTGTCGTACTTCGAGATCGCGCGCCGCGAGGGCGCGACGGTCGCCGTGGGCGGAAAGGCGATCGATGGGCCTGGCGGCGGACATTACGTGTCCCCCACCCTCTTTACCGGCGCCAAGCCCGAGATGAAGATCGCGCAGGATGAAATCTTTGGACCCGTCCTGACAGCGCTCACGTTTCGCGATGAGGCCCAGGCGGTCGTACTCGCAAATGGTGTCCGCTATGGTCTCGCCGGCTATCTCTGGACCCGCGATATCGAACGCGCACTGCGCGTCGCAGATCAATTCGAGGTCGGTATGGTCTGGATCAACTCGGAGAATGTGCGCTACCTGCCGACGCCCTTCGGCGGCGCGAAGGCCAGTGGCATCGGCCGCGACGGCGGGGACTACTCCTTCGAGTTCTATATGGAGACGAAGAACGTCGCGATCGCCTCCGGAACGCACAGCATTCCGAAGCTCGGGGCCAGCTGAGCGCCGCCTGGCCCGGGAAGAGGGGTCAGGTTTATTTATCCCCTTCGGCTGTTTCGTCGGAGTCAGTCAGTGGAGGGGCCGTGTCTGCGCCCGGCTCCAGCGTTCAAGGGCTGCGTTTCTTAGATGGCCTGCCCGCGAACACCGCTAGACCGGGCTTGCCAGACCCCATCCGCTGCCTGCCTCCGCCGAAACTCGCAAGGGCGAGTGGCGCCTCAGCACTTGAATCGCCGGTCGTCGCGGCGGCAATTGATCGGGCCGCTCTTGTCCCGGCCCTGCGGCGGTGGCTGGGGACCTCCTTCGCGCTCATTGCAAGCGCCGATGCGCGAACGTAGGCGAACAGACCTGCACGGCCCAAAGGCTTTGCGATAACACGTCGTCTGTTCACCCGTTCGCGCGAGGATCGCAAGAACTTCCGAGCGGTCCTGCGCCGGAATTTCTGATGCGCGTTTGCGCCATGAGCGCGAAGGAGGTCCTCAGCCGCTGCCGCGAGAACAGGGAAAATAAATTTGACCCCTCTCCCGCCATTAGTGCAGTGGCGGAAGCTTCAACGCGGCGCGCAGCTCCGCCGTGGCCACTTTCTCGTCGGCGCGAAACACCGGCGACGCGAAGAGGAAAGCCGCGAGCACGGAACCCGAGACGCGTCCCGCGTCCACATCGCTCGGATAGTGAACGCCGGCAACGACGCGGTTGTCGGCGAATTCCGCCGCGCGCGCCAGAATCTCGGCGCGCTTCTCCGGAATCATGTCCGCGAGCACGAGACCCGCGGCAAACGCCCAGGTCGCATGACCGCTCGGATAGGAGAGCGAACCGGTCAGACCGACGACCGGCTTGAGCTTAGATTCAACCTCGGAGGGGCGCTGACGAGCGAATGACTTCTTGACGGGCCGCACAACCGCGGTTTCAGCCTCAGTGATCCTCTGGAAGAATGCCGTCATGCGCGGCAACCGCTTCTCGTTGAACTCCGCGGGCGAGCTCAGCGCATCAGCCAGGCGAAAGATGCTGACGTCGGCATCCTCCTTCGCGCGCTCGGCCTGTGCAGGAGTCCGCTCCGCCTGAATCTTCAACATGGCGTCGAGTTCCGCGCGCTCCGCCGCCGATCCCGCTGCCGGCGGTGGCGGCAACACACGCTCGAGCATCACCGCGCCCGGCTCGACGTAGTTCCATGCGCCATCGGCACAGGAAATCGAAACGACGCCCAGCAAGGCCGCCAATGCGATGCCGCTGGCCGCCATCAGCGTTCTACGAGTCAGCATGGATCGACCCCTCTGCCTATGAGGCTTGCGCAAGCGCTGGAATGACGTCGCGCGAGAAGAGCTTGAGCGAATGCAACGCCTCGTCTTCGCGCATCGTGCCGAAGACCATCTGGCCAAGCACCAGATTCGCACCGGTGTCCCTGATCTGAGATGCGAGAAATTCCCGCACGGTGTTGGCGCTGCCGGCGACCGCAAGCCCGTTCTTCACGTAGCCGTCCCATTCCCGCTGCAGGATGTGGTCGAGCGGAAACGGTACACCGCGGCGGTCCCAGAGATCCGTGAACGAAGCACGCCATTTCTTGAAAGCCGGCCGGGCGATACGTTCGGCGTCGCTGTCGGTCTCGCCAACGACAATCTGGCGCATCAGTCCGAGATGCGGCAGCGCACCCGCTGCTTTGCCAAGCCGGGCCCACTCTTCTTTATAGCGGCCAAGGCACTTGGCTGCGCCCTCGACCGGCATCAGCGAAACCACGTTCACGTCATTCGCCGCAGCCCAGGCGGTCGAATCGGGGTTGGCCACGCCGTACCAAAGCGGCGGATGCGGCTTCTGGAACGGCCGCATCACGATCTCGACATTGTTGAAACTGAAATGCTCACCGCTGAAGTTCACGACATCCGACGTCAGTGCCTTCAGGAGAATGTCGCGCGCTTCGTCGTAGCGCTGCGGAACGCGCGCGCGCTCAATTCCATAGAGCTCGTGCTCCATCCAGACAGCACCGCGGCCGAGTCCGATCTGCAAGCGACCGCCGCTCATCTGATCGAGCATGCAGATCTCTTCAGCGAGCCTGAGCGGATGATAAAGCGCGGCGACGTACACCATCGGCCCGAAAAGCAGCCGCTGCGTGCGCTGCGCGACCGCGGAGAGATAGACATTGGGCGATGGCGAAAGACCGAGCGGCGTGCCGTGGTGTTCGGCTACGTGATAGGAGTGAAACGCAAGCTTGTCGAGCGCTTCCACGATGCGCAGCCGCACCGCGTAGTGCTCGGCCAGCGACCGGCCGCTGTCATCGACGTGATCAAAGATGCCGAATTTCATGTTGTGAGCTCAGTGAATCGCGAAGGTAGCGCGCCAGCGAACGATCGGCAAACAAGCGCCAGCGATCGTCGCCTGCGGGACGGTGCAGGATGATGGAGACGTGGTGATAGTGTGTTTGCGCGCAGCTGTTGGCAGTGAGTGCAGTCCCTGCGATATCGAGGCCGCAACCGGCCGTCAGCACCTCGGCAGCGCCAGGGCCCGCCAGCTCAAGCGCCGTAAGTCCACTGCTGATATCCGTTGCCAAGTGCGAAGCGGGCAGTTCGAGTGTGCGGCCCAATGAATCCGCCGCACCGCTGTCCGCGTAGACCAGCCACTCTTCCGGACCGAGCCACAGTGACCAGGGACCCGAACCGCGCACCGAATTGGGATGCACCGGCAACGCGCTGCACACCGCCGCTTTCGGCATGCACTGCACGAGCAACTTGGGCGCGAGCGCCAGCTCCCTCAAAGTCGCCGCGGCAATGGTGGGAATGTCAGCCATGGATGGGGCCATGCATGCGAAGCCCCGTGGGATCGTAGAGGCCGGGCGCGACGACTTCGGCGGCGCTTTCGGCCCCGTTGTCGAACACATTGATGCGCTCCCCGTGCCGCGCGCGGCCCCGACGCAGCAGCGCGAGCCCGATGGAGGCTTCGAGTGCCGGACTGAAGCACGCCGATGTCACGTAGCCCGCGCTGCCGCCGTCGATGAGATGCGCGCCGGCCACGAGCGGCCGCTCGCCGGGGAGCGCTCTCAAGCCGACGAACTGCAATCGATCGGCGCGACGATTCTCGGCGAGATCCAGCGACCGCTTACCAATGAAGTCCGCGCGCTTCTTGGCAACCGCCGGACCAAAACCCACATCGTCGGGTACTGTCGTACCGTCAGTGTCGCCGCCGACGTGCAGGTAACCCTTCTCGATACGCATCGTCATCAGCGCCTCGATGCCGAACGGTGCGATGCCGCTGACACGCCCGGCCTCCAGACACTTGCGCCACAGCTTCTCGGCCCCATCCGCAGGGACATTGATCTCGTAGGAGAGCTCACCGCTGAAGCTAACCCTCAACATTCGGCAGTCATGGCCCTCGAGATGCCCAGCACGTGCCTGCAGATGCTTGAAGCGCTCGGCGCTGAGGTCGATGTCGGTCGCGAGCAGCGACAAGACATTGCGCGCCCGCGGCCCCGCGAGCGTCACAGTCGCCCACTGTGACGTTACCGGTGTTGCAATCACTTCGAGGTCCCGCCACTCACATTGCAGCCATTCGCCGATCCAGCCTGCGATGCGCGTCGCCCCGCCGCTCGTGGTACTGACCCAGTACTCGTCGTCGGCAAGACGCGCACAGACGCCGTCATCGATGATGATGCCCTTCTCATTCAACATGAGCCCGTAGCGCGCCTGACCCACGGCGAGCGTGGACATCGTGTTGGCATACAGGCGATCGAGCAGCACGGCGGAATGCGGGCCGCGCACGATGATCTTGCCGAGCGGCGAACCCTCGAAGATGCCGACACCCGAGCGCACGGCGCGCACCTCGCGTTCGGCGGCGGCAATAAGATCCTCGGCGTCCCGCGGATAGGCAGCCGGCCGTTGCCATCCGCCAAATTCCTCGAACAGCGCCCCAAGCTCGAGCTGCAGCGCGTGAGTCGGCAGCTCACGCGTGGGCCGATAGAACCGGCCCGTGCGCCCGGCCGCGATCGTCGCGAGCGTCACCGGCGCAAACGGCGGCCTGAAGGTTGTCGTGCCGGTCTCCGCAATGCTCCTGCCCGTCAGCTGGGCAAGCGCTGCCAGCGCCGTGAGATTGCTGGTCTTGCCCTGGTCAATCGACATGCCGACAGTGGTGTAGCGCTTCAGATGCTCGACCGAAACGTAGTTTTCGCGCACCGCAATTTCGACATCGCGCAACGTCACGTCGTACTGGAAATCGATCCAGCAGCGCTCCGTCTGCTCGGTCGCAATGCTGCGCGCTCCGGTCGGACTCCGCGCAATGGCGATCTCGCCCGGCACGACGACCGCCGCGCCGGCTGCCTGGCCCACCACCCGAATATTCCGCGGACCCTCGCGCGGGAGCAGACATTGGCGTTCGACGTCGAACTGGAGCTTGCCGCCCGCATGACAGTAGAGATGCAGTGTCGGCTGCCAGCCTGAAGACATGGCAATCGCATCGCACTCCAGTTTCAGCACGGCGCCATCCGCCGCCGCGACGCAAAGTCCGGTGACGCACTTGCTCCCCAGCGCCCGTGTGACGCGGCCTGCAGAGATTATCTTCAATCCCTGCGCGCGCGCGAGCTCGGGCAACGCACCGCCCGCTTGCGGGCGCGAGTCGATAATTGCAGCGACCGCAACTCCACAGGCGTGGAGATCAAGGGCCGTTCGATAGGCATCATCGTCGCTGGTCACGATCGCAACTTGGCGACCGCAGGCAACGGCATAGCGATTGAGATATTGCCGCACGCTGCCCGCAAGCATGACGCCAGGCAGATCGTTCGCGGGAAAGAGCGCCGGCTGTTCAATTGCGCCGGTCGCAAGGACAATCTGCGCCGCGCGAATACGCCAATAACGTTCACGCGTTATCGGCAGCGCGCCGGTGACCGCCCGACTGAGCCGCTCCATTGCCGTCGCCACGTGTGTCTCGTACACGCCATTGCAGGTCGTGCGCAGCAACACTCGAACATTCGGCATGGACTGCAGACGAGACGCGACGCCGATCAGCCAGACGTTCTGTCCGGCACTCGCCGGGGCCGGTTCGCTCAGAATCGAGCCGCCGAGATCCGAGTCCTGCTCGACGAGCAGCACGCGCGCGCCCGACTCTGCCGCCTGCAGCGCGGCGCTCAGGCCCGCAGGCCCGGCGCCGACCACGAGCACATCGCAGTGCGCGTTCTGCACTTGGTAGCGATCGGGATCGGCCTCGCTGCGAGCAGGACCAACGCCTGCTGCGCGGCGAATGCTTCCTTCGAACCAGTGCCAGGACGGCCACATGAAAGTCTTGTGATAGAACGCCGGCGGCAGCAGGCTGTGCAGCTTATCGGCAACGCGGCCGACATCGAAACGCACGCTCGGCCACCCGCGCTGGCTGCGCGCGCGCAAGCCGTCGAACAGCGGCAAAAGCGTTGCACGTACGTTCGGTTCGAGCCGCCCGCCCTCGCCCAGACGGATCAGCGCGTTCGGCTCCTCGATACCCGCGGCCAGGACGCCGCGCGGCCTGTGATACTTGAAACTTCGCCCGATGACGCGCACGTCGTTTGCGAGCAGCGCCGAAGCGAGCGAGTCGCCCGCATAACCGTAATACCAGCGTCCATCGAAACTGAAGTGCAGACGCTGGGAACGATCGACCCGTCCGCCCCCCCCGATACGCAACGGCTGACTCACAGACGCTCCTCGCTGTCTGGGATCGCGGGCATCTCTTCGTCGATGCAATAGTGCGCGCGAATCTCGTGGGTCACGTTGTCGCGCGCCACGTTGAACCACTGCCGGCAGCCGCGTGCATGCTGCCAGCGCTCGAAAACAATGCCCTTCGAGTTGCGGCGGAAGAAAAGATAGTCCGCCCATTCGCGGTCGCTCGCGCCAGTCGGTGGCCTCGCAATATGCGCTTCCCCGCCGTACGCGAATTCGGTCTCGTCGCGTGGCCCGCAATAGGGACAGCTGAGATGCAGCATCGCCGTCCGTCCTAGTGCGCGACGCCGGCGGCGGCGCCCTCGTCGATCAAAGCACCGCGTTCGAAGCGGTCGAGCGCAAAGGGAGCAATGAGCGGATGCGCACGATCATTCGCGATCGTGCTCGCCATCGTATCGCCGCCTGCCGGAATCGCCTTGAACCCACCGGTGCCCCAGCCGCAATTGATGTAGAGGTTCGCGACCGGCGTCTTGCCCATGATCGGACTCGTGTCCGGCGAAATATCGACGATACCCGCCCATTGCCGCATGACCTTCAGGCGTGCAAGAGCCGGAAACAATTCCACCGCGGACGCTACGAAGTCTTCGAATACCGGGAGGCTCCCGCGTTGCGCATAGGACGAATACACGTCTGCGCTCCCGCCGATGACGATCTCGCCGCGATCCGACTGGCTCGTATAAACGTGTACACCGGGGGACATGACGATGGTGTTGAGCATGGGCTTGACCGGTTCGGTCACGGTCGCCTGCAACGCCATGCTCACAAGCGGCAGACGCAAGCCCGCCTGCCGCGCCAGAGCGCTGGTGTGTCCCGCGACCGACAGCACGAATTTCTCCGCCCGGAGCACACCGTGCGGAGTCGCGACGCCCGCGATGCGCCCGCCGCGCGTTTCGAACCCCGACACGTCGCAGTTTTGCAGGATATCGACGCCGAGCGCATCAGCGGCGCGCGCAAAACCCCAATTCACCGCGTCGTGGCGCACGATGCCGCCGCGCCATTGCACGAACCCGCCGTGTATCGGATAACGCGCGTCGAGATTGATGAGCGGCTCGATGCGCTTCACATCCTCGCGCGAGAGGATTTCCGAGTCGACGCCATTCAGCTTGATCGCGTTGGCCCAGCGGCGATTGGTCTCGAGATCGTGCCGGCTGTGCGCGAGCGTGACGATGCCACGCTGGGACAGCATTACGTTGAAGTTGAGCTCGCGCGAGAGAGTCTCGTAAAGTTTCAGTGAATGCTCGAAGAAATCGACGCTCGCCTTGTAGAAGTAATTCGAGCGGACGACCTGAGTATTGCGGCCCGAATTGCCGCCCCCGATCCAGCCGCGCTCGAGCACCGCGACGTTGCGGATGCCGTGATTCTTTGCCAGGAAATAGGCAGTCGCGAGTCCGTGCCCGCCACCGCCAATGACAATCACGTCATATGAGAGTTTCGGGGTCGGCGTTCGCCAAGCCGGTGCCCAGCCTCGATGGCCGCGGCGCGCCTCGTTGGCAATCGACCAGAATGAGTAATGGCGGCGCGTCATCAGGGAAAACGAGACTAGCAGGAAATGAGCAGCATCTGGCACTGGCCGCGTATGGCGTCGAGGCTCTATGCTGGCACCCCATGCCAGCGACTCCCATGGATCAGCCGACCCGAACCTGGGCCAGCTGGTACACCCTCTTCGTGCTCACGATCGTGTACGCGGTCAATATCGCGGACCGCTTTGTTATTTCGACTTTCATCGAGCCGATCAAGCGCGATCTCAATCTGTCCGATAGCTCCGTGGCTTTCCTGACGGGTACGGGCCTCGCAGTTTTCTACGTAGCGGCCGGCATTCCCCTCGGCTATCTCGCCGACCGGACGAATCGGCGGAACATGATCGCCGCCGCGCTCACAACCTGGACGGCGATGACGGCGATCTGCGGACTGACGCAGACGTACTGGCAACTGCTCGTGGCACGCGTTGGTGTCGGCATCGGTGAGGCCGGCGGAACAGCGCCGTCCCAATCGCTGCTCGCTGATCGCTTTCCGGTTCGCTGGCGCTCAGTCGCTTCATCGATATTCTCCGTCGGCGCCGCCATCGGCGTTGGCGTCGGTGTGGCGGCGGGTGGATGGTTGAATGACAAATATGGCTGGCGCCATGCGCTGCTCGTATTCGGTCTCGTCGGCCTCCCTGTCGCCCTCCTCGTCCGCTTCACCTTGCGTGAGCCGGCGAGAGGCGAGCTCGACGCGGACAAGGGTCAGGCGCACAAGGCGACGATCAGGGAAACGCTGCTGTTCATCCGCGGGCAGAAATCCGCCATGCACATTCTGGCGGGCGCAACGGTCGCGACCTTCTGGGGCTGGGGAATCTTCTATTGGCTGCCGACCTTCTTCGTACGCTCGCACCACCTGGGCCTCGGCGATGCAGGAGCTCTGTTGTTGCCGATGAATCTCTACGGCGGCGGCGCGATCACGCTGCTGACCGCCTGGCTCGTCTACCTGAATTCCAGGACCGACGTACGTCGCGACACCTGGCTCGTCGGGATCGTCATTCTCATTGCCACTGTTCCCGGCGTGTGGATGTTCCTGACCGATTCGCTGGAGACGACACGCTGGCTCCTCTGGGTATTCGTGCCGCTCAACTATCTCTATCTCGGACCCACGTTCGGCATGCTGCAGAACCTGGTGCCTTCGCACATGCGCGCGTTGATCGCTGCCGTGTTGCTGTTTGTGGCCAACGTCGCGAATCTCGTGATCGCACCGCAGCTGATCGGCATTCTTTCGGACCTGACCGCCGCGCGCATCACCGATCCTGCGGAGTCACTGCGCTACGTCCTCCTCGGCACGGCGTTCACCGGCATCTGGGCCGCGTGGCACTACTTCGCGGCTGCGAAAAGTCTGCGGCAGGATTTTGCACGCGCGGGTAACACATAGCCGATCGCTACGGCGGGCGGGATTGGGGTGGGCGGGGATCGAACCCGCGACCAGCGGATTAAAAGTCCGATGCTCTACCGACTGAGCTACCACCCCGCATTTCGAAGGGCGCGGATGATACCGGAACCCGGGGGGTCATTTCACCGAGAACCTCAACGATAACGCGTAGGATCGGGGATTCCTGCGGCTTTAAAGCCTTCCCGCCGCAGCCGGCAGGAATCG
>Ga0326726_10002198_pt1 | contig 17975 bp, 21 predicted proteins | sample MHFenrmetagenome_2_FD_207603 | JGI IMG/M metagenome (GOLD analysis project Ga0326726, IMG submission 207603) | Lab enriched peat soil microbial communities from Michigan Hollow, Ithaca, NY, United States - MHF15MN | ecosystem: Environmental > Terrestrial > Soil > Wetlands > Peat | place: USA... | reverse complement strand
GCTCAGACTCACGCGACAAAAATTTGGACGTAAGTGACAGTGCCGCGGAGAGTGTGGGCAGAAATGTCCGGTTTGAGCCGTGAGTGGGACTATCCGTCGCTCCCGTCCTGGCGAATGGCGCGCCCGTCCAAGAACGGGGAACACCGTGCGATTTAGTAGTCGGCCTCACGAAGCACCGTGAGCGATTTGGACGCTCGAAGATCTACACTTAAAGAGCTGGTCGGCGTACGAAACGAGCTCTTGGGAAAGGATGAGCAATGACCAAAATCCTCGCGCTGATAGCTGGCATATTCCTGATCGGATTTCCGGCATGGATGCTGAAGGAAATGTCCGTTCCTCTGCCAGAGTACCGGAAGGGCGGGTATGCCGATTATGTTCTTTTGGCTTATGAACTGCTCGCCGTTTACGGCAGCGTCTTGCTGGGGATCGCGGTGCATGTCGGGCGCGCGAAATGGAGCGGGCAGTCTATGTTTCCGTTCGGCCTGTTTAAGGCGGGCATGTGGGGTGTACTGGTTGCTGCTAGCGCATATTTCGTCGCTGGTGGTGTCTATGGCCTGATCAGCTATGGCGCGTTCGACAAGGTGATCGGAGGAACGCTCTGGGGTCTGCTTGCGATTTTTTGGGGTGTCTTCGGCGGTCTGGTGTCGGCTGGGCTAGCGTTGCTGTTTTATGCTTGGCGTGGCTCGGCAGGATACCGGCCACCAGGCAGCGCAGGATTGGGCACGCCGCGTTCGTGATATCGATAGGTCGAAGCGGGATTTTGGTTTTTTCGCTCGAAACGCGCCTGGTTGACGGCGCCAAGCACGAGTGGCGCGACGGTGATCAGTCACTCGAGGCGCAGTTGCCCGACATCATCAGCCTGCTGCAATTGGCAGGACCGATTCTAACGGAACGCCGGCGCCAACACGAAGAAGCCGAGAAGCAGACAAAGTCTGCTAACGACGACTTTACTATAAAAGACCGTTCGCTGGCTGACTGGCTCAACTGGGCGCGCGAGCACGTGGCCGGCTCCGATCCCATGCTGATGGGCGCCGAACGGATTTTTCAAGACATTGGGCAAGTGGATTCGTGGACCTATCGCGACTGACCGGAATCGACCGGCGCGTTTCATAATCTGTGATTCTGCGAATCTGCCTTAACCAAAGAGAACTGTTTTCCCGCGAAAAAAAGGCGCAAGGTCAGTTAGACCGCGGCGATCGCCTCGACCTCTAACAGAAAATGCGGATTGGCGAGCCCGCGTAAGACGCAGAGCGTGCTTGCCGGGGGGCTGTCGCCAAAATAGTCCTGAAGGATCGCGCGCGCCTTTGGAACGTCGTGCGGGTTGCAAATAAAGATTGTCACCTTCACCACGTCCTTGAAACTGGCGCCGCCTTCGGCAAGCGCAAGGCTTAAATTTTCCATGACCATTTTGGTCTGCGCGGCAAAATCATCCGGTGGCAGTACCTTACCCGTAGGATCGGCTGCCACCTGACCGGCACAGAAGACGAGTTTGCTTGCACCCTGCGCGGTGACGACATGCGAATAATTGGCAAACGGCTTATGCGCGCCGGCCGGCGACTTTCGCGTCAGTGTTGCCATGGTTTTTGTTATAGCGCGATTTGAAACTTATTGGGTAGATCATACGCGTCAAAATTGCGCTTATTAGTATCGAGGTTCTCAAGATTATAGGCATGCAGCGCGCGGCCGCTCAGGCGGCCCGTAACGGCAACAAGCCGAAATCGGTGAGAATTCGTTCGCCGGATTTCTGCAGAGCGGCTTTCTTGTCCGAAATGTGTGCATACAGCAGTTTGCCGTCACGCTTCACCACCAGCCCGGCGACCAGGACGGTGTCCACATTGGCAACGCCGGCTTGCATCACCACGGAAGTGACCGGATCGACCACCGGGAACATGTTGAGGTCACTTGCGCGCAGCATGAGAATGTCGGCCTGCTTGCCAGGAGTGAGCGAGCCGACGCGGCTATCGAGGCCGGCCATCTTGGCACCGTTGATGGTGACCCACTCGAGCGCTTGCCGGCAGGTGAGCGGCATCGCCATCGGTCGGCTTCCGGTTTCGCCCAGGATTTCAAGCGTACGACGGTGGCGCTCGTGCTGCAGCGTCATCCGCATCGCACTGAACATGTCGCCGCGTGCCGCTGGCTCCACGTCCGAGCCGATCGAAACTGGCGAGCGGCAAGCGTTCAGCACACCAGTGAGCGGATCGCCATAGCCCATCTGCAATTCAATTTCGGCAGTGACCGTGAACTGCCCTCCTTGGCCAGCGATAGCGCGGATCACATCGTGCTTCATGTCGTTGCCATGGACGATGTTGAAGTTTTCGTTGACCAAACCCTCCTTCAGTAAGCGCTCAAACCCGTCCGGCTGCATGGCCTTGCCGCCGCCCACATGCATACTCGCGATCAGATCAAACTCGCGCGCCAGCAGCGCGTCGGCCCGCGTCACCTCCCGTGTCGAATAATAAGGCCCAAGAATCGCCAACCCGAATGTGACCAGGCCATCGCGGCTGGCGAAGCGGCCCTTTCGCAGGCGCGCGATCTCCGCTTGCGGCATCGGAATTTCACTGAAATGTTTCTGTCCTGGCTTGGGATCGGGCTTCGGCGAGCCGTGCAGGAAGACCGCGCGTGCACCGGAATCGGTTAGCCCCGCGATGGCGGCGTCGGTGTGTTCGGGCGTGCGGTTACAGTGGCACCAATCGACCAGCGTGGTCGTTCCTGAGTTGAGTTGATTGAGCGCACCCATAAGATTGGCAATGTAGACGTCCTCGGGACGATAATGGCCGGCAAGCCCCCCATGCATGGCCTGCATGTATTTCGGCACCGTCCAGTCACCGGCAATCCCACGCAGCGCGCTCTGCCAAGTGTGGACGTGGGCATTGATCAGACCGGGTAGGACGATCATGCCGGTGGCGTCAATCGTCTCGGCACTAGCGGCGCTCAGCGACGGCGCGACAGCAGCGATGTTGCCGTCTTCCACAAGCACGTCGCCACGAGGCAAGTCCTTGATCGCCGGATCCATCGAGATGATTGACCCGCCCTTGATAAGAATCCGACCCATGCGTGAACCCTCCCCGCTTTCTTTCCATCTGCTAAGTCACATCGACGCGTAAATCATTCACGCCAAAATTAATTATCGCGTCGTAATGCGGGTTGACGCAATATTGGATATCAAGAACACTCGCTCGCTCTGGCATCCCTTTGTTTTTTGTTAGGAGCCCAAGATGGGTCGCACCACCGCCGCGTTGCTCGTCATGTTTCTCTCATCTATTGCACAAGGCGCCGAATACATGGAGAAAACGCCCTTTCAATTGTCGCGCGCGTTTTCACCGGGTGTGGTCACATCGGGCGGAATAACGGTCTGGGTCGCCGGCCAGACCGCGACGCAAGACAGCCAAGGCAATAACATTGCCAACAATTTCGAAGCTCAGGTCAAACAAGTGTTTGCCCAGGTTGACGGCGTCTTGAAGCGAGCCGGCGGCAGCCTGGACAATGTCGTAACTATGACGGTTTTCATCAAGGAATCTCGGTATGGCGATAAGTTCGTGGAAATGCGCAAGGACTTTTTCAAGAACGGGAACTACCCCGGCAGCGCACTAATCACCGTAACGAATTTCGCCCGACCTGGGATCGAGATCGAGATTCAGGCTGTCGGCGTGATCAGCGATACTTGTTCGAACGATAATCCCTGTTCGGCCGAAGGAAAAACCAAAAAAACACAGAATAAATAAATTTGGAGTGTCAACAAAAACTGCACGACCTGATTGACTGGAGGAAAAAATGAAAATTAATCGTCGCTGTCTTCTTCGCGGCACTGCCGCCCTCTCGTTCGTAGCTTCCGCACCGGCTATCGCCCGAGCCCAAGAAAAATCCACGAAAATTCGAATTGGACTTGTGCCCTTGATTTCTTCCGGGCCGATATTCATCGCAGAAGCGCGCAAGTTCTTTGAGAGGGTTAATCTCGACGCCGAACTGAAATATTTTGCTGATGGTGCCCTCGCCATGCCGGCACTAGTGGCAGGCGAACTGGACCTCACTGCAACTACATTGAATGCCGGGTTATTCAATACCGTTGCCAAGGGCGCACCGTTCAAACTCATCCTCGATCGTGGCAGTGAAAAGCCGGGTCACGGCTCGATGACTATCGTCGCTAGCAATGACATGTACGAACAAGGCTACCGTTCGGCCAATGACGGCGTGAAGCTCAAAGGCAAAACGATCGCCATTCAGGCGCCGGGAAGCATCGATCAATACCTATTGGGCCGCGCCGCCGAGAAGGCCGGGCTCAATCCAAAAACGGACCTTAATTGGTCGACCGGAATGCCATATCCGGACATGATCAAACTGATGGGCGCGGGACGCGCCGATGCTGCCAACATTCCGGTCCCTCTTGCATTCCTTGCCGAAAAAAACAATGTCGGCAAAATCGTCGGTCCGGGGTCTGATATTGAGCCCGACGCACAACTCGCATGCTGGGTCATGTCGAGTTCGTACTTGCAAGCTAACAAGTCAGCTGCAGTACGTTTTGCCATGGTCCATACCTATGCTGCACGGCTTTTCAACAAAGCTGCCTCAGAGAAAGACCCAGACGTGGTCAAGATTATTTCGGATGCCACGAAAGTCCCGGCACCACTGATCACTGCTGCCGCTCCACGCTGGACTTGGTACACTGATGATGGGCTACCAAATGTCGAATCGGTAATGGCGCAATTCAAGTTCGTGTCGCAGTCCATGAACATGGTGAGCGGCACGGTAACGCCTGACATGCTGTTCGATCTTGCAGCAGCCAAAGAGGCTACGGAACGGCTCAAAACTGCCAATCCCTTCACGTGAGCAACTGCGAGATGGAAGCAGACGTCGCAATCGAATGCGACGACGTCAGCCTGACGTACAGCGCAAAGTCCGGAGCGCCCGTTGAGGCTCTGCAGCGCGTAAGTTTGCGCATCAACCCGCGCCGGGTTACCGCGATCATCGGACCTAGCGGGTGTGGCAAAAGCACTCTGCTGCTGATTATCCGTGGCCTTCTCGCACCCAGTGCCGGCCGGGTTCGTTTTGTCGATGCACAGAGCGGTGCCATGGCAAGCGCCAAGCCGCGCATGGCGACGGTCTGGCAAGGCTTCAACCTTTTCCCGTGGCGGACTGTTGGTGAAAACGTCAGCTTTGGTCTCGAGGTTGGAGGAATGACCCACAGCGAGCGCGCTGGGCGAGCGCGGCGGTCGCTCGCCCAGGTTGATTTGTCGGGATTCGAAAGCAAATATCCGCGTCAGCTTTCAGGCGGCATGCGGCAGCGCGTTGGCCTCGCCCGGGCACTAGTGATGGAGCCTGAGGTTCTACTACTTGACGAACCATTTGGTGCACTTGACGCGCAGACCCGCCTCGTCCTTCAGGAGCAACTTGCTCGGCTGGTCGAAAAAAGCGGGACTACTGCTGTACTCGTCACCCATTCTATTGAAGAGGCAATCCTTCTGGCAGACACAATCCTTGTCATGACTGCGCGCCCGGGCCGGATCGCTGCCGAGATTCGCGTCGACCTACCGAGACCTCGCACGATGGCGACGACGCACCTCAGCGGCTATTCATCGCTCTTTGGCCAAATCTATGGCCTGTTGCGTGATGAAGTCGTCAAGGCGATGGCGACCGAAATGGAGAGCGCGTGAATGCTGGATGAGCGCCCGTCAACATCAGCGACGGTCAAGCGTACAACCGGCAGTTCGGTATTTAATTTCATCCAAAAGCTTGGCGAACCGCGTGTAGTTGGATGGATCGCCGTCGCTTTCGTCTTGATAATGTGGGAAGTCGTGGTCGTCGCGGCGCATCTGAACCCAATCTACTTGCCGCGCCCGACGCATATCCTTATCGCGCTTCTAGCCATGTTCAAGACCGGCGACTTGCTCAGCGATCTTTTAGCCACGTTGGGACGTATCTTCGGTGGCTTCGCAGTTGCCCTGATAACCGGCACACTGCTCGGGATATGGATGGCTACTTCGGAGCGCGTGAGCGCAATCGCGGACAATTTCATTGCAGCCCTCTATCCCTTGCCTAAGGTCACCCTTATCCCGCTGCTTATTATTTGGCTCGGCACCGGCGGACCTTTTATGCTGACGATTTCGGCGCTCGGCGCAATCTTTCCCATTGTGATAAATACGGTTCTCGGAATCCGTCAGTGCGACTCCGGTCTCATTCTCGCGGCGCGAGATCTGGGTGCATCGAACCGCCAGATCATCAGCATGGTATTGCTACCCTCGGCGGTTCCCTCAATATTTGCGGGAGTCCGCCTCGGTATTGGCGTCTCTATCATCCTGGTCGTTGCTGCTGAAATGGTGGTGGGTAAAGTTGGATTGGGAGCGCGACTTTATCTCGCGGGGCAAGTTCTGGAAACTGAGCAGGTCTTTGCTGTCCTCATCGTCCTCGCAATCCTTGGTGTGGTGGTGACCAAGATTCAGGACTTAATTGATGTATGGCTAAATCAGTGGCGTCTGTCCTAACAAACTCGCCGATTATCAACCGCGCACGATGATATAATGAGGAGTCGCTATGGCAGCCCCCAAACGCAAACTGGCCGTCGCACGCTTCGGTAAAAAGAAAGCTTTCGAGAAGAAGCATTTTAATTACGGCCGTTGGACTAAGGGCCGCTTCTCCGAAGCGGTGACAGTTACGGGACCGGCCAAGATGGTCTTTCTCGCCGGTATTGGCTCGGAGCATGAGCAGACCGGGAAAATCATGTATCCCGGCGATTTCGCCGCACAATGTCGTTACGCCTATAGGAAACTGAAGAAAGTCCTGGCTCGAAACGGCGCCGGCATGGCCGACGTCGTCAAGCAAGTCACTTACGTTATAGACGCGCGGCATCAGAAGCAGGCCGGAGAATGTCGCCGCGACGCTTATGGTAAGGCACCACTGCCAGCACACACATTCCTCAACGTTAGCCAACTCGCCTGGCCCGACATGCTGGTCGAGATAGATGTGATCGCGATGGTACCGTTACGCTGAACGGCGCCACTTAGAAGCGTGATTAATCGCGCCGCTCCGCATGGGCTGGACGGGCACCATTGTTCGCCTCAATGAACTGTAACTTTTCGTTTAGTGGTGCCCGGCCTCAGACCAGGGCATCACAATCCGCTCCGCGATCACGACGGCCGTAAACAGCAGAATTCCAAGCGCGCTCAGCCAGACGAGCGCAGCCCAGGCCAAGGGGCTGTCGAGCTGAGAGTTCGCTGTCAGGAGCAAGTTACCCAATCCGCCTACCGACCCGATGAATTCGCCGATGACCGCGCCGATCACGGCCAGGGTTACGGCGACCTTCGAACCGGCAAAGATGAAGGGCAGCGCCGAGGGAAACTGAACTTTCAGAAAGACCTGAAGTGACGAAGCCCGCAGCGAGCGGGCTAGTTCAAGCAGCCCCGCGGGCGTTGCCCGCATTCCTGCCGCGGTGTCCACAACGATCGGGAAGAATGCGACCAGAAACGCAATCACGAGCTTCGATTGCATGCCCAATCCGAACCAGACCAGAATGATGGGAGCAACGGCAACCTTTGGAATGGACTGCGTCGCGATTAAAATCGGATAGAGAGTCAGATTGAGAACGCGAGAGCTTGCGACGCACACGGCGAAGGGAATACCGATCACAACGGCTAGAGCAAACCCAAGAACGCTTTCCAGAAAAGTCGGCCAGCTTTCCCGCAGCAAGATATCCCAATTGACGACGGACGCTCGCAGAATGTCTGTGGGGCTCGGCAACACGATCCGGTTAATGCCGAGCACATATGTATAGAACTGCCATATTAGCAGGATGACGGCGATCCCAATAAGTGGATACACGCCGTTTCTGATGTCACGAAATGTCATCGGGTAATCCCAAGCGCTCGGCCAGCCCTGTGTTCTAGTTCGGTGAACTCGGGTGAATAGCGGATTTCCGCCGAACGCGGATACGGTAAATCGATCGGGATAAAGTCTGCGATGACAGCCGGTCGCTTACTGAAGACGACGACGACATCCGAGATATAGACAGCTTCGCTAATACTGTGGGTCACGAACATCACTGTCGCGCCGGTCTTGGCACGAATGCCGAGCAGCAAATCCTGCATTTCCATCCGCGTCAGTTCGTCGAGAGCGCCGAACGGTTCGTCCATCAGCAAAAGTTTCGGCTTGTGGATCAGCGCGCGGCAAAGCGCGACTCGCTGTTGCATGCCACCAGAAAGCTGCGAGGGATAGTATTGCTCGAATCCTTCGAGGCCAACGAGTGCGAGCAGTTCTCTCGCCCGGCACGCGGCAGCGGCGCCGGAACGCCGGAGGATCTCCATCGGGAACAAGACGTTGTTCAGAATAGTCCGCCACGGCATCAGATTCGCTTGCTGGAAGGCGATCCCAAAATCCGGATGCGGCTCCACAACATCGCGCCCGTTTATCTGAATTGTCCCACTCGAAGCAGGAATCAAGCCGCCGACAATCTTGAGAAATGTGGTCTTGCCGCAGCCGCTCGGTCCCAAGAGGGTAACGAGATGCCCAGCATTCAGATCGAAGCTGATGTTCTCGATCGCAACGAGGGGTCCTTGCCCAGATCGCTTGAAGGACTGATGGACGTCCTTGAAGTGACCGAACGGGACAGGGGCGGACTCAGCCCGCCCCCGCGCGTCGATTTGAGCTCGTGCCTGAATTTTCGGCTTCCTATCAAGGCATGATCGCTGGTGTCGGAAGAAATCCAGCCGCATAAACGTCCGTCGCCACCGGCGGTTTTCCGCTAATCCCAATGTACTTTTCGACAAAGTCAACGTTGGTCTTCATCTTCACCGGGTCGAACCAGCCGAGGCCATTCTTTTTAGTTTCATCCGTCACTGCAAGACCGGTGACTACGTTGATTTCCGCGACGACCACCTCCGGCTTTAGCGTCGGGACATACTTGATCTGATCGGCTGCTGCCTTCTCAGGATTGGAGATCGTGAATTTCCATCCCTTGAGGGAAGCGCGGACGAAACGCTTAACGACATCTGGATTCTGGGCGAGATAGTCTTCAGTCGTAGCAATGCCGTTGCCATAGAGCTGGAGGCCTTGATCTGCGAGCAGTAGAGTACGCAGTTCGGTGTTTGACGATTTCGCTGCCGCTTCAAGCCCCGGCTTAGCCATAACGAAGAACTCGATGGCGGGAATCTGACCAGCCAGCAGTGTGCTCGCGCGCGCCGGCGGCGCCACGTTGCTGATTGTAAGCTTGTTCGGGTCGAGACCCTTTTGAGTCATAAAGCCTTGGATAATTTTCGGCGTAAAACTTCCGGCGCCACTGCCAAGGTTCAATCCTTCCAACTGCTTTGGCTGCGTAACATTTGCGCCATTGCTCAGGCTGAAGATGGCATAGGGCGCCTTGCCGTAATTCACGGCAACGACCTTGAGCTTCGATCCATTGCCGCGGGCAATAACGACACTAGGAACATCGACGAAGCCGATGTTCGCGGTGCCGGATTCGACTGCTTGGACCGCCTGCGCGGTGCCTTGTGCGGGGATGATGGAAACATCAAGTCCCTCGTCCTTGTAGAAACCTTCCGCCAGTGCGGCATACCAGGCCGCATGGCGGCCCAAGGGGATAAAATCGAGCGAGAAAACCACTTTGGTCAAAGCCGGCGGCGAACCTTGCGCCGACGCTACATCCGCTACCGACGCGACAAGCGATGCGGAACATACCGCCCCTGCGGCCAGCCGAAACCACACGCGCATACAACCCTCCCTCATTGCGGGACGACGCCCGAGACCTCTTTCATCGTGCCATCAATAAATTCGACTCGTCAAATAGATTTTCGAAAATCCATTTGATTATCGACAAAGCCTGACGTATCTCGATAGCGTTAGTTGATGGTCCCTGCGGCCGGTCGCCTTTCCTGGAGGGTCAATGCCACCTTCGCTCGCCAAGTCTGACTCCGCCCAGACTTTGAACGCATCAGCCTTCAACCAGCTTCGTTCTGACATCATCGCTTGTCGCTTAATGCCGAACGAGCGACTGCGCGTGGAAGCTTTGCGCGAGCGCTACGAAATGGGGAACAGTCCTATTCGAGAAGCTCTTATGCGACTCGAGGCCGAAGGCCTCGTCGAGCTTGAACAAAACAAAGGTTTCAAGGTTTCCGAGGTTTCCCAGGAAAAGCTCCTCGATCTGATGCAGAGTCGTATTGAAATCGAAACAATTGCCTTGCGCTGGGCGCTTGAAAAGGGCGGCGTGGAATGGGAGGCCGACCTTCTCAGCGCATTCCATCGGCTGTCCCGTCAAGCAAAGGTTGATCCACTCAACCCGAGGGCCATAAGTGCGGCATGGAGCAAAGAGCACGCTGATTTTCACGCAGCGCTCGTCTCCGCGTGTGGCTCATCCACGATGATGTCAATTCGATCACGCCTCTTTGAGCAGGCGGAGCGATATGTAGCTCTGTCGATCATGTCGACTGGCCCACTTCGCGACGACGTGACCGAACATAAGCAATTGATGCGGGCGGCATTGAACCGGGAAATCGACAAGACGATTGAGCTCAATCGTATCCATATCACCCGTACTTTGGACAAGGTGTCGGGATCACTGGCAGCCGGTAAGTCTCAAACCGATCTGCGCATAGTTAATGGGAAGACCCTCAAATGAGTGTGCACGTCCAAAATGGGGCACAAACGGTTTCCTCGGCGAGCCTAAGTGAGTTTGTCGCCCGCCTTTTCTCGGCCGCTGGACTGTCCAATGCTGCCGCAGCAGCTGTCGCCGCGGGTCTCGTCGAAGCCGACCTTGAAGGCTTGTCGTCCCACGGTGTCATGCTGGTCGACATGTACATCGATCGACTGCTGAAAGGTTCTGTATCGCGCCACGAAACGGCTTCCATCATATCGGAACGCCAAGGTGCAGTTGTCCTCGATGCTGGTCATGCTCTTGGCCAACTGACGGGTACACAGGCGATGACGCTCGCGGTGAGCAAAGCGCGCCAGTTCGCCGCTGGTATTGTATCAGTCCGCCATGGCTTCCACTTCGGCAAGGCGGGGCAGTATTCGAAACAGGCTGCGGAGGCAGGTTGCATCGGCATCACGATGTGCAACACCCGCCCCTTGATGCCGGCACCGGGCGGCGCCGAACGAGTCGTTGGCAATAATCCGATCGCCATCGCATTACCAACTGCCGGCCCGATCCCAGTCGTGCTCGATATGGCGACGAGCGAAGCTGCGATGGGAAAGATCCGAATGGCCGAAAAGGCCAAAGACGCCATCCCTCTGACCTGGGCGGTAACTGCACAAGGCGAGCCGACAACAAACCCTTCTGAAGCTATCGCGGGCATGCTTCTGCCGTCTGGCGGGCCCAAGGGCTTCGGACTCTCATTCATGATCGACCTAATGTGCGGAGTGCTCTCGCAAGGTGCGACTGGATCGCAAGTACAGCCGCTTTATGGCGACTTCAGCGTCCCCTACGATTGTTCGCATCTCTTCATTGCAATCGACGTGGCGCATTTTTGCGATATCGACTGGTTTCGTCAGCAGACCGCCGATGCTGCAGAGCGGATCCGCAGCGGTAGGCGCGTATCCGATGTGGAGCAACTCTTCACGCCCGGAGAGCCGGAATGGCGTCGCCGCGAACGCTCTGGTGGCAACATCCGGCTGGAGCCGACCGTGGTAGCGATGCTCGCGCGCATCGCGAGCGAACTCGGCTTAACCTCGACCCCATTTCAGACCCCTGCAAAGGAACAGCGCCATGCCTAAAGTCCAAATTTCGAGTCCGAAACTTCGGCAGCCAAACGGCGTGTTCTCTCACGCGACCGCCATCGAAGCCACCGGCCGCTTTGTATTCATCTCGGGCATGACCGCACGCCGACCCGACGGCAGCATTGCCGGCGTTGGTGACATTACTGAACAGACCCGGCAGGTCTGCGAGAACGTGAAGGCCGCGGTCGAAGCGGCTGGCGGGACCCTAGACGATATTTGCCGCGTGGATGTGTACGTCCGCAACATGGAGCATTTCGACGCCATTCACAAAGTACGGGCGCAGTATTTCAAGGAGCCATTGCCCGCATCGACGATGGTGGAAATCACCAAGATGACATCGCCAGACTACCTGATTGAAATCAACGCTATCGCCGTTATTCCGGGGAAATAGGACAACTCTGATGGAGGATAAATTCGGATTAAAGGCTGCTGCCGACCGCGGAATTGAGTTGAGGGAAATTGGCGACAGGATTCTCCTTGAAAATGAGTTCATTCGAATGTGGGAGGTTCGGCTTGAGCCAGGCCAGATGCTCGGCTTCCATATTCACTACCATCCCTATGTCGTCGTATCGCTGAGCGGTGGCGCAAACGAAATCGAGACGATTTCCGGCAAGAAGATAGCGACAGATGAGCCGGCGGGCTCCTACGTGTTCATCAATGAAATGCGCGAGGTTCACCGGCTGACGAACAAGTCGAATGTCACCTATCTGTCGCGATTGATCGAAATTAAATCAGTCACGTGGAGCGCGACCTGATCCGGGTGAGTTGACGCAGCCTTGGGCAATCCGTGTTGAGTGCATTCGCATGACGACGCCAGCCGATTTGGGAGGATGGGATGTGCATACGCACATCATCCCTCCGGCCGTAATCGCTGCCGGCGGAAAAGGCCTTTTCGGCATGCGGACGGAGGCAAAGACGCTCCATATTTGCGCGCATGGCGTTCCACTGCAGCCACTCTCGAAGATCAACGCCCTGGTGGAAAGGATCCAAAGTGACTGCCTTGACGGGGCAATTGTATCCGTCCCACCGCCCCTATTCCGGCCAGATCTCAGTACGAATGATCGAGCCAGTTACACGCAGCTCGTCAACGACAGCCTGCTGGATGCGTGCCGATTGCACGAGCCTTCACTGCGTCCATTTGCCTATCTGCCGATAGAAGACCCCGAATTGGCCACCACCGTCGCTTCGCGACTCAATACCGACTGGGCTGGCGCCGTTGCAGGAACCGAGCTCGGCCTCTTGTCCTACGCTTCGGCACACTACGACGCGCTCTGGCAGGCGCTGAGCGATGCAAAGCTGCCGTTGTTCATCCATCCCGGCTCATCACCGGATAGTCGCCTTGATCAGTTCTACCTCAGCAATCTGCTTGGCAATCCCGTCGAGACGACGATCGCCGCGGCCAACTTGATTTTTGCTGGCGTCATGCATCGCTTTCCAAGTCTCAAGGTAATTCTTGCTCACGGCGGCGGCTGTGTGGCCGCCTTATGCGGACGCTGGCAGCAAGGTGCAGCCACCAACAGGCCGGGCATTCCGAAGTTAGACCTCCAACCACTCGACGCCGTGCGGCGCTTCTATGTCGACAGTCTAGTGCATTCACCGAGCTATCTTCAAACGGTCATTGACGCCGTCGGACCGGATCGGATTCTTCTCGGCAGCGACTGGCCATTTCCGATGGGCGCCTCGTCCGCCGAGCACGATCTAGCGGATCTCGATGTCAATCTTAAACGAAAAATCCGCAAGACGAATGCCGAAGATGTCTTCGGCTCTCGGTTATTCACGCGCGCATCGTCCGGCGCATCAACTAAAAACATGTTGTGAGGTCACAATGACGAAGCTTCCTGAGGGCGCTCCAAGTCTCGACGAAATCTTGATTCAATCGGAAAATGTCGCGTGGCGCGAAAAATCGCTCAAGGGCATTCATGAAAAAAGGCTTTGGCGAAACGAAGAGACGGGAGCCTCGATTGCCCTGATCAAATTCGACAAGGGCGCGGGAATTCCCCAGCCGCACCTTCATTCGTCCAATCAATTCATGTTCTGCCTGAAGGGCAAATACGAATACACGTCAACCGGAGTCGTGCTGACGCCTGGTTGCTTCTACTGCAATCCGAAGGGCAATGTGCATGGCCCAGCTGTCGCGCACGAAGAGACGATCGTTGTAGAGATGTACGACGGTCCCCACTACCCGCAGAAGCCATCCTGGTACACGGACGAGCGCGACGCCCACTGAACGGAACTGGCGAATGCCCATCTTGTCTACAAAGTAGATCGTCTAACCCGTTCTCTTGCTGATTTTGCGAAGCTTATCGAACTTTTTGATGCGTATGGAGTTTCGTTTGTTTCCGTCACGCAGGCGTTTAACACAACGACCAGCATGGGCCGTCTGACATTGAACGTCTTACTGTCTTTCGCTCAATTTGAGCGAGAAGTCACAGGAGAACGCATCCGCGACAAAATTGCAGCCTCGAAGCGCAAAGGCATGCGGATGGGAGGCCCCGTTCCGCTGGGCTACAACGTCAAAGACAAGAGACTGCAGGTGAACGCCAAGGAAGCAAAACAGGTTCGACTGATATTCCAACGCTATCTTGACCTAGCCTGCCTTACAAAGCTGGCGAAAGACCTGCGAGACCGAGGCATTCGGACAAAGCGATCAGTTCGGCCAGGCGGCAAGATTCGCGGAGGCATACCCTTTACCAAAGGGCCCCTGGCGCACCTGCTCAAAAATCGAGTTTACATCGGCGAGATTGTTCACAAGACGGATCATTTTCCCGGAGAGCACGAACCAATTTTAGAAAAATCTTTGTTCGACAAAGTCCAAGCTGCGCTTTCCTCCCGCCGGCGTACGAAGGCCAACGTTCGTATCAATAATGGGTCGCTACTTCTGGGCAAAATCTTTGACGACCGCGGCAATCGCATGTCACCAAGCAGCACAAAGCGTCGCGCAGTCAGGTATCGCTATTACATCTCGTCAGTGCTGTCTGAAGGTCGCAAAGAAGAGGCCGGCTCTGTATGCCGTGTTCCTGCTTCAGAAATTGAAACCTTAGTCATTGGCGGAATTAAATCACATGTGAACAGTTGCCCAACTGACGCCACCGACCGGGCTGTTTTGGCGCGCTACTGTGAGAAGATTGTTATCAAGCAAGGATCGGTCGAGCTATTTCTAAAGCACACGCTCGATGGTCAAATGTCTTTAATCTCTCTGCCCTGGGCACCGCAGCCCTTGAAGCGTAAGCGCGAAATCATTTTGCCATCGACAAAATCTGATCGGCCAACTCGTCCGATTCGTGCGGAAACACGGGCGCGATTGATCGAAGGTATTGCGAAGGGGCGTTTATGGCTAGATGAGCTTGTGTCTGGAGCTTCCGCTAGCACTCAAATAATTGCTACTCGGGAGCACTGCAGCGAGCGATCGGTGCGCATGACTTTGAGTCTGGCGTTTCTTAGCCCGACTCTCGTGAAGTCTGCCATTAAGGGGACACTTCCGTACGGGGTCGGGATCACTCAGTTTATCGATTCGCCCCTAGACTGGAACGACCAGCTAGCAAGACTACGTTAGCAGCCAGCATTTAGCTTCATTGATCGCACATTCGCGTTTAACCAAGGGCATTTTGCGAAAAAGCCTGTTGGTCTCCGCGCAATCGTGAGAATTGCCCAGGAAACAGAATTTTCTGGCTAGAGACTTTTGCGAGATTTCTACCGACTTCCCGCCATCCGCCCCTTTAGAGATTCTCTGATTGCACCGCGGGGATCGATATAGGCCCGACAAATCGCAGAATTCCGAAAGCCCTGGGAAAGTCTCCAGTTGGCAGGGAATGCGTGGTGGGCCCGGGAGGACTCGAACCTCCAACCAGACCGTTATGAGCGGTCGGCTCTAACCAGTTGAGCTACGGGCCCTGTTCGATCCTTCTATCAACGCGCACGGGCAATGCGCAACGCCGCCCATTCCTGTCCAAGCAACGATTGGGCTAGGCTGCACATCTCATTTCGCCGGAGCGCCTTCGCCATGCACGTTTTCAGCCTCGAACGCGAGCAGCAGTGGGACCCCAAGCACCATGTCGAAAATATCCTCGGCAAAGTCGCCGAGGGCGATTTCACAGTGGCCTGCTGGGAGCCCGGCCAGACCAGCCCCTATCACTGCCATCCGCTTGCTACCGAAATCTATTTCTGCTTCTCCGGCGGAGGCACCATGCGGACGCCAACTGAAACAATCGCGGTGAGGCCGGGCGCCTTCGTTGTGCACCCACCCGGCGAGGTGCACGAATACGAAAACGGGCCGGCGCGCACGTTGCTTTTCCGCGTACGCTACGGCAGCGACATGCGTGCACACCATTGCGACTGGCGCGGCAACAAGGAGTGGAAGCAGTCACCTGCCGACGCCGACTATTACCGACGTCACCCTATCGGCGCCTGACTACATCTTCAGGAGACGCTTGGCGTTGCCACTCAATATCTTGACCTTGTCCGAGTCGGAAATGGATACGCTTTCCATCCACTTGACTGCCGGCGGATTCATCACGAACGGCCAATCAACGGAAAACAGGATGTGGTCTACGCCCATCTCAAGCATGCAGCAGATCAAGGCGGGATCAGAGAAAAACCCACTCGTCGTGACGTAGAAATTCTTGCAGAAGATATCGCGGAAGCTCATCGCCTTCTGCCCCGGCCGCTTGAGTGACGTATCGATGCGCCAGACCAGGAATGGCAGCGTCTCACCGAAATGGCCGAGAATGATCTTCAGATTTGGGTGCGCGTCGAACACTCCCGAGAGGACGAGCCGGATCGCCTGCGTTGCCGTCTCGACCGTGTAGCCCCAGGCCGGACGCACCACCAGGGGGAAGTCCTTGGCATAGTCCTGGTAGTAGATTTCCGTCACCTTTGGATGCGGCAGCGAGGGATGGAAATAAATCGGCACGTCGAGCTTTTCGGCGCGCTCATAGATCGGCCAGAATTTCTTGAGGTCGAGGAACTCACCATTCGACATCCCGTGCAGCATCGCGCCTTTGAATCCGAGTTTGGTGACCGTGCGTTCGAGCTCGTCGGCAGCCGCCTTGGGATCCACGGTCGGGAGGGCGGCGAAAGCTGCGAAGCGCTTGGGATTGGCCGCGCACACTTTGGCGAGGCGGTCATTGACCTGCCGGGTTAGATCGGCGGCGATGTCTGCTCCAAGCTTCTGGGTGGACGGTGCGCCATGCGAGAGCACCTGGATGTCGATCCCCGCTTCGTCCATCTCCTTGAGGCGTAGACTGCCCAGGTCATAGAGCCGCTCATCCGTCTCATTGCCGCGGCCGGCTTCAGGACCGGTGAAGTGTTTGGCCAATTCCGGGTCCCAGTAGTGTTCTTCGATGGCAATGATCGGACAATTCGGCTTTTTCATCATGACGCTACCCCGCAACAAAAATGGAGCCGTTTCGTAGCAACCGTCAGGCGGGCTGTCACGGCCCCTCCAAGGTCGCTGTGACAGCGCCCGTGATAAAAATGACGCACACCCTTGGTTGCCAAACAACCGGTGTACAAGCGGGGCTTTGGCATTACCGCCGACTCAGTTATGCACAGGTGTCATGCTGCCGATTCTTCGGATTCTCCCTGTGGGCGGCGTACTTCTCGCCATATTGATTCTGGTTCTGGCATTGAGCCCGCCGGACGGATCTCGCGCGCCGTTGAGTCCGCAGATCGTGCCAGCGCGTGGCGCCCTGCTCGATCGCGGTCGCCACCCCGAGACGCGCCAGTTTCTTATCCTCGCCGCGATCAAACGCGCCGATGAGCTCAATCGTCTGCGCGAGCTACCCGACACTCCGGCGCAATCCGACAAGGCCCAGCCCAAAGTGGCGGGCCTTCCCAGCCACCGGAGCGACACCGATCCCGACGAGACCGGCACGAACAACGAGACACCGGGCGTGAGCATCCCGGTGGAAATTGGTGAACCGTCGTCGAACGAACTGCCCGTAGCCGCGCCCGAGCAAGCCGCGGCGGCGGCCAGCTCCAAAGCGCCGCGGGAGTCCCGCCGCCGCGCCCATCGGGTGCGCACCGCCAAGGGGACGAAGGCCGGGCAGCCGCAGTTCAATTTTTTTGAAATACTGTTCGGCGATCAGCCGTATCAAAGACCGGCGTACGGCACTCAGCAGGCCGGGCCGCGATACCCACAGCCTGCGTACAATACGCAGCAGCCCGGGCAGCCGCGCCAACAGCCTGCGTATGGCGCTCAGCAGTACCGCCAGCCTGCATACAACGCTCAGCAGCCGGGTCAGTACCGACAGCCGGCGTATGGCGCCCAGCAACACCAGCCA
>Ga0326726_10002197_pt1 | contig 17978 bp, 14 predicted proteins | sample MHFenrmetagenome_2_FD_207603 | JGI IMG/M metagenome (GOLD analysis project Ga0326726, IMG submission 207603) | Lab enriched peat soil microbial communities from Michigan Hollow, Ithaca, NY, United States - MHF15MN | ecosystem: Environmental > Terrestrial > Soil > Wetlands > Peat | place: USA... | reverse complement strand
TCAACATGAAGTACGTCCAGGACGGAATCGATTACATTGCGCGCCATCCTGAGATCCGCGACGTCATCCTCTCCGGCGGCGATCCGCTGATGCTCACCGATTTCATGCTGGAGAGGATCATCGCCGGCCTCCGGGCCATCCCCCATATCGAGATCATCCGGCTGGGGACCAAGATGCCCTGCGTGCTCCCGCAGCGGATCAACCCGAAACTGACGAAGATGTTGAGGAAGTACCATCCGCTCTACATCAACACGCACTTCAATCATCCCTGGGAATGCACCCCGGAGGCGAAACGTGCGTGCGAAATGCTCGCCGACGCCGGCATCCCGGTCGGCAATCAGTCCGTGCTGATGAAGGGAGTGAACGACAATCCCGATGTGATGCTCGAGCTCGTCCGCAAGCTGCTCGCGATGCGCGTCCGGCCGTACTATCTCTATCAGGCCGACATAACGAAAGGCGCGAACCATTTCCGGACCCCGGTCAACGTGGGGCTGGAGATCATGGACAAGCTTCGCGGCCACACCTCCGGACTGGCGATCCCGTACTTCGTCATCGATGCGCCGGGCGGCGGCGGGAAGATTCCTCTTCTCCCCCAGTATGTCCTCGGCCGCAACGGGAATCAGATCATCCTCCGCAACTACCGGTATGAAGTCTTTACGTATCCGGACGTTGAAGAGGAACCGAAAGTGCCGACACCGACGATAGAGAAGAAGTTCACGAGGAAGAAGAGCCGGCCGAAGAAGGTGTACGAGCCGGACAAGGTTCAGGTCTAGTGCCGCCCCAACGATCAATGCTCATGCCCCGCCAATTCAAGGACCATACGCAACACGGGGCATCCCGCCCGTGGCGGGACTCGTTCCGGCTCTGACAACAATCACCGTTTGTTCAAAGATTCAGTTGGAACGGCGGAGTTCACCGACACGCTGCGGTGGCGTGAGCACCGGCCCCGTTCAGTTCTTTCAGGAACCAGGAGCTGGCGAGGCACGAGAAGCGAAGGAAGGGCATGGAAGGGAGGCTTGCGGAACGCGAGCCTCCCTTTTCTATTGCCTGGGCCGGAACTGTCCGGAGAACATCTTGAGGAGACTGTCCACGGGGAAGGGCTTTTGGAGAAGAAGATCGCAATCGCCGCGCGCTGCGGCCCGGATTTCGGTCAGATCGTCGACGCCGGTGAGGAAAATGAACGGCGTGTTGCGGTACGCCTCGCGCCCGCGGACGAGGGTGTGGAATTTGAGCCCGTCCATCCCCGGCATGGAGACATCAGAGATGATGACGTCGATTGGCTGATGGTCAAGAACCGCAAGGGCCTCCTCGCCACCGCCCGCGAGGGTAATGGTGTGCCCGAGGCTTTTCATGACCTCCTGAAGCATCTCGAGGTACTCTGGTTCGTCTTCAACAGCAAGAATACGCATAGGGTCTCCGATAATCCGCACTCCTCGAGCATGTCTGCTCAGGGAGTGCGGCAGACACGCTTCTGGAAGATACACCACAGCACGGGGCTTGTCAAGCGGCCGGATTGCCTCTCGCAGGGGTTTTCCGTAGATTTTGCCTGTTCATTCCATGCGAATCCCCGATTCCATCATTGACGAGATCCGTAGCGCTTCCGACATCGTGGACGTCATTGCACAGTACGTCCCCCTGAAAAAACGCGGAAAAAACTACACCGGTCTCTGCCCCTTCCACCAGGAGAAAACCCCGTCTTTCTCCGTCTCCGCCGACAAGCAGATGTTTTACTGTTTCGGTTGCGGAAAAGGGGGAAACGTCTACACGTTTGTGATGGAACATGACAAGGTCTCCTTTGTCGAGGCCGCGCGGACGCTCGCAAAACGCGCCGGGATCGCCGTTCCCGAAGATTCCCCCGAGGATAACGCGCAGGCGACGGAAAATGAAAAACTCTACACCGCCTGCCGGATCGCGGCAGAGCAGTTTGCCCGGAATCTCCTCGACTCCGTCGAGGGTAAACTCGCCCTCGAATACTTCAGGCACCGGGGGTTTTCGCAGGAAACGATAGCCCGGTTCGGCCTGGGATACTCGCTGAACGCATGGGACGGGCTCGCACGGTACGTGGAGCGTTCAAAACTTGACCCCGGCAGTTTTGAACGGGCCGGCCTCATTATGAAAAGAGAAGACGGAAGCGCATATGACCGATTCCGCGGCCGGGCGATGTTCCCGATCTTCTCTCCTTCGGGGAGAATTGTCGCCTTCGGAGCGCGAAAAATGCGCGACGACGACCCCCTCGGGAAATATATCAATTCGCCGGAAACTCCGATCTACGACAAGAGCAGAAACCTGTACGGGCTTTTTCAGGCCCGCGAGGCGATCCGGGCACAGGAGTTTGCAATCCTGGTCGAGGGGTATGCGGACCTCATTTCCGTGTACCAGTCCGGAAGCGAAAACGTCGTCGCATCAAGCGGGACCGCGCTGACCGAAGAACAGATCCGGCTGGTCGGCCGGTACACCAGAGCCGTCACCCTCGTTTATGATGCCGACTCCGCAGGGTCAAAAGCCACCCTGCGAGGGGTAGACCTTGTCATCGAAGGCGGCCTGGATGTCCGCGTTGTCCAGCTTCCCGCAGAAGAGGATCCCGACTCGTTCGTTCGAAAGCAGGGGGGGACGGAATTCAAGAAACTGCTGGAGGGTGCGGTCAGCTTCATCGACTTCAAGGCGAGCTTCTTCCGCGATCAGGGACTGCTTGCTACCCCGGAAGGGAAGACCAAAGCCGTTCGGTCCATCGTGGAGACTCTGGCTCGCATGAAGGACGAGCTCAAGCGGACGTTCTTCCTCAAGAGCGTGGCCGAGAAGTATGACATCTATGAGTCCGTGCTCTTCCGTGAACTCGAACGCATCCTCGGAAAGGAATCGGCACGGACCCGGTTCGAGCCGGGACGAGATCAGGCTTCCGCTGCAAAGGCGGACGTTGCCAATCCGCCGCCTCGCTCCCCGCTTCCGCCCGCTGCGGAACAGGATCTACTTCGCGTGATGCTTGAACACAAAGGGGAAGCGATTTCGTTTATCTTCAGCAATCTCACGATCGAACATTTTACCCATCCTCTCTCGCGGGCCGCCCTGGCAATCATCCTGGCCCAGCCGGACGACTCGTGGGATCCAACGGTGCTTCTCGATCGTGTGGAGGACCCCGGGTTGAAGAGTTATCTGGCCGGTCTCCTGACCGCCAGGTACGAAATCAGCAAGAACTGGGCTGTGATGGGGTCGGAGCCGGACGAAGCCGATCCGAAAAAGATCGCCGAGGACGCCATTCTTCGTTTGAAGATCCAGGAGCTTGATCGCAAGATCGACGAAATGTATCGCCGTCTGAAAGCGGCCGAGGCACATGGTGAGTCGGTCGCGCTGTATCAGCAGGAGGTCGTATCCCTGCAAAAAGAGAAACTCGCGTTGCACGGAAAGAAGCTGTCGTGAGAGCCATGAACGATCCGTCATCCTTTTCCAGCGTACGCCAGAGGTTGCAGGTCAGAGGCGCCGGGAGTATAGTCACGGGCCGGGCCGGAGCGTGACGGTTGGGGAACGAACCCAGGAGAATTCTTGTCGTCCGTACCGACAGACTCGGGGACGTCATCCTGACGCTCCCCATGGTCTCGGCGATACGGCGGGCATACCCGGGTGCACGCATCGCGATGTTGCTCCGCCGCTACACCGGGGCGATTGTCGAGGGTCATCGTGACGTGGACGAAATCCTTTGGTACGACGGGCCGCAGGGACCTCTTCCGTTTGGCACGATGCTGCTGCGTCTCCGGCGGGGGAAATTCGATGCGGCGGTCGCCGTCCATCCGAGGTTGCGGATCGCCGCGCTGCTGGTTCTTGCGGGTATCGCGTTGCGGATCGGGAGCGGGTACCGATTCTACTCCGTGCTGTTCAATCGCCGGGTGTATGAGCACCGGAGGGATGCGCGGCGGCATGAGCTGGAATACAACATGAATCTTCTCCGCCCCCTGGGGATCGAGCCGCCGGATCTTCACGGGGAAGCAGAATTCGGCATTACCGTTCCTCCCGAGAGCAGGCAGCGGGTCGAAGAACTGCTCGCACAAAGGGGAGTGAGGCCCCCCTTCGCGGTCCTCCATCCGGGCACAGGGAAGTCAGCCCGGGAATGGCCGCGGACAAAGATAGGAGAGCTTGGAGCACGGATTGCACGGGATATGGGGATGGCGGTAGTGGTGACGGGGTCGGAGCCGGAGAGGGATCTGGTGCGCGAAGTTGCGGCGGGCGTGGGTCCGTCCTCGGTCCCCCTGGCCGGAGTGTTGTCACTGAAAGACCTGGCGGCCCTGCTGCAGATGGCGACAGTCTGGATCGGTCACTCAACGGGTCCGCTGCACCTTGCGGTGGCCGTTGGCACCCCAGTGGTCGCCCTCTACCCGCAACTGACAGCAATGAGTCCCCGGCGATGGGGCCCTTACGGCCGCCGGAGTCGGGTGCACGTCCCCGACCGGCCGGCGGACTGCCGGGAATGTGAACATGATCAAGCGGGGGTCTGTGCCTGCATGGAGAGCATAACGGTGGATTCTGTGATGGCTTCTGTGGATGCGATGCGAAAACTGCGGCGGGAGGAGGGATGAGTATCGTTCATACTCTGTCGATAGGGGCGCGTCTCAGGATGACGATGGCCGTCGTCCTCATCACCCTTGTCGCGCTGTCGGCGCAGGGGCAGACGAACCCGTCCGTCAGGAAGCCCGCCAGGAAGAAAAGCAAACTCGTTCTTGTCAAACCGGCTTCTGCGGCCGCGGACAGCATCGCCCGCGCCGATTCGCTCCGTGCGCTCGAGCGAGCCCGTGCGGCGGCCGACTCCCTGCGCCGGCAACAGCAGGCTGAGGAAAAACGACGCATAGATTCGATCAGCGCGCTGGCACTCCGGGTTGTCCCTCAGACCGCGTTCGGTATCGGGGAACGGCTGGTCTTCGATGTCAATTACGGATTCATCACTGCCGGCGAGGCGACCATGACCATCGGCGGCTATGATTCCATTGCGGGCAGAAAATGTTATCGGGTCGAGTTTGCGGTCAATTCCCTCCCCAGTTTCTCCTGGATATACCGGGTGGAAGACCGATACTATACGTTTATCGACGTGGAGGCGATCGTTCCCTGGAGGTTCGAACAGCACATCCGCGAAGGTAATTACAGGCGTGATTTCGTGGCGGACTTTGACCAGTTTCGGCATCTTGCAAAGACGACCGGGGGGGAATACGAAATCCCGCCCTACGTGCATGACATCATGTCGGCGTTCTATTTCGCCCGGACGATGGATTACAGTGAGTCCAAACCGGGCGACATGTATACGCTCTTCAATTTCTACAAGGACAAGAGTCACGAGCTGGGCGTGAAGTTTCTGGGCCGACAGGAACTTGACGTGGGAGCGGGAACCTTCAATACGATCGTCGTGGAGCCGCTCGTCAAAGAGGGGGGATTATTCAAGAGTGAAGGACGTATCGTGATCTGGTTGAGCGACGACGAATTGAAAATCCCGGTGCGGGTGAACACGAAGGTGGTAATCGGTTCCATTGATACAGAGCTCCGGGAGTACTCGGGGTTGCGGGGGACACTGAAGGCCAGGACAAAATAGACGGCGGCTTCTCGTCGAGGATTTCTCATGACCCAATACAGGCGCGCCGACCTCAGCAAGGTCAGGACGACGTCGATCCGGAACAGAAAGAGCATCGTTACCCCGGCCCGCTTTGCCGTTCCTTTCGATGTCCGGAAAGATTCTTTCAGCCAATTTGCGAAAAGCCTGCCGGGATTCCTGGCGGCGGAAGATCTCCGGGCGATTGTCGATGATATCGTGCGCGCCCGCAGGCGGGGAGCCCCGGTGCTGGTCATGATGGGGGCGCATGTCATCAAGGTGGGGCTTGCTCCTCTGCTGATCGATCTGCTCCGACGGAAGGTTGTGACGGCGGTCGCCATGAACAGCGCTGCGGCCATTCATGACGTGGAAACCGCCCTGTGGGGAAAAACTTCGGAAGACGTGGCTGCCAATATGCTTGACGGCAGCTTCGGAATGGCCGAGGAAACCGGGCGATTCATCAACGGCACGCTCCTTGAAGGATACTGGGAGTCCGATCTCGGGTACGGCGAGGCGCTGGGAAAAAAAATCCTTGCGATCAAAGCCCGGCATCGCGCGCTCAGCCTCCTTGGCACTTGCGTTCGGCTCAAGGTGCCCATCACCGTGCATGCGGCAATCGGGACCGATATAATTCACCAGCAGCCCACCATGGACGGTGCCGCGACAGGCGAGATGAGCTTCCGGGATTTCCAGATGCTCTGCGAGACCTGCAAGGGACTCGCGCGCGGCGGGGTCGTCCTGAACATCGGCTCGGCCGTGATCATGCCGGAGGTGTTCCTGAAGGCCCTGACAGTGGCGCGCAACCTCGGGGCCAAGGCGCGGGGCTTCACGACGGTGGTCATGGACATGAACCGGCACTATCGGCCCACCGTGAATGTCCAGGAGCGGCCGACACAGAACGGCGGAACGGGATACTACCTGACGGGGCATCATGAGATTATGGTGCCGCTCCTCGCGGCTCTGGTCGCTTCGAGGATGCGATGAGCGAGCAGACACCTCCTCTTCTTCCTCCCCAACCGGCCCCGGTGCCGTTCTGGAAGAGAATTCTGCCAGTCCCCTTCGCCATTCTCGCGCTGGGCATTGTATTCCTCCTGTACCAGGGCCTTGGCACCGTGCTGGTCCTCCTGCTGACAGGAGGGAAGTTCACGGTGGAGTCTGCCGCCGTGGTGCGTTGGTCGACCCTCGCCGGGCAGCTCCTGTTTATGCTGCTTCCCACGCTGGTTCTTGCCCGGCTGCGCCATGGCAATATCTGGCGGAGTCTCCGGGTGACCCTCCCCGAACCGCTCGAAATCCTCGTCATCGTAATTGCGGTGTTCGCTCTGCAGCAGATGCTCCAGGGGTACATGACGGCCCAGGATGCGTTCCCGCTCCCTGCACCCCTCCGGCATTTCGTCGATCTGCTCCGCAGGGCGGTGGAGATGTCGTACCGGTTGCTGGCGCAGGCCTCCTCCCCGCTGGAATTCGTCTTCGTTGTGGTGACGGTGGCGTTGGTTCCCGCGGTGAGTGAGGAATTTCTCTTCCGGGGCCTGGTCCAGGGGAGTTTTGAAGAGAGCTACGGTGGGCTCCGGGGTGCGGTGATAGCCGGGATCATCTTTGGCGCGTATCACCTCAACCCCTTCGGTATTGTCCCCCTGGTCGCGCTCGGGGTATTCTTCGGCTATGTGGTCTATCGTTCGGGGAGTTTGCTGCTGGCGATTACGGCGCACTTCTTTAATAATTTCGTGGCATGTACCGCCTTCTACCTTCAGCTGGATGACGACTTCATTGTCCTGAAGCCGGAGGGTGGGGCCTCGGCGGGTATGCTCCTCGCGAACTTCGTCTTCTTTGCACTTGTGTTTGCCGCCGCAACGTACTTCTTCATCCTGTTGACACGGAAGGAGGGTTCCGGCCCTGCATCTCAGTAACCTGGCAACCCGCGTCCTGGTCGCGCTGGTCGGCATTCCCCTCATCCTCCTGCTCACCCTGGCGGGGAAATTCTATTTCTTTGGACTGGTTCTCGTTCTGTCGACCCTGGGGCTGCTCGAATACTATGCCCTTGCACGCGCAAAGGGAGCGCATCCCCAGACCGGAACCGGCATTCTCCTGGGGATTTTTGTGAGTCTCGATTTCATCTTCGCGCGCGTCCGGGATTTCATCCTCGGACTTCTCCAGCGGGCGGAGATCTCGGTGCCGGCACCGTCGATGGCGCAGTGTTTCCTCATTCTTGCCCTGCTCTTCGTCCCCCTTCTGCTTGCGGTCGAGTTGTTCAGAAACAGAGGATCGGCGCTTCTGAATATCGCCGTGACAGTGCTCGGTACACTGTATGTATCGCTCTTTTTTGGCTCTCTCATCGGGATCCGCGAACTGTTCATTCCGGAGGACTTTCCCGTCTTTGCCCATTTTGCCGTCACGGGGTTTTCCGCGAGCGAAGAGGTTGCCGCCACGGTCTATCGCTGGGGTGGGTTGACGGTGATGGTGTTCTTCGCCTCGATCTGGCTCTGCGATTCGGCGGCCTATTTTGCCGGACGGGCCTTCGGGCACCACAAGCTGTTCGAACGCATCAGTCCAAACAAAACGTGGGAAGGAGCCGTCGCCGGTTTACTTTTCGCGGTTGCCGCGTTCATCCTCGGAAAAGTCGTTCTGCTTCCGTACCTGACGATCAGTCAGGCGGCGACATGCGGGGCTATCGTGGGGGTGTTTGGCCAGCTGGGAGATCTTGCCGAATCTCTGTTCAAGCGGGACGCAGGTGTGAAAGACTCCTCGACGCTCATTCCCGGGCACGGTGGCATTCTCGACCGCTTTGACAGCCTGCTGTACGCTTCGCCGTTGTTGTACTTCTATCTTGATTTTGTGGTTTTCTGATCGTTGCGGAGGAAGTGGTGCGGACACGATCGCGCGTGCGGGTCCATGTTGTCACGATGGGGTGTGCCAAGAATGTGGTCGATTCCGAACGGCTGATGGCACAGCTCCAGCTCAGCAATGTCGAGCTGGCGCCGACGGTGGATCGTGCGGATGTGGCGTTGATCAATACCTGCGGGTTCATCCAATCTGCCAAAGAGGAATCGCTGGAGGCGATTCTTGAACTCGTCCGGCTCAAATCGCGCGGCCGCCTGAAGAAGGTATTCGCCATGGGGTGCCTCACCGAACGGTACATTGAGGACCTCCGGAAGGAGATCCCGGAAGTGGACCGGTTCTTCGGCTCCCGGCAGATGGAAGACGTGCTTCAGGCGCTGGGCGCGGAATACCGGGCGGAACTTCTGGGCGAACGCCTGCTGACAACCCCCTCGCACACCGCCTATCTGAAGATCTCCGAAGGATGCGACCACCCCTGCTCATTCTGCGCAATCCCCCTGATGCGCGGGAAGCACCGGAGCCAGCCGGAAGAGGCGCTTCTCGATGAAGCCCGCCGGCTCGCGGAGCGGGGCGTGAAAGAGCTCGTGGTGATAGGCCAGGATACGACCCTGTACGGTGTGGATCTGGATGGGACCCGTCGACTGGGTGGGCTCCTTGCGCGCCTTGCCGATCTGCCCGGAATCGAATGGGTCCGGCTGATGTATGCGTACCCTGCGAAATTTCCCCTCGACGTTCTCGAGGTTATCGCACATCATCCGAACATCTGCAAATACATTGATATTCCTCTCCAGCACGTATCCGACGGGATCCTCATGTCGATGCGGCGGGGGATGTCCTGCCGCGCGCTTCGCGAGATGGTTGCCACAATCCGTCGATCCGTGCCGGGGGTCGCCCTGCGAACCACCCTGATCGTCGGCTATCCCGGAGAAGGAGAACGGGAGTTCGAGGAACTCTTCGCATTCGTCCGCGAGTCGCGCTTCGAGCGTCTCGGGGTTTTTCCGTATTCGCACGAAGAAGGGACCACGGCGTACCCTCTGGGTGACCCGGTTCCACCCGGGGAGAAAGAACGACGGAAAGAACGCCTGATGGAACTCCAACGTGAAATCTCCGAGGAGCAGAATGAGTTGCTGATCGGAAAAACCCTCAGGGTTCTGATTGACAGGACAGAACGTGATCACTATGTCGGTCGGACGGAACACGACGCCCCGGAAATCGACAATGAAGTATTTATTCGGTCGGCGTCCCCGCTTACCGCAGGGACCTTTTGCGACGTTGATATTGTTGAAGCATATGAGTATGATATTGTCGGCGTGAATCGCCGAGAAGCTGAGGGGAGGCGGAGATGATCATGAACCCGCACGACGGAAGGAAGCTCCGGAGGCCGGCCCTGCTGGCCTTGTTCGTTCTTGCTGCCTGCCGACCGCTGGTTGCCCAGGTCGAAATGTCCGGGACGGTTCCCGAAAGCCGGGGCCTCTTCGCCATGGATGCGATTGCGTTCGCAGGAGTGGGGAGCGAAGCCCGCCTGGATGTCTTCGTCCAGGTGGGGTATGACGCGTTGACATTCGTCAAGCGGGACGAGCTCTATGACGCGTCCTATGAAATGACTGTCACTATTACCGACTCGGCCGGCAGCCTCGTCAGCGAAAAGACATGGACGGAGGAAGTCAAGGGGATATCGTTCGATCAGTCCGTCTCCTCGAATGTATTTCGCGTATCCCAGCGGATGTTCCAGGTCCAGCCAGGAGAATATCGTCTTGCGGCCGCAATCCGGGACCAGGAGAGCAAGTCGGTTCGCCGGCTTGAAACCAGGATTCCCGTCTCGGACCTTTCTGCCGGAAGACTCGCCCTCAGCGATATTTTTCTGCTCTCGCGCGTCAGCCAGAAAGGAGACCTCCGCTCCATCGCGCCCAATGTCTCATCGAACGTTGGAGACATTCCGGATGCCTTCTACTTCTATCTCGAACTGTACAATCGTGGGTCGCTCGATTCGGTGCGCCTGGTCTCAACGGTGGTGAACGAAAAGAAATCGAAGGCGCTCGAGGTAGACACAGTCGTCGGCCTCCACTCCGGGAAGAACGAGAAAATCCTGCGCATTTCTCACGGGGTTCTCCCTCTCGGCGACTACCGGCTTTATGTCCGGGCATTCCCCCCGAACGTCCAGGGCGTGCCGGACACCGGGTACCTTGCCGCCACGAACCGCGTCATTATCGTCCGGTGGCGCGGTATGCCGAAGAGCCTCAAGGACCTCGACGTGGCCATTGAACAGGCCCGCTACATCGCCAAAGACGACGAGTGGTCGATGCTGAAGGAGGCGAAAACGCCCGAAGAGAAACAGACCAAGTTTATGGAGTTCTGGAAAAAACGGGATCCGAACCCGAATACCCCTCGCAACGAACGGATGGAGGAGTTCTACCAGCGCGCCGAATACGCCGACAAACACTTCGGGCACTACCAGCCGGGATGGCGGACCGACATGGGTATGGTGTATCTCATCTTCGGTCCACCCAGCAGTGTTGAGCGCCATCCGTTCGATATCGATACGAAGCCGTACGAGGTCTGGACGTACTACGATATCAGCTATTCCTTTGTCTTTCTCGACGAGACGGGCTTCGGCGATTATCGCCTGGTCACACCTCTCTGGGAAGTGTACAATCGCGCCCGTCGATAGCGGGAATCTGTCATGATCAGACCCCATTCATGAAGTGTATGCGGCGGACACTGATCCTCGCTGGTGTTCTCTGCCTCGGGTCATCATCGCTCTGTGCGGCTGCATCCCCCCTCATTCGTTCGCTTCGCTTTTCCGGCACTGCCGCCCTTTCCGTCGATGAAGTGCAGGAAGGGATCCTGACGCGTGCCGGGGTTCCCTGGAATCCTCATATTCTGGCAGAGGACCTCACCCGGATACGTGATCGGTATCGGCGGGAGGGATACTGGCACGCATCGGCCGATCTCGAGGATTTCCGATTCTCCGGTGACAGCGCGTCCGTCGATATTGAGATTGCTATCCAGGAGGGCCCTCCCACGCGGGTTGCCGGTATTGACCTGGAGGGTCTCACAATCATCGGGGCCGACGAACTGCTTGGGTCGTTCGAGACCCGCCGGGGCGATCCCGTGCGTCAGGAATCGCTGGAGCGCGATCTCGCCTGGCTGGTCAAGCGCATGGAAGAGCTGGGACGGCCTTTTGCAGAAGCCCGCGTCGCGGAGGCTGCGCTCCGACCCGGCGCCGACTCCCTCCAGATACGGATCGAGGTCCGGGAAGGGAATCCGCTGACAATCGATGAGGTCCGCGTCGAGGGTGCCCGCGAGACCGACCCCGCCTATATCCTCCGCGAGACACGTATCCGTCGGGGAGAACCCTTCTCCCCGGAACGCCTTGAGGCGGTTCGCGCCCGGCTGAGCCGTCTCAATATCTTTTCCTCGGTAAGCGAGCCTGAGCTCTATGTTCGTGAGGGGAAGGGAGGCGTTCTGATCCGCGTGCAGGAGGGGAGCACCAATACGTTCGATGGAGTCGCAGGGTACGTTCCTGCAACATCTCCGGGAGAGTCAGGCTACCTTACCGGCCTGGTCTCGCTCTCCATGCGCAATCTGTTCGGGACAGGGAGAAAATTCGCGTTTCGCTGGGAGAAACTTGACCAAAGGACCCAGGAATTGGGTATCCGGTACACCGAGCCGTGGCTGTTCGGTCTCCCTGTTGGGCTCGGGGGGGGATTCGAGCAGAGGCAGCAAGACACCGCGTTCGTCCGCCGGCTGGCCGATGTCCGGGTGGACTTCCTGCTAACGGATCGCCTTACGGCCGGCCTCGTGGGCTCAACGGAATCAGTCATCCCTTCGGCGGATACAACCATCCGCCGGTCCTATCGCAGCTCCTCGCTCAGCATTGGTGCTGACCTCGCCTATGACTCCCGTGACGACGCCATCAGCCCGACCGAAGGGGTGCGGTACCAGGCGGACTACCATTACGGGAGCAAAGCCCTTCCCCGCGAAGGCAGAGTATCGCTCCAGCGCGTAGGGCTCGATCTGGAACTTTACCTCTCCACGTTTCGCCGGCAGGTCCTCGCGTTCGGACTGCACGGCCGCCAGGTGGAGGGGGGGACCCTCCAGGAGGGAGAAATGTATCGGTTCGGGGGAACGAAAACGATGCGAGGATATCGTGAAAACGAGTTCCTCGGGGCACGGGTTGGATGGGCGAATCTCGAATATCGGTTTCTTGCCGGGCGTCGGAGCTTTTTCTACGGGTTTCTGGATGGCGGCTACTACCAGCGGCCGGGGGATTCATTGACCGGTTCCGCCGGCGCGGAGGCATTCAAGTTCGGGGTCGGTGTCGGGGTCCGTCTGGACACGGCACTGGGGAATATGGGGGTGAGCTTCGCGTTCGGGGAGGGGGACTCCTTTGCTACGGGAAAGATTCACGTCGGACTTCTGGGGGATTTCTAGTGCCGTACCAACTCTCACACGCCGGAAATGTCCACGACCATGCCATGCTGGCGCGAGCCATGACCCCTATCACTTTGGATGAGAATATTGCTGGAGGGGTCTCGCGTGGCGGCTAAGGCTGCGAACGAAAAGAGGGCGGAGATCATGCTCTGTTGGGAACGCGCTCTCTGGGCCCGCGGGATCACCCGGGTGGCCGGGATCGACGAAGCAGGGCGTGGACCTCTTGCCGGGCCGGTCGTCGCCGCCGCAGTGATCATGCCACGGGAGTTCTTTCATCCCCGGGTTGATGACTCCAAGAAGATACGGGCGCCCCTTCGCGCTGAGCTGGCCGCAATGATTCAGAAGGAAGCCGTCTCGGTCGGCATCGGGGTCGTGGATCATGAGGTGATCGACAGGGTCAACATCCTGAATGCTACCTTTGAGGCAATGCACCGGGCGGTGAAAAATCTTTCCGTGACCCCGGATTTTTTGCTTGTCGACGGTAATCGATTCAGGGGGTGCGACATTCCCTTTGTCACGATCGTGGGGGGGGACGCCTGTTGTTTCTCGATTGCCGCCGCCTCCATCATTGCCAAAGTGACGCGGGATCGGATCATGGAGGAGTACGATGCCCGGTATCCGGCGTATGGCTTCGCACGCCACAAAGGCTACGCCACGCGTGCACACCGCGCCGCGATTCTCCGGCACGGTCTCTGCGCCATCCATCGCCGGTCGTTCACACGAAAACTGGTCGCCGAACTGCTTGATGATCAATCCATCAACATCAGAGAAGGGATTGCTGGGAGAGACCATCGCCCGGCAGCACCTTGAAAAAGAGGGATTTCGGATTCTCCGCACCAACTATCGCTCGGAGGGTGCGGAGGTGGACATCATCGCGGAGGAGGGAGAGGTGCTCGTCTTCTGTGAGGTGAAGTACCGCCGGACGGAAGAGTACGGCCCACCGGAACTTGCGCTGACATCCCACAAGAAGGCGCAGGTGCGGCGCGCGGCGCTGGCGTATCTCGCGGAGGAGGAGATTGAGAACCGCACCTGCAGGTTCGACGTTGTAGCTCTGCAACAGAAGGGAAGCCGGGTGGATCTCCGCCACTGGCGCAACGCATTCTGATCACTCTCCATACGGAACAACCTCATGCATGCCCTGCCTTTCGTTCTGATCGCCCTGTGCGTTATGGCGGTTGCGTACAGGTACTACAGCGCTTTCATCGCCGCGAAAGTCGTCGCTCTTGACGACAGCCGGGTAACGCCGGCGCACCGGCTCCGGGACGGACAGAATTTTGATCCCACAAATAAATGGGTGCTGTTCGGACATCATTTTGCGGCCATCTCCGGGGCCGGGCCGCTCATCGGTCCGGTTCTGGCCGCGCAATTCGGCTTTCTCCCCGGATTCCTCTGGCTTGTCATCGGGGTCGTGCTGGCGGGGTCCGTGCATGATTTCACCGTCCTGGCTGCCTCCGTTCGCCGTAACGGCCGCTCCCTCGCAGACATTGCGCGCAATGAAATCAGCCCGGCAGCCGGGTTTATCGGGTCGATCGCCATCCTGATCATTCTGGTCATCGCCCTTGCCGGCCTCGGCCTGGCGGTGGTGAATGCGCTGAACGAAAGTTCGTGGGGGACCTTCACCATCGCGATGACCATCCCGATCGCACTGCTGGTCGGGCTCTGGATGTACCGGATCCGGCCGGGGAGAATCGCGGAAGCGAGCGTCATCGGCGTGATCGGCGTTCTCCTGTGCGTCATCCTGGGGAGCTACGTTCCCGGCTCGTTCCTGGAGCCCTACTTCTCCCTGTCGCGCGACGGGATTGTCCTCTCCCTGATACTGTACGGCTTCATCGCCTCCGTGCTTCCTGTCTGGCTTCTCCTGGTTCCGCGCGATTACCTCAGCTCCTACATGAAGATCGGTACGATCGCCGCGCTGATTATCGGGGTTATCGTCGTGAACCCGGAACTTCATATGCCCTCCTTCACGCAGTACATCAAGGGCGGGGGCCCCATCATCCCCGGCAAAATCTTCCCGTTCCTCTTCGTCACCATCGCCTGCGGGGCTATTTCCGGGTTCCACGCTCTTGTGGCTTCGGGAACAACGCCCAAGCTCCTGAACAGGGAATCCGATGCACGGTTCATCGGGTACGGCGCAATGCTGATGGAAAGCATCGTCGGGGTCGTTGCGCTCGTTGCTGCGTGCGCGCTGCATCCGGCAGACTATTTCGCGATCAATCTCACCCCCCAGAAATTCGCAGCGCTCGGGCTCACCCCGGTGAATCTGGAAATACTTTCGCGGGAAGTCGGGGAGGCCGTGGCCGGACGTCCCGGCGGCGCCGTGTCGCTGGCGGTAGGGTTCGCCCAGATTTTCTCCGGGCTGCCGTTTATGGAAAAACTGATGTCGTTCTGGTACCACTTTGCCATCATGTTCGAAGCCCTGTTCATCCTGACAACGATCGATGCGGGCACCCGCGTGGCACGGTTCATCGTGCAGGAATTCGGCGGTCGGGCGTGGAAAAAGTTCGAGCGGCCGGACTGGCTGCCGGGCAACGTCATTGCGACGACACTGGTCGTTGCTTCGTGGGGATACTTCATCTGGACGGGAAACATCAGCACCATCTGGCCAATGTTCGGGACCGCCAACCAGCTGCTTGCAGCGGTCGCTCTCGCGGTGACGACCAGCGCAATCATGAATGCGGGACGGGAGCGCTACGCCTGGGTCACGTTCCTCCCGATGGTGTTCGTCGCAGCGACGACGCTGACGGCAGGGTTCTTCAACATCACCGATAACTTCTGGCCGCTGGCGCTGAATCCCGCAACGGCGGTCCAGGGGTGGGTAAACTCAGTCCTGACGGCTATCATGATGGTGTGCGCAATCGGAGTCATGATCGAAGCCATGCGTCGATGGTACAAGGTTCTGGTGAAAGGGGAATACCTGCAGGGGGGAGAGGTCGTGTCCGACGGGAAGGGGAAATCGGGGCCGCCGCATTGCGGATGCTGCTGATCGGGTCACCCCGAATGCTTTGCTGATCGACGATCGAGTAGTAAAGGTCGCGGTTCGAGGATCGGAGACCGATTCTCAATCACGGATGATTCGGGATCCTGCGAGGTGAGGAAGGCCGGGCTGGTACGTGCCAGGCGTCATGGTGACGCTCGAGAATTCCTGTTTTTGCGCTGCAGGCAGAGGGAATGCTTATTGTTCAAACTACGGAAAAACGCGCAGTACACTGCCTGCTCACGTCGGCAGGCGCCGACTGACTGGCTGGGGGCAAATCCCGCGTGGGGACAGCTGAAATCGCAGAAGAGAGGGAATGCCGTTCCGGGAGATTTGACAGGTATGCCACTCTTCCGCCGGGATTGTCGCTGCTCTGCCTTCATGGGGACGGACGGCGGGGTTTAGTTCCCAGCCCCGCAATGTGTGGTGCGATAAACGCGACGGAAACTTTGAAGTGGTCGATGGTAAGATCCTCAAAACCCGCACGCTCCAGCAGGTGCCACGTCTCCCGGTCGGGATGGCAGCCGCCGGCAATCGCTTTCCAGATCGGTCGGATCATTCTCTGAACCATTCTCATTCCAGTTTCCTCGGGTGCCGCGACATGCTCTATGAAAGCAAAAGTTCCTCCCGGCTTGAGAACCCGCAGGATTTCCCTTAGCACGCGCTGAGGATCCGACACAGAACAGAGGACCAGAGTGCCGATCACCGCGTCAACCATCCCATCGGGCGCCGGGATCTCCTCAGCCCGGCCCGGCCGGATCTCCGCGGAGATGCCTTCCCTCGCCGCCTGCGCGCGGAGATATGGGTGTGTGCAAGAGTTCGGTTCAATCCCGATCCAGTGAACAGTCGGAGAGAAGAACCGGAAGTTGTGTCCTCCTCCCGGTCCGAGCTCGAGAATCGTTCCTTCGAGGTCGGCGAACAGAGCCCGCTTCCGCGGCGCCATGATGGAAGCGTACCGGCTGTTCTCCCGGGCCAGCAGCCAGGCATGGACCCGCTGATACGCACTCCCCCGGGTGGCCACGGGTTCGTTGATCTGTTTCACTTCGCTCACGACCCAGTATACACGAATGCCGGAGGAAGTGCAATTCCTTTGCCAATCAGCCCGGTTTGTTGTATATTCAAGCCCGACCACCAATCTGGTGATCCTCGTTGCCGAAGAGAACAGACCTCCACACCATCCTCATCATCGGGTCGGGACCGATCGTTATCGGCCAGGCCTGCGAATTCGATTACTCCGGTACCCAGGCGTGCAAAGTCCTTCGTGAAGAAGGGTACCGCACCATCCTGATCAACAGCAATCCCGCGACGATCATGACCGATCCCGACCTTGCGGACCGGACCTACATCGAACCGATCACCCCGTATTTCGTAGAGAAAATCATCGAACGGGAGCGGCCGGACGCGATTCTGCCGACGATGGGTGGCCAGACGGCACTCAACACGGCGGTTGCGCTGGCAGAGAGCGGGGTGCTCCAAAAGTACGGAGTTGAACTCATCGGGGCGAAGCTGGAGGCGATTAGAAAGGCGGAAGATCGCGAACTTTTCAAGGCCACGATGGACTCAGCCGGGCTCGCGACGCCACGCGGAGGGTTTGTCGGCTCCCTCGAGGAGGCATGGAAGACGGCGGAGCTCATCGGCTTCCCGATCATCATCCGGCCGTCGTTCACACTCGGCGGGACAGGGGGTGGGATTGCGTGGAATGATGGCGAATTTGAAGAAAAGGTCACCCACGGACTCGAATCGAGCCCGATTCACGAAGTCCTGCTCGAAGAATCGGTCCTCGGGTGGAAAGAGTACGAACTCGAGGTGATGCGGGATCTCCGCGATAATGTGGTCATCATCTGTTCGATCGAAAATTTTGATCCGATGGGGGTGCACACCGGGGACTCCATCACGGTGGCGCCGCAGCAGACGCTGACGGACAAGGAGTACGAGGCGATGCGGGATGATGCTCTGCGCATCATCCGCGCCATCGGTGTGGAAACGGGCGGGTCCAATATCCAGTTTGCGGTCCATCCTCAGACCGGCCGTCGTCTGGTCATCGAAATGAATCCCCGCGTGTCGCGCTCTTCGGCCCTTGCATCGAAGGCGACCGGATTCCCGATTGCCAAGATCGCCGCCAGGCTCGCCGTCGGGTATACTCTCGACGAAATCCCCAACGATATCACCAAACAA
>Ga0326726_10002196_pt1 | contig 17982 bp, 21 predicted proteins | sample MHFenrmetagenome_2_FD_207603 | JGI IMG/M metagenome (GOLD analysis project Ga0326726, IMG submission 207603) | Lab enriched peat soil microbial communities from Michigan Hollow, Ithaca, NY, United States - MHF15MN | ecosystem: Environmental > Terrestrial > Soil > Wetlands > Peat | place: USA... | reverse complement strand
CACTCGGCAGCCACCGTTGCCGACGAATTCACCGATCCAGGAAGAAAGATCTTCGAGCGCCGCTGCCGGACCTGCCATGGCGGCGCGTCGGCGTCCGACACAGCGCTTGGGCCGAGCCTGGTCGGCATCATCGGCCGTAAGGCGGGCACGGGCAACTCAGGTGCGCATTCTCGCGCTGCAGTTGAATCGGACACCGTGTGGATCCGAAGCTCGCTGCGCCGCTATCTCTCCGAACCGGGGCGCGAAATGCCGGGCACGTCCATGCCCGTGCAGGTGCAGGACCCGAAAGAATTGGACGATCTGCTGAACTACCTGGAGTCGCTTCGCTAGAGTCGGGCAGCCGCGCTCGCAGGCGCGCTGCCACTCAGCCGCAACGCCCACAAACTGCCGATTTTCGAGGCGCTCGTGCGCCACGCCGTCCTCGCCGCAGTGAAAGGAGCCTGAAAATGCAGCCGAAGAATCCGGTCACGAGGAGACAGGCGAATTCCGCATTGCTTGCGGCCAGCGCGATGGCGGCCATGCCGGCCGCGGCCTTCGCGCAGGATGCGAGGGCGCTTCCCGCGCCTCGCAAGGAGGCGGGCAGGCCGCTCATGCAGGCCCTGCAGGCTCGCCGCTCGATCCGCGAGTATTCGCAACGTCCGCTCTCCGCGCAGGTGCTTGCCGATTTGCTCTGGGCTGCGTATGGCGTCAATCGCCCGAGCGGCGATCGCACGGCGCCGTACTGGCGCCACATCATGGTGATTGACGTCTATGCCGCAATGGCTGACGGTGTGTGGCTCTACGACCCGCAGCAGCACGTGCTGCGCCTGCATCTTGGCGCGGACCTTCGTGCGCAGACGGGCGTGCAGGATTTTGTCGCAACTGCGCCGCTCAATCTTGTGTATGTGGTCCACGGCGAGCGGATGAAGGACATTTCACCCGAGGAGCGCCGCCTCTACGGCTCGGTCGACGCCGCTTTTGCCGGGGCGAACGTCTATCTCTATTGCGCCTCGGAGGGTCTCGCCACCGTCTTCCGCGGCGCGGTCGACTACGAGAAGCTCGCTCGCGCCATGCGGCTGCCGCACGACCAGTTCGTCGCCTTCGCACAGACCGTCGGCTATCCGCGGGCATGAGCGTCAAGGCATTCGCCGCAGAGCCGAATTAGCCGCGAGGCGCGCATAGACTTGCCATGGCCGACCTCGTCGGCCGCACTGACTGCTATATGGATTCAGTCCGCGACCTGAAGAACATATGAGCCGAAGGCGCTCGCTGGCGACCGCGCGCTTTCGCCCACGCTCAGATTGGGGGTCGAACCCAAAGCCAGAGCCATTCGCAGTGCTTGCCAGCCGTCTCCTGTTGGAGGCGAGATCACTGGCAAACGGGGGATCCAACAACCTTTCTGGCACAAACCTGGCACAGGTACGAAAGCGCCCGCTTTCGGCCAAGAGCGCTCATTCGCGGAGCGACCGACAGGTCGCCTCTTAGCTTAACGTTTAAGCGCAGCCGCGCGCGAAGGCCGAAGGCCTTAGCACCTCGGCGGGAGCGAAGGGTCAGGCCGCAATGGTGGGCGCATGTGCAAGCCTACTTGCGTGTCCTCAACACCTGCGCACGTTGCTCGGGTGTCAAGCGGTAGAACATTCGGCATACGGCCTTGGCGTCGTGGTCGTTCACTCCGTATGGCCACGCACACTCAGGAGTAATCACTAAGTTCTCTCCTGCTCTACCAGCTGGCTCGGATGCATGGAACCCGGAAGCAGCGAAGCCACCCAAAATCAATGTCCAAAATGCCGCGGCCAAGACCGCCAGGAATGTCAATGAGATTGCGATCACCCACTTGAATACGGCATGAACCCTCGGGAACCCTATCGGCTCTGAATTGGCAATGACCGGTTCCGGCGCTTTCGTTGTTAACCCGCCGACGCTCGCACGCTGGTCTTTCACGGCATCAACTTTCTCTCGAGGAGCACAATGGGCAGCGCATCCACAAGGCATGCGACCTGATGTTCAATCATCACGAATTCTGCTGTCCAATGGCTTTGCCCAGGGTTCGACTGTTCCACAGAAAGTCCCTTCGGCATCTATCCTGAGCTGCAAGTAGCGATTCCGTGAAAGTTCGCAGGCCTCGGCCTTGCTCATCCGGGCACTCGTTCGATCCAAGATCTACACCCTGTGTGACTGCTTTGGGTCGGAACCGGAAGTTCGAGAGTGACGTGGTTGGGCCAACGGTGGAACAACCGCAACCGAGACCAGTAACGCGTGCGCTGTGCCGTCCACCTCTTTCCAACAGAATTGGGCCGGATCGGGAATAAAAGCCCCCCCTTTGCGGTCTTGCGACTAGATACCTGGAAAGGACACAGCCATGTCGCACGCGATTGATCGCAGGGCTTTTCTCAAGCTGGCCGGCGTCGGCGGAGCGGTATACGCCTCGGGCCTGGCGGGTTGCGCCGGCATGGCCGGCGCGATGCAGGACGATTTCTACTTCGTCCAGCTCTCGGATACCCACTGGGGTTTCAAGGGCGCGGCGCTCAACCCCGACGCGAGCGGAACGCTGCAAAAGGCGGTTGCCGCTGTCAATGCGCTGCCGGAGGAACCCGAGTTCATCGTCTTCACGGGCGACCTGACGCACACCACGGACGATCCGCAGGAGCGCCGCCGTCGCCTCGCGGAATTCCGCGACATCGTCTCGGCGCTGAAGAACAGGAACGTGCGCTTCATGCCCGGCGAGCACGATGCCTCACTCGACAAGGGGCAGGCGTGGAAGGAATTCTTCGGTGCGAGCTACTACAGCTTCGACCACAAGGGCGTGCACTTCATCGCTGTCGACAACGTCTCGGATCCGGCAGCACGCATCGGCGAAGCCCAGCTGGCTTGGCTGCAGGCCGACCTCGCGAAGCAGCGCAAGGACGCGCCCATCGTCGTGCTCACGCACCGCCCGCTCTTCGACCTGATGCCGCAGTGGGACTGGGCGACGCGCGATGGCGCCCAAGCGATCGCGCTGCTCATGCCCTATTCCAATGTGACGGTGTTCTACGGCCACATCCACCAGGAGCACCACCACATGACGGGCCACATCGCCCACCATTCGGCCAAGTCGCTCATCTTCCCGCTGGTCGCGCCCGGCTCGAAGCCCAAGCGTGAGCCGATCGCCTGGGATCCGGCGCAGCCCTACAAGGGGCTCGGGTTCCGGGGCATCGAGGCCGAGGTGAAGAAAGCCGGCTACGAGTTAACCGAGTACCCAGTCGTCAAGGCCTGAGCAGTGCACTCCGTTCGCAACCCGCGGCGCCGCCGTGTGCTCGCTGCAGTCGCCTGCTGCGCCGCGGGCGCCGCGCTTGGAGGCGTTGCGCTCGCGCAGCCGGCGGAAAGGGTGATACGCATTACTGCCAGAAAATTCGAATTCACGCCCGCAGAGATCACGCTCGACATGAACATGCCGGTGGTGCTCGAATTCACGGCGGATGACGTGACGATGGGCTTCAATGCACCCGACTTCAAGACCGACGTCGAGATCATCCCGGGCACGATCACGCGGTTGAGATTGGTGCCCGACAAGACGGGCACGTTCGAATTCCACTGCGACATCTTCTGCGGCGACGGGCACGAAGACATGAGCGGCAGGATTCACGTCGTGCAGCGCGCCGCCACGGGATTAACATAGCCTCTTGAGCGACCGCCGCCTGAAATTCGAGCAACTGGTCCTGCCGCACCTGGACGCGGCGTACAACCTTGCGCGCTGGCTGACGCGAAACGACCATGACGCACACGACGTGGTGCAGGAAGCGGCGTTGCGCGCCTTCCGCTTCCTCGACGGACTGCGCGGCGAAGCGAAGCCGTGGCTGCTGACGCTGGTGCGAAATTCCTGCATGACCTGGCTGAAGGCCAACCGGCCCGCGGAGCTGCAGGCCATCGACAGCCACGCCGCCGAACTCGTGCTGGTCGATGAAGACACGCCCGAAACCATCTCGCTGCGCGAGGTAGACCGGCGCATGCTGAACGAAGCCCTTGCCGCGCTTCCCGCCTACTTCCGCGAGGCGCTCGTCCTGCGCGAGCTCGACGAGATGTCCTACAAGGACATCGCCCGCATTACCGGCGTGCCGGCCGGCACCGTGATGTCGCGCCTGGCGCGCGCGCGGCGCCTGCTCGCCACGTCCCTGCGCGCGATCCGCAAAGCCTCGACGCAAAGGGTGCACGGATGACGCACGACGAAGCCGCATTGCTGATGCACGCCTATGTCGATGGCGAGCTCGATCCGGCGAAATGCCTGGAGCTCGAGGCGCACCTGGCCGAAGATCCGGCGGCGCGCGCCGCCTGCGAGCGGCTGCGCGAACTCTCCGGCGCGATCCGCAACCGGGCCGACTACCACAGCGCTCCGCATGCGCTTGCCGCGCAGCTGCGGGAATCGCTGCCCGTGTTGCCTGAAGCAGCGCGGTCGCGCCTGCGCTGGCGTGCGTGGCTTGGCCAGGCCGCAGCGCTCGCCGCGGTTGCGCTGGTCACCTGGGTAGCCGCAATTGCATACCTGCGGCCCGGCGATGGAGAACGGATTGCACAGGAAGTAATCGCGAGCCACGTCCGGGCAACGCTCGCCAACCACACGTGGGATGTCGCCTCTTCCGACCAGCACACGGTCAAGCCTTGGCTGAGCGCCCGATTGAGCTTCTCGCCGCCCGTCGCGGATTTTTCGGCGCACGGCTACGAACTGCGCGGCGCAAGGCTCGACTATCTGAGCGGCCAACCGGTGGCGGTGCTCGTCTACCAGAGGCGCCTGCATTCCATCGAGGTCTATGTCCGGCCAGCGCGCGACGCCATCGCTGAGCGCGCGCTGACCCGCGACGGGTTCAACCTCCTGAGCTTCGCGCGCGGCGACATGGACATCTGGTTGATTTCCGACCTGAACCGCAACGAGCTGAACGACTTCGCTCGCCTGCTCGCGCAGAGTCCGTAATGTCCGGCTGGCCGCTCGCCGCTCTGCGGTGAGTCGCTAGCTACGCTTCATCGCTTCGCCTTTGCAGACGCGCGCGCCAGCCAGCGTCGCAGCTCGGCGAGCGGCCGCGCATTGAGCACGTCCTTCTTCTCCAGCCAGCCGCGCCGCGCCTGGCCCACGCCGTAGCGCAGCACGCCGAAGCCGTCGGTGCCGTGCGCATCGGAGGCGATCGCGACCGGCACGCCTTCGTCTTTCGCCATGCGGCAATGCACTTCGTTCAGGTCTAGGCGGTCCGGATGGGCGTTCAGCTCGAGCGCCAGCCCGCGCTCGCGCGCCTTGCGCATCACCGCGAGCATGTCCACGTCGTAGGGCTGGCGCTCGCCGATCAGCCGCCCGCTCGGGTGCGCGAGGACGTGGACGCATGGATTGTCGAGCGCGGCGAGAATGCGCTCGGTCTGGCGCGCGCGCGAAAGCTTGAAACCGCTGTGCACCGCGGCCACCACCAGGTCGAGCTTGCGCAGAATGGAGTCCGGCAGGTCGAGGGCGCCGTCCTCGAGGATGTCCACCTCGATGCCCTTCAGCAGCGCGATGCCGGAGAGTTCGCCGTTGAGGTCGTCGATCTCGTCCATCTGCTTCTCCAGCCGCCGCGAATCAAGCCCGCGCGCCATCGCCAGGCGCCGCGAGTGGTCGGTTATGGCGAGGTACTGCAGGCCGGCTGCCTTTGCCGCGAGCGCCATCTCGCGCGCGCTCGCGCGCCCGTCGGTGGCACGGGTATGCGCGTGCAGATCGCCGCGCAGGTCGTCGAGCCGCACGAGCCGAGGCAACGCGCCCACGCGCGCTGCTTCCAGCTCGCCCTGGTTCTCGCGCAGCTCCGGCTCGATGTACGGCAGCCCGACCGCCGCGTACACGGATTGCTCCGTCTCGCCGGCGATGCGCCGCTCGCCGCGCCACACGCCGTACTCGTTGATCTTCAGGCCGCGCGCGATACCGAGTTTGCGCACCGCGATGTTGTGCGCCTTTGAGCCGGTGAAGTAATGCAGCGCCGCGCCGAAACTCGTCGGCGGGACCACGCGCAGGTCGGCCTGGATGCCGCTCGCGAGCCGCACGCTCGAGCGCGTGGTGCCGCGCGCCAGCACTTCGCGCACCTCCGGGTAGCCGATGAGGCGTGCGGTCGCTTTTTCCGGGTCGTCGGACACGACGAGGAAGTCGAGGTCGCCGACCGTCTCCTTCATCCTGCGGTAGCTGCCCGCCACCACGCCGTCCACGTGCTTCGCCAGCGGCTCGGCGTATTGCGCGGCGACGGCGAGCTTGAAGCGCCGCGCCGCGCCGAGCTGCGCCTGCGCCGCATCCTGGATGCGCTGCGCCGTCTTCTCGCCGAAGCCGGGCAGCGCCGGAAGCTGGCCCGCGCGTGCCGCACGCCGCAAGTCTTCCAGCGAGTCGATGCGCGCCTCATGCAGCGCGCGCACGCGCTTGGGCCCGATGCCGGGAAGCCGCAGCAGCTCGGTGATGCCGGCGGGAAAGCGTCCGCGCAGCTTCTCGAGCAGCTTGCAGGTCCCGGTCGCGGCGATCTCGCCGATCTTGGCGGAAAGGTCCTCGCCGATGCCGGGCAGCTTGGGCAACTCGCCGCCTTCGGCGAGCCGCGCGGCGAGATCCAGGCTCAGGCCGCCTACCACGCGCGCGGCGTTGCGGTACGCCCGGATACGAAAGGGATTCTCGTCGCCCAGCTCCAGGAGATCGGCGATCTCCTCGAACGCGGCGGCGATGTCGGCGTTGTGGACGGCCATGGCTGGAGCAGGTCCGGCTTATCCGGCGCCGCGGCGGCCAACAGCGGCGAAAACCCCCGAGGCTCGCCGCGCCGCCTACTTATCGTCGATACGTGGCCGTTGCTCCTCCGCAGGCTCGCCGGTGTCGGGATCCACGTAATCCGCAATGCCGATCTCGGATTCGGCTTCCGCCAGCGTCTCCCCCGGCTCGGCCTCAACGTCGCCGCCCGCCTCCATGTCCTGCACCGCCTCGAGCAGCGTGGTGAAAGGGCCGAATTCCCGCCCGCCGTCTTTCGACTGCCAGTAATAGCCGTCCGGCCGCTCGACGATGCGCGTGCGGTCGTAGTCCGGGGGCGTCTCGGGAATCACCTGGGTCATCTTCTGTCTCCGTTGCTTCAATCTTCCGGCCAGTCGCCGAGGGGGTCCTCGACCGACGCATCGTCCCTGCGCGGCCGCACGGCGCGCACGTCTTCGTCGCGGCCGAGCAGCGCCTGCGGCGAGGCGCTGAGCTCCTCGGCGCGCGCGGGCCGGCGGCCTGCGCCGCGCGCCTTCGCCCGGCGCGTCGCCTTTGCCTTGCCGCGCTTGGTTGCCATGCGCCCAGTGTCCAGTGCGGCACGCCTGCCGCATTTGACTTGCGTCAAACGCCCGACCGGGCGCCCGGCGCAAGCTGCATCATGCCTTGGAGCGAAGTGTACTACCCGGCGTCGATGAGAAACCTGCCGCCCGCGGTGCGCCGCAAGGCGATCGAGATCGCCAACGCGCTGCTGGAGTCCGGCCACCCCGAGGGCCAGTCCATCCGCATTGCAATCGCCCAGGCAAAGCGCTGGGCGTCGCACTCGGACGTCATTCCATGGCCACGCTCACCAAGATCGCATTGAGCTTCATCGGCGGCCAGAAGGCCGACCGGGTAAAGGGGCGCGGCGGCGAAGCCGTCATCGCGCTGCCACCGCCGCAGGTATCCGGAGGCCTGCCGCTGATGGCAGCCCTCGCAGCGCGGCATTCGCAGCGCGAGTTTGCGCCAGATCCGCTGCCGCCGCAGGTGCTGTCCGATCTGCTGTGGTCGGCGTTCGGGATCAACCGGGCAGCGGGCCGCGGCCGCACCGCGCCCTCCGCGCTCGGCGCGCAGGAGATCGACGTGTACGCTGCGCTTGCCGGCGGCCTCTACATCTACGACCCGGACGCGCACCGCCTGGCGCGCGTGGCGCAAGTGGATGCGCGCCGCGTCACGGGCTACCAGGATTTCGTGGACGAGGCGCCCCTCGACCTGGTCTACGTCGCGGATCAGGCGCACTTGAAGAACGTGCCCGGCGAGCATAGGGACGCGTATTCCGCAGCCAGCGCGGGCGCCATCGCGCAAAACGTCTACCTCTACTGCGCGTCCGCGGGCCTTGCGACGGTGGTGCGCGGCTGGTTCGACCGGCGCGCGCTCGCCGCAGCCCTCCGGCTGGACCGCGACGAGCACGTGGTGCTCGCGCAGACCGTAGGCTATCCGGCGGCACGCTAGGCAATCATGGCGATGCAAATGCCCACCCGCTTCAACCTGCTGTACTTCCTGTTCGCGCTAATCGCGCTGCTTCTCCTGCAGCAATGGTGGCAGGCAGCGCAGACGGTCGAAGTGCTGCCCTACAGCGAGTTCGAGAAGCTGCTCGCCGAGGGCCGCGTCGCCGAGGTGTCGATCGGCGAGCGCACGATCACCGGCAAGCTGAAGAGCCCGGAGGGCCGCAAGAGCGTGGTGGTCGCCTATCGCGTGGAGCCCGGCCTCGCCGAACGGCTGTCGAAATACGGCGTGCCCTACAGCCAAGTGCAGGAGAGCACGCTATTGCGCGACATCCTCTCCTGGGTGGTGCCGGCGCTCGTGTTCTTCGGCGTCTGGTACTTCCTTGCGCAGCGCATGGCGACCCAGCAAGGCGGCCTCGGCGGGCTGATGAGCATCGGCAAAAGCCGCGCCAAGGTGTACGTGGAAAAGCGCACCGGCGTTACGTTCGCCGACGTCGCCGGCGTAGACGAGGCGAAGGCGGAGCTGCAGGAAGTGGTCGAGTTCCTCAAGGACCCGAAGGTCTACGGGCGGCTGGGCGCGCGCATCCCGAAAGGCATCCTGCTCGTCGGCCCGCCGGGCACCGGCAAGACGCTGCTCGCGCGCGCAGTCGCCGGCGAGGCGGGCGTGGCGTTCTTCTCCATCTCCGGCTCCGAGTTCGTCGAGATGTTCGTCGGCGTGGGCGCGGCGCGCGTGCGGGATCTCTTCGAGCAGGCGCGGCAGAAGGCGCCCGCCATCATCTTCATCGACGAGCTCGACGCGCTGGGGCGCGCGCGCGGCAGCTTCGGCCTCGGCGGCCACGACGAGAAGGAGCAGACGCTGGCCCAGCTGCTCGCCGAGCTGGACGGCTTCGACCCCTCCATCGGGGTGGTGCTGCTCGCCGCCACCAACCGGCCGGAGATCCTCGATCCGGCGCTGCTGCGCGCCGGCCGCTTCGACCGCCAGGTGCTGGTCGACCGGCCCGACAAGCAAGGCCGCATCCAGATCCTGCAGGTGCACGTGCGCAAGATCACGCTCGCGCCCGGCGTCGAGATCCAGCAGATCGCGGCGCTCACGCCCGGCTTCTCCGGCGCGGACCTGGCGAACCTGGTGAACGAGGCGGCGCTGCTCGCGACGCGCCGCAGCGGCGAAAACGTGACGCTGGAGGATTTCACGGGCGCGGTCGAGCGCATCGTCGCCGGCCTGGAGAAGAAGAACCGCGTGCTGAACGAAGCCGAGCGGCGCATCGTGGCGCACCACGAGATGGGCCACGCGCTGGTCGCGATGGCATTGCCGGGCACCGATCCCGTGCACAAGGTCTCGATCATCCCGCGCGGCGTGGGGGCGCTGGGCTACACCATCCAGCGGCCGACCGAGGACCGCTTCCTGATGACGCGCGAAGAGCTGGAAAACAAGATGGCGGTGCTCCTCGGCGGGCGCGTCGCCGAGGAGGTGTGCTTCGCGCATCTCTCCACCGGCGCGGCCGACGACCTGGTGAAGGTGACCAACATTGCGCGCAGCATGGTGATGCGCTACGGCATGGTGGAGGCCCTCGGCGACGTCGCCTACGACGAGGAGCGCGCGCCGTTCCTCGGCGGCGTGCAGATGCCGGGGCCGCGCGAGTACAGCGAGCAGACCGCGCGCGAAATCGACGTCGCGGTGCGCGAGATCGTGCGCGCGGCGCACGACAAGGCGCTCGCCGTGCTGCAGCGCGACCGCGAGATCCTCGAGCGCGGCGCGAAGCTGCTGCTGGAAAAGGAAACGCTCGCGGAGGCCGAGCTCGCGACGCTGCGGGCGCAGCCCGCGGCGGGAACGGCGGCATGAAGTTGCGCTCGCTACCGCTCGGCCAGGTCTACCGGCTGCTCGAGCCCGGGCCGGTGGTGCTGGTGGCAACCGCGCACGCAGGCCGCGCCAATGTGATGCCGATGTCCTGGCACACGATGATGGAGTTCGAGCCGCCGCTGGTGGGCTGCGTGCTGAGTGCAAGCCACGTGAGCTGGGACGCGCTCATGGCGACGCGCGAATGCGTGATCGCCATCCCGACGGTGGAAATCGCGGCCAAGGTGGTGGGCTGCGGCAATACCTCGGGCCGCAAAGTGGACAAGTTCGCGCGATTCGGCTTGACGCCCCTACCCGCCGCGCGCGTGGGCGCGCCGCTCATCGCCGAGTGCTACGCCAACCTCGAGTGCCGGCTCGCGGACACGAAGATGGCACGCAAGTACAACTTCCTCGTGCTGCGCGTGGTGCAGGCCTGGATCGACCCGGCGCGCAAGCATCCGCGCACGATCCATCACATGGGCCGCGGCCTTTTCATGGTCGCCGGCCGCACGCTGCGGCTGGCCTCGCGCGCGAAGTAGCGCGGCGGTCGCCCCTACTCTTCGACGCGGAATTCCAGCGGCCAGCGCTTCGACAGGTGCTTGAGCACCGTGCGCTCGAAGCCCGGCGAATAGAACGTCCAGCTCGGCTGCAGCTTCGAGAAGCGCCCCAGGCGCTCGTGCCGGACGATCACGTCGCCTGCGGGGAGTTCGTCGCGCGCGTAGGCCTCGAGCTCCTTTGCGGCCGCGGGGTCGCTCCGGTAGCAGAGCCACTCCCGCCGGAAGGCTTCCTGCAGGCGTGCGAGCTCGTGACATAGCACGTCGTCGCGCACCCAGCCGCCATAGAGGTCGCCGGAGGCGGCGTAGCCGGCCTGTCCCGACGTGTACAGGTCCTCGAGCAGGAAATACTCGCTCGCCATGCTCCCGTCTTCGCGCGGCCCGGTGTACCAGCCGTACACGTCACGCGTGCGCGGCAGGTAGGCCACCGCCGCGCGCAGCCCGGCGCCGCGCGGCGCGTAGGCGAGAAAGACGCGCAGTGTCTCCATGCCTCGCACTGTGCGCGCGCCGGCGGCCGCCGGTTTGCGCTAGGTCAAGCACCCGCAGCGTGAACCAGGAGCTCGCGCGCCGACGCGAGCTCGACGCGCGTGCCCAGTTCGCCGCTCTCGCGATCGAGCGTGCGCTGCAGCCAGCCCGCCTCCTCCGCGGTGGCGCGTTGCAAGCGAAAGCGCCGCACGCGCATCGGCACCAGCGCCAGTTCGCGCACGGCGCCGTCCGCGGCATCGAGCGTGGCGAAGACCATCAGGCACAGCTCCGGGCGGAACGACTCGTGGCCGCTGATGCCCTCGTAGTCGTTGAGAAAGTCGCCGCAGCCGTAGAGGATCGCGCGCCCGTGGTAAAGCTCGATGCCGCGCGAGTGGTGCGAGGAATGGCCGTGCAGCACGTCCACCGCACCGGCATCCACCAGCCGGTGCGCGAATGCGCGTTCCTCCGCCGATACGGCGTAGCCCCAGTTGCCGCCCCAATGCAGCGAGACCACGACGCGGTCGCCCGGGCGGCGCGCGGCGGCCACCTGCCGCGCGATCGCGTCGCAGGATTGCCGCGACAGGTCGTCGAGAAGGTTGACGCCCGGCCGCGCAGGTCCGGCCGCCCAGTCGGGCGGCACGCCCGAGCTTTGCATCGCGTAGGAAAACACCAGTACCCGCCCGCCCCCGGCCCACTCGATCGACGCGGGCGCCTGCGCGCCGCCAGCGTCGAGCCCGGCGCCTGCGGTGCGCAGGCCGGCGCGGTGCAGGGTGTCGAGCGTCTCCTCGAGGCCGGCATGCCCCCAGTCGAGCACGTGGTTGTTGCCCAGCACGCAGCAGTCGATGCCCGCCGCAGCGAGACAGGGCACGTTGCGCGGATGCATGCGGTAGTGGATGCCCTTGCCCGGCCAGGCGTCCTCGGACGCCGTGACGGCGGTCTCCAGGTTCACGATGCGCGCCACGGGCGCGCGGTTGCGCAGTTCCTCGAGCGCCTCGCCCCAGACGTAGCCGAAATCCACGGGCCGGGGCAGCGCTCCCGATGCGCGTTCGGCCAGCTCGACGTAGCCGAGCGCCGAACGCACGTAGGGCTCGTGCAGCTGCGGCGGCGCCGGGTGCGGCAGCACCTGGTCGATGCCGCGCCCGAGCATGACGTCGCCGCTGAGGAAGAAGGTCGGGGCCGCCGATGCCATGGAGCGTGAGCGATTGAGCTAGATCAAGTTGCAGTCCTGCCGGGCTGCCAAGCTTTGCGCATGAAACGCACAGCGCGGCGGGTCGTCGCTGGCATTCTCTTCGTCTTCGGCGTCGTGCTGATGCTCGCCGCGCCGGACACCCGCGCGGGGCTGGTGGTGCTGCTGCTCGCGGTCGCCATCGAAATTGCCGGGATCCTTTTCGAGCGCCGGCGCTAGCAGATGGTGGACCGAGGCGCCGCCGCGCATGTTGACGTACGTCAAAGCCGCGCCGCGCAGGCGCGGCATGCTGTCGTTGTCAGCCATCCATAGGAAACCACCATGCAATTGCCAGTGCAGATCACCTACCGCGGCATGACGAGCACCGCGGCCATCGAGGACGCGGTGCGCGACAGGGTCGCCAAGCTGGAGCAGTTTCATGCGCGCATCATGAGCTGCCGCGTCGTGATCGAGCAGCCCGGCCGGCACAAACAGCAGGGCAAGCAATTCGTCGTGCACGTAGACGTGAAGGTGCCGGGCGGCGAGATCGCGGTGAACCGCGACCACAGCGAGGACGTGTACATAGCGCTGCGCGACGCCTTCGACGCGGCGCGGCGCAAGCTGGAAGACTTCGCGCGCGAGCAGCGCGGCGACGTCAAGCACCACGAGCCCACGCAGTCGGGCAAGGTGGCGCGCATCCTGGCTGGGGAAGGCTACGGCTTCATCGTCACCGCCGACGGCCGCGAGCTGTACTTCTCGCGGGAAAACGTGGTGACGCCGGCGTTCGAGCGCCTCACCCCGGGCACCGAGGTGCATTTCATCGAGGAACCCGCGGACGAACGCCCGCAAGCGAAGCGCGTCAGCGCGCGCAAGGGCGCCTAGGGAAGCCCCGAACAACTCGCCCCGGCGACGCGGAGCCCGCCGGTGGCGCCTTTCCCAGCGACGCGAAGACTCCTCGCCGTCAGTCCTCGGGCGTCGGAGGCCTGCGCAACTCGCCCTCCTTCACCTACGGGCTCCGCGCCGTCCTCGAGCTGCGCTTACGCCACTTTTCGAGATCGCACATCGCCCTGTCGGAATTGAAGGCCGGCTCCTGTGCGCGTAAGGTGCGGCGGCAGAGGTGAGATAACCGTGGCCGTTACATCTTGGCGATTTGCAAACCGCTAGCTGTCAACTAACTTGTCAACCAATACGCCTTATGCCGCAGAGGGTGGCATGCCTTGACATGTCATATTTGGTATAGGCACAATGCGACATGTGGCGCATTGAGGAGCACCGCCGCGTGGACAAGCAACTGTCGTCGGCGCCCCAGGAGATCCTCAAGCGGTACGAGAAATGGAAGGACATCGCAATGCTCTCCGGTCCGCCCGGGCTCCGGCTGATCAGGGGTTTCAACGACGAGGCCCTGTCAGGAGAATGGAAGGGCCATCGCTCGTCCCGTCTCGGGTTGCAGTGGCGAGTCCTCTATCGCACAGAGCCGGATATGCAACTGTTCCAGGTGATCTCGATCACCGCCCATGACTATCGGAGGCCATAGTTGAGCCAGTTCCGCGCGGCGAAGAAGCGGATCAACGTATCTGTTGGCGAGTCCGTGCGCATCATCCGGGAGCTGCAGGGCCTCAGCCAGAACCAGCTCGCGGAGCGTACGGGCATTCCGCAGGCAACTCTCTCTGCTATCGAGAACGACCGCGTCCGCCTGGGCGTAGAACGCGCGAAGGTGCTCGCAAAGGCGCTCAAGTGTCACCCCGCCGTGCTGGTGTTCCCCGGATGGCAAGACCATCTACAAACTGCGGCATAACCTGCTGCTGCAGCCGACGCGCTGAAGCGCGCGGCTGAGCGCCACGTTAAGCCACGCCCAGCGCGCGCCCGGGCAGCTGCTGCTCCTCGACCACGTCTCCATCGCGATGCGCGACATCGAGAGCACGCAGCGGGCGAGCGGCAGCGCGGAGCCCGGCGGCGGCGCCAGGGCTCCCCATCGCGACGCGCCGAGCCGGACCGAGGGCAGAGGGAGCAGGCCGAGGACTGCTCGAGCCCGCAGATGCAGGAAGGGCGAGTTCCGCAGGCCTCCGACGCCCGAGGACTGACGGCGAGGAGCCTTCGCGCCGCTGGGGAAGGCGTCGTCGCCGGGCGCCGCGTTCAAACTGCCTACCGGCGGGTGCGCGTCTCGCGCAGGCGCTCGCGGCCTACGGTGCGCACGAAATCTCCCAGCTCCTCGGCCACCAGCTCCAGCAGGTCGTCGATCGTCACGATTCCTGCAAGGGCGCCGCTTGCCGCCACCACCGGGAGGCGCCGCACGCCGTGCTCGCGCATCGCGCGCAGCACCTCGGTGAGCCCGTCCTGCTCGCGCACCGCGAACACGCCCGCGCTCATCGCGTCGGCAACCGACAGTCTGCGCGCATCGAGCTCTCTGGCCACCACCGCGACCACGATGTCGCGATCGGTGAGGATGCCGACCGGAACGCGCTTGCCATCGCGCTCCAGCACCACGACCAGGCTGCCGACATGATGCTCGCGCATCAGGCGCGCGGCCTCGACGAGGCTCGTGTCGCGCGAGACGATCACCACCTCGCGGTTGCAGATTTCGCCTGCGTTCACCGGGTCACTCCAGTGGGCGCTTCTCGCCCTTGCGCACCCAGACTCCGCGCTCCGAGCACTGCAGCAGCTCGCTGCCGCTGCGCACGGTCTGGCCGATCTCGAAGGCCTCGTCGTTGAAGTAGCACACGCCCTCCTCGATCTCGAGGTCGGGCGAGGCTTCGTGCTCGTCGTACTCCGACTCGTCGATGATCGGCGAGTTCTTGCGTTCGGGGTCGGGCGCGCCCACCTGGGGCAACGTGTCGGTGACGGGCTTGTTCACGGGCTTCTCCTGTGTTCTTGGGAGACATGCTCGCGCGCCGGCTGCGGCGGGCAGTTGATCTCGATCAATATCCGCCGGAATTCCCCCCCGCGCGCGCTCGAGCTCGGCGCGCAGTTCGTCCTCCCGCCCCATGTAGCGCGGCGAGAAGTGAAACGGCACCACGGTCTTGGCGCGCGCAGCCCGCGCCATGCGGCCCGCCTGCTCGGCGGTGAGGTGCAGCTTGCGCGCGGCGTGCTCCCCGTCCTGCGCCAGGAATACCGTCTCGATGTACAGCAGGTCGGCGTCGGCCGCGAAGCGCGCCACGTGCGCCGCGTTCTCCTCGTGGTGCGCGATGTCGGTGACGTAGCAAAGCCGCTCCCCCTTCACCAGCTCGAGCGCGCGCGCTTTGAGCTCTCCGAGCGCAACCCGCCGCTCGTGTGTGCCCTCGCCATCGCGCCAGCGCGCGAGCATCGGGGTGTCGTCGGGCAGCTCCTCCATCACAGCGCTGCGGACCCCTGCGAGCCACGGCCCTACGCGCAGGCCCATCTCGGCAAGCCGGTTCTTCCACACGTTGACGTGCGTCTTTTCCTCGAAGGCGAAGGCGAGGCACGGGATGCCGTGATCCAGAAACGTCGCGCGTACCCGGAACGCGCGCTCATCGAGCAGCACGCCGTCCGCGCAGCTGCGCCCTTCCTGCGGCTCGCGCTGAAAGCGCGCGTGGCTGCGAAAGCGCGCCGCCTGCAGCCGCCAGTCCGGCGCCACCTCGTGCGCGAGCAGCGTGAAGTCCCCCGGGTAGCGGTCTACCTTGTTCCAGGTGTAGGCGGAGAGCTTGTGCTCGACCTGCGCGATGAATCCGGGCGGGCCGTAGAGGCGCAGCAGCGGGCCGCGCCCCAGGCACACGCGCAACAGGCGGTCGAAGCCGGCGAAATGGTCCATGTGCGCGTGCGTCACGAACACGTCGGTGAGGCGCAGGAGCTGCCGCGGCGCGAGCCCACCTACATCGCCCAGGTCGAAGAGCAGCGCGCGCTTCTCGAAGCGGAAGTCAATGTAGAGCGCGGGGTCGCCGAAGACCCCATTCACCAGCCCGGCGATCGCGATCGGGCGCATCGTGCGCTCGGCGCGCCGCGCGCTCGCTCAGCCGAACAGGCCGCCGACGCGCGTGCCGGCGATACGGTTCACCGCGTACAGGCTGGCCGCGCATACCGCGATCAGGATCACCCCCAGCGCGGCAGCCTGGCTCTGCGAGCCCGCGATGTAGAAAGTGAAGATGCCGAAGGGGATCATCTCCCAGCCGCCCAGCGTGAGGAAGATCGTCGCCGAAGCTTCCTGGATCGAGGTGATGAAGGAAAACAGCGCGCCGACGAAGATGCCCTTCCACACCAGCGGGACCGTGATGTCGCGGAAGGTGCGCAGCTTGCCTGCGCCGACGTTTGCCGCCGCCTCCTCCATCGAGGGGTGCACGAGGAGCAGTGACGAATAGCTGCCGCGCACCGTGTAGGGCAGCCGGCGCACGGCGAGCACCAGGGGCAGGATGAACCACATGCTGGTGAGCGGCACGTCGATGAACGGCAGCGGGTAGTTGAAGGCGCGGATGTAGGCGATGCCCACCGCCGTCCCAGGAATGGCGAGGATCAGCGTAGTGAGCGCGTCCATTGCGCCGCGCCCCGGCGCGCGCGTGCGCCCGAGGATCCACGCCATCGGCACGCCGATCAGCAGGCACAGAGCCACTGCGATGCCCGTGAACATGAACGAATTGACGATGAATTTCGGTGTCTCGATGCTCACCTTCTCGAAGAACTCGAGCGTGTAGTGGACCGGGACCGGCGTCAACGCCCAACCTCGGCCGACGGCAGCCAGCAGCACGCCAACCTGCGGCGCGAACGAAATCACGAGAAGCGCGGCGAGGAAGCCGACGGCAAGCCAGCGCTTGACGGGCCCCAACCGGCGGCGCTCGACCCTGGAATACGCGAGGGAGCTGTAGTCCTTGATCGCCACGTACTGCCGGGCGGCGAGAACGAAGACGACGGCGAGGAGCACCAGCAGCGCCGAGATCACGATGCCCATGCGGAACAAGCGCCGGTCCACGAACTGCACGATGTTGAGATAGGCCTGCACCGCGAGCAGGTCCTGCACGCCGACCACCAGCGGCGTGATGAAGTCGGCGAAGGTCCAGATGAACACCAGCAGCGCACCCGATATGTAGCCGGGAGTCATGAGCGGCAGCGTCACGTCCCAGAACCGCCGCCAGCCCTTCGCCCCCATGCCCTGTGCGGCTTCCTCGAGCGACGGGTCCACCTTGGCAAGCGAGTCGAGGATGCTGAGCGTCATCAGGGGAAACAGGTGCACCGTCTCCACCAGCAGCACGCCCTGCATGCCGTACATGAAGTTGATCGGCTTATCCAGGCCGAACCAATCCATGAGCAGGATGTTCACCGTGCCGGCGCGGCCGAGGATAAAGACGAAGCCCAGCACGCCGACCAGCGGCGGCAGGATCATCGGCAGCATGGTGAGGTACGAGAACAGGTTGCGGTAGGGAAACTCGTAGCGCACGATGAGGAACGCGACGCCGATGCCGATCACCGAAGTGGTGACCACCGCCGCAGCGCCCAGCACCAGCGAATTCCACAGCGAGCGCAAGTAGAACGTGTCGGTGAAGAACTCCTGGAAGTTGGCCAGCGTGAAGTAGCCGCCCTCGTTGGTGAAGGCGTCGTAGAAGATACGGGTGAGCGGATAGAGCACGAAGACGAGCAGGAACGCCCAGATCAGGGCGAAGCCGGCGGCGGCAAGCGTAACGCGCGGCACTCTCATCACTCCGCCGGGATCGCCACGGTGCTGGTGACCGGGAAGCTGACGCGCACGGCGCTGCCCATCGGCAGCTGCTCGTGGTGCCACGGGTCGCCCACGTCCGTCTTGAACAGGACGCCCTGCCCGAGGTCGACGTCGTAGCGCAGCGTATTCCCCAGGTAGGCGGCAAACG
>Ga0326726_10002194_pt1 | contig 17984 bp, 12 predicted proteins | sample MHFenrmetagenome_2_FD_207603 | JGI IMG/M metagenome (GOLD analysis project Ga0326726, IMG submission 207603) | Lab enriched peat soil microbial communities from Michigan Hollow, Ithaca, NY, United States - MHF15MN | ecosystem: Environmental > Terrestrial > Soil > Wetlands > Peat | place: USA... | reverse complement strand
CCCGGTTGCTGAACGCGATCGATTATCTGAACAAGCCGTTTGAGGACCAGCAGCTCTACGCCGCGATCAACGATTTTTTCTCACGTACCCCAGGAACCAGGAAACTCTGACCCATGGCAACCACACTGATCCTCGTGGTAGAGGATGAATATATCGTTGGCAAAGACGTCGAAGCGCGCCTGAGCAGCCTCGGGTACGACGTCACCGCCGTTGTTGGCTCGGGGGAGGAAGCCGTCGCGCAGGTGCAACAGCGGCGGCCGCATCTGATACTGATGGATATCATGCTGAAGGGAGAAATGGACGGCATCGCCGCGGCTGAACGTATCAGAGCGCTGGCCGATATCCCCATCGTTTTTCTCACGGCGTTTGCCGACCTGCAAACGCTGCGCCGGGCGCAGGTCACCGATGCCTTTGGATATCTTCTCAAACCGTTCGAAGAACGCGAGCTGCAGATTACGATCGAGATGGCTCTCTACAAACATCGGATGGAATCCCGCCTGCGGGAGAGCCAGCAGCGGCTCGTGACAACGCTCCGGAGCATCGGCGACGCCGTTATCTCGACAGATACCGAGGGGCGTATCACGTTTATGAATCCGATAGGGGAACATCTAACCGGATGGAAGGAGGAGGAGGCCAGAGGACGAAGCCTGTGGGAGGTTTTCTGTGTTTCCGGAGGCGGAATTCGCCCCCTTCTGGAGGAGTTTCTCCACGGCCGCCCCAGGGGCCCGTCAACCGCACCTCTTGGTGAGGATGCGGTCATCAAGACGCGTGATGGCCGCACGATCCCTATCGACGACAGCGCCTCGCTGATTCGCGACGACCACGGAAACGCCAGCGGCGTGGTGGTCGTCTTCCGGGATATCACGGAGCGCAAGTTCTCCGAGCGGGCGTTGCGGGAAAGCGAGGAACGGTACCGGACTTTCTTCGAGGAGGCGCTCACGGGGAATTACAGCGCCCTTGCGGATGGCACGATTGTGGACTGCAACGAGGCGTTCACGCGCATTCTCCGCTTCCCGTCCAAAGCCGGGACGACCGGCGCCAACCTCCATGCCCTCTACCCGGATCAGCGGTCCCTGGCGCAGTTCCTCGAACACCTCACAACAAGCCACCGGCTTACCTACTACGAAAAGGAGCTGCGGAGCGTCGATGGCCGGAGGGTGCACGTCATCGAAAATGCCATTGCCGAGTTCGATGACGACGGTCGACTGATGCGCTACAAAGGCTATATGTTCGACGATACCGTGCGGAAACGCCTCGAGGAACAACTGCACCAGTCCCATAAGATGGAAAGCGTCGGGACGATGGCAAGCGGGATCGCGCACGATTTCAACAATATCATCAATAATGTCCTCGGGTTCGCTACCCAGCTTACGAAGCATGTCCATGACCCAGCCAAGGTCACGAAGTACGCACAGACGATCGAAAAGTCGGCGACGCGGGGGGCGGAGCTCTCCGCGCAGTTGCTTTCATTCGCCAGAGTCGGCCAGCGGGAAAACCGTCCCCTCAATGTGCGCCAGGTGGTCGATGAGGTCGTTGCCCTCTGCACCGAGACCTTCCCGCGGAGTATTGTCATTGCCAAGCGGGTGGAACCGGGTGTGCGCATGGTGCTGGGGGATCACGGAGGATTGTATCAGGTCCTCCTGAACCTCTGTGTGAATGCCCGTGATGCAATCTCCGCCAAAGACGACCTGGTCAACGGATCCATCACCGTGGAGGCGCGCAACATCATCGCCGGAAGCGAGGTCAGCGCGCAACTCATCGGTGGCGAGGGAACACCCTGCGTCGAGCTGCGCGTGACGGATGACGGGTCCGGCATCCCGCGGGAGATCCGTGACAGGATCTTTGACCCCTTCTTTACCACAAAAGAGCGGGGGCGTGGAACCGGTCTGGGGCTCTCCGTCGTCTATTCGATTGTGCGCAATCACCACGGCGTGCTATTCGTGGAGAGTGACGAAGGCCGGGGAAGCACATTCCGTGTTATTCTTCCTTCTATCGACCAGCCGCCGGACATCCAGCAGACACCTGATGTGCTGACGGCGGCGCGCGGGAAAAACGAACTGATCCTGGTGGTGGATGACGAAGAATCGATGCAGGATCTCGCGCGGGATCTCCTGGAGGATGCGGGGTACCGGGTGCTCACTGCGGGGTCGGGATTCGAGGCGATCGACCTTTTCAGGGAGAAGAGTAAGGAGATCGATCTGGTGATCCTCGACCTGGTGATGTCGGGTCTCGACGGGGGGCAGACCTATCTCACCATGAAGCGGATCAAACCCGGAGTCAAAGCGTTCTTCTGCACGGGCTTCATGCCCGACGAGGTGATCTCCTCGCTGTCGGAAAAGGACCATCTGCAGACCCTGCAGAAGCCGTTCCAGCCTGCGGCTTTTGTGAAGACGGTACGGGACACGATTGACGGACATTGAGGTCGCCTGTGGTATGCCATTGACTTCGTTGCCGTGGCCGCTGAACCTGGTGTGGCAACCAGGGGACACTTGAAAATCCTTCCGGTAAAGTCTCCAAGTTACGCTTGAATGCCGGTCAGCTGGCTAATATTAGCCGACCACGGCATGATTCCACCCCGGTACAGCAGAAAATCCCAGAAAACTGCGCAAAAACTCATTCTTCTGACCGCTTTTCCGTCCGAGAAACGAGACCACTTGGCACAGGTTTCGTTAAGTCCGAACATGAGATACACTCCCCCCATCAGGGGTGGGGTCTGCCTCGCCCTGTTTCTTGCAGATCGGGACGCCGGATGGCACTGACAAAAATCTTGATCGTCGAGGATGAGAGAATCGTCGCCCTTGACCTGAAGGAGCGCCTGAGAAGGCAGGGGTACGCCGTGACGGCAATCTGCCCTTCCGGTGACGACGCTCTTCGTGCCGTCGCCCAGGAACGGCCCGACCTGATGATAGTGGACATCCGGCTCAAGGGCGCTATGGACGGGATTGCCACGGTGACGGAGATCAGGCGCCGGCATGAAATACCCGTCATTTATCTGACTGCGCATTCGGATGCTGACACGCTCGCCCGCGCAAAGACCACCGGTCCGTACGGGTACATCCTCAAGCCGTTCGACGAGCACGAGTTGCGCGCAACCCTCGAGACGGCCCTGTATAAAGTCCAGATGGAGAAGCGCTCGCGCGAAACCGAGCGACTTCTCTCTGCAACGCTGAACAGCATTGCCGACGGAGTCATTACCGTCGACGCTGATCAGCATGTAACATACCTGAACCCCGGTGCAGCCGCACTGACCGGGGTCTCCCCGGAGGAGGCCCTTGGACGGCCGCTCTCTGAGGTCTGTGATATGCGCGAAGCGGCGGGAAGGGAGACGGCTGCGGCGGCACAGCCGGGCGTACCTGAGGCGGGCGCAGGACCGTTCACCGAGAGGATTAGGGTGATGGCGCGGGGGAAGGACGCAACGCCGGTCGATCGGACGATCTCGCAGATTCGGGATGCCGACGGAAAAATCCAGGGTGCAGTAATCGTTCTGCGGGACATCACGGAACATCAGAGGCGCGAACAGATTCAAAGCCTCACGTACCGGATCGCACAGATGGCGCTCGAAGCGCCGACCCGGCAGGATCTCTTCCGTTCAATCCATCAGTGCATTGCAGAAGTGATGCCTGCCCGGAATTTCTTCTTTGCGCTGTACGATGAACAATCCCAGACCGTCTCGTTTCCGTACTTTGTCGATGAGAACGACACACCACCGCCCCCCCGCCCCCTCGGGAATGGATTGACAGACTACGTGATTTCCACAGGGCGGCCGTTGTTCGGCACACGCGACCTTCTCGCAGACCTGGCTGTCCGTGGAGAAATCGTCCTCATTGGCACGCCCGCGGAGGAATGGGTCGGGGTGCCCCTGATCGCTCACGGTCGAACCTTCGGAGCTCTCGTTGCCCAGAGTTACAGCGCGGACCACCACTTCGGGGAGTGGGCGGAGAGGATCCTCGTCTTTGTGTCCCATCAGGTTGCGATGGCGATCGACCGCAAACGGGCGCTGGATGAACAGGAACAGATCTCCCAGCGGCTGGCCGTCGTTCTGGAAAAGGTGGACAATGGTATTACCCTGCGGGACCCCGACGGGGGCGTCCTGGTGTTCAACCCGAAAATGCAGGAGCTGACAGGATACACGCGCGAAGAGGTCGCCGCGCAGCCTGATATCGACCGGTTCTTTCTCGCGGAGGAGGAAACGTATCGGGCTATTGCGGAACACTGGAAGCAGTCGGGCGCGACCGGGTCGCACGACACGCGGGAGATCGAGGCTCGCATACGACGGAAGGACGGCGCTATACGGATTGTTCTCCTCCTTTGCTCGATAATTCAGCATCGCGACCGGACCCTTTTCCTGAGCGTCTATCACGACATCACCGAGCGGAAGAAGGCGGAAGAGAAACTCGACCAGCTCTCCCGCGCGGTGGAGCAGAGTCCGAGCCCCGTCGTCATCACCGACCTTGAGGGGCATATCGAGTATGTGAATCCGAGATTCACCGAGCTGACCGGCTACAGCTTTGAGGAAGCGCTCGGCCAGAACCCCCGCATACTCAAATCCGGCTACATCAGCAATGACACCTACCGGAATCTCTGGGAAACGATAACGGGGGGGGGAGAGTGGAAGGGAGAGCTCCTGAACAGAAAGAAGAACGGGGAGCTTTTCTGGGAGTTCGCCACGATTTCGCAGATACGGAACAGCGCCGGGGAGATCACGCACTATCTGGCGGTAAAGGAAGATATCACCAAGCGCAAGATTGCGGAGGAAGCGGTCCGGAAGAGCGACGAGCAATTCCGCCAGGTCTGGAACAACGCGTTCGACGGCATGCGCGTGATCGACGAGAATGGCACCGTCGTGATGGTGAACGACGCGTATTGCAGGATCGTCGGCCGAACGCGTGACGAACTGGAAGGGCATTCGTTCACGATCGTCTATGCTGAGGCCACCCGTGACGCCATGGTGCGAACCTTCCGTGAGCGCCTTCACGCTGGCGCAATTCAAAACGCGAGCGATAACGAACTAACCCTCTGGGACGGCAGGACGGTCTGGCTCTCGCTGACCAATTCGTACCTGCGCAGGGATGAAGAAGGGACGCTGCTGCTCAGCGTATTCCGCGATGTTTCCGTCCAGAAGCAGGCAGAACAGGCGATGCGGGAGAGCGAACGTCGGTTCCGGGAACTCTTCGACGGCTCTCCGGTGGGATACCATGAACTCGACCGCACCGGAACAATCGTCCGCGCGAATCAGACAGAGTCGGATATGCTCGGCTATGCACTCCAGGAGCTGGTGGGGAAGAAGGCGTGGGAACTGTCCATCGATCCCGAAGCGGCCCAGGCGAGAATCCGCGCAAAAATCTCTGGCGTCGTTGCGCCCGCGCATGGGTTCGAGACCTCGTTCAGGCGGAAGGATGGAACGATCCTTCCGATCGTCATTTTTGACCGGCGCATCTTTGATACCGACGGCAAGGCCACCGGCCTCAGGACGGCCATTCAGGACAACACGGAACGGAGACTTGCCGAGGAAGAGCTCGAGCGGTTTGCAGAAGACCTCTTCGAGGCAAAATCCAAGGCAGAGGAACAGGCCCGCGTTCTGGAAGAACAGGCCGCCGCTCTCCGCGTCGCCCGGGAGGAGGCGCTGCAGGCGTCGCGCTTCAAATCCGAGTTCCTGGCCAACATGAGTCACGAGATTCGCACGCCGATGAATGGTGTCATCGGGATGACCGGACTCCTGCTCGACACGTCGCTCACCGAAGAGCAGCAGCAGTACACAGAAATCATCCGCACCTCCGGCGAAGCGCTCCTGACGATCATCAACGACATCCTGGATTTTTCCAAAATCGAAGCCGGGAGGATGACGCTGGAGTTCATCGACTTCGACATCCGGGCTCTGGTGGAGGAGGTGGTCGATCTCCTCGCCGGCGAAGCACAGCAGAAAGGGATAGAGCTACTGGTCCACGTCGATGCGTCGGTCCCCGCCACCGTGAACGGCGATCCGGGACGTATCCGACAGGTTCTGGTCAATCTGCTTGGCAATGCCGTGAAGTTCACGGATCGGGGTGAGATCGTCGTCCGGGCAACCCTCGCACGCGCCACGCAGCATGACGCCCTCCTGCGATTCTCCGTCCGCGACACGGGTATCGGAATCGAGGAATCCGCACGCCCGCGGCTGTTCCAGTCGTTCTCACAGATCGATGGGTCGGCAACCAGGCGGTTCGGCGGCTCCGGCCTCGGACTGGCGATCTCGCGCCAGCTGGCGGAGTTGATGGGGGGAGAGATCGGGGTAGAGAGCGAGCGCGGAAAGGGGAGCGAATTCTGGTTTACCGTTAAAGTGGAGATGCGCCTGTCGGTCCTGGCCGGGGGTTCGGCGTTCGCGGAGCTTCGCGGGAAGAAGATCCTGGTGGTCAGCGGCAACGCCAGCGTGCGGGAGATACTCTCCGCGCAGATTACCCTCCGTGGGGCCGGGGTAGTAGTGGCAGGGAGTGTGCGCGAGGCTGTCTCCGTACTCCGCGGGGTCTATCGCGCAGGGGAGGCCGTTGCCTGTATTGTGGCAGACCTGCAACTCCCCGACGGCGACGGCGCAGCGCTGGCGCAGACGATCCGGATCGAGATGGATGCGCAGAATCCCCCGTTCATTCTGCTCACCACACTCGCGCAGAACAATGGCCCATGGAAGTCGGAGCCCGGAATCACCGCATCGATCAACAAACCCTTCAAAGAGGCCTATCTGATTGACGCGATCAAACGGGCCACCGGCGGCATTCAGAGAGCCCGCGGCACCCCGGTGCCGGCGATCGCCCCGGAGGTTCCGAAAGACGGCCTGGGCATGCGGGTCCTGGTAGCGGAGGACAATGTCGTGAATCAGAAGGTCGCGGTCCGGATGCTGCAGAAACTTGGATGCCGCGCCGATGTTGCGGCCAACGGACTGGAGGCTGTCTCTGCAGTCCAGCGGGTACCGTACGACCTGGTATTGATGGACTGCCAGATGCCGGAACTCGACGGCTATGCGGCAACCATAGAGATACGCCGGCAGGAGGGGACGGCACGGCACACGGTGATCATCGCGATGACCGCCAACGCGCTCGAAGGTGACCGTCAGCAATGTCTGGCAGCCGGAATGGATGACTATCTGCCAAAGCCCATCACCTCGAAATTGCTGGGGGGAATGCTCAAACTCTGGAAGAATCGCGGGGAGGGAAATGCGACATCCATTGTAACGGAGGCTGACAGCTTTCAGGAGCCTGACGTCGTCGACACCCAGCGGCTCGCCGATCTTGCTGAACTCGGAGAGAATCCCTCCTGGCTGGAAACCCTGCTTCACCGGTATCTCGAGGATGCCCGGGCCCGGATTATGGGGCTCCGCAAAGCAATAGCGGAGGAAGACGCGGCCGGCGTTGCCAATCTCGGGCATGCCCTGAAGGGGAGCAGCGCCAACATCGGCGCGACCGGGATGCGGGACGCAAGCACCGTGTTGCAGGATCTCGGGCGGGCGGGCACACTGCAGGGGGCGGGAAACGCCCTGACGCGCCTTGAGGAAATGTATGCACGCACTGCGGCAGCGTTGGAAACGCACCAAACTTCACGAAAGGCAAGCTGACGAAAATCCTTATTGCAGAAGACGATGTGGTGTCCCGCATGCTGCTGAGCACCGCCCTGACGGATCTGGGACACGAGGTTCTCTCCGCGGAAGACGGGCAGGACGCATGGTACCTATATATGAGCGAAGCGCCCCGCATCGTCATCACCGATTGGATGATGCCGAAACTCAACGGCCTCGAGCTCTGCCGGAAAATCCGGGCCGACCGGCGGCTGCGCTACACCTACTGCATCGTCCTTACGGCCCTTGGAGGCCGGGAGAGTTATCTGGAAGGGATGAATGCCGGCGCCGACGATTTCCTCACCAAGCCCGTCGACATCAACATTCTTCATGCCCGCGTTCGCGTGGCGGAGCGCGTGATCAGGCTCCAGTCTGAGGCCAGCGAGCTCGAAGGTCTTCTCCCCATCTGTACGTACTGCAAAAAGATACGGGATGGCCAGGAGACCTGGCAACCCATCGAACACTATGTCGCATCCCGGACGGAGACCTCCTTTACGCAAGATCTCTGTCCGGAGTGCGGCGGGAAGGCGCCCGGTTCCCCCGACGATCCACTGACGGAAGGGCGATTACCATGACGGTCCTGCTCGTAGAAGATGATCCCGGGTCGCAGATGATCCTCAGGTCGCAGCTCACCAAGCTGGGGCATACGGTCACCGTCGCGTCGAACGGGAAAGAAGGCTGGGAAAAGTACCAGGAAGTCCAGCCATCGCTGGTGATAACCGATTGGGCCATGCCGGTCATGGACGGACTTACGCTCTGCCGCCGTATCCGGGAGGCCGGGGGGAAGGAGTACACGTACCTCGTTGTCCTGACTGCAACGGAGAAGGCATCGGGATTTACCCCGGCCATGGAGGCAGGGGCCGACGACTTCATCACGAAGCCGTGTGACATCGTGGAACTGAATGTTCGTATCCGGGTGGCGAAACGAATCCTCGGCCTGCAGGCCCATGTCACGCAACTTTCCGGGCTTGTCCCTATCTGTCCCAGATGCAAGAAGATGAGGGATTACGAGGGTGCATGGCATGCCGCAGAATCGTATCTTACTGATCGGAGCGAAGCCCGATTCTCGCACGGGATCTGTCCCCAATGCTTCGAAACCATCATCAAGCCCCAGCTGGCTGAGCTGAAACGCGGCAACGCGGAGGGGTGAAGCGAGTTCACAGGACGAATTGAAACGCATGCCCGTCAAACCAGAAAACAAGGAACCAGGTGTTGCGCCGCACGTTTCCCCGTCGTCACCGGCACCCGAACCGGACGAGGGAAGTCGGCTAGCGCTCTATCGGACATCCACGCGGGCTGCGGCCGGAGTGCTGGCGGCGGGGGTGGTTCACGATATTAACAATCCGCTGCAGGTGATGATGCTCCATCTCGAGCTTCTCCAGTCGGGCCGCCCGATGCCCAACTGGATCGAGATGTTTGGCCACCAGGTGCAGCGGATTTCCGATCTTACCAACCGGCTGCGCGAATTTGCGTATGTTGCATCGAGAGAACCGTTACTCGAGAAGATGGATCTCAACCTGTGCGTCGAAGCGGCCCTGGCTCTGGCGGGGAGCGATTTTCAGCGGGAGGGGATCGTGGTGCATTGCTCCCTCTGTCCGGAGAATGCGGAGATCCTCGGCAGTATGTCGGGGTTCCAGCAGGCTCTGCTGGAACTGCTCATTAACGCGCGCGAAGCTATGAGCGGGGGAGGGACTGTCCGTATCGAGACGCGCCGGGAGGGCTCACGCATCACGCTCCGGATGACGGACACCGGCCCGGGGATCGCGAAGCAGATTGAGGATCAACTCTTCAAGCCGTTTGTTACGACGAAGGGGGAGGAGAGGGCAGGAATAGGGTTGGCGATCTGCGCGAGGACCGTTGCGCACCACGGCGGAGAGATCAGCCTGTACGGGGAGGATGGCGGGGCGTCATTCCGGATTGTGTTGCCGGCGGCATCCGGGTGAATTTTGAATATAGGCGTGGATTGCCCCCGCGGCCTGTTTCCCGTCGCGCATCGCAAGAATTACCGTCGCCCCTCCGCGCGCCAGATCTCCACCTGCAAAAACCCCCGGCCGGCTCGTTGCCTGCACGCTGTCCGTCACCACCGTCCCCCGCTTGCTCGTTTCCAGCCCCGGCGTGGTGGCCTGGATAATCGGGTTGGGGCGTTGACCGATCGCTTCGATCAGGGTCTGGATCTCGATGACAAACTCCGATCCCTTGACCGGGACCGGCCGACGGCGCCCGCTTTCGTCCGGCTCGCCGAGTTCCATTTTCTGGCAGTCCACCCCCTTCACCCAGTTATTGGCGTCCCCGAGAATCCGGAGAGGGTTCGTCAGCAGCATGAACTGAATTCCCTCTTCCTCGGCGTGATGGATTTCCTCTTCGCGTGCGGGCATCTCCTGGCGGGACCGGCGGTAGATGAGATACGCATTCTGGGCGCCCAGGCGACGGGCTGTTCTGACAGCATCCATCGCGGTATTCCCGCCTCCGATGACGGCGATCGAAGTGCCGATGCGGATCGGCGTATCGTTCTCGGGGAATTTGTACGCCCCCATAAGGTTGACGCGGGTGAGGAATTCGTTGGCAGAGTAGACGCCGCTCAGGTTTTCCCCGGGGATGCCGAGAAAGTTCGGGGTGCCGGCGCCGGTGGCCAGAAAGATGGACTTGAATCCCCATTCGTCGAAGAGCTCGTCGATCGTTGCTGTCCGCCCGATGACGAAATTGGTATAGATTTTCACCCCGAGAGCCTCAATCCGCCGGGTCTCGATGTCGAGGATTTCCTTCGGCAACCGAAACTCAGGAATTCCGTAACGGAGCACGCCGCCGGCGGCGTGGAGCGCTTCGAAAATCGTAACCTGATACCCCATCTTCGCCAGTTCGGCGGCACACGTCAACCCGGCGGGCCCGGAGCCGACGATCGCCACTTTCTCTTCCCGATGGTCGGTGATGACCGGCGCGGTGAAGAGATTGTTGCGCATTTCGTAGTCGGCGACAAACCTCTCAAGCTTGCCGATTGCCACCGGAGTCAGCTTTTTGCCGAGGACGCAAACCTCTTCGCACTGTGATTCCTGCGGGCAGACGCGGCCGCAGATGGCGGGAAGATAGTTCGCTTCGCGGATCTTGTTCACCGCCGCAAGGTATTCTCCCTGCACCACCAGCTGGATGAATCCCGGGATGTCGATTCCCACCGGACACCCCTCAATACAGTAGGGCGTCTTGCAGTCGAGGCAGCGCTTCGATTCGACGAGCGACCGTTCATCGTCGAAACCATAGGAAACCTCGAGAAAATTCACCATCCGGTCGAGAGCGGGCTGCTCCATCGGCTGTTGCCGTGGGATCTTCATCCGCTCCGAGGGCTTGAGGGGATTAGGATCGCTCACGGTGCCATCTCCTTCGCCTGCGCTGCCAGCCTGCACTGATGGCGTTCATCAGAAACCTTTTCGAGGTCGACATACGATCGGTTGCGCATCATCAATTCGTCGAAATCCACTTTGTGGGCGTCGAATTCCGGCCCGTCCACGCATGCGAATCTCATTTCCCCTCCCACCGTGACGCGGCATCCGCCGCACATCCCGGTTCCGTCGACCATGATCGTGTTGAGGCTCACGAGCGTGTGCACGCTGTAGGGGCGGGTCAGGTTCGCAACCGCTTTCATCATGGGCAGAGGCCCGATGGCATAGACGGCCTTGATACCGAGCGATCCGTCCAGGAGGTCTTTGAGCTGATCGGTGACGAAACCTTTGCGCGCATAGGATCCGTCATCGGTCGTGACATAGACACGGTCCGACACGGCGGCCATCTCGGTTTCCAGAATTATGAGATCGCGGCTTCGTGCGCCGATGATCGTGTGCACCGCATTCCCTGCGGCCTTCAGGGCTTTGGCGATGGGATAGAGTTCGGCGGTCCCGACACCGCCTCCGACGCAGGCTACGACCCCGTGCAGTGCGATGGGTGTCGGATTGCCGAGGGGGCCGACCACGTCGAGGATTGCGCTCCCCCGGGGCATTGCACAGAATTCCTTTGTGGTCTTCCCGACAGCCTGAACGATAATGGTGATCGTTCCCTTTTCCGGATCGCTGTCCGCTATGGTCAGGGGGATCCTTTCGCCGCGCTCGTGAAGCCTCACCATGATGAAATTCCCCGCCTTCCGTTTCCGTGCAATGAAGGGGGCATCGATGACGAATTTCGTAATCGTGCCGGAGAGGTCCTGCTTCTCGACGATGGGGAACATGCGTTCTTCCGGAGCCTCTGAGGGGTAAACTGTTGAATTGACAGATTTTAACGCAATTGTTATGCCAGCAAATGGCCGCGTAATTCGCCGAAATCCTTCAGTTTTGGAGGGTAGAGGGAAAGAGGAGTTCGGATTTGTGGGAAGGCTTTCCAGAATTGGGAGGGGCGCCGTCCGAACGCTCTCGTCACTGTTCAGGCCCGTTCTCTCAGGCACTCCCGCAACGCGGCGCATGTCTCGTCGACATGACGACTTGCGATGGTAAGCGGGGGGACGAAACGGAGCACCGTCTGATCCGTGCAATTGATCAGCACCTTCCGCGCACGCATGGCGGCGACAATCGACTCTCCTTCTCCGTTCAGTTCCATTCCGACCATGAGGCCATACCCGCGGACCTCTTTAACGTGGTGGGGGAATTCCGCCTTCAGGGACTCCAGGCGTGAGAGGAAGTAGCTCCCGACCTCCGCGGCATGGCGAACAAGATCTCTTTCGAGAATTTCACTCACCACGGCAGCACCCGCGGCGCAAGCCACCGGATTGCCGCCGAAGGTTGTGCCGTGCATGCCCGGTTCGAGGATGGCGGCTACGTCATCGGTGGCAAGGATCGCTCCGAGTGGAAGTCCTCCTCCAATCGGCTTGGCCATGACGACGATGTCCGGCTGCACCGCATAATGCTGAAAGCCAAAGAACTTTCCCGTGCGTCCGAGCCCCGACTGTATCTCGTCGGCAATCAGGAGGAATTCAAAACGCCCTTTCAGTTCAACGAGGATTCTGGCGAATTCCTGCGAGAGGGGACGGATGCCTCCCTCGCCCTGGATGAATTCCAGGAGGATGGCGGCGGTCGTCTCCGTGACGCCTGTCCGCAGCGCATCGGGATCGTTGAATTCGATCGCCGCGCATCCCGCGAGAAATGGCCCAAACCCGTCCCGGTATTTGGGCCGGTCCATCAGCGAGAGCGCTCCGAGCGACCGCCCGTGAAACGCATTCGTCGAAGAGAGGATGGCGGTTTTCCCCCGAGCGGCTCCCCACCGCCGCGCAATTTTCATCGCACCCTCGATCGTTTCCGTCCCGCTGTTCGCGAAGAAGATCTTCGGATAGCCTGCCGCCGCGGTCAGGATTTCCGCGAGGCGGATCTGGGGTTCCTGCAGAAAATAGTTCGAGAGGTGGATGTACTTGCGCGCCTGTTCTTCGATGGCCTGCACGACGCGGGGATGGCCGTACCCGAGGGCGTTGACGGCGACGCCGGCAAACATGTCAAGGTATCTGGTGCCGTCGCGACCGATCAGGTACACCCCTTCCCCCCGGTCGATTTCGAGGGGGAGTCGCTTGTAGGTGTGAACGAAGGCCGCCGCTTCGCGTTCGCGCATGGTCATGGGGGATTTCCCAGGCTTTATTTACTTGCATATAAATACATAACTTTGTATATTTATGCAAGAGGAAATTTCATGCATCAGACAGCAATCATCGGCGGCTCGGGATATTCCGGGGCCGAGCTCATGCGCCTCCTGGCGGGGCGGAAGGATCTCCGCATCGCGCGGGTCACGGCCAACGCGTCGGCGGGCCAGCGTGTGGATGTGCTGTATCCCGACCTCGCGGGACGCGTCGATCTCATTTTCGAAGAGTTTGATCCCGACGCAACGGGGGAGGTCGATGTGGCGTTTGTGGCGCTCCCATCCGGCCAGGGGATGACGGTCGTTCCGTCTCTCCGGGAGCGGGGGATTCGCGTGATCGATCTCGGCGGGGATTTCAGGCTCCAGGCGGTGGGGGAGTACCAGCAGTATTACCGGCACATCCATACAGCCCCGGGGTTGCTCAAGGAAGCGGTCTATGGACTCCCCGAACTCAACAGAGAAAAGATCGCCCGGGCGTCGCTGATTGCCAACCCGGGATGCTACCCCACCAGCGCAATTCTGGCCCTCCTGCCGGCACTTCATCACGCGGTGGTCGAGCCGCAGGGAATTGTGATCAATTCCCTCTCCGGGATTTCGGGAGCCGGGCGGGCCTCGTCGGTGGAATACAGTTTCACAGAACTGAACGAGAATGTCCGCGCGTACAAGATCGGCGTGCATCAGCATGTTCCGGAGATCGAATCGGTTCTCCGGGCGGGCACCGGCCGCGACGTGTCGGTATCGTTCGTGCCTCATCTTATTCCAATCTCGCGCGGGATCTACACGACCGTCCATGCAAGGCTCGCAAAGACGATGAGCGACGAGGATGCCGCGGAGCTCTATGAATCGTTCTACCGGGGGATGCCGTTCGTCCGGGTCAAACGTCAGATTCCCCAGATTCACTCGGTCGTCAAGACCAATTATTGCGACATCTACGTCACGGTTCAGCCCCGTACCGGCCACCTGATCATCGTGTCGGTCATCGACAACCTGGTCAAGGGGGCGGCGGGACAGGCGATCCAGAATATGAACCTGATGTTCGGCCTGCCCGAGACCGAGGGTCTGGGGGTGTGATCCATTGTCAATTGTCAATTGTCAATTGTCAACTGACAATTGACAATTCGTGCGGGCGGGAGGCGGGACGAGACGGGTTATCAGCTAACACAGGACGGCCATATGGAAATTCGTGAGATAGCTTTTCAGGAGGTTTGTACCATGCAGGAACGGACCGGGGGAATTACCTCTCCCAGAGGGTTTCGTGCCAGCGGGCTTCACTGCGGCATAAAGAAAACGAAAAAGGACCTCGCGCTTGTCGTGTCCGACGTCCCCGCGGCCTGCGGGGCGACGTTCACGCAGAATCGGGTCCCGGCGGCTCCCGTCGTGGTGGACAGAGAACAGCTTGCCCGCTCTCCCTTTATCCGCGCTCTTGTCGTCAACAGCGGCAACGCAAATGCCTGCACGGGTGACAGGGGAATGGAAGATGCCCGCGCGATGATCAGCGCAACGGCGCGTGCGCTCCGCGTCCATGAGAGCGAGGTCCTGGTCTCGTCCACCGGCGTGATCGGGCAGTTCCTCCCGATGCAAAAGATCGCACAGGGGATCGCATCGGCGGGAGACTGTCTCTCGAAGGAGGGAGGCGAGGCGGCGGCAGAGGCGATCATGACCACCGACACGTTTGTCAAGCAACTGGCAGTGGAGACCACGCTGAACGGCGTTCCGGTTACCCTCGGCGGGATGGCGAAGGGATCGGGCATGATCGCTCCCAACATGGCAACCATGCTGGCGTTCATGGCAACGGATGCGGCCATTGCCCCGGAGCTGCTGCAGAAGACGCTCAAACGTGCCGTCGATCGCTCATTCAACCGGATCACGGTGGACGGAGACACCAGCACGAACGACATGGCGGTCATCTTTGCCAACGGCCTGGCGGGAAACCTCATGCTGACCGGCGAAGCGGATCCGGGGTTCACGGAATTCGCCGAAGCGCTCGAACATCTCCTGGTGCGGCTCTCCAAAATGATCGTGGTTGACGGGGAAGGGGCAACCAAGTTCGTCGAGATCACAGTTGTCGGTGCAGCCTCGGATGCCGACGCCGTAAAGGCCGCGAAGGCGGTCGCCAACTCCAACCTGGTGAAGACCGCCATCAACGGCGAGGACGCCAACTGGGGCCGCATCCTCGCGGCCGTCGGGAATGCGGGCATCGACTTCAAGCCGACCGAGACCGAGATCTACTTCGGCGACGTACCGGTCCTTCGCAGGAACTACCGGATAGATTTCTCGGAGGAGGAGGCCAGGAGGGTGCTGCAGAAGAAAGAGGTCGCGATCCGCGTTCAGCTGAATGGCGGTCCCGGGTCGGCGACGTTCTGGACCTGTGACCTTTCCAAGGAGTACGTGGAAATCAACGCCAATTACCGGACGTAGGGCCGATGCAGACACTGCAATCAAAAACCGAAGTTCTTATCGAGACGCTCCCCTGGATCTCACGGTACGAGGGAAAGACCTTCGTGATCAAGTACGGCGGCGCCGCGATGGTTGACGATGACCTGAAGGAAACCTTCGCGCAGGATGTGACCCTCCTGAAGAAAATCGGGGTCAAGATCGCGATCGTCCACGGGGGCGGGAAAGAAGTGACGGAGATCGCAGGCAAACTCGGGATCGCCTCGCGGTTCGTCAGCGGCCAGCGCTACACGGACGAACCGATGATGGAAGTGGTGCAGATGGTCCTTGCGGGGAAGACGAACAAGGACATCGTCGTCCGGATCAACCAGCACGATGGCGACGCAGTGGGACTCTGCGGCATCGATGCGAACGTGCTGCGCGTGGAGCGGTTTGCCGAAGACGGGCTGGATCTCGGCCTGGTGGGAAAGATTACGGGGGTGAACACCGCGTACGTCAATCTCCTCCTTTCCAGCGGCATCATGCCGGTGATCGCGCCCATCGGGGTCGATCCGGCCTGGCGGGTACACAACATCAACGCGGACGTTGCGGCCGCCGCCCTTGCCGCCGCGCTGCAGGCGGAGAAGCTGGTCTACCTGAGCGATGTAGAAGGGATCATGGCAGGGGAGAAACTCGTCCACAGCCTCACCGAACAGGAAGCGGAGGAGATGATCGACCGGGGGGTTATCAGCAAAGGAATGATTCCGAAGGTGCGATCGGCCTTTGACGCTCTTGAGGCGAGCGTCAACAAGGTACACATGATCGACGGAAGAGTAAAACATTCGCTCCTGCTCGAGATCTTCACCGATACGGGCATCGGAACGGAACTCATTCACGACCTTGCGGCAGAGCGAGCCTGACATGACAAAGCCGGCGCGGCATTTCGCCATCAAGGAAATCATCGCCGCAGGGCCGATCACCAGCCAGGAAGAACTCCGGCGACATCTGCGTAAACGCGGCTGCCGGGTGACCCAGGCAACGCTGTCGCGCGACCTGAAGGATCTCGGGGTGGCGCGGATTGCGGGTGCCCATGGCGGTCATTACTCACTGCAACCCGCCGGCGAAGTCCGGGCGCTCAGGCCGCTCGTCGGCGCCGAGGTTGTGGGAATGCAGTCGAATGAAAGCATGATCGTCATTCTCACGCTGCCGGGGGCCGCGAGTACCGTGGGGGAATTCATAGACATCCTGCGGCATCCGGATATCATCGGGACGGTGGCGGGAGACAACACGGTTCTGGTCATCCCGAAGTCCCAGAAACGAACACAGACCATAGAACAGTATCTCAAACATAAACTCATCGAAGGATTGGAACAGTGAAGACGAAGATCGTTGTGGCCTACTCCGGCGGCCTGGACACTTCCGTCATGGTAAAATGGCTGCTGGCAAAATACGGGGACGCGGAAGTGATAACCGCGACCGGCGACCTCGGACAGAAGAAGGAACTCCAGGGCGTCAAGGAAAAGGCGCTGGCGACGGGCGCCTCGAAGGCGTTCATCAAAGACCTGCGGGCGGAATTCGTCCACGACTATGTATTTCCCGCGCTCAAGATGGGAGCCATGTACGAAGGGGCCTATCCCATGGCGACATCGCTCGGGCGACCCCTCCTGTCCAAATATCTGGTAGAAATCGCAAGGCAGGAGGGAGCGACCTTCGTTGCCCACGGGTGCACGGGGAAAGGGAACGATCAGGTCCGCTTCGAAGTGTCGGTTGCGGCTCTCGCACCCGACCTGAAGGTTCTTGCTCCCCTCCGGGATTGGGAGTTCAAATCCCGCGAGGAGGAGATGGAGTACGCCAGACGTAACGGGATCCCCGTGGGAGTGACGGTTGCCAACCCGTATTCCATCGACGAGAACCTCTGGGGAACTGCCGTGGAATGCGGCGTCCTGGAAGATCCGATGGTCGAGCCGCCGGCGGACGCATATCAGCGGACCGTGGACCCGGCGCTTGCCCCCGAGGCGCCGGAGTACGTGGAACTGGAATTCGTCGAGGGAATCCCCGTGGCCCTCAACGGCACGACGATGAATCCGGTCGACCTCATCCAAAAACTGAACGACATTGCGGGTTCTCACGGTGTCGGGCGCATCGACCTGGTGGAGAATCGCCTGGTAGGCATCAAGTCGCGCGAAATCTATGAAGCCCCCGCCGCAATGGTCCTCCATTTCGCCCATACCGAACTCGAACGGCTGACGATGGACAAAGGGACCTTCACCATGAAGTCGCAGCTTGCGATCGAGTATGCGAACCTGGTCTATAACGGGCTCTGGTTCTCGCCCCTCCGGAAGGCCCTCGATGCCTTCGTGAACGAGAGTCAGAAAAACGTGGGCGGGACGGTACGGGTGAAACTCCACAAAGGGAACACGGTCGTTGCCGG